>Ga0209274_10000262_pt1 | contig 38690 bp, 35 predicted proteins | sample HubBroMetageREF1_FD_188343 | JGI IMG/M metagenome (GOLD analysis project Ga0209274, IMG submission 188343) | Reference soil microbial communities from the Hubbard Brook experimental Forest, New Hampshire, USA - Hubbard Brook CCASE Soil... | ecosystem: Environmental > Terrestrial > Soil >...
GACGACGGCGTAGGCCTCTGGGCCATGGAGCTGAAGAAACCGCAGGGGACAACACAAGAATTAATCGGCGACTGCGGCGTCATCCGCCAGCAGGTCGAAGGCGAGTCCCTCTACGAAATCGGATACCACCTCCGCCGCGACCACTGGCGTCAGGGTTTCGCCACCGAAGCCGCCATCGCGTGCCGCGACTGGGCCTTCGCACACCTGAAAACCGACCGCCTGATCTCCCTGATCCGCCCCGAGAATCTGCCCTCACGCCGCGTTGCCGAACGCGTCGGCATGACCGTCTGGAAGGAAGTGAACTGGCGCGGCCTCCCGCACTGTGTCTATTCCATCGAGAAGAAGCATCTGAAACCTCAATCGTGCTTGAGGCGAAACCCACACAACCAATGGGAGTGGGGCATACGTTAAACTGAAAGCGAAACTGAAAAGCTAAAAGTAAAAGCAGAGCCAGCCAAGGCATGCACAAAGCCACCATTCTGTTTAATCCCAACTCCGGCCGCCGCGGAAAAAAGCGCGACGCGCAGCTGAACCACGCCATTGGCATTCTCCAGTCGGCCGGCGTCCGCACCGAACTTACGGTGTGCCGCTCCAGCCAGGAGGCGACCGACAACGCCCGCTGCGCTGTCGCCGACGGAAGTGACACGGTCTTTGCCTGCGGAGGCGATGGCACTATCCACGATGTCATTCAGGCCTTAGCTGGAACGCCCGTCGCGCTCGCCATTCTCCCGTTCGGCACCGCCAATGCTCTCGCCCACGACCTGGCAATCCCGTTTCGCCCCAGCGCCGCGGCTCAGTCCGCAGTCACCGGCAAGATCCGCCGCGTCCCTCTGGGACGAATTGAATACCAGGATTTCAACGGCAAGTCCGCCGCGCGCTACTTCACCGTCGCCGCCGGGATCGGCGTGGACGCGCACCTGTTCTACAAACTGACCTCTGAACTAAAGAACCGCGGGGGCATGACAGCTTATTACTTCAAAGCCTGGCATTTGTGGGCAACTCATCGCATGAGGAAGTTTGAGGTCGAGTACGCCAACGGAAGCGGCCTCCGCCAGCACGCCGTTCTGACTGAACTCCTGGCAGTGAGAATCCGTTTTTTCGGAAACATCCTGCGCGAATTGGTTCCCGGAGCATCGCTCGATTGCAGCGACCTGCGCACCGTAATGTGTCGCACCGCCAGCCGCAATGCCTATATACAATACATGGCCGGCGCGCTGCTCGGCCGCCCATGGAATATCGAAGGCATCGATCTGGTCACGTGCTCGGAGGTTGTCTGTCAGTTGCCGGAGAAAAAAGCTAATGGCCACAATGTCGACCATGGCGCCAACCACGTCTACGTCGAAGCCGACGGCGAGCTACTGGGCCGCGTGCCCGCGCGCATGACCATGCAGCCCGATGCCCTCTCGCTGGTCGTGCCCGCCTAGTCCGGCTCTCACCGCCTCTCATCACTCGTGCTATAAATCGCCTATGCCAACTGGACGCCAGGGATCGATTCGCCTCTTCCGATTCTCCGGAATCGATGTCTTCCTCCATTGGTCCTGGTTCCTGCTGGCGTATTACGAAATCAATGCGCGCAAAGGAGACTATTCCTCGATTGGCTGGAATGTCGCGGAATACCTCGCGCTGTTTCTGATCGTGACCATTCACGAGTTCGGCCATGCGCTAGCCTGTCGCCAGGTAGGCGGACAAGCCGATCGAATCGTCCTCTGGCCGTTCGGCGGAGTCGCATACGTAAATCCGCCGCAACGCCCCGGCGCCACGTTATGGAGCATCGCAGCCGGTCCGCTGGTGAACGTCGTCCTCGCTCCCATCATCATGGCCGCCGGCCGGATGAGCCTTTTGTTAGGTTGGTATGCGGCCGTCCCTGACCTGCACACACTCATTCACGCTATTTTTTATATCGATGTTGGGCTGTTCGTGTTCAACATCCTCCCCATCTATCCTCTCGATGGCGGTCAGATTCTTCGTTCCTTGCTGTGGTTTGTGCTGGGCCGCGCTCGCAGCCTGCTGGTCGCCACCGCCCTCGGATTCCTCGGCATAGTTGCGTTCATCGGGCTCGCGATTTGGACACACGATCTTTGGCTCGGCGCGATCGCCATCTTCTTGCTCATGAATTGCTGGGGCGGGCTCCAGCGCGCGCGAGCCTTGTTGCGTTTCGCAAAGTTGCCTCGGCGCTTTGGATACGCCTGCCCGTCATGCCACGCCCGCCCGCCCGTCGGCGACTACTGGAAGTGCGGAAATTGTGGCCAAGCCTTCGATAGTTTCCAATCCGAGGCTGTCTGCCCGCACTGCGCGACGCGATATCAGGGAACAAGGTGCCTCGATTGCGGAGCCATGCATCCGATCGGCGAATGGTCGACTCCTACCATGAGCGTGAGTGCGACCCTTCCCGCCGCTCACGTTTAGTTCGCATCACTTATCGCTTTGGCCTTTGCCGCGCATACAGCTAAACTCAACCGAACGCCTTGGAACCTGTCACTCATTTCCTATTCGGCGCCGCCATGGGCCGCGCCGGACTCAATCGCAAGACCGCGCTCGCCACTGCCACGCTAACTCTGGCGGCCGAAGCCGCCGACCTCGATGTCCTCAGCCGCCTCGGAGGCTCCGCTTTCGGCCTGAACCATCACCGCGGCTTCACGCATTCTTTCCTCGGAGTGCCGCTGGTGGCCGCCGCAGTCGTCGGATTCATCTATCTCCTCTGGCGTCTGCGCGGCCGCAAGACTCGAAATCACAACCTCCCTCCGCGCTGGGGATTGCTCTTCGCCTACGCCTGCCTGGCCGCACTAAGTCACATTCTCCTCGACTACACGACCGCCTATGGAGTGCGTCCCTTCTGGCCATTTTCGGAGCGCTGGATCTCCTGGGATATCGTCTTCATAGTCGAGCCCGTCCTGCTGGTAGTTCTCACGCTGGGCCTGATTCTCCCCGCCTTGTTTTCGCTGATCAACGAAGAGATCGGCGCTCGCAGCAAAGACCCACGCGCCAATCCAACGGGAAGACTTGCCGCGACTATCGCCCTGCTCGCCGTAGTCGTCTACTGGGGACTTCGCGACTACGAGCATCGGCGTGCCCTAGCCGCGCTCCAGTCGCGCACATATGAGGGAGCCGACGCCATTCGAGTGTCTGCCTATCCCTACTGGGTCAATCCGTTCCGCTGGTACGGAGTCGTCGAAACTCCCAACTTCTTCGCCACCATGGACATCGATTCACTCGCCCCCGAGGTCGATCCCGAAGCCCAAATGCAGATCCACTACAAGCCCGAAGAAACACCCGTCACTCTAGCCGCCAAGAAAACCTACCTCGGACGCGTCTACCTGAGTTGGGCTCAATATCCCATAACCGAAACCGAACAACTCGATAACGATCCCGTCGAGAACTCGCGCGCCGCCTACGTAGTCCGCTTCCGCGATCTGCGCTACGACTATCCCGGACACAAAGCCCGCGCCACCCTCGGCGCGATGGTATTACTGACTCGAGATCTGCAAGTAGTGGACGAACGCTTCGGAATGAGAGGCACGAGCACGAACACTCGGTGAGGAATACAAGCTGCGATATGCTTTGGGCTTCGTATCCGGGCATCGCTTTAGCGATGCCAAATATCGCCTGAAATCAGATGCAGCTTTAGGGGCTCGGCATCGACGTTTCGGCACGCTGCGAGTTGGCTCCATCGTACAACATCCACCGAAGACTTCGCTAACGTCAACCCTCCCTTGACCAGCGGCGTCCGCTCGCGCAACAATCCTAGTTGACACGTAACGAGGTGGATCATGCTGGCCTATCTATTCGTCATTTTTGCGGTCCTGGCGCGGATGCCGTTCATGCCGCATCCCTGGAACTTCACGCCGGTAGCGGCGGCGCTCCTCTATTTCGGCGCACGCGGCTCCAGACGTCAGTTGTGGGTGCCCTTTGCCCTCTTGGCCGCCTCGGACGTCATCCTCACCAAATTCGTGTACTCCTTCCCATTCACTTGGGACCATTTCGTAACTTGGGCGTGGTATGCGGCGATCTTATGGCTCGGCACTGCTCTGCGCAATAATGCTTCGCCCAAAAACGATCTACGCGAAAACAACAACTGGCTCCTGATCGGTGGAGCCGCCCTGGCCAGTTCCATCTCTTTCTTCGTAGTCAGCAATTTCGCCGTCTGGGCCTGCTGGAACATGTATCCCAAGACGCTGTCCGGTCTCATGACCTGCTACGCCGCCGGCATTCCGTTCTTCCGCCGTGGAGTCGCAGGCGACATGCTCTTCACCGCAGTCATGTTCGGATTGCCAGCAATAGCCGCCGTGTTGGCCCGTTCCGACCACAAGCCGCAAGGGACCGCAGCCGCCTAGCTTGTGTGAGGACGGGCCTTTGGCTCGGCCAAGCCGAGCGCAGCTCGGCTCCGGGCGCGCCGCCGCCAGACCAGCCAACCCGCCAGCACCATGAGCACCCCCACCAGAATCCACACGAAGTGGTGCGCGAAAAGGTTTTCCGCCAGCGTCACAATCCCTGGTCCGAACCACAGCGTCAGCAGTGCCTCAATCAGAAAGCGCACGAACCGTCCGGCAAAAATCGCCAGCAAAAAATGCGCGAAATTCATCTCAAACGCGGCCGCCGCCAGCATCACAATCTTGAAAGGTGCGGGCGGTGGCAACATCGCCGGAAACATCAACGCCCAGAATTCATGGCGATCAAACGATTCGTGAATCTTCTCGAAGCGCTCCGCCGAAAGCCGCTTGCGCAACAGCACCTCGCCGCCTGTATATCCGACGACGTAGAGAACGATGCTTCCCACCGCCGACCCGGCCGAGGCCAGCAGCACATACATCAGGAACCGCGAGCGATCGTTATAAACATAGCCTACGAAAATTGCATCTAGTGGCATGCCCAGGAACGAGCCATCCACCGCCGCAAACGCCAGCATCCCCCACGGTCCCAGAGGCGCAAGCAAGTGCTTGATCCAGTCGCCGTAAGCGTGGATAAAATGTTTGATCTTGTTCAAGGAAGCACGACGTCTCGAAAATCTTCTCCTGAATTGAAATAAAACCGGGGGTCGCCCGCTCCTTGCGTTTTGTGCAAGGGGCGGGTGCTGGCGCCAATCGAGCCGCTGGCGAGTCTAGGTGAGGGACTACACATGCCCAATCTTTCCCGCAATCAACTCCAGCGCATGCGGCAGCAAATCGATCACCGCCTCCAGCGACTCGACCGCCCCCGCCGGACTGCCCGGCAGATTCAGAATCAAGCTAGTTCTCCGCACACCGCACACCGCGCGGCTCAGCGCCGCGAAGCGCGTCTTCTGCACTCCCCGCAAGCGCATCTGCTCCGCGACCCCCTCCACCAGCCGCTCGCACACCGCGACCGTAGCTTCTGGCGTCACGTCGCGCGGAGCAATCCCCGTCCCGCCCGTGGTCACCACCAGCCGGGCCGACCGGCACAACTCCATCAGTTTTTCCTGAATCGCGGCACGCTCATCGGCTACTAAGCTGCGCACCACCACGAGAAAATTGCGCCGCCCCAGCACTTCCGCCACCGCCGGACCGGACAGATCCGCTCTTTCACCACGCGCGCACGAATCGCTGACCGTCAGCACGGCCGCCGTCGTTCTATCAAGAATCGAGGGATCCAGTGACAAAGCATCAGGTGTCGAGGAGGACATCTTCACCCTCAGCCGCCGCATCCCGCTGCGCCTCGTCGAGCAGCCGTAATCCTTCCATCAGCAGCCCCTGCGTGTTCAGCGTCGTCGTTTCCTGCGACGACTTTCCGTTGAAATCGATCTGGAAGTTTCCATCCGTCCAGCGCAGCACTTTGAAAACCGCCTCGTCTCCCGTAATCGGCCCATAGGCGGCGTGTTTGGCCTGTCCCTGGCTGAAGTAGATCTCGCATTTATCGTCGCCGTTGGTCATCGTCAGCAAGCAACTCTTGCGTCCCATTTCCAGCGATTGCACCAGGTCAATGACATTCATCTGCGACAAACTGCCGCGCAACACGCCATCGGTCGATGCCGCTTTGCTGAGTTTTTCCAGCGCGATCCGGTCCACCACTCGCTTGATTTTGTGCGTGGCGTCTTTTAGGAAGAATGGCTTCTCCAGATAGTCTTCGATCGGATCCTGCATCGACAAGCGCTCGCTGATGTCAGCCTTGCTGGCCATCAGGATGACCGCGATTCCCGCCGTTGCCGGCCTGCTTTTCAGTTTTTCCAGCAACTGCCGTCCGTCCATGCCCGGCATGCGGTAGTCGCTGATCAGCACATCCGGAAGATCGTCGACTGCCTTTAACAACGCATCGGCCGCGTCGGTCGCAACCGTGACCTCGCCCATCGCCGAGAGCGCCTGCTGCAACATCCCCAGCACCATCGGGTTGTCGTCCACCAGCAGGATTTTTACGTTGCTCGCCATATAGATTCTGATGTCATCCTGACCCTGAGAGTAGCCGAAGGGGAAGGACCTACGCATTCTCTCCACGACGCCGAACACGCCCATCCAAAAATGCCAGACACCGAGAACCGCGTCGCAACTATTTCCCGCGTCTCCGGTAGACTCCGCTCTTGCCGCCCGACTTCCGCTCCAGCGCCACTTCCCGAATCTCGATTCCCTTGTCGAGCGCCTTACACATGTCGTACACAGTCAAAGCCGCGACGCTGGCCGCGACCAGCGCTTCCATCTCCACGCCCGTCTCCGCCGTGGTCTTTACTTTTGTCGCGATAGAAACGCCATTCTCGCACACGCGTAGGGTCACAGCAATGTGCGACAGCGCCACCGGATGGCACATCGGAATCAACTCCGCCGTCCGCTTAGCCGCCATGATTCCCGCCGTACGCGCCACTTCCAGCGGGTCTCCCTTGGGATTATTAGGCAAAGCCCGCAACACTTCCGGCGTCATCAGAACAAACGCGCTTGCCTCCGCCTCGCGCGCCGTTCGCGCCTTGGCCGACACATCCACCATACAGGCCTGCCCCAGCGAGTCGTAGTGCGAAAGTTTCTTAGGCATCACCAACAGGTTATCCTATGGCTCGTATCAGGGCATCGCTTTAGCGATGCCGAAGTCGTCAAAATAAGAGCGCCCCTTTAGGGCTGTTTGCTGGGGTACCCATTTTGTCCCCTTCTCAGCGCATCAGCAACGATACCCATTCTCCCGCCTCGATCCGCTCGCGGTCTGGAGGAACCACCACATAGCAGTTCGCCCGACCGAGCGCAGCAATGTCGCCCGACCCCTGCCACCGCTCCGCTTCCACTTCCGCATTTTCAAACTCTCCCGAAAGCACCGCCGGAAGAAATCTCTTCAACCCAGTTTTAGTCCGTATCTCCGATTTCAGCCGCGCCCGGAGAAATATCAACCGCTGCGGCCCCATCCCCGCCAAAGCCTCAATCATAGGCCGGGCAAACAACTCAAAAGTCACCATGGTAGAGACGGGATTCCCCGGCAGCCCAAAAAAATACCTCCTGTGTGGCGCGGACACTCCTGTCCGCGTGCCAGCAGCGGAGCCGCTCTCGGGGCCAACAGAAATGTTCAGGCAAGACCCGAACACCACCGGCCGCCCCGGCTGAATCTCCGCGCCCGCAAAATAAAACTCCGCCTTCAACTCCCCGAGCACCTGCTCCACCAGATCGTACTTCCCCATGGAGACGCCGCCCGTCAGCAACAAAAGATCGCACCTCAGCCCTTCTTCGATGAGAGTCCGCAGCTGCACCCGTTCATCCGGAGCGATCGCCAGCCGCACCGCCTCCCCGCCTGCATCTTGAATCTGTGTCGCCAATGAATACGAATTCGAATTCCGTATCTGCGCCGGCCCCGGCGTTGCGTCAATCTCCACCACTTCATCGCCGGTCGAAACCACCGCCACGCGCGGCTTCCGGAAGACCTGCACCCGGCTCCTCCCCGCCGATGCCGCGATAGCAATGCCCGCGTGGTCCAGCCGCCGCCCGCGATCCAGCAGCAGCTGCCCCGAGCGCGCTTCCGCCCCACGAGGCACAAAATTCTCACCAGTCCGAACGCCGCGCCGCACCTCAACGAATTTCCCGATAAAGGTGTCCTGTCCTGACACGAGGGTGCCCCATCCTAACGCCGCGTTTTGTGCGGCGTTAGGGTGGGAAAGTTCGGTAAGCGACGTATGCTCTACCATCACCACCGCGTCCGCACCCGCCGGCAGCGGAGCCCCCGTCATGATCCCCACCGCCTGCCCGCGTCCCACCGAACACACCGTCGGCTCTGGCCAATCGCCCGCCTTTATCTCGCCGACCACTTCAAGCCGCGCCGGAACCTCCGCCAAATCCACCGCCCGCGCCGCGTATCCATCGCGAGCCGCCCGATCAAAAGGAGGAAAGTCGCGGTCCGCTAAAATACCCTCCGCCAGCACCCGACCTAACCCCGTCAGTAGATCCACCGTCTCTACTTCTCCGGGACACACGGTGGCCGCATGCTGTTCAACCAGGTGCCGAGCCTCTTCAAAGCTAACCACCCCGGCCGCAGGCGCTATTGACGACGAAGAGGAATGAGAAGAAGACATACAAGAATCATACCCCGCAAGAGTTTGCTCTGGTGTGGTATGGGCAGCATCTGGTGTGATATGGGCAGCAAAGGAAGAAGACAGAGAGTGTATTTTTTGGGAGAACCGAGAACCGGGAACTCCCCTAGCGCGCCAGTTCCTGCCCCAGCACCGTCGCATTACTGGCGAAGCAAAGCCCGGTCTCCAGATCCACCAGCCCCGAACGGACCAGCTTCGCGATCTCGGCATCGAAGTGCTGCATGCCTTCGTTTTCGCTGACCTTGATCGCGTCCAGCAGTGTGCGGCCCGGCCGCTCGCCTTGTTCCACGCAATCACGAGTGCGCGAGTTGGATTTCAAAATTTCGACCACCGCCACGCGGTCGCCGCCATCGCTCCGCGGGATCAGCCTCTGCGCGATGACATAGCGAAAAGTTTTCGCCAGCCGCTCCCGCACCGATTGTTGTTCGCTGGCGGCAAAAGTACTCACGATGCGTTCCACTGTCTTCGAAGTATCGACTGTGTTCATGCTGGAAAGAACGAGGTGCCCGTTTTCGGCAGCTTCGAGCAGGATCTCCAGCGTCTCCCGCTCGCGGATTTCGCCCACCATAATTACCCGCGGCGCCTGGCGCAACGCTGCCCGCAGCGCCAGTGCAAAATTCGGCGCATCACTATGCAACTCGCGCTGGTGCACCGTCGATTTCTTATGCCGGTGCAGAAATTCGATCGGATCTTCGATCGTCAGAACGTGATAGCAGTGCTGGCTGTTGATGCGGTCGATCAAAGCCGCCAGCGTCGAAGACTTGCCCGATCCGGTTCCGCCCGTCACCAATATGATCCCGTTGCGCACCTGCGCCGCCTCTTCCAACTGCATCGGGAGATGAAGCGAATTGAAAGTCGGAATGACGGTCGGAATGACCCGCATCACGATCGCGCAACTTCCCCGCTGAATAAAAACGTTGACGCGGAACCGCGCCATTCCCGGCAATCCATAGGAAATATCGCACGAACCCTGCTCGCGAAGCGTATTGATGGCCTGCTTGTTAGTGCCGATCAGGTCGGCCGCGATCCGCCGTGTGTCGTCCGCCGTAAGTATGCTGCTGCCCGGTATTTCGACCGCCGTAAGTTGTCCATGGATTTCCACCTGCGGCGGCCGCCCAGGCGAAAACATCAGGTCACTAACCTTCTCGGATGCACGCAACATCCCAGCCAGCAGCACCGGCGTCGGAATCGAGTCCGTTCCGCTGATGCCCTCGAAGGCAATCGCAATCGGGGAATTCCCCGCAGCCGCCATCCCATACACTCCCAATGATCGGTTTTTACGCCACAGGGGAGAAACGCAGACGAGAACCTATGCCATGAATGTAGCGCGGATGTGCGGAAGAGCGAAGGACAACTAGGTCATAGACCTCGGTAACCAACATCAGGTCCCAGTTCTCAGAGAAACCAGGTGTTTGATGTTGCGCCTTTCAGGATTCGATCCGCGCGACAATCGTAACTGAGAACTGAGAACTGGTTCTCTGCTTACTTCGCCGGTTTCTTCTTTCCAAAGCCTGTTTCTACGCTCGCGCCGATGCTAGCCAGCATGTCTTTGGCCGGCTGTGCGAACGGACCATTGGGTTCGAGCTCAAGATACTTCTGAAACGCCGCGGCTGTACCATCGGCGGCAACCACTTTGCCGTCCTTCCCGATGGTTTCCTTGCCGATCAAGTTCACACCCTTCCAGTAGTATGCTGCGGCTTTGGTTGGATCGGCGGCAATCACTTTGTCGAATGCCGCAATTGCCTCATCCACCTTACCCGCATTGGTGAGAACAGCCCCGATGTTGAACAGGTACCCGCCCGCGTGCGTCGGATCCAGTTGCGCCGCCTTGTTGTAGTTGGCGACCGCATCATCGACCTTATTGGACTTCGAATACACCTGCGCAAGGTTGTTATAGTAGGCGGCCATGGTCGCACTGTTGTTGGCATCTTTCTGCGCCGTTTCGGACGCAGTGCGAAGCTCAATTGCCTTCTGGTATGCGGCCGCGGCCTCTTCGTAGCGCTTCTGTTTTTCCTCGGAGTCGGTCTGTTTGGGCGCCGAACCAAGGTAGGCGTTGCCCAGTTCGAACCAAACCGGATCGCGGGTCGCGTCGATCTGGTTGGCTTCGTTCAGGGTGGCGATGGCAGTGTCGTAGTCTTTGGCCGCCTCAGCCGTCCTGGCGGCATTGAGCTTGTCGTTAAGCGTGCCGACGATTTTGTTAGCGGTCTCGGCTTTGGCCAGGGCATCCTGCTTAGCCTTCAGTTGTTCAGGCGTCATTCCCTGGCCCTCGGCTGCCTTCACCTGTTCTTTTTTCAGGTCGAAGTCCAGCGGCGTTTCGTCCAGTTCCACCGAGACCCCGTTGATGTGAAAGAGTTCCTTGCCGTCTTTGCTGAGCTTGACGTTGTATCTGCCAGGAGAGATGCCGAGCGAGAAATATTCGCCCTTGTTATTGGTTTTAAGGTTGTAAGTGCGGCCGGTGTCGGTCGACGTCCACTGCACTTCGGCCTGGGGAATCGGTTTCCCGTCGGCGTCCTTGCAAGTTCCCTTCACACTGCCCGTCGATTGCGCCCGTGCAAGTGGAGCGAGCCGCCCCAAGGCAAGAACAAAAACGAGCAGCAGGGGAAGGATGAAATATTTCCTCATGATTTAGCCTCCCGGCATTGCATCCGAATTGTAAGACCGTTTATGAAACCGCTTCTAGCGCAATCGGGCCGCGGTCTCCGCATACGGCACGGGATCTTCCGCGCCCGCGTCGCGAAACGCGCGCCGGCGGAGCACACAGCTGTCGCAGACACCGCAGGCGCGATCTTCACGCTGATAGCATGACCACGTTAAATCGAACGGGGCATTCAGTTCAAGGCCAAGCCCAACAATCTCAGCTTTGCGCATCGCAATCAGCGGTGTCACCACCCGGATTGTCCCGTCCCTGGTGCCCGCTTTCACCACTTCATTGAACGCTTGATAATACTCCGGCCGGCAGTCGGGATAGCCGGAACTGTCGGGCTCAACCGCTCCAATATAGACTTTTTCGGCTCCCAGCACCTCCGCCCAACTGACGGCGATGGCAAGAAAATGCGTGTTGCGGAAAGGGACGTAGGTCACGGGAATGCCAAGCCGAATGCTCCGGTCGATACCGGGCGCTTCCGGAACGGCAATACTGGAATCCGTGAGCGCCGATCCGCCGATGGTGCCAAGAGCTTCATTGTGCACCAGCAACCGGTCGCGAATTCCGAGCCGGTCGCAGATGCTTTCAAATGACCGCCGTTCACGCTCTTCGGTCCGCTGTCCGTAGCTGACGTGGACGGCAGCGGCCCGGTGGTCGCGCGCCGCCAGCGCCGCACACACGCAGGAATCCATGCCACCGCTCAGCAGCACCACGGCGCGTGTTTGTTCGCTGGTTGAGTTCAGAAGCATGACATAGTCAGAAAGCCGCGCAATCTCTTCCTCCTGATTTTATGACAGCTGAAACGTTTAGGCGGGCTTGCGTAGGCACGGACGCTTTCGTCCATCCCAGCGGAGCGGCAGCTCCGCAGCTGTCAACGAGACTCGATAATCCGGCCCCAGAGGGGGAAATCCTGAGCGAGTCCCGGAGGGACGACACTCCGGTTGCAATGCAGACTCGGTCAAAACTATTCGTAGCGCAAGCTTTCAACGGGATCCAGTTGCGAGGCGCGGATGGCGGGAACCGTGCCGAATAGGACTCCGACGAGCGAGGACACAACGATGGCGATGATAGCGGAAAGTCCGGAAATGGGGATGCGATATTCGGTGAAGAAGCGAACCGAGAAGGGAATAGCAAGCCCGAGGATGATGCCCAGGACGCCTCCGATGAGCGATATCAGGATGGCTTCCGAGAGAAACTGAAACCGAATCTCGCGGTTGGTGGCGCCGACCGCCTTGCGGATGCCTATCTCGCGAATGCGGGCGCTCACCGTAGCCAGCATGATGTTCATGATGCCAATGCCGCTGACCAGCAACACAACAAGCGACACGGCGAGCAGAACCAGGGTCATGGCAGTCGCCGTCTTATCGGCAACAGTCACGAGTTCAGTCAGGTTCCTGACGCTATAAACCGATTCCGGCCGATGGCGTGACTGAATGACGCGCTGCACCTGGGCCGTGATCGGCACCACCAGGGAAGTATCGGCGGCGGAAAAGAAAATCTGCTTCACCGTGGGAGTTTCCTGAAAATAACGAATCACGCTGTAGGGAATCAGCATGGTGTTGTCGGTCACTTCCGATTGCCCGAAGGTATCCACCCGCTCGCGGAAGGTCCCTATGATGGTGAAAGGCAGCCCGCTCAGCTTTAGTGTCTTTCCCAGAGACGCTTGCTCCGAGCCGTAAAGTTGAATGGCGAGTTTGGGAGTAATGACGGCGACTTTGTTGTGGGCCTGAGAATCCTCCTGGTCGAAAAAACGTCCCGAAAGAATGACCAGGTTACGAATCTTCTCATAATCCGGGTAGACCCCCATGATCTGCAGGTCGCGTTCTTTACCGTCCCCCACGGCCACGCGATCGTTGAGAGGGACCACAGGCGAAGCCGCGACGATGCCATCGACCTGGTGCTGCACCGCTTCCAGGTCTTCAATCGTCAGGCCATCGTTGCCGGTATTGGAGATGCGTCCCGCGCCGCTTTCATACTCGGCATAGATCCAGTTTGACCCGATGGACTGAATCTGATTCAGAAGATACTGTTTGCCCGTGAGGCCTATGGTGGAAACCAGAATTAGGGACGCAGTTCCTATGACCATCCCGAGCGCGGTGAGCGCGAATCGGATCTTGTTGCTCATGAACGTCTCGTAGGCAAAGCTAAACATCTCGCCGAGCGCCAGGTGAGACCGTTCATTCGTGGGAGTAGTGGAATCCATGCTTCTAACTAGATGCTACGGAGAGTTTGAGCAGGCTGCAAGCGCACTCCAGCTTCCTGCCGCGGGTATTTTCTGTTGTAATTCTTTCTGGACACATCGGAAAAAGGACGAATTACACGCTGACCATCAAACGTATCGCTGGCCTGTTGCTGCTGACCGTCGTTGCGGTTCTGATTCATGGCTATCATCCCTACGCGGAAGATTCGGAGATTTACCTCCCTGGAGTTCTGAAGATCCTGAATCCCGCCTTGTTCCCAGCGAATGCCGAGTTCTTTGGGGAGCACGCTGGACACACGTTGTATCCGAATCTGATTGCCTCTTCGGTTCGCCTCACGCATCTGCCGTTGCCGTGGGTCGCTTTGCTGTGGCATCTGATCTGTATTTTCTTATTGCTTGCGGCAAGCTGGCGCCTGGCAACGGCCGTGTTCGAACCAAGCTCAGGGTGCCCCGACGACGAGGTAGCGTGTTGGGGTGCAGTGGCTTTAATGGCCGCGTTGTTGACCTTGCCCATTGCTGGCACCTTTCTTTACATCCTCGACCAGTTTTTGAATCCACGGAACCTGGCAGCCTTTTCCGCGCTCTTTGCCGTAGCGGAAGTGCTGCACCGAAAATGCTTACGCGCCGTGTTGTGGCTGCTATTTGGCGCCGTCATTCATCCGTTTATGGCGATCTTCGCGATTCTGTTTTGTGGATGGCTCATCCTGCTCGAACACTATCGTCCGCGCATGCTGGGGTTTGCTGGTGGAGAGCCGGACGTCCCCGCCCCGCCGTCCAGAAGCCGAGCGGTGGCGCTTCCTTTCGGCATTACATTCGAGCCTCCGCCCGCCGCTTATCATGAGGTCGCGCTGCGGCAGCGTTCGCACTTCGTCCTGCGCTGGGAATGGTACGAGTGGCTGGGAGCGATCGGGCCTGTGCTGCTGTTCTGGTGGTTCGCAAGTTTCGCACGCCGGCGTGGCATGAAAAACCTGGAATTAGTGTCAAGGGCCATGGTGCCATTCGTGCTCGTGGCAGCGCTCGCGGCGATCGGACTCGGGATCCCGCCTCGCTTCGAGGCTCTGGCGCGGCTTCAGCCTCTGCGCTGCCTGGCACTGTGCTACATGGTGCTGGTGGTGGTGTGTGGCGGCTCGCTGGCGCAGTATGTGCTCCGCCGTCAGGTATGGCGCTGGCTGGCATTGTTCGTCCCGCTTAGCTTGGGAATGTATTATGCGCAGCGGCAGGTGTTTCCGGCGAGCCAGCACATCGAGTGGCCATGGGTGCAGCCACGCAACCAGTGGGCGCAAGCTTTTGAGTGGATTCGCGGAAATACTCCGGTGGACGCGCTCTTTGCGCTCGACCCCTTGCACATGGAACTGCCCGGTGAAGACGAAAATGGATTTCGCGCCCGCGCCGAGCGCAGCATGTTGGCCGACCTGGTCAAGGACAAGGGAGCAGCTTCGATGTTTCCGCCGCTTTCAGTGAAGTGGGCGGAACAGATCGCGGACCAGAAGAATTTTGAGCATTTCGGCAAAGAGGACTTCGAACGCCTGCGACAGAAGTATGGCGTCAGTTGGGTGGTAGTAGAACAACCGGGCCCCCCAGGCTTGGAATGTCCGTATGAGAATTCGACGGTGCGGGTATGCCGCCTGGACTGAATTGCCAAGACTAGTTCGCGATTCTCAGTGCAAGCGTGGCCCAGCAAGGTTTTGCTGAGAACTAACAACTGAGAACCGCCCCTGTGTTAGCCTGAATAACGTAAACGCATGGCGGATCCGATCATAACCCCCGCAACTCGAACATTATTTCCCTACCTGAAATGGTCCTCGCAACTCCCCAGTCTGCGGCGCGAGTTTCGGGGGAATCAGCCCTATCCGCATGTGCACCTCAAGGAATTCTTGGATCCGTATGTGGCCGCTGAAATGGCCAACGAGTTTCCGGACATGGCGACCGACGCCTGGACGCGCTACAAACACCAGAACGAAAACAAGCTGGGGCTAGCGAAACGATCGCTGTTCCCGCCGGTGCTGGGCGAAGTGGTGGACGAACTGAATTCGGAGGCGTTCGTGCATTGGCTTTCGCAACTGACCGGCATTCAGGACCTGCTGCCCGACGACATGCTTGAGGGCGGTGGCCTGCACCAGTCGGGCACGGGCGGATTCCTCAACGTGCACACCGACTTCAGCAATCATCACTATCACAAACATTGGAAGCGCCAGGTAAACCTGATTCTCTATCTCAATCCCAATTGGGATGAGCAATGGGGCGGTGCGCTCGAATTGTGGGACCGCGACATGCGCCGCTCCGTGGTGAAGGTACCGCCGCTGTTCAATGAAGCTCTGATCTTTCGCACCGACGAAATTTCCTACCACGGATTTCCCGACCCGTTGCGCTGTCCCGAGGGCGAGTCGCGCAAAAGCCTCGCCCTGTATTACTACACCGCCGAGTCGGGCGTCGGGGAGAAAACGCGCTCTACAAACTATCGGCCACGGCCGGTAGACGGCCTACTGAAGTCTGCAATGATCTGGTTGGATAAAGAGGCTGTAGATCTGTATTCGCGAGCGAAAGCGCGCTTCGGTTTCTCGGACGAGTTGGCCAGCAAGATTCTGGGCTTCCTGTCGCGGAAGCGCTGATCGGGTGGCGCAGCGCGTTCAGCGCTGCGGTAACTACTTAGTTCTGACTTCGCCTTTAGCCGCTGAGGTCAACGTCTCGGTGACGCCGTCGGCAGAGCTCCCTCGTAGTACGCGTCAGAACCGGCCTCAAGCGTCTTTCCCTTTTCGCTGAAGATCGGAATGTGAATGATTCCTGCGCGCTGCAGCGCGAATTGCAGAGTGGTTTCGAGCACTCCGAGACCATACTGCACGCTGCGGCGAAAATTGATGGAGGAGGCTTCCTCGAAATATTTGGTGGGGCAGGAAACTTCGCCGATGCGGAAGCCGAAGTAGACGCATTGCGCGAGCATCTGGTTGTCGAAAACGAAATCGTCGCTATTTTCCCGCAGAGGCAGGCGGGTGAGCACCTCGCGGCTGAAAGCGCGGTAGCCAGTGTGATATTCCGACAGCTTGACTCGCAGGAACAGGTTCTCAAAAGCGGTAAGCAGGCGATTGGCGATGTATTTGTAAAGCGGCATGCCTCCCCGCAACGCGGTGCCGCCGATGATGCGGGAACCGAGAACCACGTCATAGACGCCATAAGCAATCATGCTCGCCATGGCGGTTACCAGCAGCGGCGTGTACTGGTAATCGGGATGAACCATGATGACCACATCAGCGCCGGCCGCCAGAGCCTCGCGATAGCAAGTCTGTTGATTTCGGCCATAGCCGTAATTGCGGTTATGGACGAAGGTCTGCAAGCCGAGGTGGTGCGCGACCTCGAGCGTGCGATCGGAACTGTGGTCGTCGACCAGAATGCGGATATCAACCAGGTCGGGCAGCTCCCGTACCGTAGCTTCCAGCGTCTTTTCCGCGTTGTAAGCGGGTAACACGACGGCAATACGCTTGCCGTTGACCATGCAGTTTTCCTCTCGATTGGACTGCTTGAATCATAACCGGAAACACAGAGTTGCGTAACCTGATCGTGTGGGGACAGGCACCACCGCGAGCCTGCCCTGAGCAAGGTCGAAGGGTCCAAGCCGAGCGCAGCTCGGCACTGCCTTGAACTATGGACACACTATGGGCGAAACTAAACCATGCCGCCTCGCACTCTATTTGAGAAAATCTGGCAAGCGCACGTAGTAGCCGCTCCCGAAGGGCGGTCGGCGCTGCTCTATATCGATTTGCATTTAGTGCACGAAGTGACGTCGCCGCAGGCCTTCGACGGCCTGCGCGCAAATGGACGGCCAGTGCGGCAACCGCTGCGCACCGTGGCAACCGTCGACCACAACATCCCAACCACTCCGCGGGGCTTGCCTATCACCGACCCGATCGCGGCAAAGCAGATTGAAGCGCTGCAGAAAAACTGCCGCGAGTTTGGGGTCCCGCTGTTTGATATCGACTCGGCCGAGCAGGGCATCGTGCACGTCATCGGCCCGGAACTCGGCATCACGTTGCCGGGGATGACGATTGTTTGCGGCGACAGTCACACCTCGACTCACGGCGCGTTCGGATCGCTGGCCTTTGGCATTGGAACGTCGGAAGTGGAACACGTGCTGGCGACGCAATGTCTGCCGCAAAGAAAACCAAAGACGATGAAGATCCGCGTCAGCGGAAAACTGGCGGAAGGCGTGACCTCAAAGGACCTGGCGCTCGGAATAATCGGACGCATCGGCACCGATGGCGCCACCGGCTACGTGATCGAGTACGCCGGGGATGGGGTGCGTGAGTTGTCCATGGAAGCCCGTATGACGCTCTGTAACATGAGTATCGAGGCGGGAGCGCGAGCCGGACTGATCGCGCCCGATGAAACCACCTTCGCGTACGTCAACGGCCGGCGCTTTGCTCCGAAAGGAAAAGAGTGGGAAGCCGCGCTTGCGTATTGGCGCACTCTGGCCAGCGATCCCGGAGCCGAATTCGATCGGGTGATTGAGATTGACGCGGCATCGCTCGCCCCGTTTGTGACTTGGGGAACGAATCCCGGCATGGTTGTGCCGGTAACTGCGCGAGTTCCCGAATTTAAGAGCTTCGCTCAGGAAGCCGACCGGCGCGCGGCAGAACAGGCGCTCGCCTACATGGGCCTCAATCCCGGAACTCTAATTGAAACCATTGCTGTCGACCGTGTCTTCATCGGATCATGCACCAATTCGCGCATCGAAGACCTGCGCGCGGCGGCGCGCGTGGCGAAAGGGCAGCATGTAAATCCGAGGGTTCGCGCCATGGTGGTGCCGGGCTCGCAGGCGATCAAGCGCGAGGCGGAAGAGGAAGGATTGCACCGCATTTTCCTTGATGCCGGTTTTGAATGGCGTGAGTCGGGATGCTCTATGTGTTTAGGCATGAATCCCGACATCCTGCAACCGGGCGAGCGTTGCGCCTCGACCAGCAACCGCAATTTCGAGGGCCGTCAAGGCCGTGGAGGACGCACGCACCTGGTCAGCCCCATGATGGCCGCAGCGGCGGCAATCGCCGGGCATTTCACTGACATAAGAAATTGGAAGTACGAATAAAATGGGTGCCCCACTCATCGCGCCCTTTGCGATGAGTAGGCCCGCGAGGAAGCCCACACCAAGTCAGGGGTAACTCCCGAGGACCAAGCATGCAACCGTTCCGCAAGCACACAGGCGTACTTGTCCCGCTCGACAAAGTAAACGTGGATACCGATCAAATCATCCCCAAACAGTTCTTGAAGCGCATCGAGCGCACGGGATTCGGCGAATTCCTGTTCTATGACTGGCGCTTTTCAGGAGATAAAAAGAACGGCGATTTTGTGCTCGACGCGCCGCGCTATGCCAGGGCTTCGATTCTGGTGGCCGGTAAAAACTTCGGTTGCGGTTCCTCGCGCGAACATGCCGTCTGGGCGCTGGCGGATTTTGGCTTCCGGGTGATAATCGCATCGTCCTTTGCCGACATCTTCGCCAATAACAGCCTCAAGAATGGCCTGCTGACGGTGCGACTCAGCGAAGAACAGGCGGCGGAGATCATGCGCCTTTCGAAAGAGATCGAAAGCTACCAGCTGACGGTCGATCTCGAAGCGTTGCGAGTGGAAGACGGACAAGGATTTGCGGCGACCTTCGCGATGGATGAATTCTCTCGCCGTTGCCTGCTGAACGGATTGGACGACATCGGACTTACGCTCGAACACGAGGCGCAGATTGCGGCGTATGAAGCAGAACACCCCGTGCGCGCGGAAATGAAGACAATCCTGATGAGGTGAGGCAGCATGCATGAAAGCGCAACGGTGAAGCGACGGGCAGCCGCTCCCCCACGGTTAGCTGGGCAACCAATCCTTTCTGACGCAAACTGCCTTCAGGTTGTACACTTTTGAGTTTCGCTGCCCGCGCGGCGGCGGGTCACACCTCATGCTGAATCGGAGTCCGTTCGTGAAAAAGTTTCTGTTCGTCTGCACCCTAGGCCTGTTCGTTCTGCCTTCCGTCGGGCGCGCCCAGAACGTTGCCCAGACTGCTGCAAGGAGCGCCACGCCGAAGCAGCTCACGATTGAACAGATCTTCGCGGAAGGTGGAGTCACGGGCCGCGCTCCGGAAACAATCAACTGGAGTCCGGACGGCACCAAGCTGACTTTCGTGCAGCGGGATGACGATGGCGACCACGGCGAACTCTGGTATGTAGACGCAGCGACGGGCGAGAAAAAAGTGCTGGCCAGCGAGACTAAACTCGCACAACTGGCCCCCCCCACGAGCAAGATCAGAGACGAACGCGAGAAAGAGCGCGTGACCCGGTACCATGTCGCCGCCTACACCTGGTCGCCTGATTCCAAACACCTGCTCTTCGATTCTCAGGGACAGCTCTGGTATTACAGTCTGGACACGGGAACGGCGGTGCAGCTCACCTCGTCTCCCGACCCTAGCGAAGACCCTAAGTTTTCGCCGGACGGCAACCGGCTCGCCTTCGTCCGCAAGCATAATCTTTATGTGCATGGCGTGTCTGGAGAGGAAGGCGAACATTTACTCACGCGCGACGAAAAAGAGAAAGACAAAGACAAGGATAGGGACAAAGACAAAGACGACAACATCCTCAACGGCGAGGTCGACTGGGTCTACGCCGAAGAACTCGCCGTGCGCAGCAATTTCTTCTGGTCGCCGGAAGGCCACGACATCATTTTTCTGCAGATGGATGAAACCGCGGTGCCAACCTATCCCATCACCGACTGGCTGCCCACTCATCCCCGCGTTGAGCAGGAAAAATATCCAAAGGCGGGAGATCCGAATCCCAGCGTTCGTTTGGGAGTGGTGGGTGGCAATGGCGGCAAGCTCCGCTGGATGAAGCTCACCGACGCTGCTGACACTTACGTGCCGCGTTTCGGCTGGATTCGCGAAAACTGGGCGTGGGCCGAAGTCCTGAATCGCAAGCAGGACGTGATGGACCTCTATTTTATCGACGCGAAGTCCGGCAAGTCGCGCAAAGTGCTGACCGAATCGGCCCCCGATGCGTGGGTCAACGTCAACGACGACTTTCGCATCCTGAAATCCGGCGACCGTTTTCTGTGGACCAGTTGGCGCGACGGCCACACCCACATTTATCTCTACCGCTTCAACGCGCCAGACCCGCTCGCGGCCGATGCCAAACTCGAACGCCAGCTCGAACGCGGGGACTATGAGGTAATCGCGATCAACGCGGTGGATGAAGCCTCAAGCGTAGTTTTCTTCACGGCCAATAAAGGAGATCCACGACAGGAGAAGCTTTTTTCCGTAAAGCTGGATGGCTCGGAGATGCAAGGCCTTTCATCGGAGGCAGGCCATTATGCCGCCAGTTTCGCGAATGACGCCAAGCATTTCGTGGAAACGTATTCCGCAACGCTGACTCCCCCGCGGATTTCGCTGTGCGCGCCGCGCGGCCCCTGCCAGAAAATCTGGGAGGGTCGCAGCGTGGCCGACTACGACCCGATTGCGTCGAAAATGCTGGAATTAAAAGCCGACGACGGAACGGTGTTGTATGGCTATCTGATTCTGCCGCGCAATACCGATCCGGCCCAGAAAGTTCCGCTAATCGTGCACATCTATGGCGGCCCGGCGGGACAAACTGTGCAGGATTCGTGGGGCGGAACTAACGCCCTCTTCCACCAGATGCTGGCGCGCGAAGGTTTCGCGATTTTCTCAGTCGATAATCGCGGAACTCCGAATCGCGGTAAGAAATTTTCGGACGCGATTCGCCTGCAGTCCGGCCCCGTCGAACTGAAAGACCAGCTCACGGCGCTCGACCAATTGTACGAGCAGTTTCCGCAGCTCGACCGCTCGCGTACCGCGATCTGGGGATGGTCGAACGGCGGTTCGATGACCCTCTACGCGCTGACCCACTCCGATCGCTTCAAGGCGGGAATCTCGGTTGCGCCGGTGACCAATTGGCGCGACTACGATTCGATTTACACCGAGCGCTACATGGGTTTGCCGAAGGACAACGCCAGCGCCTACGACGATTCGATCGTGAGCGCCGCCGGCAACCTGCACGGTTCATTATTGCTGGTGCACGGAACCAGCGACGACAATGTGCACTTCCAAAATACGATTCAGATGACCGACGCCCTGATCCGGTCGGCAAAGCAGTTTCGTCTGATGGTGTATCCGGACAAGACGCACGGAATTGCGGGGACGGGCGCACGCACGCAGTTGTTTCACATGATGGAAGATTTCTGGAATCAGGAGTTGAAGTAGCACTCAGGATTTAGCTCTCTGTCAGTCACGAGTTCAATACCTCACCGAGAACGTCAGCGATTCTCGGTTTGGCTAGGTGCTAACGGCTAACGGCTGCTTTTATGCATCGTACAACTCTAGGCGATTTCGAATTAACCATAGTCTCCGACGGAACTTACCTCAGCGACGGTGGAGCCTTCTTCGGCGTGGTCCCCAAAACCTTGTGGTCGAAGAAAATCGTTCCCGACGAGCAGAACCGGCTAGACGCGGGACTGAATTCTCTGCTCGTCCGCACCGGCAAGAAAAATATTCTGATCGAGACCGGCATCGGCAACAAACTGCCGGATAAGTTGGTGCAGATCTACAAACAGCCGGCCAAGCTCCTGGACAACCTGCACGTCGCCGGAATTGCGCCCGAAGATATCGACATCGTCATCAACACGCATCTGCATTTCGACCACTGTGGCTGGAATACGGTGCGGCGCAGCGATCGGATGATAGCGACGTTCCCCAACGCGAAATATTATGTTCAGCAGCAAGAGTGGGAGCATGGCCGCCTGCAACTCGAGCGCGACGCGGTCAGCTACATGAGCCCGAACTACGATCCCCTGCTCGAGACCGGGCAGATGGAGTTGCTGAACGGCGATCGTGAGCTTCTGCCCGGCATCTCGGTCAAGGTCTTTCCCGGACACACAGCGAATATGCAGGCGGTAATCGTCGAGAGCGGCGGCGGGGGCAGCGAAAAAAAGAAGGCGTGCTACATCTCCGATCTGATTCCGACCTCACATCATCTCGACCTGACCTGGGTGATGGCGTTCGATCTGTTTCCGCTGCAAACGATCGAAAGCCGCAAGAAATACTACGCCTGGGCAATCCCTGAGAGATGGCTGACCGTGTTCACGCACGACGACGCCACGCCCTGGGGATATGTGGAACGCGGGGAGCGGGGCAGGCTGGGTCTGGCCAAGCTCACGTAGGGACAGCCGCCCTCGGCAGATCTTGTGTGGCGCGGACGCCCTCGCCCGCGTTGCACCTAAGACGAAATGACGGGCGCACTCGCCGCCGCTCTCGTCTCAAAAAACTCTTCCACTCGCCCCAGTATTTCCGCCCCGCTCCTGGCCTCGTAGATCGCCTTCCTGAGCGCTGCGCCTCCAGGCACGCCGTGGGTGAACCATGACGCGAATTGCTTCATCTTGCCTTCCGCTCCGGCCATTTCTTCTTCCAGCAGCATTTGGAAGTAGGTGCGGATCATCTGATAGCGGTCGGCTTCAGCGGGTTCGTCGTACATTTCTTCTGCCGAGCTCCGCTCCGCCGGATGCGCGCCGCCGCCCGTTCCCACACGGCTTATATATTGCTCGATTTGCCGAAAAATCCACGGATTCGCCGGAGCCATGCGCCCGATCATCACCGCGTCGCAGCCGGTTTGCGCGACGATGGCACAGGCGTCTTCGGGCGAACGGATGTCGCCGTTGCCGATTACGGGAATCTTGACCGCCTGCTTGACGGAGGCAATCCATTCCCAGCGCGCATTTCCGCTGTAGCCCTGTTCGCGCGTACGCGCATGCAGCGCGACAGCGCCCAGGCCGCAGCTTTCTGCCATGCGCGCCAGTTCAACACAGACGATTTCGTCATCGCTCCATCCGGCGCGGAATTTCACCGTGAACGGAATCTTCACGGCGGCCCGCACCGCTTCGAAAATCTGGCGGATCAGCGGCAGATCGCGCAGCAAGCCGGAGCCGCCGTTGCACTTCACGACTTTCTTGGCCGGACAGCCGAGGTTCAGGTCGACCAAGTCGAACCCCAGGTCTTCCACCAGCCGCGCCGCATCGGCCAGCACGCTCGGACTGCTGCCGAAAAGTTGCGCCGAGATCGGGTGTTCGTCTTCGTAGAAATGCAGGTAGCGTCCGCGGACGCGCTCGTCGCGCAGCACTCCGTCCGCCGAGGTGAACTCGGTCATGATCAGCCCGCATCCGCCAAGGTTTTTGATGAAGCGGCGGAACACCGTGTCGGTGACGCCGGCCATGGGGGCAAGCACAGTGGCCGGAGCTATGCGGACGTTGCCGATGCTGAGGGCTGCAGGAAATGCACGCGTCGGGACGGGCGACTCGCCCATCCGGCCCGACAGCGCATCCGCGTTATCCCAGAACTTCTGCACGGTATGATTTTACTTTCTTTTACTGACGAGGCTATAGCGAGTCCAGAGTTGACGTGAACGCAGGCGACTGCTGACCTTCGCTCCGCTGGAATGGGCGGGACGCCCGTCCTACACAAAAGCAAAGCCTCCCACGCGGGGAGACTTTCAAGAACGCGCGTTTCTTTGCGGCAATTATTTCTTGGCGGCTTCGGTTTTCGCGGCTTCAGCTTTGGCGGCGTCGCTCTTGGCATACTTGCGGCGGAAGCGCTCCACCCGGCCGGCCGTGTCCATGAGCTTCTGCTTGCCGGTAAAGAAGGGATGACAGGCGGCGCAGATTTCTACGCTGATGTCGCCCTTGTGCGTGGAGCGGGTGACAAACGCGTTGCCGCAAGCGCAATGTACGCGAATCTCGTTGTAGTGCGGATGGATTGCTGCTTTCATGAGTTCCTGAGCCCTCGATTCAACGCTTAGATTCTACAGGAGCTGGAAAGGATTCAGCAAGACAGGTATCCGAAGAACAGGCTTGGGTCTTAGGAAAGCCTCGCATTCGAACCCTAACACCTTAAGACCTGACTCCTGAAAGCAAAACGGCAGGGCCGACCCCCTGCCGTCTCGATCGTATCCAATATTTCTGGGGCCCCTACTTACCTTTGTTGACTACTTTTTTAAGTTCGTTTCCGGGAGTGAATTTGGCGACTCTACGAGCAGCGATCTTGATGGTGGCACCCGTCTGCGGGTTTCGGCCATTGCGGGCCTTGCGCTGCGAGACGGAGAACGTGCCGAATCCAATCAAGGCTACCCGGTCCCCTTTGCGAAGGGCAGCGGTAACGCTGTCCACGGTGGTGTCGATCGCGGTTGTCGCCTGAGCCTTGGAAATACTGCAGGCTCCGGCGATCCGATCAACCAGATCAGCTTTATTCATGCTCTCTCCTGACACTAGTCGTTACGGTCCCCGCGCCATCAGCCGGGGAGGAAAGCTCAAAGCGCGAGCACCGGCGATGGCCATTCTCGCCCATGTGAAGGGATTGTCAATGGGAAACACGTGCCAGTTGCCGGTTTTGACACCTTAAGCGAGTGCTGAGTGTAGTGATTGGAGAATGAGCCGAAAGTGCTAAGTACTTCTTAGCTCCCTAAGTTTGTTGCAGAAAAACAAGTCCGTTGCAGAAAAACTCGACACCGCCTCAAATCTTTGGTGGCGCAGCGCTTCAGCGCTGCGGAAGAACTCAGACATTCTGCAAGAACGGGAAGGGCACGAGTTCACTCGTGCCGTAAGTCATCGAGGATGCGCGCTTCAGCGCCCGGGGCGAGCTTCGTGCGACTCGATGAGTTTTTCCGCAGCCTCCCAGTCTGCGAATCGCGATCAGCAGTCTTTCCCCCGCACCCGCGCCGTTCTCCACAACTAGACGCCTGTCTCCACAGGATGTGCACAGACAGGAAACGGTTTCGAGTTGCAACGCGAGCGGGTTCGGGTGCAGAGTCTATGTGCAGGACTAATTACATAATCGTGAAGGCAGCAATCGAAGTTTGCCCCTTGTGCGCGGGCTCAGGATGGAAGCCGGTACAGGGAACACCGGACGGCGGCGTCACGCGTTGCGATTGCCAGCTCCAGGCCCGCAACGGAGCGATGATCGTGGCTGCGCGCATTCCCAAAAGATATGAGCATTGCGAACTGTCGAACTTTACGACGGACTTTCCGGGAGCCGATCATTCGGTTGCGTTGGCTCAGATCAGCGCGTCGCGCTTCGTGCAGGAGTTTGATCCTCGAGACGGCAAGGGCCTGCTGCTAGTCGGCGGAATCGGCACTGGCAAGACCCATCTCGCGGTAGGCATTCTGAAGGAGCTGATTGCCAGCCGAGCAAGCGCCTGCCTTTTTTGTGACTATCGCGAACTGCTGAAACAAATTCAGAACTCCTACAACGATTCTGTCCAGGCAACCGAACTGCAAGTGCTGCGTCCGGTGTTTGAGGCCGAGATTCTGCTGCTTGATGAACTTGGCGCCGTGAAGCCGAGCGAATGGGTGTGGGACACGGTCAGCCTGATTCTCAATACGCGATACAACGACAATCGAACCACACTCATCACCACGAATTTCCCCGACGAGCCTGCGGCGACCGTCACTCGATCGCTTTCGCCAGCGCGGGCGGCAGCGCGCGAAGAAACCCTTGGCGACCGCATCGGCGAGCGCATGCGCTCCCGGCTGCACGAAATGTGCCGCATCGTGAAGATGGATGGCCCGGACTTCCGGCAGAAGTTTAAGAGCGCCAGCTTCGGATGAAAACCCAGAGGTGGTATTTCTAGACGCTGTCAAAAAACTGTCGTCCCGGGATGACAGTGTGTGGAAGGGGGGCCTGCGCTTGCCTGGTCGGTCGCTCTACAATTAAAAGCGTGCAGACCGATCGCATAGAGTTCCGGCCGGAAGCTGACGCCGAGGTCTTCTCCACAATAGCCGCCGCCCCGGCCGTGTTTCTTCTGCGCGGCGAAGATACGAACTCCGAGCCCTACGTCAGCAAGACGGCCAACCTGCGCCGGCGACTCCAGCGCCTGCTCTCCGCTCCAGAAGAACGCACCAAACGCCTCAACCTGCGTCATCGCGTGTGCTGGATCGAGTACACCCTGACCGGCTCCGACTTCGAATCGGGATTCGTCCTCTATCAAGTCCTTCGCGCCGCCTTTCCCAAGACCTACGCAAATCGCTTGCGGCTGCGCTTCGCTCCGCTCGTCAAGCTGCATCTGGAAAACGAATTCCCCCGCGCTTCGATTACGACGCGGCTAGGGCGGAGTGCGGGTAAGAACGTCTACTACGGCCCATTCGCCTCGCGAGTGGTGGCGGAAAAGTTCATGAACGACGCGCTCGACTTCTTCAAGATGCGGCGCTGTGTGGAAGATCTTCATCCCGATCCGAAGTTCCCCGGCTGCGTTTATTCCGAAATGAAGATGTGTTTGGCGCCCTGTTTTCGCGGCTGTACCGATGACGAGTACCGCGCCGAAGTGGTGCGGGTCGAGGATTTTCTCGACTCGCGCGGTGAGTCGCTGAAGCGGCAGATGTCGGCCGAGCGCGACACCGCCTCGTCGCAAATGGAATTCGAAACGGCTGCCGCCATTCACGCGCGGCTCGACAAGCTAACTCCCGCCCTGCAGCAATTGCCGGAGTTCGTCCGCCGCCTTGATCAGTCGCACGCCGTAATCGTGCAAAAATCCGTGCAAAAGTCTCGGCTGGCGGAAAGCGTAGCGTTGTTCCGCGTCGACGCTGGCGCGCTCGCCGGACCGCTTGAGTTTCCCATCTACGGCGCGGAGCACACCAAATCACAATCCATGGAAGCCCGCATCCAAGCCGCACTAACGGCATTTCCCGCGTACCAACCAGCCAGTGCGATCGAGCGCATGGAGCACCTGGCGATCCTGAAGCGCTGGTGCTATCGCGGCACCCGTGCAGGCGAAATTTTTTTTGCCGATGCCAAGGGAGAACTGCCGATGCGTCGCCTGGTACGCGGAATCGGACGGGTGTACAAAGGCGAAGCACTAGAAAGCGAAATGCACCCAAAGCCGGAATAGCCCACGACTTCTCGATTCAGCTTCCGCCTTCATACAATGGGATCACTATGGTGAAGAAGACGAAAAGAGCGAAGACCGGGAAGACATCGACTAGGTCTGCATCGAACAAGAAGGCTGCGGTGCCAAAGACATCTGCCGATCAACTCCTCCGCGACCACGTCCTCTACCTGCTGAAAGATGGAGGAGCGCACATCAGCTTCGACGATGCCATGGGCGATTGGCCCGTGCAACTCGCCGGAGTTAAAGTTGCGAACTTCCCGCACACCGCCCAGATGCTGCTCGAGCACATGCGCCTCGGCCAGTGGGACATCCTTGAGTTCATCCGCGATGCGAAGCACGTCTCCCCGAAATGGCCCGAAGGATACTGGCCGGCGTCGGAAGCTCCCATAAACGAGAAGGCTTGGACCACGAGTATAGCCGCGTTCAAGAAGGACCTGCAAACGGTGGAGCGGCTAGTCGCCAACCGGAAAATCGATCTCTACGCCCGCATCCCCTGGGGTGATGGACAAACGATTTTGCGCGAGGCGCTGCTGGTGGCCGACCACAACGCGTATCACCTCGGACAACTGGTGATGCTGCGAAAAAGCATCGGCATCTGAGCGCGTTTCGATGGTGGAACTTTAAGCCGCGCGAACCGGTGTGCGCACTGGCCTCTTGCGGAACACCACTCTGATCTCTTCCCGCCAGTGCTCGTCAATTCCCAGCACCTCCCAATCGATCTCCGGCGACAAGTAGCGCAGGATCGTGTCGCTCGTGGGATGCACGTGCAGGGCGGGCGCAACCAGCATGAGCAGCGGCTTTTGCATTGAAATCGCGCGTCCGGGAAAGTAGCCGAATTGCGCAAATTCTCCGCGGCTCTGGTGCCAGGCGACGCGCGACCAGTAATCCACGCCCTGCAGTGGAAGGTGAAGATCCTCGTCGGCTTTGAGTTCGATGACGGCCAGGCGGGCCTCGCGCGTCTCAGCCAGAATGTCGATCATCGCTCGATCCGCCGCGGCGAATGCGGGCACCTGGGCATACACAAATTCCGGCCGTAGCCGCCCATCAAGCGCCGCGATGTTGCTGAACACCAGTGATTCCAGCCAGCGCTCGGGGTGCATGCGCCACAACGCGTGATTCTTGGGGCCGTCCGTCCGGCGGACGGCCGCCGCCAGCCGCACCAAATCGGCAAACTGCGTTTCATTCTCTGGGTTGAGAACGCGCTCTTCCGGCCCCATCCCGAAAGCGATTTCCTCGCCGCTCCGAAAATTTCGCGGATCATGCGCAACCCGCGCCTGCGCGAACTCCAGGCCATGCCGCCGGAATGAAATCAGCGCGGGTGAGAGTACCACGATTTCCGCGTGCGGCAGAATGTCGCGAATGCGCGCGATCGATCCAGCAAAGCGTTCGCGCGCCAAGCCTTCATCGATCGAATACACCAGCCGGGTTGCCAGGTTGCCGCAATCGCCTGTATCCACCGGAACGAGCGCATCCTCCCTTTGGTCGAATTCGTACAAATACCATTTCGCCGCCGTGGGATGCAGATGCGCCATTCGCTGCCGGGTCAGCGCCACCGTGCCCTTCGGCACAATCAGCGCCAGCCCTTCCACCACGCGGCGCTCCCGCTGTGCCAGCCGGCACGCCTCGAGCCAAAGGATCCCGCAGGTCAGCGCGCCGTCGACGGTCGCTTGCGTCTCCTGATCGTTCACTCCCACAATGGCCAGCGCGCGCTGCCCCTGACGCATCCAGCCGCGCAGATATGCAGGACCGAAGGAGTGTTCGAGATCGATACTGGTAGTCAGCCGAACCACGGTCCATTCGGGAAAATTTCTCTCCAGCGCCCGGCGCAGTTGAGGCTCATAAGCGCTCCGGGCAGCCCGTCGCGCGGCCGGCGACCGCCGATCGCGATCGCGGCAGAAGTCGAGCCGAGTCGGACGATTTTGTCCCATGCGCTGCACCTGTAACCGGAGTGTAGTGGCCTTTACTTCCGCATCCAAAACGCGCCGTACGAAATTCCGCTCGCTCGACCACAGGTGCAGCAGGCATTTGTTGTACTCGCCGGATATCGAATATCTCGATTCCGCCAGATCGAACGCGATGGCGCCGTCTTCCACTACCACTGCGGCGCGTGCGCCGTCGAGAAAGTTGGCGAGCATCTGACTGAGCGAGTCTGAGGTCACAGTCGGAATTATTCGCCCCGCGAAAGCCCGCGTCAGTGATCGCTGCACCGCGAGATTGTTTGGTTTCGCTCGGGCATGGCCTAGCCTATATTCCGTAATCTTGCCCCGATCCTGACGACCTTCTGCTCGTGGGATAATGGAGTTAGCAATCCGCGGTGCAGGGGGTTCGTATTTAGGGCATCGCTTCAGCGATGCCGCAAGTCTTCGAAATTCAGACGCCCCTTTAGGGGCTGCGGGCCGCGAGTCGTTTTGAAACCAAAGGCATCAAAATATGGTGAATGTACACCACGAACATTTCTTCTTCGAGCATTACGGGCTTGCGAATCACGATCTTGAGACTTACCTCGCCGCGGCGCTTTCGGCCGGCGGCGACTACGCCGATCTTTATTTCGAATATCTGACCTCCACTTCGCTGATGGTGGATGAGTCCCTGGTGAAATCGGCTTCGCAGGGGATTTCGGCGGGCTGCGGCGTGCGCGTCGTTTCCGGTGAGCGCACCGGCTATGCCTACACCGACGATCTCTCTCCCCAGCGAATTCTGCATGCTGCCCGCACCGCGGCGCTGATCGCAAGCGCTCCAGCCAAGTCGACAGTCGTCGGATTTCAACAGAAGCCTGCCCGCAGCCTATACCCCGTGACGTTGCCTTCGGTGGACGCCGACATTACCGCCAAGGTTGAGTTACTGATGCGCGCCGACAAAACCGCGCGTGCATACGATCCAAGAATCAAGGAAGTACGCACCAACTACGCCGATGAACTCAGAAATATTCTGGTAGTCGGTTCCGACGGTACGTTTGCTGAAGACTCGCAGCCCCTGGCGCGCTTGAATGTTTCCTGCATCGCGAAGACGGACGCGAGTTCGGGTCGCGGCACTTCCGGCGGCGGGGGACGGGTGGCTCTCGACTTCTTCTTTGGCGACAAGACTCCCGAGTTTTTCGCCAAGGAGGCCGCGCGCCAGGCGATTCTGCAACTCGACGCGCGCGAGGCTCCCGCCGGAGATATGGAAGTCGTGCTCGGTCCAGGATGGCCGGGCGTCTTGCTGCACGAAGCCGTGGGTCACGGGTTGGAGGCCGACTTCAATCGCAAGAAGACATCGGCATTCGCCGGTCTGATCGGCAAGCGAGTAGCCAGCGAAAAGTGCACCGTGGTCGACAACGGCACGATGCCGTGGCGCCGTGGCTCCTTGAACGTAGACGACGAAGGCCAGCCCACGCAAGAAACCGTCCTGATCGAAAATGGAATTTTGAAAGGATATCTAAGCGACAAACTCTCGTCAAAGCTAATGGGCCTCGCCGACACCGGCAATGGACGCCGCGAAAGCTACGAGCACATTCCCATGCCCCGCATGACAAACACGTACATGCTCGCCGGCCAGGACGATCCCGCAGACATCATTCGTTCGGTGAAGAACGGCGTCTACGCCGTGAACTTCGGCGGCGGACAGGTCGACATCACAAACGGCAAATTTGTTTTCTCCGCATCGGAAGCCTATCTCATCGAAGACGGGCAGATCACCGCGCCCATCAAAGGCGCAACCCTGATCGGCAACGGCCCCGATGTGCTCACGCGTGTCTCCATGGTCGGCAACGATTTGAAACTCGATGAGGGTGTCGGCACTTGCGGCAAAGATGGACAGGCCGTTCCGGTCGGGGTCGGTATCCCAACCATTAAAATCGATCGGATGACCGTCGGTGGGACAGCGAAACGCGAAACCGGCGGGTACATGCAATAAAGTTGGAGATGTTTGGCGAGATCAAGACAGAGTGTCATCCTGAGCGAAGCGAAGGACCTGCGCATGGGCGGGTGCCAAGAACTCGCGATACACCGCACTAGGATTTTTCCTCATGCGGACTGACTGCTAACTTCGAATGTTTACCTAAATGACGACAACCCTGGAAACCAGCGAAACGAAACTCGCAACCGATCTAAAGGAAGTTGCCACCGACGTCGTCACCCGCGCGATGAAAGGCGGAGCCACGGCAGCCGAATGCGTCGTCCGCGAAGGCGACGAATTTTCGACCGTGGTGCGACTCGGCCAGGTCGAAACGTTGAAAGAAGCGGGCTCGCGCGCCATCGGCGTGCGCGTATTCTTCGGACAGCGCGCGGCCAGCACCTACTCCAGCGATCTTTCCGCCGCCGGCATCGAGCGCATGTTGAAATCGGCGCTCGAGCTGGCGAGGATCTGTTCCGAAGACCCGTACGCCGGCATCCCCGAAGCCGGAAAGCTCGGATCGCTTTCCGGCGACCTTCATCTTTATCACCAGGACGTTTACTCGCTGCCCGGCCCCGAGCGCATCGAGTACGCGCGCCGCGCCGAAAAGGCCGCGCTCGACGCCGATCCCCGCATCAAGAACTCCGATGGTGGATCGTTCGACGCTGCCACCGGCAGAAAAGTGCTGGCAAATTCTCACGGCTTTGTCGGCGAATACCGCCGGTCGTATTGTTCAGTCGCGGCCGTGCCCATCGCGCAGGACGCAAATGGCGGCATGCAGCGCGATTACTGGTATTCGGTGGCGCGCAGCCTGGCCAAACTCGACTCGGCGGAGCAGGTCGGAAAAGAAGCGGCGCGCCGCACCCTGCGCCGTCTGGGCGCGCGCAAGGTGAAGACCGCGCATGTGCCGGTCGTGCTCGACCCGATGGTTGCGAACTCCATGCTCGAACATATTTTCGAGGGCATCAATGGCGACTCCATTTATCGCGGAGCCTCATTTCTGGCGGGCAAGCTCGGCGAGAAAATTGCCGGCGCGAACGTCACCGTCATCGACGATGGCACCATGTCCGGAGGCTTCGGCACCACGCCCTTCGATGGCGAAGGCATTCCCACGCGCCGGACAGTAGTAATTGAGAACGGAATCCTGAAGTCCTATCTGCTGAATACCTACACGGCGAAAAAGTTGAGCCTCGAGACTACCGCCAACGCGTCGCGCGGACTCGCTGGAACCCCCGGCATCGGTCCGGGAAATTATTTCCTCAAACCAGGAACCAAAACGCCGAGCCAGATTATCGCGAAGATCAAAGACGGCCTCTATGTAACCGAGTTTCTCGGTCACGGCGCCAACTTGGTAACCGGAGACTACTCTCGCGGTGCTTCCGGCATGTGGATCGTCAACGGCGAACTGGCCTATCCCGTCGAGGAAATCACGGTAGCCGGCAATCTCAAAGACATGTTCTGCAATATTTCCGAGATCGGCAGCGATTTGGAATTCCGCGGCAGCGTAGCCTCGCCCACGGTACGTATTGACGGCCTAACCGTAGGCGGCGAGTAAACAAGCGTTGGGGACGGGCGACTCGCCCGTCCAAAGCGGAGCGCAGCTCCGAAGTCGGATAACCGCACCGCGCGTTCACAAACCCGCACTCCCGGAATTAACCTGTTTTTAACACGAACCCTGTCATGAGCGGGTAACATTGCTCGCATGCCTGAGCCGCTGCACATCGAAGATCTTCCCGGATCGCGCGAGGGAATCCGCATTCTGCGCCTTGCGGGACCACTGACGCTTCCCAATTTATTCGGCTTTCAATCCAAGGTGCGGGCTGACAACTCCCGCGCTCTCATTCTGGATTTCACCGCAGTCCCACTCGCGGATTCGGCCGGGATTGGGGCGCTGGTCGGGGCCTACATCACTCGACAAAAGGATAAACGCAGCCTCGGCTTAGTCGGCGTGAATCAGCGCATCCACCAGGCTCTGGAGGTCACAAGGGTGGAAAGCTTCTTTCGATTCTACGGAACGGTAGCCGAAGCCGAGCAAGCTGCTTGAAATGGAAATGGGGAGCCGGGGACCCCGCCCGGCACCAAGTTGCTCAAGGACGGCGAGAAGCCGGCCGCTCCACTACCCAGTCGGAGCAAAGAAAAAGGCGGCCCGCGCAGGCCGCCCTTCTTTATCCGAATTTTAGTTGTGGTTTAGACGCCTTTGACGTTCTCTGCCTGCCAGCCCTTCGGGCCTTTTACCACGTCGAACTGAACTTGTTGACCTTCCTGCAGGCTGCGAAACCCGTTTGCCTGGATGGCGGAGAAGTGCACGAATACATCTTCACCATTCTGGCGGCTGATAAAACCATAGCCCTTGGCATCGTTAAACCACTTTACTGTTCCTGTTTCCATGATGTTGCTGTGTCCCTTTTGTTGAAGTGTGCGCCGGAACTCGCAGGATAGTACTGGCAGAATCACGCTCAGGCAGCTCACGCTGTATGGCAGGTCACGCTGTAAGAGCAGGGCACTGCTGACAACCGCAAAGATCAAACGCACCTAAATTGTACATATTCAGGGGTAAATGGCGAGAGGATTCTCTGCTTACGGAAGTAATCCATCCAGGTACAGATTTCCCTGACACCATGCCGAAAGTTCCCGATTCCCTCCCTCCCTCCCTTCTTTCGTATCCAGTTGAAAAATAAGGTTCGTCGCCTTTTGGCAACCTCCTTGCTCTTTTTGCCATCGGAGTGAAGCAACAGTTTGGAGGATCCATGCTGGCCATACACGTGGAGAACCTGCGCGACCTGACAGTGATTGAGTGCAAGGGCAGGATCGTCCTCAGCGACGCGGTGTTCAAGCTGCGCAACGTCGTGCAGGCTCAGGACTCCCCCGTCATTGCACTGGATCTCTCCGAAGTGAAAGCAATTGGCGGCGGCGGCCTCGGAATGCTCGCCTATCTCGAGCGCTGGACCCGCGAAAACGATATTCAACTGAAACTGTTTTGTCCCTCCAAGCCAGTCTTGGAAGGGCTGGCGCAAAACCGCTCCATTTCGAACTTCGACATTGCCTCTTTCCACGAAATGATGACCGTCATGGGTCGTTCTGATAGTCGATATCGCGCGGCTGCTTAAGCATCCCGTTTGCAACTTCGCAGCGCCTCATTCATCATCAAACCATGCCGATTCGTATGGGGAAGTGGGGCCTCGTTCTCGCCGGAGTCTGTCTTTGCATGTGGACCGCTTCCGTGCGCGCCCAAGCCGACGTCGTCGGAGATGTCCGCGCCCAACTAGCCCAGAACTCCTTTTCTGCGGCCGAGTCAGAACTTAGCACCTACAAGGCTCAGCAAGGTGTCACGCCCGAATACCTCGAAGCCCTGTCGTGGATGGCGCGCGCAGCAGTCGCAACCAGGCAGTGGGATCAAGCTGCCGCCTACGCCACCGAGACACGTACTCTAGCGGAGCAGCAACTAGCAACCACCAAGCACAAACTCGACGCCGAGCCTCATCTGCCCATCGCCCTGGGCGCCGCCTACGAAGTATTAGCCCAGAGCCTGGTCAGAGACGGAACGGCGCCAAAAAGTCAGCAAGCGAAAGCCGTGGCGCTGTTGCGGTCAGCCCTGGCGCGCTATGGAAACACATCCATTCGCGCTAGGCTTCAGAAGAATCTCAACCTGCTCGCTCTAGTCGGACGGCCCGCGCCGCCTCTAGAAGAAACGCAATATCTGGGATCGAAGCCGCCCACTCTAGCGTCGCTAAAAGGTTCGCCAGTCCTCTTGTTTTTCTGGGCGCACTGGTGTGGGGACTGCAAAGCTGAAGTCCCCGTAATAGCCCGCCTGCGCCAGGAGTTCGCTCCCGAAGGCCTGGTCGTCATCGGTCCCACCCAACTCTACGGCTACGCCGCCCAAGGCGCCGATGCCGCCCCCGAGCAGGAGCGAGCCTACATAGAATCCGTCCGCGCGCGCTATTACGCCAGCCTTCAAGACATGCCCGTCCCGCTCAGCAAGCAAAACTTCAATGCCTACGGAGCCAGCACGACGCCGACTCTGGTAGTCCTGAATCGCGCCGGTCAGGTAGCGATTTACCATCCTGGAGCGATGCCATATGATGAACTGCGATCCGCGGTGCAGAAGGCTGCCGCGCGCTGAATCAGCATATTTGGTGACGGGGCTCTGCCCCGTCCGAGTTCACGTAGCGGCAGGTGCCCTCACCTACCCAGCCGAGCGCAGCTCGGCCACTCTTCACGGCCTGCGGGCAACTACAGCGCCGCAGCCTGCTCCCGTCGCCGCCCTTGAATCTCGATATAAACGTTGATCAGTGAAACCGCCGCCGGTGTCACCCCAGGAATGCGCGAGGCCTGACCTAGCGTCTGCGGGATAACCTTCCCGAGCTTCTCTTGCATTTCGCGCGACAGCCCGCTGACAGCGCGGTAATCGAACCAATCCGGAATGCGCCGCAGCTCGGCCTTCTTCAGCCGATCAATGGCGCGCTGCTGTTGGTCAAGGTATCCGGCATACTTGATCTCCGTTTCCACCGATTTGAGCTCGTTGCGGATTTCGGACGAAAGCGTACCCGCAGAAGACACAGCGGAATCTCTTTCGAAAAACTTGGGCAGTAGATCATGTAGAACGCTAGCGAGCTGCTCGATCCCAATCTCCGGCCGCTTCAGCATTTGTGCAAAAGGTTGGCCCACTGCCGAAGAAAGGTCGTGTGGCGCGGGCGCCCCTGCCCGCGAGCTTTCGCCAGCAACAAAAGCAGCCTGCTCGATTTCCCCAGCCATCGCCGCGGTCATCTTAGTCCGCTCCAGCAACTGCTTCACGTCCTCCAGCCGCCGCTGCTTAGCCTCAAACTCCGCCCAAGCGTCGTCCGAGATCAGCCCCACCCGCCGTCCATGCGGAGTAAGCCGCCGGTCGGCATTATCGATCCGCAGATGCAAACGGAACTCCGCCCGCGAAGTGAACATGCGGTAAGGTTCGTTGGTGCCCTTCGAAATCAAATCGTCAATCAGAATCGCCGTATAAGCTTCAGTTCTATCAAGCACCAGCGGTGCCTCGCCCTTCACCTTCAAAGCCGCGTTGATTCCCGCCATAATTCCCTGGCAAGCCGCTTCCTCGTACCCCGAAGTCCCGTTGATCTGCCCAGCGAGAAACAACCCCGCAATCTTTTTCGTTTCCAGCGTGCGCTTCAACTCCGTGGGATCAATCGAGTCGTACTCAATCGCGTAACCGGGCCGCATCATCTCCGCGTCTTCGAGCCCCGGAATCGACTTGAGAATCGCCAGTTGCACATCAATCGGCAGCGAAGTGCTCATGCCGTTGACATAGATCTCGTGCGTATTCAGCCCCTCGGGTTCCAAAAAGAGCTGGTGCGTCAGCTTGTCGGGAAACTTGACGATCTTGTCTTCAATCGAAGGACAGTACCGCGGCCCCGTCGATTGAATCTGCCCGCTGTACATCGGCGAGCGATGCACGTTCTCGCGAATAATGCGATGCGTCTCTTCCGTGGTAAACGCGATATAGCAAGGCACCTGCGAGTCATGATGCGCCACTCGCCGCGTGCGAAAGCTGAACGGAGTGGGATCCAGATCCCCCGGCTGCCGCTCGAAGCGAGACCAGTCAATCGTGCGTCCATCAAGCCGCGGAGGTGTCCCCGTCTTAAGCCGGCATCCCCGCAGCCCCAGGTTCTTAAGCGCTTCGCCCAACAAAACCGCCGCCGGCTCACCCGACCGCCCCGCCGGATACTGCTGCTCGCCGCAATGAATCAGCCCATTAAGAAAGGTCCCCGTGGTGATGATGACCGCATCCGCCGACACGCGCCGCCCATCGCGCAGCAGAATGCCGCGAATGATGCGAGGAGCGTCGTCGGTCGTTAGTCGTTGGTCGTTAGGAAATGCAGACTCCTTTCTTAGCTTGGGATAACCATTTTCATCGGAATCCGCGAACGACCATCGACCATCGACCATCGACTCCACAACCACATCCGCCACTTCCGCCTGCTTGATCTTCAGATTAGCCTGCGATTCCAGCACTTCGCGCATCTTCAGCCGATAGGCCTGCTTGTCGCACTGCGCCCGCGGCGACCAGACGGCGGGCCCGCGCGAAGTATTGAGCAGCCGAAATTGGATTCCGACCGCATCCGTGATTTCGCCCATGATCCCGCCGAGAGCATCCACCTCCCGCACCAGGTGCCCCTTGGCGATGCCGCCTATAGCGGGGTTACAAGACATCTGCGCAATCAGATCGACGTTCAAAGTAAAAAGCGCGGTCTTCAGCCCCACGCGAGCAGCCGCCATGGCGGCTTCGCATCCGGCATGTCCAGCCCCCACCACCACTACGTCGAAATGTTCGTCGAATGTCTGCATGTGCGCGGCAGCGGAGGGAACACTGCCACGCTAATTGTAACAACTATAGAAAACGAGGGTGCCCACTCATCGCGCCTTTCAAGAAGTGGGCCCCCCGACATCCGGCATCAAAGTGAACCCCATCTGAAGTCCGCTACGCGGCAAGTCTGCGCCGCACTTTCTTCCAACCCAGCCGTACCGGGAAGAACAGAATTGCGCCCCATAGCAGCAGGCTCGGCCCAGTCGATAACAGGAACAGGACCAGGCTCACAACTCCATCCGCAAGGCTGCGATATCCCTCGACGGCGGCGTTCCTCAGGCAGTCACTGCAATCTCTTTCATAACCTGTAATGTCGCAACTCTCTGGAAAGTTCCCGGCCCGCGGAAATTTTCATGCTATATGATGAAAATCAAGGCAATTTGTGCCTGTGTTCGAGGAACGCAGTTACTGGCGCAACTTGCTCTGTCCATCCCATGGCCCGGCCCATCCCCATCGGCGTGCGCGGTGCAGCGTCTGAAACTGTCGAATTGAAGCACACGCTCGCCGGATATGATCCGCAGTTGCCACCCGTGTATTCGACTCCAGACATGATTCGACTGATGGAAATCGCCGCCTTCAATGCGCTGCAACCGTTTTGCGATGAGGGAGAAATCAGCGTGGGCATCTCGATCCACATCGAACACCGCGCCGCCAGCAGCATAGGCGTGCGAATTCAAGCCGACGCGGAACTGGAATCGTTTGACGGACGCTTCTACATCATGCGCGTCCGTGCCCACGATGGAACTCAGGAGATCGGAAACGGAACGGTAGGGCGCGCCGTGGTCCACGTCCCGAGTTTCGTCAAGCGCCTGAGCGAGAAAGCTCGCGGCAGGTGACCCTGCTTGTAATAGCCCGCGGAGAAGTTCCGGCAACTGGAGGCGTGCCCCGAATTGCATCGCCTCTCCATGCTTTGGCATCTTGTAGGAAGACGTGATTCGTCTGCAGCCATGAATCGACCGCCGCTGTGGTTTGAGCGAAAGTTTGACTTCGCGTTTCCGGTGGAGCAGCATCCGAACCTGTGCGCGCGTTTGCGAGGCACGCCAGCTCGGCTGGAAGAAATCGTCCTTGGCGCCGATCGCAACGTCCTGGTTAGGAAAGAGCGCGAAAACGAAAAGTGGTCGGCCCAGGAACACGCCGGGCACTTGCTGGATCTCGAGCCTCTATGGATGGCGCGGGTCGACGACTACCTGACGGAATCATTACGGCTTACAGTGGCTGACCTGAGC
>Ga0209274_10000264_pt1 | contig 37555 bp, 34 predicted proteins | sample HubBroMetageREF1_FD_188343 | JGI IMG/M metagenome (GOLD analysis project Ga0209274, IMG submission 188343) | Reference soil microbial communities from the Hubbard Brook experimental Forest, New Hampshire, USA - Hubbard Brook CCASE Soil... | ecosystem: Environmental > Terrestrial > Soil >...
TTCGAAATTGAAGCCCACCCTGCCTTCCCAGTCGCGCGGCAAGGGCCGATCGAGATCGACTGAAATCTTGAATGCATCGCCGTCTCCGACCGGCGTGACCCGAATCCGATAGGTGAAGTTCAGATCGGGATATTCGATGGGATTGAAGCCCTTACGATTCTTGGCCGGATCGGGGTAGGAAAGCGTCTGCGTCACGGTACGAGCGGCCGCGTCCACGGTCTGTACGCCGCCGGCCGGCATGGGAGACCACTGACCCGGCGACGGCTCGAGCCGCAGATCGCCGTTGGCCGCCACGCGCACGCCGTGCTGAATCACGGTGACCCCGGTCTGATGGCCGTCGGGATAGATGTCGGCAAAGACCGTGACATTGAGTCCCGGCGTTTCGAAATAGCCTTGGGCGTTGAGCTTCAATAGCGGGTCGGCGGCCGCGCCCGGCGACGCAATCAGCGCCCCAAAGGACAGCGCACCCACCATATTCAAAAACGTCTTCATTGCTTGGATCCCTGAACCCTGCTGCGTCTGGTAACGCTACCACATAGGAACCAAATTTCCGGGGATCCGAGCGGATGCCGTGCACTGCCACAGCCCTTGAACTTGACCGTCGGCGGCCATATCCATGTAGACCATGAATAGCCACCGCAGAAAATCCTGGATGTGGGCCGAAGCCTGTGCCCTGCTCGACGAGGCCGAGCGTAAGCACCGGCATTTCTTCGAACTATTGGCGCTGCCTGCCACCCGCCCCGTATGGGAGCCGCCGGCAGACATCTTCGTCGATGGTTCCGACCTCGAGGTCGTGGTGGCGCTTCCAGGCGCGCAGGAAGAACAAGTGATCGTGCAATTGACCCCGACCGGCCTGCAAATCGAAACCTCGGTGTCTCCGATCTCGCGCAGCGCCCGCATGAAGGTGGTCCGCTTGGAAATTCCGTATGGCGTGATGCGCCGCCGCATCGATCTGCCGCCCGGGCGCTACGCGCTGATCGAGCGCCGGCTCGACCGCGGCTGCCTGCATCTGCGACTCACGAGGGAGGCGGCATGAACGCCGAAGACGTCCTCATTATATTGCCCGTCAGCAACGCGGTGTTGTTCCCGGGCGTGGTACTGCCCATCGCCATCTCAGGCAATGCGGCATTGGCGGCGGCGCAGGAGGCGGTGCGCACGCAGCGCCGGGTGGGCCTATTGCTGCAGACGGACTCGAGCGCCGCAGCGTCAGGTTCCGAAGCACCGGCGAATGCTGCGCCCGCTGCCGAGACACTTCACCGGGTCGGCACGGCCGCCAGCATCGTGCGCTTCATCACGGCGCCGGATGGCACGCATCATCTGATTGCGCAGGGCGAAGAGCGCTTCACGGTGCTGGATTACGTCAGCCGTGAGCCCTTCCTGGTGGCGCGCATCGAAATCCACAAAGAGCCCGCTGCACTCGACCGGGAGGTGGAAGCTCGCGGTCTCAGTCTGCGTGAAAGGGCGCTCGAGGCCGTGCAGCTCTTGCCGCAGGCCCCGGGGGAACTCGTCAACGCCGTTCGCAGCATCGAGTCGATTCCCATGCTCGCCGACATGGTGACGAGCTTCATGGACCTGAAGGCCGTGGAGAAGCAGGAAATCCTCGCCACCTACGACCTGAAGACGCGGCTCGATCGCGTGCTGGCGCTGCTCGGCCGGCGCATCGAGGTCTTGAAGGTGTCGCGCCAGATCGATGAGAAGACGCGCGAGGCCTTCGACGAACGGCAAAAGGAAGCCGTATTGCGCGAGCGGCTGCGGCAGATTCAAAAGGAGCTGGGTGAAACCGACTCCTCGTCGGCGGAGCTCGAAGAGCTGAAGCAAGCGATCAAGGACGCCGGCATGCCGGCCGAAATTGCCGACCAGGCCGAGCGCGAACTCAAGCGTCTGGAGCGCATGCCGGACTCGTCGGCCGAATACTCCATGGCGCGCACTTACCTGGACTGGCTGCTGGCCATGCCGTGGTCGAAGGTCGATCCCGAAACCGTGGACATCGAGCAGGCGCGCGCGATACTCGATCAGGATCACTATGGCCTGGAGAAGGTCAAGCGCCGCATATTGGAATTCCTCGCGGTTCGTAAGCTCAACCCCGAAGGGCGCAGTCCCATTCTCTGCTTCGTCGGTCCGCCGGGCGTGGGCAAGACCTCGCTCGGCCAGAGCATCGCCAAGGCGATCGGTCTCAAGTTCGGGCGCGTGAGCCTGGGCGGCGTGCACGATGAGGCGGAAATTCGCGGTCATCGGCGCACCTACATCGGGTCGCTGCCGGGGAACATCGTGCAGGCCGTACGCAAGGCGGGCCGGCGCAATCCCGTCCTCATGCTCGACGAGGTCGACAAGCTCTCGGCGAGTCATCAGGGCGATCCGTTCTCGGCCTTGCTCGAGGTGCTGGATCCGGAGCAGAACAATACCTTCCGCGACAACTATCTCGGCGTGCCCTTCGATTTGTCGAAGGTGCTGTTCATCGGCACCGCCAACGTGCTCGACTCCATACCGCCGCCGCTGCGCGACCGGATGGAAATCATCGAGCTTACGGGCTACACCGAAGAGGAGAAGCTGCAGATTGCCAAGCGCTACCTCCTCGCCCGGCAGTTGAAGGCCAACGGCCTCAATGCCTCCCAGGTCGAAATCACCGAGGAGGCCCTGCGCCGCGTCATCGTCGACTACACGCGCGAGGCCGGCGTGCGGAATCTCGAGCGCCAGATCGGCGCGCTGCTGCGCAACACCGCGGTGACCGTCGCCTCCGGCGGCGCGCAAAGCGTCTCGATCGGCGCGGACGACGTTGCCCGAATCCTGGGCGCGGCGCGCTTCGAGAGCGACGTCGCCCTGCGCACCAGCATCCCCGGGGTCGCCACCGGTCTCGCCTGGACTCCGGCGGGCGGCGATATTCTGTTCATCGAGTCGAGCCGTGTGAGAGGCAGCGGCAAACTGATACTCACGGGACAGTTGGGCGATGTCATGAAGGAGAGCGCCCAGGCCGCCGTTACCTGGGTGAAGTCGCAGGCCGACCGCCTAGGGTTGGATCCGGCGGCATTGGACAACAGCGACCTGCACATCCATGTGCCGGCCGGCGCCATCCCGAAAGACGGGCCGAGTGCCGGCGTCGCGATCGCCACTTCATTGGCGTCGCTGCTGTCGCAGCGCACGGTGCGGGCGGACGTAGCCATGACCGGAGAGATCAGTCTGCGGGGCGTGGTCATGCCGGTCGGCGGCATCAAGGAGAAATGCGTGGCCGCCGCGCGCGCAGGCATTCGCACCGTCATTCTGCCGGCGCGCAATCGCCGCGATCTCGAAGACATTCCGGAGAGTGTGCGGGGGAAACTCGAGTTCGTCTGGGCGGAGAAGATCGACGACGTTCTCGCGCGGGCGCTCGAGGATGTGCCCGCGCAGCGCGCGGCGGCCTAGTCGACCGGCGCGGGCACCGCAAGGCCCGGATCGCCGCGCTCAGATCGACTCGAGATAGACGACGACCGCCTGCATCTGATCCCTCGTCAGATCTTTGATCACACCGTGCATGACCGGCGCGGTGCGAAGCACGCTTTGAATCACCAGCAACTGCCTGAGTAGATAAGGTGCGTGCTGCCCTGCCAGGCGTGGAAAGGTTGCTAGACCCGCGGCATTCGCACCGTGACACGAGGCGCAGGGTGGAATCTGCCGCGCCGGCACCCCTTGTTCGAACAGCGTCTTTCCCTGCGCAATGAGCGCCGCATTGCCGGGAGTGCCCTTCGCAGGCGGCTGCGCGGCGAAATAAGCGGCCAGCGCGCTGATCATGGTGTCGCTCAATGGGGATGCCATGCCCCACATATAGGCCTGCGCATCGGGATCGCCGCGCGACTGATCCTTGAACGCGTGCAATTGCAGTTCAATATAAGGAGCAGTCTGCCCCGCCAGGTTAGGAAAAGTCGGCGAAACGCTGCGTCCATTGATTCCGTGGCAAGTACCGCAGGTCTCGATCGTTTTACTGAGAGCTGCCTTCTGTGCGTCCGCGGCGACATCCGCGCTTCGGGCGGCGCCACCGCAGCATATCGAAGTGCTCATCACGAGAGCCACGAGGTAGTCTGTTTTCATAGATTTCCACCCGCTGAGTACGTCGTTAAGCGCCGCATCAGAAGGCAACCCAAAGCAACGCGTACAGGGTATTGTTGTCCGATGCACTGCGGCCCGCCCCATCATAGTTGGTGCTAAGACCGTTGAATTTTTCGTAGCCCATGTACTGAATTTGCAACTTCGTATTGAGCCAGGGCAGGTAATCCATCTCGAGTATGTAGCCATCCGTGTTGGGACTGCCATTGGCGCTGCCGGTAACCGCCGCGGGCTGGTAGAGCAAAGTATCGGTGCTGCCCGTGGTGCTGAAGTAGCCGATCATGCCGCCGATCTTTCGCCTGTAGAAGTATTCGCCCGTCACTTTGAGCGTCTTGAGGTTGTCGTCCGTGTTGGCAGCGAAACCATCGATGACGCTGGCGTCGAGCGTCTGGTGCTCGCTGATGTAGGTCGCGAGAACCGTGAACAGATGATCCTCGCCGATGAATTGATACTGCGCATCCACCGCGGCGTCCCGGTATTTATCGGTGGGACCCGCAAGCGCGGTGCCGTTTCCCGGATGCGTGCTGGCATTCAAACCGTAGGCGCCGACCTCCAGGGAATTGCGGTCCCAGCGCTGCTCATAGGCCACGCGCCAGTAAGGCGCCAATCCCTGAACCACATTGGAGTCCGTGCTATCGAGAGGATGCGCGCCGCCCGGTATGGCTGAGTCGTAATTGGTGATCTCGGCGTAGAAATGACTGTCGAGCCACATGTACACGCCGACGCCGCCCACGCTCTGGCCGAATCCGCCGGCCCCGTTGTCGATCTTTGCCGAGGTGATGGGCCCGGGCGCCACGCCGCTGAGGGCAAAGGGATATCCCCAGGCGGGCGTCGTGTTCCAGACGTCTTGCACCGTGGGATTGTTATTGAGAGTCACACCCACGATTAAACTGTGGTCGTTGCCGTTCGCACCACCGAAGGAGATATGGCGCGCATAGCGAATATCGGTGTTGTCCAGCCCGAAGTGGTCGGCGGCGCCGTCGTAGGTCAGCTGGATGAATGCGCCCAAGCCGTCCGCGATCTTGCCGGCGTAGAAAAAGCTCACTTGATCCGGAAACAGCACGTCGCCGTCCTTTGCCAGCGCACCCTTGAGCGAACTGTCCGGGAGCGGCGCACCGGTATGGGTGTACGAGATCATCACATTCATGCTGACGGGGGGTAGGGAATTGATTGCCAGCGTCGGCCCGCCCGAGGTGTCGATTCCCGTGACCTGCTTGATGTTGTCGAGCACGTAGCCATTCAGCTTGAACTCCCGGCCGAACGGCGTGAGTTCCGGAAACACCGTGTGACAGGCGGCGCAGGCCATGCCCGTTTGCCGCGCATAGCTCGGGACCGCCCAGCCAGGGCTTGCCAGAGCGATGCACAGTCCCGCTCCCAGCCATGGAAGGAACGTTCTCGAAGACCATCTATGTTCCGTGCAGGTCATCGGTGTCCCCTTCTTGTTCCCTTGCGAATAAGAAGCTTCTACCTAGCCGGACATGCGACGTATGTGCGCTAGCGAACGTACGTCGTGATTAATACGAATACGGCGGTGGAGCGCACGGCGCGCCGATGCACAGCGTCGGCGGCGGGGCCCGATTTGGTTTCGGCGGTTTTTTCTTCTCTGTCGCCGCCGTCGACTACGGCTTCTGCAACGACTGGCTATGGGACAGCGACGACATCGTCATCTACAACGATCCCGACCATGTCGGTTGGTACCTCGCCTACAACGTGCGGTTGGGAACCTACGTACACGTCCAGTACCTGGGCGCGTGACCGGTCAGGCAATCCGCTAGGCTCGGGCGTCAACGCCTGTAGTCAGTGCGTCCTGCAGCCGCTTGAAAGCGGCGGCCGGATCGTCCGCGAAGTGAAACAGGTCGAGGTCCTTGCGGTCGATCATACCGTGGCGTATTAGCGCCTCGAAATTGATGATCTCCTTCCAATAATCGGAACCATAGAGAATCACGGGAATCGGACTCTCGAGCTTGCGCGTTTGCGCCAGGGTCAGGATTTCGGTGAGTTCATCCAGCGTGCCGAATCCGCCGGGAAAAACCACCAACCCGCGCGCCAGGTGCGCGAACCAGAGCTTGCGCATGAAGAAATAGCGAAAATCGAACGACAGCTCGCGCGTCACGTAAGGATTCGGCCGCTGTTCATGCGGCAGGCTGATGTTGAGGCCGATGGTTCTGCCGCCGGCGTCCGCTGCGCCGCGATTGGCGGCCTCCATGATGCCCCCGCCGCCCCCGGAACACACCACATAGCGATGGGCGTGGGATGCCAGGCCCTTGGACCACAGCGTGAGTAGGCGCGCGAGTTCGCGCGCCTCGCGGTAGTAACGGCCGAGCGGCCCTTCGCTCGACAGCCGCGCCGAACCGAAGAACACGATGGTGTCGCGGATGTTCTCGCGGCGAAAGCGGTGCAGAGGCTCCAAGTACTCCGCCAGAATGCGCACCGGCCGCCCATCCTCGCTGGTAAGGAAGGCTTCGTCTTCGTAGGCAAGTTTGTCAAGTTTCGGGGTGCCGGGTTGCATGGGTTCCATTTACGCGCGCTCGAAATCAATGAAGCCGTGTTCGACGTCGGTGTGCACCAGCTTGACCCGGCACCGATCGCCGACATTCAAGCCTTGAGATCCCTTGACGACCCGCCCCTCGGCGATCGGTGCGCAGATTCGCACCCACGTGCCCTTGTCGGCGGCCCCGGTGACGATGGCATCGAAGAGTTGCCCGATACGTGCCGCCAACAGCAGCGCCGCCGCCGACTTGCCGACCCGCCGTTCCACCTTGGCGGCGTTGTCCTCCTGCACCGTGCAGTGCGCGGCCAGCGAACGCAGCTCATCCGCCGAATACCCGGCAGGTTGCCCCATCAACGCGGATTTGAGCAGGCGCTGCGTCAGTAAGTCCGGGAAACGCCGATTGGGCGCGGTGGAGTGGGTATAGTCACGCACCGCGAGACCAAAATGTCCGTCGACCTGCTGTCCGGGCAACTCGAGCATGTATTCGCCCCTGCCCAGCAGCTTGACAACACTCAGGGACAAATCGGCGAAGCCCACCGGATCGGCCAGGCGGCGCCTGTCGAGAAAGGCATTGAGTGCCGGCGCGGAGGGTTCCGCCGGCAGAGCCTCGCCGAGTTGCGCCGCCAGCTCGACGATCCGGTTCCACTTCTTGGGTGTCCGCAACACCCGCCGCAGCGAAGGCATCCCCTTGCCGGCAAGGTAGCGTGCCGTCACGCCATTGGCTGCAATCATGAAATCCTCGATGAGCTCATGGGCCCTGTTCTGCGTGTCCGGCAGCAAATCGCGCAGCACCTCGCCGTCGAATACCGGCCGAGCCTCGATCGTCTCCAGGGTGAGTGCACCGTGCGCGCGCCGCACGGCGCGGAGAGCCTGTGCGGTCCGATCTTGGAGGCGCAGCTGCTCATCGAGTCCGGGGACTGCCGCCACCCGAGCCGGCGCGGGCAATTTGTTCTCCAACCAGGCGCCGACCCCATTATAGGCAAGTTTGGCCTGATTCCGGACGAGCGCGCGATAGATATCGGACGCGCTCAACGTGCCGCCGGCATTCACGGTCATCTCCACCACGACCGCGGCTCGCTCCTGCCCTTCGCTCAGGGAAGTCAGGTCGGTGGAAAGCTTCTCGGGCAGCATGGGAAAGACCCGCGGTACGGTGTACACGGAGGTGGTATTGCTGCGGGCATGGTCGTCGATCGGCGAACCCGGATGGACGACGGCATCGACGTCGGCGATTGCCACCCATACCTTCACGGCCCCGTCGGCCAGCGGTTGCGCCACCGAGAGCTGATCCAGGTCGCGCGAATCATCGTTGTCAATCGATGCCCACAAAAGGTTGCGCAGATCGCGAACGTCGGGGCCCAACTCAGCCGCGGGGGCGGCGATGGCGTCGGTCTGTTTCAAGGCCGCCGCGGAAAACTCCGGCAACAAGCCACGCTCCAGCATCGCCCGCCGCGCAATGTCGCCGAGCAACTCCGAGCCGGTCGAAACTGAGGTCTTCATTCGCCGATGATACAGAATCCGCAAGGCAGGGCTATTTCACTATCCCGCCGTCAACGCGTTCAATCGGCCGATGCGCTCCAGCGCCGGCGGATGGGAATCGTAGAACGCCGAATGGAGCCGATCGGGCGTGAGCGTGGAGGCATTGTCGCGAAACAGCTTGACCAAGGCGCTCGCCAGCTGCTTGGCGTCGGCGAATTCGGCGGCAAAATCGTCGGCTTGCTTCTCGTGCCTGCGCGACCACCACGACAGAATGGGGGTGGTGAGGAAGGTGAACACCGGCACGGTCAATACGAACAGGAGCAGCGCCGGCGCTGCGGAAGGCTCGCGCACGCCCAGAGCGTGGTAGAAATCCGGCTGCCCCGCGGCCCACGCGAGCAAACCCAATCCCGCAAAGGTCAGCAGCACCGACGCCACCAGCCGCTGGCGCACATGGTGCAGCCGAAAGTGACCGAGCTCGTGCGCCAGAACCGCTTCGATTTCCGGGGCCTCGATCCGCGACAGCAAAGTGTCGAAGAACACGATGCGCTTGTTGCGTCCAATGCCGGTGAAGTAAGCGTTGCCGTGCGCCGAGCGCAACGATCCATCCATCACGAATACGCCGCCGCGCGCCGCAAATCCGCAGCGTTCGAGCAGAGTCTCGACGCGCTGTTTGAGCGCCTCATCGGCCAGGGGTGAGAACCGATTGAAGAGAGGTGCAATGAATTTGGGGTAGCCCCAGGTCAGGGCGAGCGTCCAAACAAGCCAGACCGACCAGACCCATAGCCACCACCGGGGGCCCGCGCGGTCCATGAGAGTCAGCACGACCAGGAGCAGCGGGCCGCCGAGCACAACGGCCAACAGCAGCTGCTTGGCAAAATCGACCGCATACAGCCGCGGCGAGATTCGATTGAACCCGAAACGGGCCTCGATGACGAAGGTTCTCCACAATGAGAAGGGCAACCCGACGAGCTGCAGCAGCAGCAACAAGCTGGCCACGACGCACAGCCCGCGCCAGGGCTCGCCCGTGCTCGTGCGGCGCCAGAGCTCATCGATCAAGTTCAAGCCGCCGCCCAAGGTCAGCGCGAGCTTGACCAGCGCCTCGACGACGGTGGCGTATCGTCCCAACCGCGCCCGCGCGGCGGTGTAATCGGCGGCCTTCTGCTGATCCGCGAGCGCAACCTGCGTGCGAAACGGCTCCGGAACTTCGTTGCGATGGGCCAGCACGGCCGCGATCTGGCGCGACCCCAGCCACCATCGGATCAGCGTCTCCGCCGCGAGAGCGATGAGAAAGGCCCAAGTCAACCAGTGCACGTCAAGTACTCTCCTGCTTGACGAACAGCGTAGTCGAATTGCGTTCGCTGCGAAACACCAGCGGCTTCTCCCCCGGGTCCAGGCGCGGCGCTCCGGCCGGGTGCGGATCATCCCTCGCCGGCCGATCCGCTCGGGCGACCGCATCCGTCACCAGATGATGGTACGGCGACAAATCACACACAGGATCGGCATTCGCGGCATCTCCGGTCAAGAGGTACGCCTGGCAGCGGCAGCCGCCGAAATCCTTGGTTTTCTCCGGACAGCTTCGGCAGGGCTCCTTCATCCACGCGTCGCCGCGAAAATGATTGAAGCTCGCCGAGTCGTACCAAATCTCCCCGACCCCCATCCCGCGCACATTGGGGAATTCGAGGCCGGGCAGCATGCGCGCGGCGTGGCATGGCAGCGCCGTCCCATCGGGGGTGATGGTGAGAAAGATCGAGCCCAAGCCGTTCATGCAGGCCTTCGGGCGGCGCTCGAAGTAGTCGGGCACCACGAAGAAGATCCGCATCTTCTGCCCGATGCGCTCGCGAAAGCGCTGCAGGACTTGCTCCGCCCGCTGCAGCTGCTCGCGGCTTGGCAGCAACTGTTCGCGGTTGTGCCAGGCCCAGCCGTAGTACTGCGTGTTCGCTAATTCCACATAGTCGGCGCCGAATCGCAGCGCCATTTCCAGAATCTCCTCCACGTGATCGATGTTGTGCCGGTGCAGAACCACGTTGAGGACCATGGGATAGTCGTACTTCTTGATGAGAGCCGCGACCGCCGATTTCAGTTCGAAGGTACGGGTGCTGCTCAGGAAATCGTTCATCTTTTGCGTGCTGTCCTGAAAGGACAGCTGGATGTGGTCCAGCCCGGAGCTCTTCAGAGCATCCAGACGCTTGTCGGTCAGGCCCACGCCCGAGGTGATGAGATTGCTGTAGAAGCCCAAGCGGTGCGCCTCGGCCACGATGGGTTCCAAGTCGTCCCGTGTGAGGGGCTCGCCGCCCGACAGACCCAGTTGCACGGCACCCAGGGCCCGCGCCTCGCGCAGCACCCGGATCCAGTCGTCCGTGCAGAGCTCGGCGCCGCTGCGCGCGAAGTCCGTGGGGTTGTAGCAAAAGACACAGTGCAGGGGGCAGCGATAGGTGAGCTCGAGCAACAGCCAGAGCGGCGGACCCGGCCGGGCGGGGTTGTTCACGTCAGGATTTGCAGCCATCTTTTTTCCACCGCCATGGCGACGAAGCGCATGACGTCCTCGGATAAGTCGGACGCCGCGAAGGCGCGCTCCAGATCCGCCGTGATGTCGGCGATCGTCGCCGCTCCGTCACAGCGTTTCAGGATCTCTCCGGCGCTGCCGTTCAACTTGATCATGCCTTCGGGGTATAAGAGTACATGCGCATTCTGCGCGGGCTCCCATTGCAGCCGGAAACCGTGCCCGACCGCGAGCCGCGACGCCGCGCTCAAGGCCGGCTGATTCACAAAGGCCTCATGTAGCAGAGCGCCATGGCATCGCTCATCTGCCAGAGCACGTCGAGCTTGAACTTGAGAATGTCGAGCGCGCGCTCCTGCAGGGCGCGGGTATCGAAGCGCTCGAGCGTAACGGCAAGACCGAATTCCACATCGCGGCGCGCCAGACTCACCCGGCTCTGAAAATACTTGAGCCCCGAGGGGTCGATCCATGGATAGTGCTGCGGCCAATTCGCCAGGCGTTGTTTGTGGATCTCCGGCGCAAACAGCTCCGTCAGCGAGGAGCACACCGCTTCGGGCCAGGGCGCGCGGCGCGCGAAGTTGACATAGGCGTCGACTGCAAAGCGAACGCCCGGCAGCACTTCGGCAAGGCTCTCCACCGCCGCGCGGGACAACCCCACCGCCTCGGCCAGCCGCAGCCAGGATTCGATCCCGCCCGGATCCTCGCCGTAGCCGTCGTGATCGAGAATGCGCTGCACCCAGGCGCGGCGCACCTCGCGATCCGCGCAGTTCGCGAGAATGGCGGCGTCCTTGATCGGGATGTTGATCTGGTAGTAGAAGCGATTCGCGACCCACCCGCGAATCTGCGCGGGCGTGGCGCCGCCGGAATTCAGCATCTGGTTGAAGGGATGATGGATGTGGTAGGCGCGGCCCTGTGATCGCAGCTGCGCCTCGAACTCCTCGCTGCTCCAGGCAGGCGCGCTCACAGGTCGATCTCCATGCCGTCCCTCGCAACCTCGACGCCGCGGCGCAGAAGTTCCGCCGATTCCGCGGAGGCTTCGTCGAGAATGGGATTGGTGTTGTTGATGTGAATGAGAATCTTGCGCGTGGCGGAGGGCAACCGATCCAGCCACTCCAGCATGCCGCCCGCGCCGCTTTGCGGCAGATGTCCGATATCGCGGGCGCGTTTGCCCGAAACACCCAGCCGGATCATCTCATCGTCGGTCCAAAACGTGCCGTCCACGAGTACGCAGGCCGCGGACTGCATGGCGTCCCAAACCCGCTCGTCGATGGCCGCGAGGCCCGGAGCGTAGAACGCCTTTCGTCCGCTCGCCTCGTCCTCGATCACCAGGGCCAGGTTGTCGCCCGGCACGGGCGAATCCCGGTTCGGCGAATAGGGTGCAGGCTTGCCGGCCACTCCCAAGGCGCGCCACTTCACTCCCTGCAGGGCGTCGATCTTGAATCCGGCGCTCCCCAAGTCGATTCGGCGCCGGTCCACCCCGCAAAAGAATTCGAGCACGCCGAGCACGGGATTGCCGCGGGTCAGGTCGTCATAGGCGCTGTCGGTGCACCAGATGGGCCACGGCCGCACCGATTCGCGCAGCATATAGAGTCCGGTGGTGTGATCGACTTGGCCGTCGACGAGAACGATGGCGACGATGGCCGTGTCTCGTATCGCCCGGCCCGGCTGCAAATCAGGGTTGGACTGCAGTTGCACCAGTACATCCGGTGATGCGTTGACCAGAACCCAAGAAGAGCCGCCGGCGATGGCAATGGAAGACTGGGTACGCGCCCGCCCCCGCAACGTGCCCGATCGATAACCCTTGCAGTTGGGACAGTTGCAGTTCCATTGGGGGAAACCGCCGCCGGCGGCCGACCCCAGCACCCTGATTTTCAAGGAAGAAGTGGGTGCCGCCTGCAGGCGCAGGCGGTCACCCTCGTCATTCAGCGATTCGCTACATACATGGTGATTTCCATGCCGAACCGTAATTCAACCGCTTGCGGGGTTTCCCATTTCATAGCGAATCTCCTAGATTGAGGTACGACTCAATAGTCCTCCCGGCGCGGCGTTTGTCGAATCAGCGGCATCATGAAACTGAACTCAAGATTTTCATTAGCCAGAGTTCAGAGCCACCGGCCAACGCGAGCGCCGGAGCCCCCGGCTCACCACCGCCGTAGGGTCGGGTGCGTCGCCCCCCTGGTACCATCAGCGGCAATGAGACTGCGGACCCGCCTGAATCTCGTGGTTGCGGCCTTGAGCGCCGCCTTCCTCGTCGTGCTGATCGCGGCCGAGGTCGAGAGTGCGCGAAACTCCGTGCGCGAGGAGATCGAGGCTGCGAACCGTGTGGCCTCGCAGCTTTTGGGCAGCCTTGCCGCCGTCTACTCCCAGGTGGGCGGACCCGATCTCGTGCTGCATTTCCTGCAACAATTAGGCCGAGTTCGCGCCAATGAGGTCATTCTGCAAACCAACGCAGGAGAGATCCTCTACCACTCGCCGCCGGCGACCTACAAGGCCGGACGCGAGGCGCCGGCGTGGTTCACCCATCTGTTGGCACCCGATGCGGCGAAGTATGTATTTCCGCTGCGCGGCGGTGTAATGCTCGTGGTCCAGGCGCAGCCTTCGCGCGCCGTGCTCGATGCGTGGGACGACGTCACATTTCTGGCCGCCATCGCCGCCGCCATGTTCGTCATCATGAACGGACTCGCTTTCTGGTCGGTGAAGCGGACTCTCGAACCCTTCCCGGTCATCGCGGAGGGTCTCGAGCGCCTGCAGCAGGGAGATCTTGGCTATCGTCTGCCGCCGCTCGCGGGCAACGAAGCCCATACGATCGGCACCGCGTTCAACCGCATGGCGCAAGCCGTGCAAGACAAGGTTCTGGCCGAACGCAAGGCGCACGACGCCGAGGCGCGCCTCGAAGAGCGCCGCGAGATGGCGTCGCTCGCGGACCAACGCGTCGAGGAGGAACGGCGTCTGATTGCACACGAGCTGCATGATGAGTTCGGCCAGTCGGTCACCGCGATTCGCAGCCTCGCTCTGGCGATCGCCACGCAGGGGGGTGTCAAGGACCCCGCGACCGGCGAGGTGGCGCGGCTGATTTCCGATGAGGCGGCGCGCCTGTACGACGCCATGCACGGGTTGATTCCAAGGCTGGCTCCGCTGTCGCTCGACTCCCTCGGGTTGGCTGCGACACTGGAGAGCCTGGTCCGCGACAGCCAACGGCGCCATCCGTCGATTGCCCTCTCGCTTCGCCAGCAACTACCCGATGAACTCGGGCCAAGCGTCACACTTGCCATCTACCGGGTGGTTCAGGAGGGTTTGATCAACGCCCTGCGCCATGCGCAGGCCTCCCGAGTGGACATCGTCGTGGAGGGCGGCGTCCGCAGAGTCATCGCCACCGTGACCGACGACGGCGTTGGACTGTCCGCCGAGTGGGCGCGCCCCGGGCATTTTGGACTGCGCGGTTTGACGGACCGCGTGCAACAATTGGGAGGCATGTTCAACATCGGCAATCATGAAGGCCGCGGCGTCCGGCTTACCGCCGACATTCCCTTGGACGGTCCGCCGTGATTCGCGTGCTCCTGGTCGACGATCACGCGGTCGTGCGCATGGGATTTCGCCTGCTGCTGCAATCCGTGGCGGACATGTCGGTCGTCGCCGAGGCTGAGTCCGGGGAGGCGGCGTGCCAGCTTTATGTCGAGCACAATCCGGACGTGGTGGTCATGGATCTGGCTATGCCGGGCATGGGAGGACTCGAGGCGCTGCGGCGAATCCGTGCCCGCGATCCCCACGCGAAAGTTCTGGCGCTGTCGGCGCATGACGATCCGATGCACGCCCGCCGCGCGCTTCAGGAAGGCGCGCTCGGCTTCCTCTCGAAACGCAGTGCGCCGGAGGCGCTGCTCGAAGCGGTGAGCATCGTCGCTGCCGGGCGCCGCTACATCGACCCCGCTCTCGCCCAGAAGCTCGCGCTGGCGGAATTCGATGGCGCAGCCAAGTCGCCGGTCGAGCGGCTGTCGGATCGCGAGTTCGAGGTTTTTGTCCGCCTTGCGGGCGGGGCGACTGTACAGCGTATCGCCTCGGACCTGAATCTATCGGGGTCAACCGTCGGCACTCATTTGTACAACATCAAGCAGAAACTCGGCGTCGCGAATCAGTCGGAGCTGACGCTGATCGCCATCCGCCACGGCCTCATCGAGGCCTGATCGATTTTCACCCGAGGAACCAATGACCCAACCAACCGTTCGCCAAGAAATTCGGATCTCCCCGCTGTCCGACGGCCAGCACGATGCCTGGCTGCCGCTGTGGCGGGGCTATCAAGCCTTCTACAAGGTCGACATACCGGCCGACGTGTCGGCGGTCACCTGGTCTCGATTGCTGGACCCCGCGGAGCCGATGGGGGCCGCGTTGGCCTGGGACGGGCCGCGGGCCGTGGGGCTGGTGCACCACATCCGGCATCGGTCCTGCTGGACCGTCGGCGACTATATTTACTTGCAGGACCTGTTCGTGAGCCCGGAGGCACGCGGCGCGAGGGTAGGACGCAAACTCATCGAGTATGTGTACGGCATCGCACGCGCTCAAGGGTGCGCGCGCGTGCACTGGCTCACCCATGAGTCGAACACCGACGCCATGCTGTTGTACGACCGGATCGCAACCCGGTCTGGATTCGTGCAGTACCGGCACGCCCCAGGCTAACCGCTGCCCACCAAGGTCATGCCTAGGTACTCTCCATCGAATCGATCCGATCTCGATAGAAAGCCAGGTAACCCTTGATCGCCTCGACGGCCGCGTAGGGCTCCTCGTAGGTCCACACCGCATTCACGGACTTCGCCCCGCCCGAGAGAATGCTGTAGTAGGAGCAATCGCCCTTGTAAGGACAGTAAGTCGCATGATGCGTTCTCTGCAACAGCGACAGGTCGGCGTCGCTTCTCGGCAGGTACAGCACGGGCGGGTAGCTGGCCTCCCGCAGTATCACGGCACTTCGGGTGTCCACGACTAACTTTCCTGCCACGCGAACCACCACGTGCGCCGGGCTGGGCTCGATGCTGATCGGATGATCGGGTCCGGGGACCCTTCGCGGTTTGGTGTTCATTCTGAGTGCCAGTATCTCAAACCTGCGGCGCCAAGGCGCGGGCGGCCGACGATTTCATCTCTCCGCACTGCAACACCAGGTCTATAATTCCCTGACCGCGCGAACACCGGCGGCAAAGTTGGGGGGATGAATCATGACACTGTCTTTGCGCGCCGCGCTGTTTCTGTCCGCCGCTTTTGCCGCGTCCGTGGGGCTGGCTTCTGAGCCGTTTCCATCGACGTACCAAGTCCCCTCGAGTCCCGCGCTCCTGATCCAGGGAGCCGTCGTGCTCACCGGCACGGGCGAGCGCATCGACGGCGCGGACGTCCTGGTCGAGAACGGCCGCATTTCTGCCGTGGGGCGAGGTTTGAGCCCGCCTGCCGGCGCGCGCATCGTCGCCGCACAAGGCCGCTGGGTCACACCCGGCATCATCGACATTCACTCGCACCTCGGCGTGTATGCGAGTCCGGCGATGAAGGGGCTCGACGACGGCAACGAAGCGACCAACCCCAACACCGCCAATGTCTGGGCCGAGCACTCCATCTGGCCGCAGGATCCGGGGTTCGAGACCGCGCTCGAGGGCGGAGTGACCACGCTGCAGATTCTGCCGGGCTCGGCCAATCTCATCGGCGGGCGATCGGTCGTCGTCAAGAACGTAGCCGCAGTGACTTACCAGGCGATGAAATTTCCCGGCGCGGCGTACGGACTCAAGATGGCCTGCGGCGAGAATCCCAAGCGTGTGTACGGCGAGAAGAATCAGGCGCCCTCCACGCGCATGGGCAATGTCGCGGGTTATCGGCAGGCCTTCGCCGACGCCCAGGATTACGTGCAGCAGTGGGATAAGTACCGCCACGATCTCGCCGATTACCAGAAGAAGAAGACGGCCGCGGCGAGCGGCGCAAAGAAGGCTAAAGACAAGGACGGAGACGACAAGGACCTGACCGCGCCGACTCCCCCCAAGCGCGACCTCAAGCTCGAGACCTTGGCGGAGGTTCTGCACGGAAACATCCGCGTCCACATGCACTGCTATCGCTCGGATGAGATGGCGACGATGCTCGATGTCGCGGATGAATTCGGCTTCAAGATCGTGGCGTTTCATCACGCCGTGGAAGCGTACAAGATCGCCGATCTTCTGGCGCAGAAGGGTGTGTGCGCGGCGATGTGGGCTGATTGGTGGGGCTTCAAAATGGAAGCCTTCGACGGAATTCAGGAGAATCTGCCGATGGTCGACTACCCGGACCGTGGCTGCGCCATCGTGCACTCGGACTCGGAGGACGGCATCCAGCGCTTGAATCAGGAAGCGGCCAAGGCGATGGCGCATGGCGCACGCGTCGGCCTGATCGTTCCGCCGGAACGGGCAATCCGCTGGCTCACCTTGAATCCTGCGAAATCTTTGGGTCTCGAGGATCGCATCGGCACGCTGCAGGCCGGAAAAGCGGCCGACCTCGTGATCTGGAACGGCAATCCCTTCAGCGTGTATGCGCTCGCCGAGCAAGTCTTCATCGACGGCGCTCTGCGCTTCGATCGCGAGCATCCCACACCTAAACCACGCTCCGATTTCCTGCTGGGACAACCCGGCGTGGGAGCGCCGCTATGAAGGCTCTTTTCTTGATCGTTGCCTGGACCGGCGCGGCCTTGGCTGCTCACGTGGCTCTTGCGCAGGATTTCGTCATTCGCGGAGCTACGGTGCACACGGCCGGTGCGCAAGGCACCTTGAAGAACACGGATGTGCTGGTGCGCGGCGGTGTGATCGCCGCGATTGGCGCGGCTGCCCAGGGTGCGGCGGGCGTCACCGTCGTCGAGGCCCAGGGAAAGGAGCTGACGCCGGGATTGTTCGGCGGAATGACGAATCTCGGACTCGAAGAAGTCTCCGAGGAATCGCAGACCGTCGATTCGACGCTGAATTTGAAATCCCCCGCCTGGGGGCAGCAATGGCGGCCGGAGTTCGAAGTCTCGCAGGCGTTCAACCCTCGCTCCACCCTCGTTCCGGTGGCTCGCATCGAAGGAATCACTTGGTCGATGCTCGCTCCCGCGAGCGGCGATGCCATCATCGGCGGTCAAGGCGCGGCGGTCACTCTCGACGGCCGCTTCGACGCCGTGCTGCGCGGCAGCGGCTCGCTGTTCGTCAGCATGGGCAACACGGGGGCAGCGCTCGCGGGTGGGACTCGGGCGGCCGAATTCATGCTGCTCGAGCAGGCGATTCGCGAAGCCCGTGCGCAAGGCCCGATCGGCGAAGGCGCGCTGCTGCACGGCGCCGGGCGGGAGGTCATGGCGCGCTACTTATCCGGCGGCCGCGTCGTGTTTCAAGTCGACCGTGCGGCCGACATTCTTGCCGTCGTGGGTTTTGCGCGGCGCAACGGCATGAAACCGGTGATTGCCGGCGGCAGCGAGGCCTGGGTCGTCGCCAAGGAATTGGCGCAGGCGGACGTGCCCGTCATTCTCGACCCTCTCAAGGATTTGCCCAGCGACTTCGATCACTTAGGCGCCACCCTCGACAATGCCGCGCGCCTGCAACGCGCCGGCGTACGCATCGCCTTTTCGAGCGGCGACAGCCACAACGCGCGGCTGACGCGCCAGCTCGCGGGCAATGCGGTTGCCCACGGATTGCCCTGGGAGTCGGCGCTCGCCGCCATCACGGCGACCCCCGCCGACATCTTTGGGTTGGGAGCGACCCGTGGCCACATTGCGGTGGGACAGGTCGCAGACCTCGTGCTGTGGAACGCGGATCCGCTCGAGGTCACGACACTGGCCGACCAGGTCTGGATCGCCGGCGCAGCCGTGGAAATGCGCTCGCGCCAGACCGAGCTTCGGGATCGATATCTCGGCAAGGTGAAGGCACATCAGGCATTTTGATTCTCATCGGATGCGGCACCTCCTGGTATTGGTCGCCACCACAGGGATATTGCCGATCCTGCCCGAATTGCCGTCCGCGGCGGCCGCATCGGGGCAGGTTCGTATCGTGGCGCTGGGTGATTCGACGACCGCGACGGCGAGCGACTGGGCACCCGATATCAAAGAGGTCTACGCCGACTGCCTTCCCGGCGCGCTCGCCGCGCACGGAATATCTGCCGTCGTGTTCAATGCGGGGATCGGCGATACGACGACGCGACAGGCCGTAGCTCGGTTGAATCGGGACGTGCGCCGGCACCATCCGGATCTCGTCATCGTTCAGTTCGGCATCAACGACTCCTGGATCGACGTCGACGAGGGCAAGACCCTTCCCAGGCTCTCACGCGCGGAATACCGCAAGAATCTCACGGCCATTATTCGGCGTCTGCAAAAGGACAAGGCCGTCGTCGTGCTCATGACGCCGAACCCGATGCGCTGGGCCGACCCGTTCTACATCAAAGCGTTCAGCGAGCATCCCGGGCTTCTCGATGTCGGCAACCCTCGCGGCATCGATCGATTGCTGGATCTCTACGCGCAAGACGTCCGCGACGTAGCTAGAGCCGAATCGGTGGAGCTGGTCGATGTGTTCGAGGCCTTCGAGAACTACGGTGCAACCCCCGGGCAGTCGATCAACGACATCCTGCTGGCGGGCGACGGCATTCATCCCAATCAGGCCGGGCAACGAATCGTCTGCGAATTGCTCACCGGCCGCATCGTCCAGATTCTCTCTCACGACACCGTCCCCCAAGCGAAAAGCCACCAATGAACCTGTTCGAAGACAAGACTCGATCCGCGCGCTTCGTCGTCACCACCGAATTGACACCGCCCAAGGGCATCGACTTGTCGGAGTTATTCGCCAAGGCCGATGCCCTCAAAGGCTTTGTCGATGCGATCAACATCACCGAGTCCCCGCGCGCCCGAATGGCCGTCGAACCCAAATCCGTGGGACATCTGCTGCAGGACCGCGGTATCGAGGCCATCGTGCAAATCACCGCGCGCGACCGCAATCGGATCGCCATTCAGGCTGACTTGCTGGGCGGCTGCCTGCTCGGCATCGGCAATTATCTATTCATGACGGGCGACGATCCGAAGAACGGCGACCACAAGGAAGCGAAGGGTGTATTCGATTTGACCACGATCGAGATGCTGAATGCGGCCCGATCGCTGCGCGGCGGCCGGGATCTGTCGGGAAACGCCCTGCACGGCGCGCCGCGCATGTTTCTCGGTTCGACGCTGAATCCCGGATCGCAGGATCTCGCCCGCGAGGTCGAGAACACCTGGCGCAAAATCGACGCCGGATCCCAGTTCTTTCAGACCCAGGCGATCTACGACGCCGGTCTTCTGGCGCGATTTCTCGACGCTGCCAAGCTCGGAGACATTCCCCTGCTCGCCGGAGTCATTCCGCTCAAGTCCGCGAAGATGGGAGTGTGGTTGAACGAAAATGTGCCGGGCGTCCGGGTCCCCGCCCCGCTGCTCGAGGAAATGGAGCGCGCCGGACCCGACGGCGAAGCGGCGAAGGGTATCGAAATCGCGGCCCGGACCGTGCGCGAATTGCGCGGCATCTGCAAGGGGGTCCACGTGATGGCGATCGGCTGGGAACAACGCATTCCAGAGATCCTAGCTGCCGCCGGCGTCACTCCCGACTAACGCGCCGGCATCCGCGTCGGCATGGGCATCCGCGGCGGCATGGGCATCCGCGGCGGCATGGGCATCTGCGTCGGCATGGGCATCCGCGGCGGCATGGGCATCCGCGGCGGCATCGGCATCGGTCACGGCCTCGACACCGGCGTCCGCTAACATCGACGGGCGCACACGGACCTGCATTCGCGCTTCTATCTCAGCCCACAGGGCCGGATAGATCTGCCCGGCCATGCTGCAGGGCGAATAGGCCGCAATCGGCGCACGGCGCAAACTCATCCTCTCGATCTCGCTGGAATACGGGACTTCCGTGGTCAGAAGCTCCGGATATTGCTCGCGCGTGCTCTCGATGACTTGCATATGCAGCGATTTGCGCCGATCCACCATGGAAAAGTACGGCAGTAGCTTGAGGTCGGTCCACTCGTTGGCCGCGATGAATTCGCGCAGCTGCGCCAGCATGCGCACGGACAGCGGCGTCGGCAGCAGGGGCACGACGACGGCATCGGCCGCGCGCAGCACGTTCTCGGAAAGCAGGGATATTCCGGGCGGGCAGTCCAGAAACAAGGCTGCGTACTGGGCGCGCAGCGAGCGGCTCATTTTCAACAGGCGCTCCGTGGGGTGCTTGCGGCGGCTCAAGTGCACGTCGAAATTGCGGTACGACATGTCCGACGGTAGGACATCCAATTTGTCGTACCGGCTCGGCACGACCAGCTCCGGCAGCTCGCGCTTTCCAGCGACCAGCTTCTTGGCCGACACCTGCTCGTTCGGTTCGCAGCGCAACAGGTAGGTCGCCGCGCCCTGGCTGTCCAAGTCCCACAGAAGCGTCGCGTGCCCGCCGGCGGCAGACAGGAACGCGAGGTTGACGGCGGTGGTGGTCTTGCCGACTCCACCTTTGATATTTGTGACGGCAACGATCTTCATCTCGCGGAAGATAGTGTCACAACCCGCGAAGGTTCACCAAGTCACATCAGGGCGCGCGCGATCGGCGCGCGATGGCAATCATTGCTTAGGACTGAATTCGCACGCCACGCCGCTCTCCGACCGGGCGGTCGCACAGTCCAGCGATTCGTAGGGATTCGCGTTTCCGGGCAGCGGCAGGAATGCGACCATTCCGGCAGGCTGATCCGCGCATCGGTACTCGACCACGTAACGCTTGAGATGATCTTCCTGGCCGATCAAGCGGATCTGGCCGATGTTGCAGCTCACGCCGTTTCGCGCGAGCACATCCTTGAACGTCTGCAAGGTCACCGGCACCTCGACCGGCCCGGCGTCCGTGAGCTTGCACTTGATGCTCTGCTTGGCGGCCTCCTGGCAGCTCATCACCACGGTCTGCGCCTCGGAGCCCGGCTGGGCGATGCGCAGCATGAAGCCCTTGCCGTCGTTGCAGGCCACTTCGGAATAGTCCGAATGCGTCGACTCGCTGTGACCGAACAATTCCAGCGTGCGCACCTCGCACTGCGCGCCGCTGCCGCCGGCAATCATCGATGCCACCAGGGCATACACGTCCTTGTTCTCGGGGAGTTTGCAGAAGTACGAGGGCTCGCGGCCCTTTGCTGCGTCGGCCGCGCGTGCTTCCTCGGCGCTCAGGCAGGAGATGGCCATGGGAATGTCCGTCCCCTGGGTTTCCAAGAGATAACCCATGCCGCCGCTGCACGCGGCTTCGTAGACCCGCGTCTCGACTTCCCTGCCCCCCGATTTCGGTTTGCGCGTGCCGGAGGCGATGAGCTTGGCGTCGTTGACGTCGCAGGAGATTTTCAGCGACTGAAGCAGCGCCACGCTCTGCGCCGTGGCCTTGGCGCGTGACAATACGGGATCCTTGGAATCGGCACTGTGATCGCCGCTGAGCTTCTCCATATCCTCGCGTGAAAGAGATCCATTCAATCCGCTGTTGTCCTGATGCGTGCCGGGAGTATTCTGGGCGACTGCCGGCGTGCTCCAAGCAGCGACGGCCGCGATCGATACGGCGAGCGTGGTTGCATGAATACGGCGCGATGCGATGGACATGACTCGACCCCCTGATTCTAGAATTTCGCCGCGCGTCCCTAACGTGGCTGCTCGCGGCCTTCCGTGTCCAGCCACTCCAAGAAGCGCTGCGGCCAGGCGGCGGCCGGTCCCGTATTCTCCGCGCGCAGCCCGAATCCATGACCCACGCCGTCGTAGATGTGCAACTCCGCCCGAACTCCGGCGCGCCGCATGGCGAGATAGAGTTCGGCAAGACCCTGGGAAATCGCCGGCTGGTCTTGCGCGCCGCCGAGGAGGAACGCGCGCGGGGTCTGCGGCGAGAAGTTGAGGCCCCGCGGGATGGCCGGATACAGGAGCGCCTGAAAACTCGGCCGCGAGCTTTGCTTCGCGACCGGATCGGACGAGCCCGCCGCCCCGTCGTCGTAACGCGTGCCGGCAAGCGCCGCAAGCTCTCCGCCCGCCGAGAATCCCATGACCCCGACGCGCGCCGGGTCGAGCCGCCAATCGGCGGCGCGGCTTCGCACCAGGCGGATGGCGCGCTGCACGTCCGACAGGGACTCACCCTCGACCGTGTACGTCGATCCCTTCTCGCGCGCCAGACGATACTTCAAGACGAACGCCGCTATCCCGTGATCGGCGAGATATCCCGCGACCCGGTAGCCCTCATGATCCATCCACAGTTCTCGATGACCCCCGCCGGGCACCACGATGACCGACGCGCCCGTGGCTTTGCCGGGCGGCGGTAAATAGACCGTGATGGAAGGCACGTGAACGTTCGAGACGATGTGCTCGCCCGCTTCGTTGAGCCGCACGGTTTCCTGGGCTACGCTGCCCGGTGAACCCGGCGAGCCTTTCGGCCACAGCGGGATGACGGGATTGAGGTCGGCGGCAAGCGAGCGAGCGGCCAGCAACAGCAGCAGCACGGCGCCTCCGATTCTCGTGTCCTTCGCCGCATGCCGGCTCATTTATTTCACCGGCAACGGTGCCGGCCAGTCGAGAGACCGTTCCGCCGCGACGCCCGTCGGACCCAAGAGTCGTACCACGAGATGCACCGCGTGACCCACGGCATCGGGCGGCAGCGATCCTGCCACCTCTTCAGTACGGATCAAATCGTTGTACCGACGACTCCCGCCGGACAGAGCCTTGCCCTTCTCGTCGAGCAGGGTCCAGTCGAGTACATAGTCGTGAAGCGCGTAGTACGGAAGACTTTGCTCGGCGTTGGGGGTTACCGTGGCAGTAAATCCTGCGATGGCCCCGTTCGCGGCAGCAGCCCAGCGGGCATCGATCTTGGCGGGCGTATTCAATTCCCGCCACACGTCGTAGGAAGGTTTGCGCTGGCGCGCCTCGTCCACGACGCCGTGTTCGACGTATCCCTCCTCCTGCCCCGGCCAGAGATTGCGGCGCGACTTGTAGTCTTGAAAACACCACATGATGGCTCCGCCGATCCAATCTCTCGCTGCCATCAGCGGCATTTGTTCCCGCAGGATCCGGATGCGCGACGGATCCGCCTCCGCGGGGCTTTTGGCGAAGAAGCCCGGGTATCCGAACTCCGAGACGATCACCATCTTGCTCGGAAACAATTGGTTGACCCGGTCGAGCGCCGGCACGAGCGCGGACTCCGGGCCATGCCAGGAACCGAAATATTGATTCATCATCAGAAAGTCGGCGTCGTTCGCGGCGGATTGATCGGCGCGTTCGAGCTTCTGAAGATTGTCGTCTGCGTAGCTGACGTACCGGCCCGGATCCAGGGCGCGGATCATGTCGCGCATGGCGCGAAAGTAGGCGATGCCGCCCGCGGTGGCGGTTGCGCTTTCGTTTGCCACGCTCCACGCGAATATGCTGGGATGATTGCCCGCCTGCTCGATCATTTCCTGCATCTGCCGCCGCGCGAGCACGAGCACCACCGGATTCGCCAGCTGCGCCTCATCGAATTGCCACACCGGGATTTCCGGGATGAGCAAGATGCCGTGCCGGTCGGCGTAGTCGAGAATGAACGGATTTTGCGGATAGTGCACCGGACGCGACAGCGTGGTGTGCAAGGATTTCATGTCGTCGTAGTCGCGCCGCATCGTGCCGGGGGTTTCCGCCAGCCCCTCCCACGGCGAATCCTCGTGCCGCGTGAGCCCAGTCAGGCGTACCCGCTCGCCGTTGAGGAGCAGGTGCCGATCGCGGATTTCCACGGTGCGCAAGCCGAAGGTATCGCTCTGCTCGTCCAGGTGCACACCGCCGCCGGTCAGCTCCACCTCCATTCGATAGACGTTGGGATGATCGATGCTCCATCGCTTAGGGTTGGCCACCGTGAGCGACACCACGATGTCCGCGGGCTCCCCGGTGAGGTCGACCGGTACGACGGTGCTCGCGGCCGGCTGATTGTCCGGACCGTAAGCGGTGACGTGCACCGTCGCCCGCGTGCGCCCCCGACCTGAACTCTGCAGATACACATGATCCCGTATCACCGCGCGGTCGGCCTTGAGTTCGCTGCGGATGCTCTGGCGGCGGATCCACGCAGGCCCACTCTGCGACAGCCACACGTCCCGAACTACCCCGCCGTAGGCCCACCAGTCATACCAGGCGCCGGGGGAGCCGCGTTCCCCGAAGCCGGGGATGGTCGTTGCGCCCGGACGATTGTCGATCCGCACGGCCAGAATATTGGCGCCGCGCAATTGCCGGGAGACATCGAAGGAGTACGCCGTGAATCCCCCTTCGTGGCTGCCGAGTTCCACGCCGTTCAGCCAGACGCGGGCCGAATAGAAGGTCGCGCCGAAATGCAGCTCCACGTGGGTGCCCGGCGCCATCGGTGCCATCTCGATGCGGCGAAAATACCAACCGACTCCCAGGTAGTCGTGAAACTCGCCGATGTTCCAGGTGTGGGGAATGCTCACCGACCGGCTGCCCGTCGGCACGTTCTGCGTCCATCCCGAGGCTTCGCCGATCCGATCAGGGTCGGTTCGAAACAGCCAATCCCGGTCCAGATCGATTCTGGTAGAGCAAAGCGCGGGCGCTGCCAGCAGCGCGGCCAACACGGCGAAGGTCCATCTCGATCGCATCATGGCATGGCCTGCCCGCCGTTGACATGGATGTTCTGGCCGGTGACATAGCCGCTCAACGTCCGCGAAGCGAGGAACAGAAACGCGCCGACGCAATCGGCCGGTGTGCCGATCCTTCCCATGCAAACCGACTTGCGCATCGCCTCCATGCGCTCCGGCGGGGTCGCGCTGTGAAACGGCGTATCGACGACGCCCGGAGAAACCGCGTTCACCCTGATGTTCTGCGGCGCGAGCTCGCGGGCGAGGTGGCGCGTGAGATTGTGCACGAATGCCTTGGAGGCGCCGTAAATCCCGGCTCCGCTGCCTCCCCCGTCGAGGCCGGCGATAGATCCGACGTTGATGATCGCGCCGCCGCCGCGGCGATTCAGGTGCGCGACGGCGGCCCGGCAGGTCTGAACGACGGCGCGGGCGTTCAGGCCGAACACGGCGTCCACCCATGCATCATCGGTCTCGAGAAACGGCCGGCGGCCGACGAGCGAACCGGCGTTGTTAATCAAAACGTCGAGCCCGCCCAAGGCCTGCGCACCGTCATCGACGATGCGTCCGGGCTCGCCGGGGCGCGTCAGATCGCCATGAACGAGCTGCGCGGCGCCGCCCGCGTCTCGAATGTCACGCAGCAACCGTTCCGCGCCGGCGGCGTTGGTGCTCCAGTGCACGGCGATGCGGGCGCCTTGCTCGGCGAATGCGCGGCTGATCGCGGCGCCTATTCCGGAACTCGCACCGGTAATGAGTATCGCCTTGCCGGCCAGATCGTCGATTCGAAGCATGGTACCCATTGATTGCGTCCGAACGAGGGTGGGCGTTCGTTGCAAACGCGATTGAGTTATATCGCATTTATATTATAATACTTATCGAACGACGGCAACAATGCCGCCGGGACATGGGATCGCTCTCACAGTATATTGATCATATTGATGCGTCGCTCGCGGCCCGACCGAAGCTTCGCAAACGACGGAAGACTTGCGCCATGACGACAGAAAAGAAGCCGCTGCGTAGTCATAAGAGCTATGGCCGCAAGGACAAGGATGGCTTCATTCACCGCAGCTGGATGAAAAGCGAGGGCCTGCCCGCCGATGTATTCGACGGCAGGCCGGTCATCGGAATCTGCAACACCTGGTCGGAATTGACTCCCTGCAATGCGGGGCTGCGCGACATCGCGGAACACGTCAAGCGCGGCGTATGGGAGGCCGGAGGTCTGCCTCTGGAGTTTCCGGCCATGTCGCTCGGCGAGACGCAGATGCGACCGACGGCGATGTTGTTCCGCAACTTGCTCGCCATGGAGGTCGAAGAGTCGATTCGCGGCAATCCGATCGACGCCGTGGTTCTTTTGGGCGGCTGCGACAAGACCACTCCGGGTCAACTCATGGGCGCCGCCAGCGTCAACCTTCCGACGCTCGTGATCTCGAGCGGACCGATGCTGAACGGAAAGTTCCGCGGGTGCGACATCGGATCCGGCACGGACGTATGGAAGTTCAGCGAAGCGGTGCGCGGCGGCAAGATGTCGCTGGACGACTTCATGGCGGCCGAATCCGGTATGTCGCGTACGCCCGGAACCTGCATGACCATGGGCAGTGCATCGACCATGGCCTGCATGATGGAGGCGATGGGTATCGCCCTGCCCTACAACGCGACCACCCCCGCGGTCGATGCGCAGCGCCGCAGAATCGCCCACGAGAGCGGGCGGCTGATCGTCCGCATGGCCCGCGAAGACGTGCGGCTGTCGACCATTCTGAATCGAAGCGCTTTCGAGAACGCCATCCGCGTCCTGGGTGCGATCGGCGGTTCCACGAATACGGTGTTGCACTTGCTCGCCCTCGCCGGCCGGCTCGGCGTGCCGCTCGAGCTCGAGGATTTCGATCGCGTGACCGCCGAGGTGCCGTTGCTGGTCGATTTGCAGCCCTCGGGTCGTTTCCTGATGGAAGACCTACACTACGCAGGCGGCCTGCCCGCCGTGATGAAGGAGCTGAGTCCCAGACTCGACGTGAACGCCAAGACCGCCTGGGGTCAGCCGATCGGCGCGAGCTTCGCGTCCGCCGAATGCTACAACCGCGAGGTCATCCGTACTCTCGCCGCACCGGTCAATCCGGTGTCGGGAATCTGGGTATTGAAGGGCAATCTTTGTCCCAACGGCGCCGTGATGAAGCCGAGCGCGGCCAGCCGCGCGCTGTTCTCGCACCGCGGCCGTGCGATCGTGTTCGAGTCCATCGAAGATCTGCATGCACGCATCGACGATCCGGCCCTCGACGTGGATGCTCAGTCGGTGCTGGTGCTCAAAGGCTGTGGCCCGAAGGGTTATCCGGGCATGCCGGAAGTCGGCAACATGCCCTTGCCGCGCAAGCTGCTGGAACGAGGCGTGGAAGACATGTTGCGGATCTCGGACGCCCGCATGAGCGGTACCGCCTTCGGCACCGTCGTACTGCACGTGGCGCCCGAGGCCGAGGCCGGCGGACCGCTCGCGATGGTGCGCGACGGGGACGAGATCCTGCTCGACGGGCCGAACCGGCGTCTGGAGCTGCTCATATCGCCGCAGGAGTTGGCGGCGCGAACCGAGGCCTGGACGCACCAGCGGCCCCCGCTCAAGTATTCGCGCGGCTACTATCGGCTTTACGTGCAGCACGTGATGCAGGCGGATAAAGGGTGCGACCTCGATTTCCTGACCGGAGCCAGCGGGAGCGTCGTCGACCGGGAATCGCATTGATGGCCCTGCCGAGTGTGATCGCCGGCGACTGGGGAACATCCCGTCTGCGGCTCTTTCTCTGCGATGATCGCGGCGCGATTCTCGACCGGGCCGACGGCCCGGGGGTCGCTGCCGTGGGAGGTCCCTTCCCGGAAATTTTCGAGTCGATGGTGCAACCCTGGGAATCGCGCCACGGCGCACTGCCGGCGGTTCTCTGCGGCATGGTCGGCTCCAGCATCGGCTGGGTGCAAGCGCCCTACATCGACTGCCCCGCCCTTCCGGCAAAGATCATCGGCGGCTGCATTTCGCTGCGAGCCGGCCGCGTTCGGATCGTTCCGGGCATGCGCTGCGAGAATCGGCTGGGGGCGCCGGACTTCATGCGCGGCGAAGAAACTCAGATACTGGGAGCGCTGGCTCTGGAGCCGGCGCTGCGCCGGGGGGCGCATCTTTTGTGTCTTCCGGGTACTCACACGAAATGGGCCCTTCTCAAAGAAGGGATCATCGAAGATTTCCTGACCGTGCCGACGGGCGAACTCTATGCCGCCCTGCGCGATCACAGCGTGCTGGTGGGCAGCGAATTCCGCGGCCAGGAAGTGACCGGCGGCGGCGCCTTCGAGGAAGGCCTCAAACGGTTCGGCGAATTCCCGCAGGTGCCGGTGCTGCACCGTCTGTTCGAGTGCCGCAGCCGACTGCTCGGCGGCGAACTCGCCGCCGACGGCGCCGCGGCCTTTCTGTCGGGCCTGCTGATCGCCCAGGATGTCGGCGGAGCGCTGCACTTGTACGCAGAGTGCCTCGCGCTGCGAAGCGTCTACCTGATCGGTGCACCGGCCCTGACCGCGCTATATGCATCCGCGCTGGAGCACGAATCCTGCACCGCGCGGCAGGTCGATGGAGCCGCCGCATCTCTGGCCGGCCTCGTACGCATTCACCGACACAGCTCCTCGCAGGTGGAATCGAATGCCGTCTGACGCGCCGAACGGGGAGAAGGCGCTGGTTGCGATCTTGCGCGGTCTCGTTCCGGGGCGCGCGCTCGGCGTGGCTCATGTGCTGTACGCCGCGGGCTTTCGCACCATCGAAGTGCCGCTCAATTCACCGGATCCCTTCGACAGCATTGCCGTCTTGGCGGCCGGCCTGCCGCCGGATTGCTTGGTGGGCGCCGGCACCGTGCTCGAGCCCGGCGACGTTCGCCGCACTCATGCGGCGGGCGGCGGGCTCATCGTCTCGCCGAATTTCGACGCCGAAGTGATCGGCGCGGCCACGCAGCGGGGGATGCAGGTTTTGCCGGGGATCGCGACCGCGACCGAGGCGTTCGGCGCCCTGCGTGCGGGTGCGACGCAATTGAAACTTTTCCCGGCCACGACTTACGGTCCGCGGCATTTGCAGGCACTGCGCACGGTGCTTCCGCCGGGTACCCGGATCCTGCCCGTCGGCGGAGTTGCGGCGGACCAGCTTGCCGATTGGCTCGCGGCCGGCGCAGCCGGGTTCGGTTTCGGATCGGAGCTGTTCCGCCCTGAGTACGATCTCGGCGACATCGAACGTCGTGCGCAACTGCTGATGCGCGCCTTCCGCGAGGCTCGCAGCCGGCTCGAGGCGGTGCCGGGCGCCGCGATAACAACAAAAACGACCGGGGGATCTGCGTGACACTTTCGCCAATCGACATTGGGATCATCGCCATCTATGCCGTTTCGATCTTCGTACTTGCGCAATGGGTGTCACGCGAGAAGGGCGCGCACAAGAAGGACGCGCAGGACTACTTCCTGGCGAGCCGCGCGCTGCCCTGGTGGGCCATCGGCACCTCGCTGATTGCGGCCAACATATCGGCCGAGCAGATCATCGGCATGTCGGGCTCCGGCTATGTGATCGGTCTCGCGATCGCCTCCTACGAATGGATGGCGGCGCTCACTCTGATCATCGTCGGCAAGTACTTCCTGCCGATATTCCTGAAGAACGGCATTTACACCATGCCCGAGTTCCTCGAGAGGCGCTACAGCACCAGCGTGCGTACGGTCATGGCGGTGTTTTGGCTGGGCGTCTACGTCTTCGTGAATCTCACGGCAATCCTCTGGCTGGGAGCGACGGCCGTCCATACCGTCGCGGGCATCGAGGTGCAGACCGCGCTCATCGCCCTCGCCCTGTTCGCCGGCGCGTACGCGCTGTACGGCGGACTCAAGGCTGTGGCGCTGACCGACATCGTGCAGGTATCGCTGTTGGTGCTCGGCGGCCTGATCATCAGCTACATTGCGCTCGATAAGATCTCCGGACACGGGGGAGTCATCGCCGGCTTTCACGAACTTACGGTGCGATTTCCGGATAAATTCAAGATGATTCTTCGGCCGGACAATCCGAACTACAGGAATCTGCCCGGCCTGTCCGTGCTGTTGGGCGGAATGTGGGTGATGAATGTGTCTTACTGGGGCTTCAATCAATACATCATTCAACGGGCGCTGGCGGCGAAAAGCGTCCGTGAGGCGCAGAAGGGCATCGTGCTCGCCGCCTTCTTGAAGCTGCTCATGCCGGTGATCATCGTTCTACCGGGCATTGCCGCCGCGGCTCTGGCGCCGAATCTCGAACGGCCGGACGAGGCCTACCCGCATCTCATGGCCATGTTGCCCACGGGTATTCTGGGACTGGTCTTCGCGGCGCTGATCGCCGCCATCGTGGCTTCGATGGGATCGAAGATCAACTCCATCGCCACCATCTTCACCATGGACGTGTACAGGCCGCTGCGCCCGCTGGCCTCGCAGCGGCACTTGGTATTGGTCGGCCGCGCAACCGCCGCGGTTGCCCTGATCGTCGCGGTGCTCATGGCGAAGCCGCTGCTCGGAAGCTTCGATCAAGCGTTCCAGTACATCCAGGAGTTCACCGGGTTCTTCACCCCGGGTATCTGCGTCATATTCCTGCTCGGCATGTTCTGGGACCGCTGCACGGCGACCGGCGCATTGGTGGCCGCGATCGCCTCCTTCGCCCTGTCCTTACTTCTGTGGAAGTTTTGGCCGGCGCTGCCGTTCATGGATCGCGTCGGCTGGGTATTCGTGGCTTGTCTCGCGATAGCGGTGGTACTGTCCCTGCTGCAGCCCCGTCGCGAGTCCGCGCTGCGGGTGGAGCTGAAGCAAATCGACTACTCCACCAGCGGCGGCTTCAATTTGGCGGCGCTCGCCGTCACCGGCATTCTCATCGCGCTCTACGCGACTTGGTGGTAGGCGACCCACTCATGACGGCGCCGCTCCCGATCGAGATACTGAAAGTCCGCAACACGGTGGGCGAAGGGATTCTGTGGGACTGGCGGCGGCAGCTACTGTGGTGGACCGACATTCCCAACCGCACCCTGTATCGCTACGACTGGAACCTCGGAACCACGCGCACCTTGGAGACGCCGGAGCGCGTGGGGTCGTTTGGGTTCATCGAGGACAGCAACCGATTGATCGTGGCCTTCGCCAGCGGCATTGCCTTGTACGACCCGTATTCGGGCGCGGTCGACTGGATCGCGCGTCCCGAGGAAATCGCCCCCGGCATCCGGTTCAATGACGGACGCGTCGACCGGCTGGGTCGATTTTGGAGCGGCACCATGGTCGAAGGCGGGACGCACGCCGACGGCGCCAGCCTGTACTCCGTGAGCAGCGCGAGCGACTGGCGCCGCCACTTCAGCGGCATTGCCATCTCCAATGGGCTTTGTCTGAGTCCGGACGGCAGGCTTCTGTACTTCGCCGATTCACCGACCCGCACCATTCGCGTCTTCGAGATGATCGAGCCGGAGGGAACTCTGGGGCCGTCCAGACTGTTCGCGCAAACCGCGGACGGCTCCGCACCCGACGGCGCGGCCATCGATGCGGACGGCTGCATGTGGAGCGCGCATTGGGGCGGCGGTTGCATCGTGCGCTACACCCCGGACGGCCGGATCGACCGCACCCTGCCCGTACCGGCGCGCCAGCCCAGCTGCGTTTGTTTCGCCGGCGCCGATCTCGACATCCTTTGCGTCACCAGCGCATGCGAGGGACTCGACGAGCAGGCGTTGCGGTCCGATCCCAATGCGGGCGATGTGTTTTTCTACCGGACTGGCGTTCGCGGTCTGCGTGAGCCAGAGTATCTACTATGAATACGCACGTCCGCGGTCAGAACCTCACTTACAGCATTGCCAACCACATCGGTATTGCCATCGTCACCGGCGTGTACTCGGCGGACAATCCCATTCCCATCGAGGCCGAGCTGTGCCGGCAATACGGCGCGAGCCGGCCGGTGCTGCGCGAAGCAGTCAAGATGTTGACCGCGAAGGGGCTTCTCGGAGCGAGGCCGCGCCGCGGCACCTGGGTGCAGCCGGAGGACAAATGGAATCTGCTCGATCCTGACGTGCTGGGCTGGCTGCTGGAGAGAAAATTCTCGATGGCGCTGCTCATCGAGTTCACGGAGATCCGTTTGGCCGTCGAGCCGGGAGCCGCGGCACTCGCGGCCGGGCAGGCCGGTCCCGACGAGAAGGCCGCCATTCGAACCGCGATTCTGCGCATGCAGGCCGCCGATCGAGGCGAGGATGACCCGCTGGACTCGGACATTGCCTTTCACGTGGCCGTGCTTCGGGGCAGCCGCAATCGGTTCTACGCGCAGCTCTCCGAGCTCATCGCCACGGCACTGCGCTTCAGCATCCGCATGACGAACCGGTACAAGGGCGTGAGGCTCGCCAGCGTCGCGGATCACAAGAAAGTCGCCGATGCCATCATCGCCGGGAAGGTCGATCAGGCCGGCGAGGCCATGCGCAAGCTGATCCAGGAGGCGATGGATCTCATTTGCAAGCGCGAAGCGCAAGAGAAACGAGCCGCCAAACCGCTTCGGCCTGAAAGACCCTAGCACCGCGGTCATGAAGCGAATCAAGATCGCGCTGGTCGGGCTTGGCAAGATTGCGCGCGACCAGCACATCCCGGCTCTGACCGAGAGCGACACCTTCGAATTGATCGGCGTCGCGAGCCCCCACCACAAATGGAACGGCCTGCCGAACTACGACGATCTACCGTCTCTGATCCGGGGGCAGCCCAAAGTCTCGGCCGTCGCCCTGTGCACGCCGCCCCAGGTGCGCTACGACATCGCGCGCGCGGCGCTCGAGCATGGCCTGCACGTCCTTCTGGAGAAACCGCCCGGGGTGTCGGTGACCGAAGTGGTCGCGCTGGCCGACCTCGCGGCGCGGCAACGTGTAGCGCTCTTTGCCTCCTGGCACTCGAGGCATGCCCGCGGTGTCGAACCCGCTCGTGAATGGCTGCGTGAGCGACATATTCGCAGCGTCAGGATCGTCTGGAAGGAAGATGTACGTATCTGGCATCCCGGCCAGACCTGGATATGGAAGGCAGGCGGCCTGGGTGTGTTCGATCCGGGGATCAACGCATTGTCGATCCTGACCCGCATCCTACCCGGTCCCGTGGCGCTTAAGTCCGCGGAACTGTGCTATCCAGAGAATTGCGCAACGCCGATTGCCGCCCATCTGTCCATGAGCGGCGATAACGGCCTGACCGCCATCGCGGAGTTCGATTTTCTGCAGACCGGCCCTCAAACCTGGACCATCGATGTTGAAACGGACTCAGGGTCGCTGACCCTGTCGATGGGCGGCAAGGAGCTCGCCATCGACGGGCGCGCGGTGGAGACCCCGGCCACTCTGGAATACCCGAGCCTGTACGCGCGTTTCGGAGAATTGGTTCGCCGTCGCCGCGGCGACGTCGATGTCGCTCCATTGCAGCTCGTGGCCGATGCCTTCCTGTGCGGCCGCCGGATCGAGGTCGACCCCTTCGTGGAATAGCGGCGCATGCTCGACCTGAATGGAAAGCTGCGCCTGCATGCCGAGTTCAAAGCCGCCACGGTGTGGGTCGGCGCCGACCGCGAACCGGTCATCGTCGTCGACAATTTCCTGAGCGACCCGGAGGTGTTGGTCGAATACTGCGCCCGGCAGTCGGCCTTCGACGGGGTATCCGATACGTTCTACCCCGGGTCGCGCGCACCCATTCCGCCCATCTACTGCTTCGCGCTGCGCTCGTTTCTGGGTGCGGTCATCGCTCAGGCGTTCGGCCTGGGAAACAGCGTGGTGACCGGCGAGCTCTCCCACTTCTCGCTGGTCACCACCCCGCCTGAGAAGCTCGGTGTGGTACAGCGAATGCCTCACTTCGACAGTACCAACCCCAGGCAAGTCGCGCTGCTGCACTATCTGTGCCCGCCGCAGCACGGCGGGACCTCCTTCTATCGCCATCGGCGGACACGCTTCGAGCACGTCGATGCGGCGCGCAGCCGCGCGTATGGAAGCGCCGTCGCCGCGGATCTTGCCGCCTTGGGACCGCCCCCCGCAAAATACATCTGCGGCGACGATGCCATGTTCGAGCGGACTCACTGCTTCGCCGCCGCATTCAACCGGCTGCTCGTCTACCGCAGCATCAATCTCCACAGCGCCGACATAGGACCCGCATTCGATTTCAATGCGGATCCAAGGCACGGCCGATTGACGGCGAACACCTTTTTCTTCTACAGCTAGCCGGCCGACGCATCCGGCGCCGATGCCCCCCGGCCGCCGGGGAGATATCACCGATCGCCGGCGAAAGTCAGCAGAATCGACTCGACCGCCGCACCCTTGGCATCGTCGCCCGCGCGGTCGCTCGAGTTGGGAAACACCGTGAGCTGAAGCCTTTCGAGGTCTTCCGCGTGAATGCGGTCGCCGCTGCCGCCGCGGCCCGCCGGACTCTCGCGCCAATAATTCCACAAGCCCGGGAAGGGACTCGGAATGTGAATGCTGCGCGCTATGTGCAGGTTCTCGAGAGGCACACGAACCGTCGACCAAGATTTGCCGGCGACCACGGATGTGCTCCATGCCGCGCCGTCGCGCTCGATCAACACCACTTCGAGGGTCTTGGCCGTACCGCCGACAGCCTGCAGTTTGATGTCCACCGCATCGGCACGCGGCGCATCCGCGGCCCGGGCGGCGACGATATCGCCGATGAAAAGCGCGGCGGCATAGCGCGCCGGCGTGTCCTTGCCGAGATCCGGCAGTATCAAGCTGAGTGCGGATTCGTCCGCGGCCTCCGCCGGCGCGAGCTGGAAGAAGGGCTGCCGATATCGCTCGCCGGGCCGAACGAAGGACAGGCGCGCATAGTCCTTCTTTGGGTTGAGAAGCCGCAGCGGGGTGCCCGCGGGCGTTATCCGGAAGGACCACAGCGCGTCTGCTTGGAACGGCCATTCGCCGGGTAGTTGCGGCAGACCTCCCGGAAAAGTCGCGCCGCGATCTCCTGTCTTGACGCTGACGGCGTATTCATACAACCCCGGCGTGAGAACTCCCGGGGCCAATACGCCGGCGTACTCATTGCCGCGCGAGCGCCTCATCGGAACTGGAGCGCCGAAGCCCCGCATGCCGGCGGGCCGCACCCACAGCTTGACCTCGTCGGGCAATCCATCGTCGGCAACGAGCGCGCGAATTTCCACCGGGGCGCCCGCGAGGAATTCCTTGGGCGCGAGGGACTGGACGCTGTCGGGATAGGAGAGGCGCTCATTCACGTGATATTCATCGAAGCCCACCCGGCTTAGGGCAGCGGGCAATTCGCCGCGCCCGACCTGATCGTTGCGGCTGAGCAGCCAAACCCCCGGCTCCACCGGGAATTCACCATTCACCGCCCTGCGCCCCGCCGCCCCCGGGTCCGACGGAACCTTGATGGGAGCGGCAAAGTACCGGGCACCGAGGTCGGGCAAGCGCAGGGTCATGGGCCAGCGGCGGTACAGCAGCCGGGAGACGATCTTGTCGGGGCGGGGCTGCTCGAACGGATCCCGCACCAGCACCTCGTCCGGATACACCTCCAGGCGCCACACCCCCTCCCGCACCTTGTCGAGAAAATACGCGCCGCTGCCCTCGTAGTCGACGGCGCCGGAGGACTCGAAACCGACGATTCGCCGCAGAGTCTTGGGATTGCGAGGCAGCAAATCAGTCGCGCCGGCATTCATGAATGCATCGTCGGCATTCAGCACGGCGTCGTCGCCCTCGTAGCTGACCCGAAAATCGCCGAACTGGAGATTCTCGGGATAACGGCCGTAGGACTGAAATCGCGGCAGCCTGCGCATCGCCTCGGCGGCGATGACGGCGCTCACGGCCTTCTTCGGCGTGTGCACCAAATTAAGGTAATGGGTCTGCCAGCCCAGATTGAATGGCGCGGTCCGCAGCATGTCGTAGGCGAACATGGTCGCGAATTGCGCGCCGACCGATCGATAGGTCCGCGCCATCGCCGGATACAGGTAACCGCTGAGCAGATCCGCAGTGTCGAACTCGTAGACGATCCGCGGCTTGGCCTTGAGCGAGGGCAGCAGCATGTCGGGATAGGCGTCGACGGCCTGCAGGAAATTGCCCTGAAGCGTGTGTCCCGCGACCAGACCCGTGGGATACCAGCCGAAGCTGACCCCGTCCACCTTGGATCGTTGGATGGCGGGGGCAATGGCAAAGTCCTGCGATACATTGAAAAAGGTCAGCTTCTTGCAGCCGGTGCGGCGCACGGCGCCGACCAGTGCATCGATGTACGCGACCGAGCCCGCGGCATCCTCCGGGTGATGCACCGGCTCGTTGATCATCTCGATGAACAGGATGGCCGGTTCGTCCTTGATCGCGACGCCGGTATAGCGATTGACGTGATTGAGCAATTGTCCGATGTAGTTGACCTGCGCCGCGATCGAGGCGGGGTTCGTGCCCATTTCCTCCCTCTGGAAATATCGGGAAAAGCCCACGTTCGGCGAGGGCTTGCCCACCTGGTCGGCGAACGCCGGGTCGTAAGTGTGAATCGGCGTGAGGAGAATGTAGATTCCACGCGCGCGGGCGCTGGCGATCAGGTAGTCGAGCAGATCCACGTGCTCGTTGACGATGAGGTTGCCGGCCCGGTCGGCGTTTTCCCAGTCGCCCCATGAGCAGAGCCGCAGCGCCGTCCAACCCATGCGCGCGAAGTGCGCCATGTCCTCATCGATCATGGCCTTGCGGTCGTTCGAGACCAACCCCGCCATTCGATAGTCGGAGCCCGACATGATGCAGTAATTGGCGCCGTACAGTCCCACTTCCTGCTTGGAATCGCCCCACCGGACGACACCGGCCGCATCGAGATACACCGGACGGGTGGCAGCCCCGTCCGCGGACGTCTGCGCTCCGGCGGCCGGCAGCAGAGCCGATGCCAGCCACGCAGCTATGACGATGAATCTCATTCGATTATCCCCCGCTCTCGCCCGCCTCGGGCGCCCGGCAATGCTCCGCGATGAAACCCGAGTGGCTGGGCATGGCCTCCGCCGTCTGACGGATCGACGCCCGCAAGCGCGACAGCTGAACTGCGGCCGCATCGATGGGAACGACGTCCGCAAGGGGGTCGTAGCGCCGCGGCCATATCCCCTGGCCGATGAACACCGACAGCCAATTCGGTTCAACGAACAGCTCGCGATCCTCGAAGGCGACCCGCCCGCTGCTGCGAAATAGATCGATGCGATAGCTGAGAGCCTCGGGAATGTTCATGTTCCCGCAATAGCGCCACAGCGGCGAATCGTCGCGCGTGGTTGCCTTGTAATGGAGGACGATGAAGTCGCGAACCCGCTCATATTCCTCGATCTGCAGCCGGTTGTACTCGTCCGCGTCGCAGGGATCGAACGTTCGGTCCGGGAAAATCGCCGCCAACTGGGTCACGCCGCTCTGGATGAGATGGATGCTGGTGGATTCCAGGGGTTCGAGAAAACCGCTCGCCAGCCCCAGCGCAATGCAGTTCTTGTTCCAGAACTTCTTGCGCCGCCC
>Ga0209274_10000265_pt1 | contig 37439 bp, 33 predicted proteins | sample HubBroMetageREF1_FD_188343 | JGI IMG/M metagenome (GOLD analysis project Ga0209274, IMG submission 188343) | Reference soil microbial communities from the Hubbard Brook experimental Forest, New Hampshire, USA - Hubbard Brook CCASE Soil... | ecosystem: Environmental > Terrestrial > Soil >...
TTCTTCGGTAGTGCCCCAGGCCGACTCGGCGTTGAACATGCCGTCGTGCGACACCAGGCACTTGAAGCGGTCGGTGTGGCCGAGGATCCAGTTGATCATGTATCCGCCGTAGCTGGCGCCCAGCGCGCACTCGCGGGTCTTGTCGATGAACGGATAAGTCTGCTCCGCGTAGTCGAGCCCCTTCATCAGATCTTCAAACGGAGCGCCGCCCCAGTCGCCGTTGATGGCGTCAATAAACTTCTGCCCGTATCCGGTCGAGCCGTGAAAGTTGATCATGATGACGACGTATCCCGAGCTTTGCGACGAAGTTGGTGCCGCGAACAGTTCGGCATTCCAGCGATAGCTCCAGTCGTCTCCCCATGCCCCCTCGGGCCCGCCGTGGATGAGGAACTTCACGGGATATTTCTTCGAGGCATCGAAGTTCGGCGGCTTGACGATAAAGCCTTCGACCTTGTCGTTGTGAGCGCCAGTGAACCAAAAAGTTTCAAACGGGGACAGGGAGACTTGGGAGAGGACGGCGTCGTTGAAGTGAGTAAGCCGCTGTGCTTTAGGCAAAACACAGGCGGACGCAGCCAAGACACCTTCCCCAGGAACCTTCGCACCTACTTTCCTGCACTCTCCAGGAACTGACGCAGCTATATAGAGGTCGTTTGGCGCTGACAGCGACATGCGCGTGAATAGCACCCAATTTCCGTCAGGCGTAAACGTTAGGTCGTCGTTGAACCCCCTCATGAGTTCCGTGACCTTGGAGCGTGCTTCAAGGTTCTTGCCCGTCGCTTCGAAAGAGAGCGCATAGATTGGTGCCTCGGCGTTGTCCTCCGCAGAGAAATAAAGTCGCTGCGAATCAGGAACCCACACAAAAGTCCCAACCCAATGATCAAACTCCTCGGTTGCGTTCGCTGTCGTCCGCGTCTTGCGGTCGTACAGCATCAGCCGGAAGCGGTCGCTCTCGTATCCCGGACGCTGCTGGGCGCGGTAGGCGATGTAGCGGCCATCGGGCGAATAGAGCGGCGTCGAGTCGCTGGCGGGATTGTCGGCGGTGATGTTCTTTGCCTGGACAGATCCGGCCGGCCCGCCGTTGACCGGGACGATCCACAGATCGTTGTTGGTGGAAGCCGCCGGATTCTTGTCGTGATTCGAGGCGTAGCAAATCTCCTGCCCATCGGGCGAGAAGGCGTAATTGTCCTGCCCGCCGAGCGAGAACACGGGAGCATCGTAGTCGCCCGGGGTCAGATCAAACGGAGTCGATGAAATATCAAAAGAGACAGGGCGCGGCTTGCTGTCCGGAGAAACCACAACTCCGTGTGTCGTGGCGGGAAGTTTCGTCGAAACCACAAAGATGTGGGTACGCTTTCCCTCCTTGTAGGCGTTCCAGTGCCGATAGAGCAGATGATCAAAGATCTGCGCCTTGACCTTGCCGTTCTGCGCCGCATCGAGATTCACCTTGTTGCACGTGGCTTCTCCTCGATCATCGAATGTGCAGTTGGGATAAACGTCTGAGGTGAAGAGGATATTCTTCCCATCGGGCGACCACAACTCTCCGCTGGCTTCGGTCACGATATCGGTGAGCTTATGTGCGGCTGTGACCGTGCCCGCCGCACCGTCGAACTCTGCAATCCAAATCTGCGAGCCACCTTCCTTTGTCGAGAGGAATGCGAAGCGCTTCCCGTCAGGCGCCCAGCGGGGGCGGTCAGCGTCCTGATCGGCAATGATTTCTTTTTCCTGACCTCCGGCCGTAGGCACGATCCAGATGTGCGGTGTCTTGGTGTTGGCCTCAAGATTGACGTCGACCACGCTGAAGATCACCCACTTGCCGTCGGGCGAAACCTCAGGCTCGCCTACACGCTTCAGTTTCATCATGTCTTCGAAGGTGAAGGGATGCTTGGCCTGGGCGACGGCCGGAAGCGTGAGTGCAAAGACAAGCAGCGATAGAAAAAGACGGCGCATGAGGCCTCCTACGGCAAACGGATGAGTGTAGCAGGGCTGGCCGGAAAGCTTCTAGCTGCCAGTTTCCAGCTCCAACCTCAAACCCTTGTCATCCTGAGCGGCGTTCTTCGCTTCGCTCTCGATGACAAGGCTAGATGACAGAGCTTGTGACGAAGCCGCATTGACAAAGCTTTACGATGCAAGACCGCAACGCAGTCCCCGGCAACCTCTTCCCCGCTCCCGCATCCAACTAGGTGGCAGAACTGCAGCGCCCTCCCCTTCGGCCTCACTGAGCGGAGAGGGGTCGGAGGGCAGGGTCGCCGCGGTTTGTTTCCCTTAGGGATTTACGAGACCCATCTGGCCGCGGCTGTGCCAGCAAACATCTCTGCGACAGCTTCACTCCGATCCGATAAAATGGACATATGAAACCGGCGTTCCGCTGTTTTGTGTTTTCCTCGGCGTTTCTCTTGACCCTGGCAACTCTCCCGCTCGCTGCCCAGGAAGGTCCGCTCGAAAACACTCCCCCGCAAGGCGCAACACCTGAAGAAATCATCACGCACTTCGCCGCCAAAGAAACCGAATTTGCCAAGGCACGCGACCAGTACACCTACCGCCAGGATGTGAAAGTCCAGACCCTCGACGGAGACCACGTCGATGGCGAGTACAAGGAAGTCTTCGACGTAATGTTTGACGACAAGGGCAAGCGCATCGAGAACGTGGTGTTCGCTCCGCAATCGAGCCTGTCGAAGATTTACATGTCGCAGGAAGACTTTGAAGACATCCGGCACCGGCTGCCGTTTGTGCTGACCACTGCAGACCTGCCGGAATACAACATTCTCTATGTCGGCCAGCAGCAGGAAGACGAACTGAGCTGTTATGTATTCGACATCGCGCCCAAGAAAATTGAAGGCAAGAAGCGCTACTTTCAGGGACGCGTCTGGGTCGACGGCCACGACTTCCAGATCGTGAAAACCTACGGCAAGACCGTGCCCGACATCCGCAAGAATCATGGCGACGACGAGAATCTCTTTCCCAAGTTCACCACCTGGCGGCAGCAAATCGACGGCCAATACTGGTTTCCGGTCTACACCAAGGCGGACGACGAACTGCACTTCAAGCTGGAAGATGTGCACATCAAGGAAATCGTGAAGTACGAAGACTACAAACGCTTCGGCGCGAATTCGAAGATTCTCTACGAAGGCAAGGAAATACCGCCGGGCCAGAAACCGCCCGACCAGAAGAAACCGGACGACAACAACCAGAAATAGTTTAGGCGCCGGTCCGTTTCGGCAACCTCTCAACATCTCCGCCTCATCTCAACTCCGCTCGAACGGCTCGCGGAGGATTTATGAGGTGTTTCTGTTTTCGTGTGCTCTCCGTCTTCTTATACGCTCTAACTCTTAGCTACGTGGCTTTTGCCGCCGATCCGGTTGTCCTCGTCACTTCCCCCATCAATGGATCTTCCGTGACTGGTCCCGTGAATTTTGTTGCCTCGGCAGTCAGCGCGACATGCGCCGAGGGCATCCTGGCCATACGCATCTACTCCGCTCCGCATGTCGAGGCGTTCACCGGCGCCGGGGGCCAACTCAATACCTATATCAATCTTCAGCCGGGCACCTACGATACTGTGGTTCAGGCCTGGGACAATTGCGGCAATGTCGGCAAAGCCTATGTGACCATTAACGTCACCGGAGAGGCGCAGCCGGCCGGGTTCGCTTACACGATCAATTTCGACGAAGATTCCAACAACGCCCCTTTCATCCAGGGATTCACGGTTGTTCCCGGAAATGGAGCGCTCGCGCAGACGGGACAAGGGCCGGTTACAGCCAACGAAGATCCGGTGGCGGTGGCTTCCGATAAAGGCGGATACCGCCTCTACGTTGCCGACTACATTTCCGGAGATGTGTTCGCCTACTTTATTGATCGCAGGAATGGGTATCTGTCGCCTGTTCCCGGCGCGCCGTTCGCCGCGAATCGTTCGGTCGCGGCCGTGGCGGTCCATCCCAGCGGCACACTGATCTTCGCTGCCCTTTCCGAATACGCCGCGGGAGATGGGGTCGCGGTATTTCAACTGCAGAGCGACGGATCTTTGCAGCTCGCACCGGGCTCACCCTACGCTACCCAGAACGGACCGCAAGCATTTGCGCAGGATCCCGACGGGAACTATCTCTACGTTGCCGATGGCAACGGCGGCAATGGCTATATCGACGCCTTCGCGGTCGATGCCGTTTCGGCTGCGCTCACTCCGCTGCCGGGCTCTCCCTTTCAGGTTCCGTCTGTACAACCGTGCGGAGCCTCGTATCCCGCCTCGCTTCTTGACGTCGCCGGAAACGACCTCTATGCGGCCGATGGAGTCGAAGGTGTCGTCGATGGGTATGCAGTTGCCTCCACTGCCGGAACTCTCACCGCACTCTCCGGTTCGCCCTGGGAGGATACACACTGCGAAGGCGGCGGCGGAATCGACTATCCCCAGGCTTGGATGAGTCCCAGATCGCTCGCCGTGGATGGAAGCGGAAAATTCCTATATGCACTCAATAATTGGGAAAACGACATCGCAATCTACTCCATTGCCGGTGACGGCACTTTGACCTTCCTGAACTACACGCCACAAAACAGCGCCTGCTATGGCGCGGTTCGCACTGACTCCACCGGAAACTACCTTTACGCTGGTTCGTGTTATTCGGGCCGCTTGGCGGGGTACAACGGTGTGGTGGGATTCTCGATCAACCACACCACGGGCGCATTGACGCCCTTGCCAACTTCGCCTTACAACTTCCCGCAAGCCGGCTATGGCGCCGAAGTGCAGGATATGGCTGTAACGCCTTAGGCTTCGAATGCAGACGAATAGCACGCGCCGAGGCACCATCTTGGAAGCGCAACCCGGAAGCAGAACCCAGAGATGGGGCGCGGCGCAAGCGTCATACAGCTCCTCTCGAATTTTCGTGTCAATAATCTCCTCGACATTCCTGGCCAGACGGAAATTGGATCAATGAGTGCTATCGAGATGTTACGTCCGACCACTAGTTACCTCACGGAAGAATATGCTCTATTCTCCTGCGGCGAATAGGAAAAGCTGCGGGATTCGCGCGGATTTAATAGATCTTCACCTCAGCGCTTATCTATATCTATTATCTATTGCAATCCGCGCAATCCGTTGCGACTGGCTCTATGGCGTCACCGTCAACGCGAAGGGGATCGCGTAATTGCTGTAAGTGCCTTGCGCGGGGTAGGTATACGGCGAACCCGGCGTGGGCGTGAGATCCCCTGTCGTGTGGTTGATTACGTATCCCGATATGGCGTTGGAACCGGGATTACACCGTGGGTCCCATGTCGCAGTTCCCGGCGTATAGATAGTTTCCCGTCACGTCTGTGGCCAGGGTGGCTGTGCATAAGCCGGGTGCCGCGTATTTTACGAAGCTCAACGCTCCATTTGCGCCGATGGAATAAATGCCGATGTTCTGTGCGCCGAGATTGACCACGTACAGAAATTTTCCCGTGCCGTCCACGGCCAGCGAAACGGCATTAGCCCAATTATCAGTTTCATTCGGAGGCGGATTGCAGCCACCCTCATCCGGCCATGGAGATCCCGGCATCTCCGTGAGCATCGCTGTGCTGCTCGACACCGTCGCTCCGGAGATCAAATCGATGCCCGAATCAATCATGTAGAGGTAGTTGCCAGAGACATCGAGCATTCCCCGCGCCGCGGAAGTGGGTTCGCCACAAGCAGTGGGAATCTGGAACAGGAACGGCGATCCCGCCAAGGGCGAAAGCAATCCAACGGAGGCGTCAAAGTAAAAACCATCAACATAAAGGTACTTGCTGCTTCCGTAATAGGCCATGGTTCCGACGTATAAAAATTGGCCGGTGGGATCCAATGTCATTGTCCAGGGCCCCGGTTGCGTGGTGAGGTAGGGTGACCCGGGCGTCTCGGTTAACGAGCCGTCGCTTTGTACCGCTAAGACAGCGACTCCGTCGGTGGCCATGTTTTCACTGCGCGTGGCGAAAACCCAGTCGCCACTGGGATGCACCTTGACCGAGGTCACCGAATAGTTCACCGGAAAAGGTGCTCCCGGAACCGGGAAGATATATCCATTCGAGCGATCGATGAAGTATCCAAATACGTCGCCCGAAATGTAATCTCCCGCATATAGGCGGTACCCACCCGGGTCGGAAGCGACCGACATAGGACCAATATTGGCATCGACGAATCCCTGGCCGGTGGGCGCAAGCGCGCCGTTGGACGGCACAATCGTGAAGCCGTAGACAGTGTTTGCCGTGTACGTATAGGGATTCGTATTTACCGTGTAAAGGAATCCTCCGGGCTGCGATTCGCCCGTCGTGGTGATCGTGACGTTGGCCTTGCCCACACCGCCGCAGTTGTCGAATGCCTGCACGACTGTGTTGTATGTTCCTGCAGGAAGGTTGATATACGCATCGAGTTGACCCCCGCCGACGGTATACGCGACCGTTTTCGGAGCTGAATAAATCTCAATCGAGGCAATTCCCTGGGCGCAGTCAGGGCTGCTTGCCGTGGCCACGTAATTGACCGGACTGGTGGTCTGCGAGTTATTGGCCGGGCTGGTGACTGTGACAATTGGCGTACTGGCAAAGGCGGCAGCGGTCACTAGCAGCGGTAGCAGCGCAGGGAATGACTCGCGAATATTCGGCGTGAAGCGCATGGCACTCCTTAAATGCGGGAGACATTGTTGGGTGTCCCGCAGCGGTAGGGTGCCCGAGAACCCCACGCTAGTCCATCGGGAGCGACACGTATTGGTCGCGGGGACGACCCTCTATTCCCGGGGTTCGATCCTGTAGGCGAGGAGCGGAAACCCGTATTCCAATGTGCTTCGCTCCAGGCAGGCCCCAGTTTTCCGATCCCCAATCACGGAGAGGACGAAACGGCGCTGCGTCAATGGTTGCCACAGGCCTTTACACTCATTGACCTGCGTCCGCCCTGCCCAAAAATGACCTAGTTTTTCTGCGCGTAATCGTCCATATAGTTTATTGTGTTGGACATGGCGCCGACCCAAGCGTCGATCCAACTGCCCAGCTCGAGCTCCACTCGAAACTCCGGTGCTGCCAGCACGGTCGAGGTGAGCAGCGTCTGCAAGGCGTACGGTGACTTTGTCGCCGTCGACGATCTCTCGCTTGCCATCAAGCCCGGCAGCATCTACGGCCTGCTCGGTCCCAACGGAGCGGGAAAGACCAGCACGCTGCGCATGATCATCGGCATCATCGTTCCGGACTCCGGCCACATAACGGTTTTTGGAGAACCTCTCAAGCCGGCGCACAAAGATCGCTTCGGCTACCTGCCCGAAGAGCGCGGGCTCTACAAAAAAATGAAAGTACTGGAGCATCTGCTGTTTCTTGGCCAGCTGAAGGGGCTGAGCGGCGCAGAGGCTCTCAAGCGGGCGCGCAGCTGGTGCGAGCGTTTCGATTTGAGCGCCTGGACTGACAAGAAGGTCGAAGAGCTTTCCAAGGGGATGCAGCAGAAGGTGCAGTTTATCGGCGCGGTTCTGCATGATCCCGAATTGATTGTGATGGACGAACCTTTTTCCGGGCTCGACCCGGCCAGCACCGTCGTGCTGAAGAACGTTCTGCTGGAATTGGCGAAGAGCGGCAAGGCCATCCTGCTATCGACCCACGGCATGGACCAGGCGGAGCGCTTGTGCCATTCGATCTGCCTCGTCAATCATGGACATGTCGTGCTGCAAGGCGATCTGGCGCAGATCAAAGCCGGCTATGGCAGTTGCAACGTCCAGATCAAGTACGACGGCGATGCGCGCTTCCTGCAGGAATCCCGGCTGGTACAGTCGTTCAACGATTACGGAAATTATGTGGAAGTACGGCTCGCGCCGGGGGCGGATACGCAGGAACTTCTGCGACTGGCGTCCGCGGGCGCGCGGCTGAGTAAGTTCGAAGTGATGGAGCCCTCGCTGGAAGAGATCTTCATCGCGGCGGTGAGCAAACCAGCGGAGAGTAAACCGAATGCGTAACTTCTGGGTGATCGTCAAGCGGGAGTATCTGCAGCGGGTGCGGACGCGCTCGTTCCTGATACTCACTCTCCTGGTGCCCGGCATCATGACCGTGGTCATGACCCTGCCGGCAAAGCTCGCCACCATGGGAAAGAAAGCGGAGCATGTGGTGGTGGTTACTTCGACGCCCCAGTTCGGCGAGATGGTTCGCCAGCACTTCCTGTCCGCCCTGACCGCCACCGACGATGACGACGAGTCGAGCCCCGAAGCGAATGCGGCCAAGCCGAAGCCTGAGGATGAATACGTTATTGATGTGGATTCGAATGCTACCGAGGCGGAACGCGCGGCCTTACGCGACAAAGTCACTTCCCAGGCCATCGACGGCTACCTGTGGCTGACTGATGACGCCATCGCCTCAGGCAAGGTCACGTGGACCAGCCGCAACATGGGGGGCTTCGGCGAAAGTTCGCGCCTGAGCGCGGCCCTGAACCGCGTCATCCAGTACGAGCGGCTCTCGAAGAATGGTTTGACCACCGAAAAGGCCGACGAACTGCTCAAACCGGTCAAAGTCGAGGCCATCCGCATTGAACGCGGGCGCGAGGCGAAAGGCAGCGGCGGAGGCAAGTTCCTGGAAGTCTTCATCATGGTCATGCTGCTCTATATGGCCGTGCTCTTATACGGTATTTCGGTGATGCGCTCCGTGCTCGAAGAGAAGACTTCGCGCATTCTTGAGGTGCTGCTGTCTTCCGCAACTTCGACGGAGTTGATGGCTGGGAAACTTTTGGGCGTCGGCGCCGTGGGCCTGACTCAGATTCTGGTGTGGGTGGTGATTGCCGGCGTATTCGCCTTGCCGGCGATGGCCATGCAACCTACACTGAGTGAATTTCAAATTCCCCTCGGCGTACTGATTGCCTTCGCGATTTTCTTCCTTCTCGGATATTTGTTGTACAGCACGATGTATGCCACCATCGGCGCCATCACGACAACCGAACAAGAAGGTCAGCAACTGCAGTTCTTCATTGTGATTCCGCTGGTCCTCTCGGTCTTCATGCTGGCTCCGGTTGTGCGCACCCCGGACGCGCCGGCGATCGTGTGGCTGTCGATGGTCCCGTTCTTCGCGCCGGTGCTGATGTATGCGCGCATCGTGGTACAAACCCCACCGCTGTGGCAGATCGCTCTGTCGGTCGTTTTGTTGGTCGGGACGATCGCGGGGCTCCTGGTGCTGTGCGCAAGGATCTACCGCGTCGGCATCCTCATCTACGGAAAACGCCCCAACCTGCCCGAAATCCTGAAGTGGCTGAAGTACGCGAAGGCGTAGCTGGGAAACGTGCCGAGACGAGCGATCCTGACGAAGCGGTTGGGTCCTGCCACCCTTCGAAAACCCGCGAAGGGTTGGGCGGCCTCAATCCCGCTAATGCCAAGGTGGGCCAGCCCGATCTGCTGGATGCCAAGAAAAACAAAACCGCCCTGCTGAGGGTGAAGCGTTTCTACGTGACATCCCCTTTTATGGAACCGGCCCGGGTCTCAGAAATCTCCCCGAGAATGGACCTCACGCGACCTGGATCGACATGAGGATGGTTCTGAAAAACGTCTTGCCGCTGTTCTTTAGGTAGTCCGTTGACAAAGAGCAAAGCGTGGTAGGCTGAGTCCCGAACGTACTCATCCGGATCCTGAAGGGAAGCCTTTGCAAGGGCGGCGAGCGCTACGTGATCTTTTGTGTCATGACGGAGACTCGCTAGACAGGACGCAGCCATGCTTCTACAATCCTCGTCCCGATCACTTGCGAGCATCGTTAGTAGCCTGCCGGTCGCCGGTATGTAGACGAAATTCATGGCGAGCGATGCTGCCGCGTTGTATCGCACCATGTCATCTTGGTTGTCTAAGAGTTCAATCAATACAGGGATACCGGGCTTATACAGGCGAGCTCCGAGGTCCTGAGCGAGAGACCTCACGTCCTCGACGGAGGCGGCACCTCTTCGCCAATTCTCCAAAGAGGATTCCAGAGGTTTCTCGTTCTTGTCCACTGACGTGCTCCTAGAGCGGATTCTTGGGAGTAATGATAGTGCGCGCCGCAGCAGCCCCAAGTGAAATCGGAAGTCTTGGTCGCCCGCCTGTCCGCGAAGTAGACGATGTCACTGCGACGATTACCTCGCTGCCTGTTTACTTGGTGGTTGATTTACCGGGTCATTGACCTCGATCATGCAACGCCGCGGCACACGGCCCGCACACTGTAGCGATACTTCGCTATCTGCCGCAGATTTCACGAACTGCCCCTGGGCCAATACCAATTTGCCGGCGCCTTTGAAGGTGACCACGCACGCGGTCTTGGCTTGGTGCGTTTCGTCGTAGACCTCAACCAGCATACACATCAATGTGTCGTCTTTCGAAATGGTTGCTTGGCCGATCATGTCGGGCCCATCGGGATGATTTCCCTGGCGGCTCTCGATGAACGAAGTGCGGTGAACAGGCTTTGGCTCGTCCTGTCCCATGAGAGATGCGGCGCCGCACAGAAGGAGAAGGGATATCAACCCGGCGAAGTGGCTTTTGAAGGTTACACCTCCTTGGTGATCAACTGAGGGCCCTTGTAGAACGTCAGTAGAACAGATACTTTCTCCACTTATCATCCGACCTACCCATCAGCCGCATGATGTGGCGGCTGGTGTGCAAGTTGAAGGCGCGGGGCTCGCGCATGAGCTTCATGCGGGCCTCAACCGGGTTCTGATTTCCCTTGCGGCGATTGCAGGTATGGCAGCAGGCGACCAGGTTTTCCCAGGTGGACGAGCCTCCGCGGGAGCGCGGGATCACGTGGTCGAGCGTGAGTTCACTCGAGGGCAGCACCGTAGCGCAATACTGACAAGTGTTGCGGTCGCGCAGCAGGATGTTCTTGCGCGAAAGCGCGCGGCTCTGATGCGGAATGCGCCGGTACTCAAGCAGCCGGATCACCGACGGCAGCCGCATGGCCACGCGGGCCGAGTGCAGGAAGTGTCCGTTCTCTTCCTCGGTCATGGCCACGCCCTTGAGCACCAGCACCAGCGCCCGGCGCGCCGCGCAGACGTTGATGGGCTCGTAAGAAGCGTTCAGCACGAGCACGGGCGCGAGCAGAGCATGGCCGTCCCCCGGCCGATGTGCGGCCGCCGGCAAGAACAGGCCGGCGGCGTGCCGGGATCCTGCGTCGTATTCCATGCCCAGTGACATAACTTCCGCCCTCAGGGGCTAAAGCCCAAATCCTAATGCCGTCGCAACGGCACGACTTGAAGTCGTGCCCTTCCCAATGTCGTGACTAACTGCCCACGGCTTTCGCCAAGACTTCGTCAGTCCCCGGTGCTTCGGCCACGTCTTCAGTCACGTCCGGCTGGACTTCCGCGTAATTGGATGCCAGTTTCACAGATGCCAGCTTCATGGTCCGCGCCACGGTCGCGACCCACACCTGCCGGGCTCCGGCGCGGCGCAGAACTCGTGCACACTCGGTCGCTGTGGTGCCCGTCGTATAAACATCATCTACGAGAATCACGGCGCGGCCAGTGACTTCCGCGGCACGCGGCACGGCAAAGGCTCCGCGCAGGTTCTCGCGGCGCTGGTGGCTGGTCAAACCGATCTGCGATTGCGTGTCACGCGTGCGCTGTAGAAATTCAGGAGCGAACTCCAGCCGCTCGCGTGCCGGAACGATCTTGAGCGCGGCTCGCACCACCAATTCCGCCTGATTGAACCCACGCTGCCGTCGCTTGGTCTTGTAAAGCGGAACGGGAATCACCAGGACGCTAGTCTGCTCAAACATTCCCTGCTCAAACCGGATCTGCTCCAACTCAGGCTGCAATGCAGTCAACGCCTCAGCCAGCATTCGTCCCAGGACGTTGGCCGCCGGACGCACCCCGTTGTACTTCAGCAAGTGAATCAACTCGCGCAGCCCGCCCGCATAACTGCCATACGCCACCGCGCGCCTAAAGGGACGGTCGATGCGGCGGCACACCGGGCATCGCCGTAGGCCGTCGGAGTCGCGATCCGCGAAAGAGGAGAGTATTCGCTCCCCGCAAATGTCACAGACCTTGCCCCCCACGGGATGAATACCGGCCAGGCAGTCAGGGCAGACCGGCAGACGAGACAGGTTCAGTTGGGGCTCGCCGCAGATGCGGCAATCGGATGGGAACAAAACAGAGAAGAGACTTTCAGCTACGCGCCTTACCCAGGGTCGGTCAGCCGTAGTTGGGCTGACCCAGACTCGTTCCGGCCCAAACGAATCCTTCCGCGAAACAATAGAATGCCCTGCTACTGCAGCACTGGCCTGGCTAGCCCGGATTCGGTCCTCACTACTGCTGAAGACGGCCTCCTTCGTCACCCCGCGGACGCCAACGCGCCGCGGCCAATCTTTACTCCAATGCTTGCAGTATAGCGGCGACGACCGCCGCTAGGCAACGTTCCGGTCGGACGTATCTGGCGACTGTTTCCCCGGCATCATCGGTTTGCTGGGCATCACCTTCGGCGCGTCCGACAGCCGGTTGCTCACCGGCACAAAAATCAGCCGGTAGTCCCGCCGAAAACACTCCCCGCAGCGCACTGGCCGCAGGAAAAGCAATGGGAGGATAAATCGTTCCGTAAGGGTACGCCGGCGCGAGCGGAAACCTGCTGCGCTGCCACAATCACTGCATCGGTAGGGTGGAATCAAAGGCCGATCGGGGGAGTCGCTCATCCTTGCACCTCGAAATAACAGACTGCGAAGGGGCGGTCGACAGATTGATCCCATTTTACACCCTAAAGGGCTGTGAGTTGTCGCAGTGCCCGGTAGCGGCTCAATCTCAAAGCCCTTTCAACCCGATGTCATCCTGAACGGCGAAAGCCGGGCGAGGGATCTGACGACAGTCGACGCAGTTGATGCCGAAGATGGGGTGCCTGTAGGTAATTCCGTAAGTGCTTAATTTCAAATTGCGCCACAACCCAGCGCTCAGACCTGCATTCGCCTCCTGCGCTATACTATCCTCGGCGTACAGGACGCCGCCCGTCCGCGGACAGGACTGAGTCCACCTGAGCGAATTCTTAAAATCCAGGTTCTCACGAATCTCCTTTTCGCCCGCGCAGCGGACCCCGGGCATGACCACGAAGGAGGTCCGTTATGGCAAAGCAGTTCCACGATCGTCACTTCCCTGTTCGCCCCAACCTCGACCAGCTCAAACATCAAGCCAAGGACTTGCTGCGCGCCGTCCGGCAGGGGGAGCCAGCCGCAGTCGCGGAATTGCGCAAACATCATCCCAAGCAGAGCTCCAAACCGATCGATCCCGCCGCCGCTCGACTCGCCGATGCCCAGGCCGCTCTAGCCCGAAGCTACGGCCTACAAAGCTGGCCGCGGCTCGTCACCGCCTGCCGTATGACTGACGCGATCTGGCGCGGCGATGTGGATGCGGTTCGCCGCCTGGTGCTGAAGAGTCCCCAGCTTCTGCACGAATCCGCGCGCGGGATAGCCGACAGCAACTGGGGTCCGCCCATGTCGTACGCGGCGAACGTCGGGCAGGACGCAATTATCGCCATGCTGCGCGAGCTGGGCGCACAAGATCTTCAGCATGCCTTCGACCGGGCATGCCTGCAAGGCCAACTCGAAACCGCCCGCCGCCTGCACGCCATGGGCGCTCGCGTCGTTCCGGGCCTGGTTATGGGACCGTGCGAAACGCTGAATGCGGACGGTCTCGCGTTCCTGCTCGACCTCGGCGCCGAACTCACCGATAAGAACGGCGACCGCCTCGCCCCCGTCGCGCTGCTTCTGCAAACCTATTGCCGCGGTCCAAAGCAAAAACACCGCTGTCTCGAACTCGTCGCCAAACGAGGCGTCGCGCTTCCCGACACGCCGGTGATGGCGCTGCATCGCGGCCGCATCGATTTACTGGAAACGCATCTGCGCCGCGATCCGCACTTGCTCGCGCGAACCTTCTCCCACGAAGATATCTATCCGCCCGCTCTCGGATGCAGCACCGACCACTCATTCGGGCTGCACGGCACGCCGCTGGCGGGAACGACCCTGCTGCATATCTGCGTCGACTTCGACGAGATCGAGATCGCGCGCTGGCTGATCGACCACGGTGCCGACGTGAATGCCAAAGCCGAGATCGACGTCGACGGTTTCGGCGGCCACACCCCGCTGTTCGGCTGCGTGGTCTCGCAGGCCTATTTATGCGGCCGGCAGCAGGACGCCGAATTCGCCCGCCTTTTGCTCGATCACGGCGCCGACCCCAACGCCCGCGCGTCGCTGCGCAAGCGCCTGCGCTTCGTCGCCGACGACTCCATGCACGAATATCATGACGTCACGCCAATCTCCTGGGGCGAACGCTTTCACGGCCCCGGCTATCCCGGTCACACCTGGGTCAGCCAGCCGGCGATGCAACGGATCGCAGAACATGGCGGCCACCCATGACTCTTTTCTGGCGTGCTCACTCGTAGCGCACTTGTCATGCAGGCTGGCCGCGTGCTAAGGTGCGCCGTTCCGATGTTTTGAAGAATTGTTCCGACCAGCTGTTTTCATTCTGCGCTCTATAGAGGATTTCATCCATGAGCAGTCCCGCGAACGGCGACCCCGGCAAGAAGAAGCATGTGCCCTATGTGCCCGAAACCATGGAGATGAAGGAGTTCACGCTGCGGGCCGTCCTGCTCGGACTCCTGATGACGATCGTGCTGGGCGCGGCCAACGCTTACCTGGGCCTGCGAGCCGGCATTACGATTGCCGCAACCTATCCGGCAGCGGTGATCGCGATGGCGGCGATGCGGGCATGGAAAGGCTCTCTGCTGGAAGAAAACATTGCGCGAACTGCGGGCTCGATCGGGGAGTCGGTCGCGGCGGGAGCCATCTTCACGATTCCAGCTTTCCTGATTGCCAAGGCGTGGCCGTCCTTCGAGCCTGGCGTCGCGTACTGGAAATCAACTGCGCTGATTATGGTGGGCAGCATTCTGGGAGTGTTGTTCATCTCTCTGGTCCGGCGTGGCATGGTGGAAGATCCGGAGTTGCCTTTTCCCGAGTCGCTCGCCGCATCGGAGATTCACAAGGCCGGGCAGCGCGGCGCAGAGGCAGCGAAATATCTCTTCTGGAACATCGGCGTCGGCGGCGTGGTGTACCTGCTGGGAAAGTTTGGCTTGTTCGCCGCGGACAAAGATTTCCACTTTGGCGTTGGCACCCTCGGCCGCAGTCAGGTTCGCCTGGGTGCAGTCGGAAGCACGAACGTACTCGCGGCCGGCGGAGCCAGCATGGCCTCCGCACCGAGTGTGAGCCCGGCGTATCTGGGCGTCGGATACATCATCGGGCTGCGTCTGGCCGCGCTTCAGTTTTCAGGTGGTGTGCTGGCGTGGGGGCTGATGGTGCCGCTACTCATGTTTTTCCTTGGACCCCAACTCAGACATTACATTCCCGCCGACACGCCCGACGACTGGGCCACCATGGCGGCGGCAGTGTGGCGGTTCATTGTGCGCCCCATCGCAGTTGGCGGCATGTTAGTGGGCGCCGCATACACTCTCTACAAAATGCGCGCCAGCCTGACTGCAGGACTGGGGAAAGCATTCTCCGATCTTCGCCAAACGGCCGCCGACCAAGCCAAGCTCTCGCGCACTGAGCGATACATGAGCTCAAAAATCGTGTTCGGTCTGATCGCGGTCATGTTTGTGCTGATGTGCTTCCTTTACATCCATATTTCAGGCCTGGTTTGGCCGGCGGTGCTCGCCGCGGTCGTGATGCTCGTAGTGGGATTTATCTTCGCGACGGTTTCCGGCAATCTGGTGGGCTTCATTGGCTCTTCCAATAATCCAATTTCCGGTCTGACCCTCTCAACCTTAATCATCGCCGCGCTGCTGATGGTGGCCCTCGGCGTTCACGGAATTTCCGGGGTAGCCACCGTACTCGGGGTAGCCGCGGTAGTTTGTGTCTCCGCCGCGGTTGCGGGTGAGTTGTTGCAGGACTTCAAAGTCGGCTACATCCTCGGCGGCACACCGAGCAAAATTCAAAGCGCGGAACTGATCGCAGTCGTGGTGGCGAGTCTGGTCATGTACTGGCCGCTCTACCTGCTGCACACCGCGTTCGGTTTCGGAAGCCGCGAGCTCTCGGCGCCGCAAGCCGGCCTGATGGCCACTCTCGCCATCGGCATCGTAGGCGGCGATATGCCCTGGCCTCTGGTGGTGGTCGGTGTCTGCTTCGGAATTGCGCTGATCATGATGCAGGTGAAGAGTCCCATGCTGGTCGCGGTGGGGATGTATCTGCCGTTCGAAACGACGTTCGCCATTTTCCTTGGCGGCGTCTTCCGCGAGCTCGGAGATTGGATGGCCAAGCGTCGCGGCTTGAACCCAGCGCAATCGGCGCGCGCCGAAAATGCCGGAGTTCTCACTGCTTCCGGCCTGATCGCGGGCGAGGCCATCTGTGGCCTTCTGTGGGCGGGAGTGATCGCATTGTCGTACGCCCAGCAACCATGGCTACACATGGCCTCGGCGTGGGCTGCGCGGATCAAGACGGTACAAATCTTCGAGCATCCGCTGTACCTAAGCGGAATTGTTGTGATGGCTCTGCTCGCCGTGCTGATGATCTTCCTCCCCCTGTCGAGCGCGGGTGACCCGAACGAACCAGCGCCGCCCACTGCGATGATGTAAGTTTATAAACCACGGAGGACGCAGAGTACACAGAGGATCTAAAGAATTCCTCCGTGTACTCTGTGTCCTGTGTGGTCAAGTTTCTTATGTCCATCGCCGAGAACATCGCGGCCATCCACGAGCGCATTGCGGCAGGAGCGCGCCGCGCAAGGCGGCGTCCGGAAGAAATCTCGCTGATGGCCGTCAGCAAGACGCATCCGCCCGAATGCATTCGCGAAGCCTATGCCGCCGGACTGCGCCTGTTCGGCGAAAATCGCGTGCAGGAATTTGCGGGGAAGGTGGCCGCTCTCGCCGATTTGGCAGGCACCGAGTGGCACATGATCGGACACCTGCAGACCAACAAAGCCAGCAAGACCGCAGAGTTGTTCAGCGCGGTGGATTCAGTCGATTCTGTGAAGCTCGCCGAGAAACTGGATGCGGGGGCGCGCAGCTCCGGAAAGAAGTTGACCGTGCTGATCGAAGTTAACGTTGGTGGCGAGGCGGCCAAGAGCGGAGTTGCCCCGGATTCGAGTGAACTGGAAGAATTGTTGCTGGCTGCTCCACGGCTGAAAGCTCTGGAGTTTCGCGGGCTTATGACCGTGCCCCCGTTCTCGGACGATCCCGAGGGCGCGCGGCCTTACTTCCGCCAGCTGCGCGAATTGCGCGACATCATCGCCAGGCGCAAACGTCCTGCGGCCCATATGAACGTGCTCTCCATGGGCATGTCACACGACTTCGAAGTAGCAATCGAGGAAGGCTCGACCTGCGTGCGCGTAGGCACCGCAATTTTTGGAGCACGGGCGAAGACGTGAACGAAACGTTCGATGCACACACCATGCTTGTCATCCTGGGCGGCGTTCTTTGCCGCGAAGGACCTCTGCACTATGCAACCCTCGGCCATATCTACACTGCCCGCAATTGCATTGGTCCTTCGCTTCGCTCAGGATGACAAGACGACAACACGTCTTAGCAAATTATGTTTGCCATCGTTGAAACCGCCGGCGGAGTCACCTTCGCAATCAAGGTCCACCCCCGCGCGAAGAAGAACGCCATCACCGGCGAACTCGGCGACGCGCTCAAAGTCTCCCTGACCACGCCTCCCATCGAGGGCAGAGCGAACCAGGCCTGCATTGAATTTTTCGCGAAACTTTTGAACGTGCCGCGATCTTCCGTTACCATTGCCTCCGGCCAGATCAGGCGGAATAAAGTTATCCGCGTGAGGGGGCTTACAGCGCAGCAGGTGCGCGAGCACCTCGGCTGATCGCCGCCCGGCAGGCAACCAGAACTCCGCTCGGACCGAAGTGTCCGTGCCGCACAACCGCAGGGGCAACTTTGATCTCTCAACGCTTCGAGGAAATCCGCACCGGGTTCGAGCGCCCGTTCTGGGTCGCCAACATCAGCGAACTTTTTGAGCGGCTGTCATACTACGCCGTTTTCGCCGTACTGGCACGCTACCTGCACGAGGGCCTGCACTTCGACCTCGAACGCTCCAGCAGTCTGACCGGGATGTTCGGCGGCTGGGTATGGTTCCTGGCCGTCATTGGCGGTGCCCTCGCGGACCGGCTCGGCTTTCGGCGCGCGCTTTCGCTGGCCTACCTGCTTCTCACCTTCGCCTATTTCATGCTGGGGTCGATCGGGTCGGCATGGCTCGCTCCGCTGCGCGACCATGTCCCGCTGGTCGCGCTTGTCGCATTCATCCTGATGTTGCCGGCGCTGGGCGTCGCTCTGGTCAAACCTTCCGTAGTCGGCACCACCGCTCGCGCCTCCAAAGAAAACGTCCGCTCGGTGGGCTACTCAATTTACTACACGCTGGTGAATGTCGGCAGCACCGCTGGCCCATTACTCGCGTCGTGGGCGCAGGAACACGGCATCGTGGAAAACGTATTTCGTATCGCAGCCTTGAGCGTGTTCTTAATGTTCTTTGTCGTGCTGCTCCTGTTCAAAGAACCGCGTCGCGCCGACGAAGGCGAGAAAGCCAGTCTCCAACAGGTAGGGAAAAACTTCCTGACCGTCCTATCCAACCCTCGCTTCATGCTCTTCCTTCTGATCTTCACGGGATACTGGGTCGTCTTCTGGCAGGAATTCATCGCACTGCCGCTTTACATTTCCACCTACATCGATCCCAAGGCCGACACGGCGCGAATCCTGGCGACCGATCCGATCGTGGTCATCGCCTTCACCATGGTCATCGGTTTTCTGACCAAGCGCATGCACGCCTTCCACGCCATCGTGCTGGGCACGCTGATCACCAGCCTCGCCTGGATTCTTTTGATCGTGCACCCTTCCGTCTGGATGGCGGTGGCCACTCTGGTCGTAGTAGCGATCGGCGAGATCGTACAACAGCCGCGTTACTACGACTACATCTCGCGCCTTGCGCCCGCCGGCCAACAGGGAACTTATATGGGATTCGCGTTTCTTCCGCTCGGCATCGGATCGTTCATCGCGGGCAAGTTCAGCGGATGGCTGATGCACTACTTCGGAGAAGAAATGCACCAGCCGAAGCTCGTCTGGTGGTCGGTGGTCGCGGTCGGCGTCGCCACCACGTTGATGCTGTGGATTTACGACCGGCTCGTGCGGGTGGAAGGGACTGTCGAAGCGAAATAGATGGCGCGCGTCGCGAAGCCGAAAAATTCGAGCCCTCCCGGCCAAGTCAGTGGAACCCCGGCTGATGTTGCGTCGCAGATCCGCAGCGCGCTCAAGGGCGGCGGCACAGCCAAACATGCCGCCGGCGTTCAGGGGTTTTTCAAAGATGCGATCAAGTCGCACGGCTGGTATACCGCCGACCTGAGGAAAGCGGTGCGGAGCTGCCGCCGCGAGATTCTGCGGGAACGGGACGTTTTCTTTCTTGCGCAGGTCGCCGACGAGCTATTCTCCGGCTCCGTACTGGAAGAAAAAGTTGCCGCAGTATTTCTGCTCGAGAATTTGGACGCGCAGTTTGGCGATCCCGAGTTTCGCAGGTTCGAGTCGTGGCTTGATCGCATCAGCAGTTGGGCCGACCACGACGCGCTGGTGCATTCTCTGATCGCGCCTATGGTCGCAGCCAAACCGTCACGGGTTCAAAATGTGTTTCGCTGGGCGAAGTCGCCGAAGCGTTGGCATCGGCGCGCCGCCTGCGTGGCGCTGATTCGCGGCACACGGGCGAAAATGTTCTTACCTCAGATCGTGAAGCTTTCCGACTCCCTGCTCGCCGACCAGGACGACATGGTCCAGAAAGGCCTGGGCTGGCTGCTGCGGGAAACCGCGAAGTACAATGCAAAGCGCACCGTGCCGTATCTGATGAAGATTCGCGACCGCGCTCCTCGCCTCGTATTGCGCACCGCGTGCGAGACGCTGCCGCTCGTCGAGCGGAAGCGCATTCTCGCTCCCAGCAAGGCTTCTTCCTCACGTCCTCAGAAATAACTCAGCCAGGCGTCGCTGCGCCGCTGCCGCACGCCCGCAAACCAACGGCACAGCGGATACAGCGTCAGCACCACGCATACCCACACCAGATAAACGACTGGCAAAGAATATCCCCAGCCCGGCGGCGGCGTAACTGGAAAGTCCTGCAGCCCCGGCGATTCGAACATCCAGTGCACCTGCCCGTAGCGGGCATAGCAAACTGCAACAGCAATCAGATGGATGAGCGGAATGTGCAACAAGTAATAAAACATCGGCACTTTGCCAACAGTGAGCGCTGGCCGCAGCCAGTGTGGCGTCCCGGCATCCACCGCCCACAGGAAAAGCATCGCTGGGCCCAGCGTCATCAGCAAGTACAGCAGCGACGGCGGATATTTCGAGGTATTCAGGAACGAGAGCGCGGTAAACACCGCTGATCTCTGTGTCGACCAGGGTTGCGGATCGCCGTAGATATTAATCGCCCGCAAAATGATGAAACCCGCGCTCAAGCCAATCCCCAGCGGCAACAGAAACGCCCTCCGTCGCGCCGACGGCCAGCTGTAAATCTGCCCGAGCCCGTAACCTGCCGCTGTGACTCCGACCCAGGGGATAAGGACATAGGTCACAAACACGACGTGCCCCGGCCGATTCACGAGAAAATTGAGCGAGTGAAGAATTGTCCAGAGAGGATTGGAAGATTCCACGGAGTCCAAAAGATTGTGGGTCGCGATCATCACCACTCCGAACGTTGCCACCGCCCACGCCGGCAGATAAACCAGCACCGACAGCGTGATCATCGCCCAGCCCAATGCCCACAAAACCACCAGCAACAGCAGGTGATAGTCGAAGTTGAACTGCCATCCAAAACAGCGGACCACCACCAGTTCCAGAAAAATCAGCCACAGCCCGCGCGTAAACAGAAACCACGACAACTCGCGCTTCGATTTTTTCCGCAGCGAAAGATAGGCTCCAGTACCGGTCAGCAGAAAGAATACCGGCGCACAGAAATGTGTTATCCAGCGCGTGAAGAACAGCGGAATCGTCGTCGTCGCCGGATCAGTGGGGTTCAGACCGAAGTTGCCGAAGAAGTCCCGCACATGATCAAGGGCCATGATAATCATGATGACCCCACGCACCACATCGATCGACTCAATGCGGACGCGCTTTGCGGATGCGGGTTCGGCAATCGCGGACATCTGGCGCAGTGTAGCAAAAAGTCGAGCCCGGATCACCCCGCGAGCGGTAGCTCGGCAGTGCCCGAAGCTGGACATAACAAATGTGAGGACAGCCGCCGTCGGCTGCCCATTGATCGAGGTCCGAAGCCCGAAGCTCGATAGTCCTTTGAGGCGGAACCGGCCCTCCGCACGATTCGCCCAAACTCGCCCTCGTTGTTTACAATAGACGTTTGCCCATGGACCTCGCCGCCATCCAGTCTGCCCTGCGCGAACGCAATATTGACGCGTGGCTGTTCTACGACCACCATCATCGCGATCCCATTGCCTACCGCGTGCTCGGCCTGCCCACGAGCCTGATGGTGACCCGGCGCTGGTTTTACCTGATTCCCGCCGAAGGCGAACCGGTAAAACTCGTCCACAAGATCGAAGCCGGACACCTCGATTCTCTGCCTGGCAAGAAACATCAGTATTCCGGCTGGCAGGAATTATTCGACAAACTGAAGGCGATCCTGGCGAACCACCGCGACCTCGCCATGCAGTACTCGCCTAATAACATTGTCTTCACCATTTCCCTTGTCGATGGCGGCACCATCGACCTGCTGCGCGGCCTGGGCAAGAACGTGGTCAGTTCGGCCGATCTGGTGGCGCAATTCGAATCCACCTGGAGCGAGGAGCAGATCCAGTCGCACTTCGCGGCCCGGGACAGCATCGATTCCATTGTGGCAGCGGTGTTCAAGGAAATCGGCACTCGCGTTCGCAACGGCGGCACCAAAGAGCACGAAATCCAGCAGTGGTTCATGGAAGCCTTCGCCCGCGAGAATCTTCTCACCGGCGATCCGCCAATCGTTGCCGTCAACGCCAACGCCGGCAATCCGCACTACGAGTCCCACGCCAGCCATCCCGTCCCCATTCGCGAAGGCGATCTGATTCTGCTCGACGTCTGGGGCAAAAAGAACACACCCGGCGCGGTCTACTATGACATTACGTGGATGGGCTTTGTAGGCGCGGCCCCATCAACCCGAATGCAACAGATTTTCGAGATCGTCCGCGACGCCCGCGACGCGGGCGTGAAGACCGCCCTCGACGCCGTCAACTCTGGCCGCCGCATCGCCGGATGGGAAGTCGATCGCGCCACCCGCAGCCACATCCAGAAGGCCGGCTACGGCGATTATTTTATTCATCGCACCGGACATTCCATCGGCACCGACGTCCATTCCAACGGCGCCAACATGGACGATCTTGAGATTCACGACGAGCGGCAGCTCCTTCCCAACTCCTGCTTCTCCGTCGAACCCGGCATTTACCTGCCGGAGTTTGGCGTGCGCAGCGAAGTCAACGTGTTGGTGCGCGCCAAGTCCGCCGAAGTGACCGGGAAAATTCAACGCGAGATTGTGAACATCTGAATGGCAAATTCCACCACAGAAAAAGCGACGGACAAAACGAAACCCGCTCCGGCGGAAGCAGTGAACATGATGTCTGTGCTCGCCCCCGCCCTCGGTTGGCTGATTCCGGGCGCGGGTCACGTCATCCAGAAGCGCTGGATTCGCGGCTTGCTTCTCTTTGTATCGATTGTGACTCTGTTCGTGCTCGGCCTCGCCATGCAGGGCCGCATCTACAAAGCGAACGGCGGCGACATTCTTGACATGCTCGGCTTCATTGGTGATGCGGGAGCTGGAGCCCTGTACATTGTGACGCTAGCCGCAGATTGGGGCCAGGGCGCGATCGCATTTGCCACAGCTGACTACGGAACAAAATTCATGATCGTCGCCGGATTGCTGAACTTTATTGCCGTCGCCGACGCCTATCACATCGCGATCGGAAAGAAACAATGAACCAGCTCTCACCTATCAGCCGTCAGCCATCAACTACAACCCGCGCGCAAGGCTGCGGATTCCGAGGTCGCAGATAATGACGATCACGCTCAATCATTTCAGCGCCGCGACGGTCTTTGCCCTATTCGCCTCCATCGTGTTCGGCATCACCCATCGCGAGACCACCCGCGAGATGGTGCGCTACGGTCTCTATTGTTTCGTCATGTTCCTTGGCGGCGTACTCGTGGCAGGATGGGCGATGTGGCTGGTGCGAAGATAGCGTTTGGCTTTGGCTCTTAGCTCTTAGCTTGAATCCAAATCGCTCTTGGTAAACCTTCACGGAAATCTTGCCGACCATCCACCACGGCAAAGCTAAAAGCTTAAAAGCCAATAGCTAAGAGCGCCTTTATCCCTCCCACACGAACGCATCAAAAATCCTCTTCGACTCGTAATGCAGCCGCCGGTAAAGCTCCACCGCCCGCACGTTCGCTTCCGTAACGGTCAGCGGCAAACTTTCGCTTGCGCAGACTGCCTTCCGTCGCCGCCAGCAACGACTCGCCAATTCCGCGCGAGCGATACTCCGGCAGCACGCACACCTGCGTTACATGGCCGACGTCATTGCGCACCCGCGAGCACAGAATCAGCCCGATCATATTCTTCGCCTTGCGATCCAGCGCAACGAACGACGACTCGGCATCGAACACGCCGCATCCCGGGAAGCGCACGATGTTGTTGAGGAAGCGCAACGACCCGCTCAACGTGTGATACTGGTCGTTGATGAGCGCGTCAACGTGGCCGCGATACGCCGCGGTGATTACGGCCGCCGAGGGTTGATAATCGCTGTCGATCCACGGCCGGATTTCGACATCCGGGTGCGTCGAGACTCTCTCCGAAACAGTATTTCCGAAAGTCAACGTCATAAACAGCCGCGGATGCCGCTGAAACCCCGTCTCCAGAAACGGCCGCGAAACCGCGTTGGCTTCGTGCGCCAGCAGTTGCGCCTCCACCCGGTGAATTCCCGGGGACTGCTGCAAGGTCTCGATCACGTGCGTCAGCAGTTTCAATTCGACTTCGTGTGCGTTGGGCAATCGGTTGCCGTTGATCACATAAAGATCGCCAATCACTCCCTTGTTGCCCTCATACACAAAAAACGAATAGCCGAACACGCGCCCGCGATCCACAGCCGCATATCCCGGAAGAATCTTCGCGTCCACATAGCGCAGAATCATCTCCGCCGAGCCCGAGTAATCCCACGAGAGCAGGCGAGCCCAGAGCTGCGTCTCGTCGTCGAGCAGCGGACGCAAGTCCACCGAAGAAAAGTGCCTGAGGTCCAGAATCTCCAAGAAACGATCTCCAATAACAGCGATCTGCCACGAACTCCTGCAGCGTCCCCCACCGAGCAGCATCCAGTGGCAAATCGCGCGGCAAGATTTCGAGTGTAGTGGGTTCGCTGTCGAGAGGCAAACCTGACGAACACGCGGCGGCAACAGACACGAAGATCGGCATCCGGCAACGCCGCCCACAACAACTGCACAGCTCAGTGCGCCAGGAACGCGCGGCTCACCGCAAGGCACCTGCTCACGGTTCGGCGCCCGCCGCCGACACCCAATAATAATCCACATCCTGCGGTGCATAATTGCCGAGGAACAGCACGCGCCGTCCCGCCGTATTCATTGCGACATTCACCTTCCACGTCGACGGAGCCACCAGCAGATGTTCCTCCGCCGGCACCTTTCCCCGCTCATAACGCACGATGGTCTGATCGCGATAAAACGCGAGTCCATACTCCATCTCCCGCGAAACGCCATAGACGGCAAGCGAAAGCGGATGCGTCTCCACGCCTGCCAACTCAACCGCCAGCGGCCGCGCTGAAAGTGTCTGGTCGATCGAGACAGTTCCCAGCTTCAGTACGGCCGCGACCGACAACACCACCGGAATCAATGTCACAAACCGCAGCATGCGCAGGCCCAACCGGCTCGCTAATGTGAGCGCGATCCCAACGCACAGCACGAAACCAACCACGAGCGCGACAAACATAGGCCGTCCCGCAGGCAACCGGTGCTGTGTCACCAGATACGCAATCAGAACCGACGGAACAATCGGCGCAGCCGCCATCAGCGCGTGCAGCACGACAAGCCCTTTCGACAGCGGCGTCTCCTCCGGCTGCGCCAGATGCCGCCGCAGATACTCCGCCAGCAGCACCGCGCCCGCAGGCAGTGCCGGAAGAATGTAGCCCGGAAGCTTCGACTGCGAAACCGAAAAGAACGCCACTGGCACGACCAGCCAGCAACAGGCGAACATGCGGAACTGCAATTCGAAGTCCGACTCGCCAGAAACGGATTTGCGCTCCCCCCACCACACTCGCACCGACTCGACAAATGCCGCGATCACGAAAACTATCCAAGGCACCAGCGCAAGAGCCGTAACAGGAAGGTAATACCAAAACGGCTGGCGGTGGTGATACAAATCGCTGGAGAAGCGCGCCAGATTATGCTGCAAAATAAATTCGCGAAAGAATTGTGGATTCCACATCTGCACCGCGACGTACCAGGGCAACGCAATCGCGCAAAACAGAACAATCCCCGGCAGCCAGAGCGTTCTCACGACAACGCGAAATTCGCGAGTGACCAGCGCGAAGACCGCGATGACAACTCCCGCCAGAAACGGTGCCAGCGGCCCCTTGGCCAGCATCCCTAACGCCATGCATGCGTAGAACACCCCAAGGTAAACTTGCCGCTCGCTCTCGCGCCACGCCCACCACGCAAGCATGGCGATAGCGAAAGTCGCAGCCAGCGCCATGTCCATCGAAGCGGCGTGGGCGTAACCGATTACTCCAGCGCAGGATGCGGTGATCAGCGCTGCATCCACTTCCACTCCGCGCCGAAACCTGCAGAAGAAAAGATAAACCGCAACAACAAGCAGAGTTGCGTCAATCGCAGCCGGAACCCGCGCCGCCACGTCGCTGACCCCGAACACGGAGTAGGCCAGCATGGCCTGCCAGTAATATAACGGCGGCTTCTCCAGCCACGCGTGTCCGCCAAGAACGGGTGTGATGAAATCGCGGCGCTCAAGCATCTCGCGTGCTACCTGCGCGTAGCGCGGCTCGTCCGCGCCAATCAGGCCAAACTGCCCCAAGCCGTAGAAAAACAAAAACGCACAGAAGCCTGCCAGCAGCAACACGTCTGTGCGGGTACGAGTGGTCATGGAAGAGATTGCTGATTATCGATTGCTGATTGCTGATCGTCGATTGCTGATCGTCGATTGAAAAGCCGAAAGCCGTCGGCTGCCGAGGGTCTTCAATCAGCAATCGACAATAGTTTTTCTACTGTACGGACGGACCGCCGCGAATCTGGAACAGAACCTGGCGCACTGCCTCGGCCAGCGGACCATCGACCGAGCAACCACTAGCGCATTCATGCCCGCCGCCACCAAAACTCTGGGCGACGTGCGCCACATCGAGTTTGCCTTTGCTGCGCAGGCTCACGCGGTATCGCCCGTCGGGCAACTCCCGAAAGAATGCCGCCACTTCGACTCCGCCGATCGAGAGAACGTAGTTCACCAATCCTTCGCAGTCTTCTTCAATCGCGCCGCAGCGTTCCATCTGCTCCTGCGTCACCCACGCACATCCGATGTGACCTTCCACATTCAGACTGCGCAAGGCCTCCCCCAGCAGCCGGATCTTTCCGACCGAGTGTGCAAAATAAATGCCGCGCGCGCAGTGCGCCGGATCGGCCCCCGCCAGCACCAGTTCCCGCGCCAAAGAGAATGTATTTTCGTTCGTGCCCTGAAACATGAACGACCCGGTATCCGTCATCAGCGCCGTGTAAAGGCAAGTCGCAGTCTCGGGAGACGTTTTCACGCCCGCTTCCCGCGCCAGCCGGAAAACCATCTCCGCCGTAGCCACCGCCTTCGGATCAATCCAGTTCACATGGGCGAACGGTCGTCCGCTGACATGATGGTCAATGCTGATCAGAATTCTGTCTTCCAGGCCTTCGAGCCGCGTGCGGTGAATGCTGTCGCACTCCAGAATAATCGCCGCTTCGTAGCTGCCCATCACCCGACTCGACTGCACCACCTGATCGGCAAACGGCAGCGAACGATAAATACGCGGAACTCCATCGTGCAGCACGACGTCGGCATGCTTGCCCATGGCGCGCAGCACTTGGCAGCAGGCCAGCGCCGATCCCACGGCGTCGCCGTCGGGCCGGGCGTGCGAGGTAAGCACGAATCGTTCATGCTGTTCGATCTGCCGGAGTACGTCCTCGAGCATGTCGCTACGCCTTTTTTCCACCTGGTTCCTTGCGAGGTTCCTTACGTGTCTTGCTTCTCTTTTTCGCCCGCGCCAGCAATTCCTCGACGCGCGCCTTCTCCAGTTCCGCACGGTCGAGCCGAAACACCAATTCCGGAGCCCGCCTCAGCCGCAGCCGCTCCACCAGTTCATGCCGGATGTATTCCTTCGCGGCCGCCAGGCCTTCCAGGCTCTGCTCCGCGTCCGCGTCATCGCCTTCCACATTCACCCAAACCTGCGCCGAGCGCCCATCGTCGGCGATGTGCACGGCCGTCACGCTCACCAGCCCAATCCGCGGATCGGCCAGTTCGCCTTCGACCAGCGTTTCAATCTCCTCGCGCAGCGCCTCGCCGACCCGCCCGCGATGATATTTCAGCCCACGCTTCTCCACGACGACGCACCTCAAGGAAAACTCATGAGGATAACAGAAATCGGGCACAAGCGTTGCCCCGGCAGTCCTGCGGGCGCAGCGCTATTGTCGCGCTCTTTTATAGGCAGGGATAAGTACGGAGGTAACGACGCGTTAGGGCGTAACACCCGTGTGGCGACGGGCGCCTTCGCCCTTCCGCCAGAGCCTGCCCTGAGCTTGCCGAAGAGGCGAACCCCAGCGGCCCGAAGCACAGACCTCGAAATCCTATAGAAATTCCACAAACGAGTCCGCGACGTCCGCGCCGTGGTTGTTGGCAATGCGCGTGGCCGCGCGCTCCACATTCTTCATCAGCCCGTCGAGGTAGTCGCGCGAGTTGGAGATGCTGACCACACCGATGGTAGCGCGGTTCCAAAGTTCGGCGGCATCGAGTTCGGCTACCGAAACATTGAAGCTGGTACGCAGCCGGTCTTTCAGGCTGCGCACGACCTGCCGCCGATCCTTGATCGACTGCGCCGCTTCGATGTGAAGTTCGAGGGTGAGAAAGGCGATCATGCGGTCGGTCGTCGCAGGCCGTCAGTCGCAGGCTAGTGGGATCTCTAGCCTCGGCCATTTCTGGTCAGCTCCCTGGACCGCGACGAGCGATAAAGCTCATTCGCCACGGGCAACAGAATGGCAAGGGTAAATGCGATGGCGTAAGGATGCTGAAACCTGCTCATGGTGGACGTCACCTGCGTTCCGTCGACATGGTAGACGACCGTATTCCTGGGCCAAGGCAGAAGCGCGGAAGCCACGAAACCGAGCAAGAATCCCAGCGCTCCAAGCAGTGCGTCTTTCCAAACGCCCCGCATTCCCAGCTTCAGCGAGAAAGCGAGAGCCGAACCCACGAGAGCACCGGCGATGGCACCCGCAAGCGCGTAGACGATAAGGAACATCGCGACAACAGCGTGGGATACGGAAAACATCCATCCCCCAACCAGACGTGCATACCCTGGCGTCGCTGCCGACGAACGTCCAACGACGAACATGTACGGCAAAGGCAACGAGGTTTGCCTACACCATCGCTTCAGCCGCGATCTTCTCAGTGGCAAACGCCTCGATCACGTCGCGGGCCTTGATATCTCCGTAGTTCGCGATCGAGATGCCGCACTCCATGCCGTTGGTGACTTCCTTGGCGTCGTCCTTGAAGCGGCGCAGCGATCCCACTTTGCCCTTGAACACGACCGCACCGTCGCGCAGCAGGCGCACTTCGGAGTTGTTCTTGATCTGGCCATCGGTCACGCGGCAACCGGCCACGGTCCCGACTTTCGGGATGCGGAACACTTCGAGCACCTCGGCGCGGCCCTGGTAGGTTTCTTTGATGGTCGGTTCAAGCAGGCCGGTCATGGCGCGCTTGATCTCGTCCTGCAGTTCGTAAATGATCGAGTGCAGCCGAATGTCGACTTCTTCCTGCTCGGCCAGTTCCTGCGCCTTGCGCTCCGGCCGCACGTTGAAGCCGATGATGATGGCATTCGACGCCGAGGCCAGCAGCACATCGGTCTCGGTAATGGCGCCCACGCCCGACCGCAGCAGCCGCAACCGAACTTTCTCGTTCGAAAGTCGCGTCAGCAAATCGCTGAGCACTTCCACCGACCCCTGCACATCGCCCTTCAGGATGATGTTCAGTTCTTTGGTTCCGGCAGTCTTGATCTGCTCCGCCAGTCCTTCGAGCGACACGCGCGAACTCTTGGCCAGCGCGGCTTCGCGGGCTTTCTGCTCGCGGTATTCGGAAATGCCGCGTGCCTTGTCGCGATCCGCAACTACCACGAACTGATCTCCAGCCTGCGGCAACCCTTCCATGCCAAGGATTTCCACAGGCGTCGACGGAGGCGCAGACTGCAGCGCGGCCCCGCGGTCATCGAACATTGCACGGATTTTTCCGTAGACGTTGCCCACCACAAAGTTGTCGCCGGCAACCAGCGTACCGTTCTGCACCAACAGTGTGGCCACAGGTCCGCGGCCGCGATCAAGTTTCGCTTCCAGCACCACACCAGTCGCAGCGCGCTCCGGAGTCGCTTTCAACTCCGCCAGATCGGCGACCAGACAAATCATTTCCATCAGCAAGTTCAGATTCGTCTTCTTCTTCGCCGAAACATCGACGAACACCGTCTTACCGCCCCACTCTTCCGGAACCAGCCCGCGATCGGCCAGCTGTTTCTTCACGCGGTCAGGCAGCGCATCAGGCTTATCGATCTTGTTCACCGCGACGATGATTGGAACCTCAGCCGCATGCGCGTGATCAATCGCTTCAATCGTCTGCGGCATCACGCCGTCATCCGCAGCCACCACCAGCACAACGATGTCAGTCGCCTTCGCTCCGCGCGACCGCATGCGGGTAAACGCTTCGTGACCGGGCGTGTCGAGAAACACAATCTCGCGCCCATAGGCCGGAGATTGCTTATCCGTAATGCGCACCTTGTAGGCACCGATGTGCTGCGTGATGCCTCCGGCTTCACCTTCCGCCACGCTGGTTTCACGAATCGAATCGAGCAGCGTGGTCTTGCCATGGTCAACATGACCCATGATCGTAACCACCGGCGGACGCGGCGTGACTTCAACGGCGGACTCTTCCCCGCTCGCCGCAGCCGCATCAATGTCTTTCGAAGCCTGCTCTTCGAACGTGATCACGTTGGTCTCAGCTCCGAAGAAGCGCGCCATTTCGCTGGCCAGCTCGGCATCGAGCGTCTGGTTCACCGTGGCGAAAACGCCGCGCCCGAGCAGGCGTGAGATCACATCCTTCACGCGAATATCGAGTTTCTCCGCCAGATCTTTTACGCTGATGCCTTCCGTGATCGTGATGTTACGCGTGATCGGCATCGGCTCATTCGACACCACCATGCGCGGCGGCGGCGTGTAGCCCTTCATCGGGCCTTCTTTTACTCCGCGCGGAACGTAGCGCTGGCCGGGCCGGCGCGCCGGCGCTCCAGGACGCGCACCAGGACGTGCGGGACCCGGAGGCGGAAGCCCCGGACCAACGCCCAGCGGACGTGCACCAGCTGGAGCCGTGCGCGTAGGATGCATCGGACGGCGCTCGCCCGGGCGCAACGGACGCGGCGGACCTCCCGCACCAGGCGCCATCGGACGCGGACGCTGAAAAATCGGCTGACCTGGCACTGGACGTCCAGGCGCGGGACGCATGGTCCCAGCCGGAGCGCCGGTCGGCGCGCTGGCCTGCGCGACAGGCGCAATCGGCCGCGGCGGCGGCGCTTTGTAAACCGGACGCGGCCCCGTCTGCGGCACAATCATGCGTGGCGCCGGAGGCTGCGGCGGCCCCGTCACAACAGGTGGCGCTGCCGGACGAGTAGCAACGGGAGTTTGCGGCGAAGCCGAAGCCGTAATCGAAGGCGTAGTCGATGCCGCTGGCGCGGTTGGCGCAACCATGCCGCCAGCAGGCGGCGTAGGACGAGGCGGTGCCGCAACCGGCGGCGCACTGGCAGCTACTGTCGGCGGCGCCGTTGGAGCGACAACCGGCCTCTCCACCACTGGAGCAATCCCTGCCGGCCGCGCCGGCGCTGAAACAGTTGGAGCCGGAATTGCGGGCGCAGCAGCAGGCGGCGTGGGTCGCGCCAGCGGAGGCGCAGCCACAGGTTTCGCTACCACTGCTGGAGGAGCGACCGGCCGCGCGGGAGGCGCCGCCGCAGCCTCTTTCTTTTGCGTGATGGCTTTCAGCACATCTCCCGGCCGGGAAATGTTCGACAGATCAATCTTGGTCTTGATTTCTTCTTCGCCGCGCAACGGGCGTGCGGACTTTACGGCCGACGACGCCGCCTCGGACGAGCCGCGCAGGTGAATCCGCACCTTTTCCGCTTCATGTTCCTCGAGCGAACTGGAATGGGTCTTCTTCTCCGTCACCCCGACGATAGGCAGCGTGTCGAGAATGGCTTTGCTTTTAACTTCCAGCTCCCTTGCGAGATCGTTGATTCGAACCTTGCTCATCCGGCCTTTCTTGTACTCCGCGTTGTGCTTAGGTCTTCATCGCAACCTCACGGAGTCAGCGTCCTGCACTCGCACGCCATCAAAGATGTTCGCGCGCGTCATGACTTATTCAGTTGTTTCGGGAGCAGAACCGACTTCCGGCTCATGCTCGTGTTTTTCTTCAGAAGCCGCTTCAGCTTCCGCTGTCGAATCAGGCGCCGCTTGTTCTGCTTCCGCAGCGGCTTCACCCGACTTTGATTCCACAGCAGCTTCCGTACCCGCTTCACCCTCGGCTGTCGCGCCCTCGGCGACGACTTCACCCTCGCCGGCAACCACCTCACCCTGCTCTAAGCTGGCAAAGTAATTATTCACCGCCAGGCTGATTTTTTCCACCGTTTTAGGCCCAATGCCCTCGATCGCCTCAAGCTGCTCCGGCGTCATATCGGCCAGTGCTTCGACCGTCGTAATGCCCGCGGCACTGAGCTTCTCCACCAGACCCTCGCCCAGTCCCGTAACGTTTTCCAGCGGCGTCGTCGGTGGCGGAGCCATTGCGGCCATCTGCAACTCAACTTCCTGCCGCTTCTCTTCCTCGCTCTTGATGTCGATCTTCCATCCCAGCAGCTTCGCCGCCAAGCGAACGTTCTGCCCCTTCTTGCCAATGGCCAGCGAAAGCTGGCTATCATCGACCACAACTTCGAGATGCTTGTCCCCGCTGTCGACGATGGTCACGCGGCTTACCTTCGCAGGCTGCAATGCTTTCTCGGCAAAAGTGACTGCATCTTCGTGATACTCGATGATGTCAATCTTCTCCCCGCGCAACTCGCGGATAATCGACTGCACCCGCATCCCCTTCATGCCTACGCAAGCGCCCACTGCATCCACGTCCTTGTCCTTCGACATGACCGCGATCTTGGTCCGCTCGCCGGCCTCGCGCGCAATCGCGCGAATGACAACGGTTCCGTCATAAATTTCCGGAACTTCCGTCTGGAACAAATGCTGCACCAGCTCCGGCGCGGCGCGAGACACCACAACCCCCGGCCCTTTCGAAGCCCTCTCCACGCGCGCAATCACCACCCGCACCCGTTCGCCGATAGCAAACGATTCCAGCCGCGACTGTTCCTTACGCGGCATGCGAGCTTCCGCCTTGCCGATATCAAAAATCACATCGGGTCCTTCGACGCGCTTCACCGTCGCGTTCACAATTTCCGCCACACGCCCGATGTACTCGTTGTAAACCGTGTCCCGTTCCGCTTCGCGCACCTTCTGGAAAATCACTTGCTTTGCCAATTGCGCGGCAATGCGTCCCAGAATGCCTTCCGTCACTTTCGGAATCAGCAACTCACCGCCGACTTCCAGCGTCGGATCAGTCTTGCGCGCGTCTTCCACCGTGATCTGCAGGTTCGGGTCCTCGACCTGCTCCGGCGTCTCCACGACCGTCTTCACCGCGAAGGCGTTGATCTTCCCGGTGTCCTTGTCGAGCTTGGCCCGCAGATTCTCCTGCGACTTGTAGTACTTGCGCGTAGCCATAACAATGGCGTCTTCCACCGCGCTGACCACAATCTGCGGATCAATCCCTTTTTCCCGGCTGAGTGCGTCGATCGTGTTATAAAGCTCGCTTGCCATAAAAAATCGGACCTCAGACTTCGGACCTTAGACTTCAGGATCTCAGAACCGCTGAGGTCCGAGGTCTGCGGTCCAACGTCCGCCTTTCAAATTTCCGGCACCAAATTCGCCTTCTCCACATTGGCGAACTCAATCTCAATTTTCTCGCCGGCCGCCGCGCCCATCTTCTTGCGCGACTTGTGGCTGGCCACGCTCAAATCCAGCGTGAGCCGTCCGTCCGTGAAACTCTCCAACCGTCCTTCAAAGTGGCGGTTATTGCTGGCCCCCACCGGCTGCCGCGTCGACAACTTCACGCGACTTCCCGTGAAGCGCGTAAAATCCGCCGCCTTAATCAACTTCCGATCCAGCCCCGGCGACGAAACTTCCAGCGTGTACGACCCCGGCATTACATCTTCAACATCAAGAATGGTGCCAAACTCGCGGCTAAAGTTGGCACAGTCTTCGTGCGTGACACCAGCTAGCGCATCCGTCCCCGCCGCGGGCCTATCCAAAAACACTCGCAGCATGCGCGCCTTGCCCCCGCCCAGGAACTCGATCTCTACGATCTCGAGCCCACTCGTGGCCGCGACCCGCTCCGCGATTTCCCGCACACGATCAACGTCAAGCGCCATGTATCCAATAGCTTACGGGCGATGGCGGCAACAACCGAGGGCCCCAAACTAAAAAGTGGGCTTGCGCCCACTGGTGTGCTTCGCCAAATGCCGGTACTACACAACAGTTCTCAATTCCCTAATATACGCCCGTGGAGGGCAAAAACACAAACCGCTGAAATCGGCCCTCGCGCCAAGAAAAGCCTTGTCATCTCAAATTTGTGATTCCCCAAAAAGCTCTGTCATTCCAAAACGCCCTGTCATTCCGACAGCGCGTGCTTTGTTTCACGCGCGAAGGAATCTCAGTCTCAACCGAAGACGGGACAGCGAAGGTCCGCTCCACGAAACCAGCGCGTCTCCATTCCGTTCAGCCGCCGCAGAAGCCACCATAGCCCGACCCATGGAAACCTCGCCTGCCTCCGGTGTGCTCCGCCTCCGCCGCACGCGCACGCTCACGCTCTGGGACCTGATCTTCCCCGGCATCGTCCTAATCCAGCCCATCGCGCCAGTCCGCTCTATGTCGTGGCGCAGAAACTTTCCGATGGTCACTTCGTCACCATCATTCTGATTGCCTTGTTCGCCATGCTGATCGATTTCCGCGAATCATAGAGCGCCGATGCTGAAACGTCGTCATTCCGCTCATTTGACTGCAGCGGGATTTTGACTGCTATCGCCGGATAGCGTCAACGTAGCGGCAAATCCCCTTTCTGTTCTGTTACAAAAACCGAACAAACGCGCCAGACCCCGATTCTGCTCGCAGCCTTTGTGTACCCTAAAGTGAATATCTTAAAGTTGAAAGGTTGGTGGTCAGATGTCCACCTCTAAAGCGAAGAATCGGCCTTGCTGGAAATGCCCCTCGCGGGAAGTTTCTACCCCTCTCGCATGGCGAAGCGGATGTAGACTGCCCTCCGGCGAACTGGCAGGACCACTCCTGTGCGTCAACAATGTTTGAAACGATCGAGAAACCCTACCACCTCCGATTCGATTTCGACCCCCAGAGCAAAACTCTGTTGATGCGATTTGAGGGCCGGCTCACGGATAAATCGCTGGTAGAGTCTTACGCGGCGATTCGACTGAATGTGGCCGCGACCGGTGCCCGAGCAGGCATTTGGGACTATTCGTCGGTTACTCAGTTCGGCGCCATATCCGCCGACCTCGTCCGTCACTTGGCACGTCAGAAGCCTGTGATGGATGCCAGATGCCGTCGAGTCATTGCCGTCACAAGCACAGCCGGATATGGTCTGGCTCGAATGTTTCAGATCGTCGGAGAACTCAGCCGTCCGCTGCTCACAGTCGAACATACGTTGGACGAGGCTTACCAAGCACTCCGCGTTGAATCCCGACAGTTTGAACCTCTGGAACGAACCACGCCGGATTCCCGCACAGCCTGATTCGCGCCTTAACGTCTACGACTAGACTCGCCTTTGATTACAGGCCAGTTGCCTAAGCAAGACAACGTTCACCGCTCATTCTTGCGACTTCACTCAGCCACGCCGTCGTTCACCTGGGCGCAATCCATGCGCAGCGTGCCGTTGTCGTTGAACACCAGGCCGTAGAAGCGGAATAACCCGCCCGCGCTGACCGCGCTCGAGTTGAGCATCTGCGTGTTGTTGTCGCTGTACACGACCACCGTGTTCGGGTTTGTCAGAAGCGTTGTCTGCCCCTGTTGCACTGCGAGATTCGGAAACAGATCGTATGGCGCCAGCGTCACGGTGTATGTCGTGAAGTTGCCTTCAGTGGAAATCGCGCTTACCGTGCCGTCAATCGTTTGTGGCAGCAGGGTGATCGTGATTAACGGCTGGAACACTCCTGCCGGCGCATGAGTGCTGAACCAGATGTTTTGACCATCCACCATACTTGCCGAATCAAATGTTGCTGTGAACGGGAGGCTCTCCAAATTCGCCAGCTGGCCCGAAATATGAGGTGTGGCTCCATCTAGGCTGAATATGCCGGTTAATGACGTTAGTTGGCCAACCTGCTCGACTTCAAGCGTGTCCACCAACGGGTAGACGGCTTGATAAGCGCCGGAGGGATATATCGCCATCGACGGCCCGAAAGCAAGGCTCAGGTTTGTTGTATCCGTGTCGTACACGGCAACTCGTGTAGCCAGCAATGATCCATCCGGCTCGATTGCCAAGTCCATGTCGACAGGCATCCCGACAGTAAGCCCTGAGGTGTTTCCCACTCCCTGAAATACTGTGCTGCTACTCACGCTAACCGGCCACGTTGGACCGTTGGTGCCTTCATTCGTGCTGTAAAGCGCGCCGGCCGTAAAGCCACTCCCGTCCGCGCTCACTGAGCTGATCAACCCTTCGACACCCAACACTTTGCCGTTCGCGCTGCTGGTAGGCTGGGCCGCGATCGGTAGCGGAGTCAGGCTGAAAGTCGGCGTGATGGTAACTGCGTTGGTCAGGCTGCTGGAGCAACCGCTGTTGAACGGCGCAGTCTGGGACACTTGCAGATCGAGAACCAATCCCATAGCACTCCCGGTCACTGTGATCGGTTGCTCCATTTTGAGGGATGTGGCGGTCACCTCGTTTAAGCCGCCGAGCGCTTCATCCATGAGCAGAGATCCAGCGGATTGTCCGGCGCAGGCTGGGAAGGCTCCGCTAACCGTCGCCGCTGCAGAGGTGTAAATACCCTGCGGTACGCTCACGGTCGCAAGTGGCTCCACATGCCCATTCAAGTGCATGAATTCGTCGCTCGCCGGGGTCGCCAGCAGCGAAACCGTCTGCCCGGACTGACTGGTCAAAGTCAGGCTCTGCAGGGTTACGGAAAATTGAAACAACTGATCATTCGCGGTGCTGGACGCGAGAACAACCACCGCGGTATTTCCGCTGATCTTCGGCGGAGTCGGGGCGCTGGAACCGCAGCCCGTGGTTATTCCGATGCAAGATAGCAACGTAAGAGTGATCAGGAAGGAATGAGACGACGCAGAGGGAGCGGAAGACCAAGTTTCTTTCATGGTATCCTCCAGCCAGACCGCCGATACCTCGCTAATTCAAGCGAGCACTTAATCTTCAATCTTCGAAGACAACTAATTATAGGAGGAACCCTGTCAAGTGATGTCTTAATTGTGCCGAGAATTGTAAAGGCAGGTGTCTCGCAGCAGAGGAACGAGCCCCTTTGCGGAAGTCCGGTTTACGCAGCTATGAAGCGGCGCGATCCCCGAGCAGCGTATACATCGCGACTCTCGTGACTGGCTCGATCTCAGCAGTGCCATAGAACGGACTCCGCCCCCTATCTTTCGACGCCGGCCAAAGCGCGCCATTCCACCGTCTCCCCAAGTAAAAAACAAGCCGACGCCAGAAACCTCAGTCGCTCAGAGGAAACTCGAAAACCACCCCATCGTCACTCGCCCCACCGACAGTCGGCAAAGTATCCCTCAGCACTCTCCACCTCCGCGACCCCCATTTGCCTCAATCCCCCGCCCTCTCTAGAATGAAGAATCACCCAACGGCTGGGAGACATACCCGAGAAACTTATGATTCATTTCCCCGTTCCTGAGGCGCTTACTTTCGATGACGTCCTTCTGCTGCCCGCCCGCTCGGACGTAATTCCCGCGCAGGCCTCGACGCAGACGCAACTCACCCGCAACATCAGCCTCAACATTCCCATCGTCAGCGCCGCCATGGACACCGTGACCGAATCGCACATGGCCATCGCGCTGGCGCAGCAGGGCGGCCTCGGCATTATTCACCGCAACCTGACCATCGACCAGCAGGCCAACGAAGTCGATAAAGTGAAGCGCTCGGAAAGCGGCATGATCGTC
>Ga0209274_10000267_pt1 | contig 37108 bp, 35 predicted proteins | sample HubBroMetageREF1_FD_188343 | JGI IMG/M metagenome (GOLD analysis project Ga0209274, IMG submission 188343) | Reference soil microbial communities from the Hubbard Brook experimental Forest, New Hampshire, USA - Hubbard Brook CCASE Soil... | ecosystem: Environmental > Terrestrial > Soil >...
CTCGGTCATCCCGCGCGGCCCTCCCGCGCCTCGGCGATCGCGCGGCGGACGTACACCGAGACCATCCTCCGGCGGTAGTCGGGCAACAGGAACGTATTGTGCACGGGCCGCACGAGTCGCGCGATGTCCTCGCCGAGAGTGCGCACGCGCTCCTCCGAGAGCTTCTCGCCCGCGAGCGCGTCGGTCAGTTCGTCAAAGCGTCGGGGATACGACTCGGCGCCCCCCATCGCCAGCCGGAGGCGGTCGACCCGTCCGTCCTTGTCCCATCGTCCGGCGACGGCCACGCCGAGCTCGGGGAAGTCGTACGACGGACGGACGCGGAGCTTCTTGTAGCGTCCCTGCAGACCGCGGGAGCGCTCGGCGAGGTGGACCGCGACCACGACGTCGCCCGGGTCGAGTTTCGTCCGCCGGATCCCGTCCCCGCCGGCATCGTAGAGCGCCCCGAGGGGCATCCGCCGACGCCCCGAGGGGCCGGCGACCTCGACCTCGGCGTCCAGCGCGAGAAGGGCGGGCGCGAGGTCCCCCGAGAAGGTCGCGTAGCACCGTTCCTTCTGCGGTACGACGTGGCAGCGGTCGCCGTCGGCCTTGAGGCAGAACCCGAGGCTCGCACGCCAGAAGTAGCTCTGGTTGAAGAAGAAGCAGCGGGTCTCGACCAGGAGGTTGCCGCCGACGGTCCCGCTGGCGCGGACCAGGGGGGTGGCGACCTCTCCGAGGGCGTCGGCGAGGACGGGGAAGGCGTCCCGTAGCGCGGCGTCCCGCTCGAGGTCGGCGAGGCGTTCCATCGCGCCGAGGTGACCCAGCGAATGACCGTGGAGCTCCGGCACCGAGTCGAGCGCAATGAGGTGCGGTCGGAGGTTGATGTGCATCTTGTAGTTCGGGAGGAGGTCGGTCCCTCCGGCGAGGTAGTCGAATCGGCCGGCGAGCTCGCCCGCGAGCTGGACGGTCGCGTCCAGCGACGTCGGGCGGTGCAGTTCGAACGGGTCGAGGTGCATCGCTCCTACGACCCCTTCCAGGGCCGACCCTCCTTTTTCCTGAGGTCGAGGCCGCGGAGCACGCGGTCCGGCGTGATCGGGAGCTCGGTGAACCGAACGCCGATCGCGTCGTAGAGCGCGTTGCCCACCGCCGGCAGCGTCGCGATGAGCGGGCCCTCTCCCGCCTCCTTGGCGCCGAACGGGCCCTCGGGGTCGTCGTCCCCGACCAGGAGGATCTCGACCTCGGGCATCTGCTCCGGCGTCGGGATCTTGTACTCGAGCAAGGAGGCGTTGAACAGGCGCGCTCCGCGGTAGTTCATCGATTCCCCCATCACCTGACCGAGCCCCATGTGGATCGAGCCTTCGATCTGGCCCTCGACGGCCAGGCGATTCAGCGCGCGTCCGCAATCGAACGCGGCCCAGATCTTCTCGACATGATACTCCCCGGTCTCCACGTCCACGTCGACCGTGGCCACGTACGCCGCGAACGAGTACGCCGGCGCGGTCCCCGCGCGCGCCCCCTTGAATGTCCCGCCCTTCGGCGTCGTGTTGTACGACCCGCTCGCCGTGAGCGCCCCCACCTGTTCCATCGCTTTGTGGAGCGCGTCCATGAACGAGACGCCGGTGCCGGGTTCGCCGCGCACCTGGATCCGCTCGTGGGCCACTTCGAGCGACTCGACCGGCTGTCCGAGGAGCTCGCCCGCGGCGACGAGGAGCGGAGTGCGAAGCTGCTCCGCCGCCGCCCGAGCCGCGTTCCCCATCATGAACGTCACGCGGCTCGAATAGGAGCCGAGGTCCACGGGGCTCACGTCAGTGTCCACGCGCTGGACGTGCACCCGTTCGAGGTCGACGCCGAGCACCTCCGCGACGATCACCGCGAGCAGGGTGTTCGACCCCTGACCGATGTCGGCCTGCATCGAGTGGACCGCGATCCCGCCGTCCATGTCGACCTTGAGATGGACCGTCGACTGCGGCATCTTGGGGGTAAAATGGATGGGACTGTTCGAACCCGAGATGTAGAAGCCGCACCCGAGACCGATGCCCTTCCCGTACGGGAGATGGCCGAACTTCGAGTCCCAGCCACTCTTTTCCCGCGCCGCCGCGAGGCACTTCAGGAACGACGTCGACGTGATGCGGAACTCGTTGATCGTCGTCGAGTTCGGGGGAAGCGCGTTTCGGACTCGCAGGTCGAACGGGTCGATGCGGAGCTTCTCGGCAAGCATGTCGAGGGCGAGTTCGACGGAGTAGCGGATGTTCGTCCCGCCGTGGGCCCGCATGGCACCGGACGGGGGCCGATTGGTGTAGACCCGTCGGCCCTTGTACCGGAAGTTCGGCACCCGGTACGGGCCCATCGAGAGCACCCCGTTGTAGTACGTCGTCACCGTACCGAACGAACTCCACGCCCCTCCGTCGATAAGGGCCTCGATGTCGTACGCGAGGATCCGGCCGTGCGCATCGACCGCGATGCGAACGTCGTTCTGGGTCGGGTGGCGACCGTGGTTCGTGTAGAACACATCCTCCCGGTCGACGAGCAGCTTGACCGGACGGCCCGTCTCGATCGACAGCGCGGCGCAGACGATCTCGTGCGGAAGTGGGTCCGACTTTCCTCCGAACCCCCCGCCGACCTCCGGCTTGATGACCCGGATCCGGTGCATCGGGATCCCGAGCACCTCCGACAACGAGCGGTGCAAATAGTGCGGGACCTGGGTCGCGCTCCAGACGGTCAGCCGTCCGTCGGGAGTCGCCTCGGCGATCGTGGCCAACGGCTCGGTGAACGCATGCGTCACCCCGGCGAACGTCCCTCGCACCCGGATCGACTCGGCGGCCTGCGCGAACGCCGCGTCAACGTCCCCGAAATGCTGGACGACCTCCTTCTGGATGTTCGTACCGTTCAGGCTCCGCGCGTGGATCGGTTCCTCGACGCGAGAGAGGCCCATCCGCGGGTCGGAATACTCCGGCAGCGGGTCAACTTCTACATGGATCAGCGCGAGCGCGGCCTCGGCCGTGACCTCGTCCTTGGCCGCGACCGCGGCGATGATGTCCCCATTGTACCGGGCCTTCCCGACGGCGATCGCCGTCTCGTCGTGAGTGATCGGGAGCACGCCGAACGGCGTCGGATACTTCTCGCCGGTGAGGACGGCGAACACTCCCGGCAGCGCGCGCGCGACCGAGGTGTCGATCGAGCGGAGTCGGGCGTGAGGCCATGGGCTCCGCAAGAGTCGCGCGACGAGCATGCCCGGCCGCCGGATGTCGTCCGTGTACTCGGCCCGCCCCGTGACCTTGAGCGGGCCCTCGACGTACGGGATCCGTTGTCCGACCAGGCGGTAGGACGGACGTTCCGTGGCCGCCATCAGGCCTCCCCTCGAGCCACGGCCTCGATCGCTTCGATGATCTTGGTGTATCCGGTGCACCGGCAGAGGTTGCCGGAGATGGCGCGAACGACCTCGTCGTGCGTCGGGCGAGGGTTCTCCCGGAGCAGGGCCGTGGCCGTCACGACGAAGCCCGGAGTGCAGAACCCGCACTGCGTGGCCCCGTGCTGGACGAACGCCTGCTGGACGGGGGAAAGCCCCTGCGGAGGCGAGAGCCCCTCGATCGTCGTCACTTCGTGTCCTTCCGCGAGGCGGGCGAGCGAAAGACAGCTGAGGGTCGGTCGGCCGTCGAGGAGGACCGTGCAGCATCCGCAGGTCCCGAGGTCGCACCCCCGCTTGGTACCGGTGAGGAGAAGGTCCTCCCGGAGCAGGTCCAATAGGATCCGGGACGCCTCGCACGGCGTCTCGACCGGATGGCCGTTCAGTTGGAATCTAAGAAGATCGGGAGACGACATCATCCTCCGGAACCGACGCTCGACGCTCCGCCGCGGGAGTAGGTAACTTGGCGGGGTGCATCCCCTGCACGATCTCCCCCACGATACTGACCGCGATCTCGGCCGGGCTTTGAGCGCCGATGTCGATCCCCACCGGCGACTGGATCCGCTCGATCGCATCGCGAGAGACTCCCCGTTCACGGAGCGTGGCATACAGATGCTCCCGCTTCGCGGCGCTCGCGATCAGCCCGATCGCATTCGGAAACTGCGCGATCGCCCCGGAGAGGACCTCGAGGTCCTTCTTCGCGTCGTAGCCGAGGACGTACAGGTGGGTAAAGTCGGCGGGGTCGAACACCGACCACAGGCGGTCTGGATCGACCACCTCCCTTCGCTCCGCGTTCGGGAAGCGGTCGACCCCCACCCACTCCGGGCGGTCGTCGGCGACGCTGTAGTCGTACTCGAGGGTGGGCAATATCGTCGCCAGGGCGTGCGCGACGTGCCCACCCCCCCAGAGGAGGAGGTTGGGCTGGGCTGCGATGTACTCGAGGGCAATGTCGACGGCGCCCCCGCAGAGGCTGGGCAGACCGCCCTCCTTCCACGCTTGAAGGTCGAAATGGTGAAGGTCGCCAGTGCGACGGTCGAAGGCCTTGGCTGCGAGGTCCTTGACACGTTCCTCAAGCGCGGCGCCACCGACCGTACCGACGAACGAGCCGTCACTCCGGATGAGCATCGAGGCTCCCTGCTTTCCGGGGACCGAACCGGTGGTCCGGACGACGGTCGCGCGTACGAACGCTTGATGGGACTCCATCAGGCGGAGCGCCTCCCGGGTGAGCCGACGGTCCATCAGTCCTCCCGTCGCGCGAGCCACGCGTCGAAGGCGTCCCGGTATTCCTCCGGGGTGTCGATGCTCGCAACGACTCCCGGGTCATCCACGGCGACCCGGCGGACCTGGGGTCCCAGCTCCGGCATCAAGGCTCGGATCGGGGCATCGGGTCGAAGCTCCATGACGTCGTTCCTCACGTGCTCCTTCCAGAGCACCGGGTGGCCTCCCTGACCCTGGTAGGTCGGAACGAACCAGACGCCCATCGCGTCGGTGTCTCGCGCCGCCATCAGCAGCTCGAGGGTTCGTGGCGAGACAAAAGGGTGGTCGACTGGCCAGAGGAGGACGTCGGCGCCCGGGGGGATCGCTCGCAGTCCCGATTGGACCGAGGCGGTTCGCCCCTCGAACCACCGTTCCGAGTCAACCAACTCTACGGGGAGGTCCCGGAGTTCGTGCGCGATCGGCGCGTGATGGGGCCCGACCACGACGACCACCGGGTCGTATCCCTGGTCGAAGCTCAGGTCCGCCATCCGGCGGATCGCGGACCGCTCCCCCGCCGAAACGAGGGCCTTGGGGGAGCCTCCGAACCGGAGGGATGCCCCCCCGCTGAGTAGTAGGGCCGAGGTGTTCATCGTTCCGCGGACGGGTGCTCTCGCATCGTTCGCGAATTCATCACGCCCGGCGACATAGTAAAGTCACTGCCCAAACACGCCGTTCGAACGGACCGCGCGATCCCCTTGGTCGGCCGGAGATGGGAGAGCGTTCCTTCGGTCGGCCTTCGCCGGCGGCCCGGCGCTCTCCACTTTAAATATCTGGGCTGAGTGGGCGCGCCGCCCTATGACCCACCCGAACGATGTTCCGCCCTCGATATTCCTCCCCCGGCTCGCCACCGAGCTCCGTACCCGGGGCGCGGTCCAGCCCCCCCCGTGGGCGATGTTCGTGAAGACCGGGGTCCACAAGGAGCGCGCTCCAACGCAGGTCGACTGGTGGTACCTCCGTAGCGCATCCGTGCTGCGCAAGGTCTACCTGGAAGGGTACGTCGGGATCCAGCGGCTCAGCGCCGAATACGGAGGCAAGAAGGATCGGGGAAGCGCCCCCTACCATGCTCGCAACGGATCTCGTTCGGTGCTCCGGGAGATCGTGCACCAACTGGAGAAATCCGGGCTACTGCAGCCGTACAAGACCAAGGGTCGTCGAGTCAGCCCCGAGGGAGCGAAGCTGCTCGACACCGTTTCCCGCGACGTCCTCAAGGCGCTCGCGGTGGAGCGACCCGAACTCGCCAAGTACCTCTAGCGACCCTACCCCGGAGCGGACAGGTGGGCGATGGCGCAGGGCGAGGATTCCGAACTCTCCGAGCTTCGGCGCCGACGGCTTCGGCAGCTCCAGGAAGCCCAGATGCCCGAGGGGCAGAATCCCCAAGCTCAGGCGTACGCGGCGCAAGAAGCGGAGGCCCAGCGCCGCGAGCAGGAGCGCACCGATGCCCTTCGACGGATCCTCACCCCCGAGGCCCGCGAGCGCCTCGGTCGCATTCGCCTCGCCAAGCCCGATGTCGCTTCCTCGGTCGAGCAGCAATTGCTCTCGCTCGCGGCGAGCGGCCGCCTGCAACGGCAGGTGGACGATGCGACCTTGCGGGCGCTGCTGGAGCGGATCATGCCGGAGCGGCGCGACATCACGATCACACGACGCTGAACGGGAGGATCGATGGCGAACCGTAGAAAGAGTCTCGCGCGCAAGACGCGATTGTTCCGCATCGTGAAGGGGAACCGTCGTGTACCGGCCTGGGTCATGCAACGGACCAACCGAACCGTGACCCGTCACCCCAAGCGCCACACGTGGAAGCGCGGCCACCTGCACAAGTAGGCGAGAGTTCAGGATCCGACCATGGCACCGAAGACGAAGAAGGCCAAGACCCCGGAGCGGCGGGGCGAGGAACTCGAGCGCGAGTACGTCATCCCGTTGCGCGCGAGCATGCACCAGCCGAGCCGACGGCGTCGAGCCGGTCACGCCCTCGAAACGGTCCGCCGCTTCGTCGTGCGACACATGAAGGGTCGGCGCGAGGACGTCTGGATCGACCCCCGGCTCAACGAACACATCTGGGAACGCGGCGTGCAGCACATCCCGTCGTACGTCCGCGTGAAGGCGATCCGGTTCGAGGACGGCCTCATTGAGGTCGACCTCCTCGGGACCGACTAACTGCCCTCCGCGGGAGAACCCTCGCGTGCCGGTCGGTCGGACGCTCTTCGGCGGAAGCCCCTACCTCGGCGTCTACCTGCGCGTCACCGAAGGCGCCGCGCTGGTGCCACCGTCCGCCCACGGCCCGCTCGAGCGCGAGGTGGAGCGCACCCTCGGGGTCCGAATCGTCCGGACCAACGTCGCGGACAGTGAGGTCGTCGGCTCGCTCGTGGCGCTGAACTCGCACGGGGTCGTCGTCGGGGACGACCTCGACCCCGTCGAACGAAAGGCGCTCGAGGGGTTCGGCGCGGTATCGGTCGTCCGACAGCGTCAGAATGCGATGGGCAACAACGTCCTCGCGAACGACCACGGGGCGCTCGTCCATCCGGAGTTCTCGAACGACGCCCTCGAGGCGATCGGCAGCGCCCTCGCCGTGCCCGTCCGACGAGGAACCCTCGCGGGCCTTGGGACCGTCGGCATGGCGGGCCTCGCGACGAACCGGGGCGTCGTGGTCCACCCGAAGACCACCGAGCGTGAGGCGGCGCTCGCGGCCGAGGTCCTCGGAGTACCGTTGCACCGCTCCACGGCGAACTTCGGCGTCCCGATCGTTGGCGCGTGCGTCATCGCCAATTCCCGGGGACTCCTCATGGGGCGACCGACCACCGCGGTCGAGATCTCCCACCTGCAGGAAGGCCTGCAGATCTTCGAATAGTCCCGCGGGCGCGAGACGCCCGAAGCGGGGGGTTCTAGGTTCCCCGCTTCCGCTTCACGTAGCGGACGGAGTACCCGGCGATGCGGTTCGCGAGCTTCTTGTGCGTGACCTGGAGCTTGCCGTCGACGGTGACCCCGAGGTCCGTGAGTTCGAGCACCTTCTGCTTGTTGTGCGCAAAATCGCCGGTGAAGTCGTCGGGGTAATGGCGGATCAGCTCGATCGCGACCCGCTTGATGTACGTCTGCCGGATGTTGCCCATGCGGGTCGCTCGGACCCAGGTTCCGTTTATAACCGTTTACCCGCGCCGGAGGAGCGCGCCGGCCCTCCTCGCGCAGGGCGACCCGGGCGCGTTCGACCGCGCCCGTTGCGTCGGAAGCCACAAATACCCTGCCACGGGTAAACAATCATCGTGCGCTCTGCCGGGACTCATCGGGAGGTTCCCTCGGCCTGAACGGCCGAAGGCGCCCGGACCATAGCGACCGTCTTTCCGCAACATGGCCGACAACTCCGGGACCCCCGCCCCCAACACACCGCTCCGTGAGCGGAACGTTCTCCTCCTCGACCTCTCGAAGAGCATGCTCGCCCCGCTCCCGGACGCCGTCGTCGGCCAACCGGACCGGCAGAAGATCGAGGTCGCACGCACGGCGGTCTTCCGGATCTTGCAGGACGCGGCGGCGCGCGGCACCCTGTTCGGCCTCGTCACCTTCACCGAGACGGTCCGGGTCCCCGTGGCGCTCACCGAGATCCACCGCGAGAACCTTCCCTACATCGAGAACCTCATCTCCCTCCTGACCCCGAGCGGGCGCTCGGCGATCTGGGACGCCCTCGCGGTCGGCGCGGACCTCCTCCGCATGGGTCCTCAAGGGGTGCAGGGCAATCTGGTCCTCGTCACGGACGGCTGGGACAATGCCTCCACGCGGTTCGACGTGCAACTCCCCGGGGGTCCCCCGCTGGCGGCCGGTCGGATCGACCTCGTCCCCTACATGCTCCCCGCCGGGTCACGTCTCGCCCTCCGGATCATTGGCATCGGGAGCGGCGAGGAGAAGGACAAAGGGGTCGACGGCGCCCGGATGAACTACCTGCTCTCCCAAATGGGGGGCCGCGCCGGGCAGATCGGACTGCCGGCCGCGTTCAGCTTTCAGGAGGTCAACACCGGATCCCAGCTATTCGCCCAGATGGTCAACGCGTTCCTCGATGTCGCCTACGAGGACGACCGTCCGATCGAGGAGCTGCACCCGGAAGAGCTGGCGCGACACGCCGCGAACGCGGCGAAGGCGCTCAAGGAACCGCAGCAGCACGCGACGGTCTCGCGCATCAACTCCGCCCACATGGCCGCGAGGTCCGGCGCGGACGTCGTGAGCTACTCCGAGACGCCCGAGATCGAGGTCGACGTCGTCACGACGACCGGAGGGACGACCCCGGCGTACCTCAAGGAACGGTACGGCCCCCTCGGGGAGGTCGTCGAGGCGTACATGGCCGGGCAGCCCGACGTCGCGCTCGCACTGCTCGACAAGGCGTCGGCGGTGCTGCCCCCGGTCACCCGTCTGTACTGGGAGGCGCGCATCCAGTATTCCAAGCGAGCCGTCGTCGAAGCCGCGCGCGCGCTGCTCCAGGCGTGGACGGAAGCCGAGAAGCTTCCGACCGTGACGCAGCCGAAGATCCTGCGCCGACTGGCGCTGCTGCAGGCGAGGATGCAGAACGACAAGGAGACCGAGACGCTCGTGCGCTTCATCGACGACACCGAGCACCGACTCGGGAATGCCGAGCCCGCCACCCGCGAGCGGCTCATGGGCCTGTTCGGGAAGTTGATGGAATTACGCGGAACGTATCAACTCACGCGCATCACCGGAGAGGGGGACCTCCAGGACGCCGCATCCAAGCATGAGCAGGCGGTCAACCAGGTGTTCGGCCTGCTCCAGGACGCCCGACTCGACCTTTCGACGAACGGCCCCGCGGTCGAAGGGGCGCTGGACTTCATCGAGATATGCCTCGCGGAGATGAGGTAGGAGGAAACGTACGGTGCCGGCCGTCAAGGTGACCACGAAGACCCGTCGCGCCCCCGGCGCGAAGCGGGTGGTGAAGCCGCCGACGGTCGAAACCGCGCGCATCGCCGTGATCGGGATCCCCGCCTCCGGCAAGACGACGTACTTCCGGTTCCTCTCGGGCCATTTCGGGCTCAACCTTCCGATCCTGTACATCCCGGCGCGGGCCGACGGGGGACAGATCCCGCTCTACGGGGACCTCGAGAACGACGTCGCGCTCGAGGAGACGACCTACGAGACCACCGACCCCACGGACCCGGAGGGGAGCCTGGAAACGACGACCCGGTTCTACGTCAACCGGCCGATGGAGGACCGACGCAAGCTGTGGGTCGAGCTCTCCGCGGGCCGCGACGAGCAGGGCGTGCTCACGAAGTACCCCCTGCCCACGAAATTCAATCAGTTCGTGGAGATGAAGCTCCGGTTCCGCTACGGCGCCCCCGGGGGCGAATCGTCGCGACCGCTGGAGCTCAACACGATCGACGAGGCCGGCGGGATCATCTCCGACTACTTCACCTACGACCGGCTCTGGATCGACTCCGCGGACGACGAGGTCCCCGAGAAGAGCTGCCGCGTCATCCCCCACTTCGACTCCTGGCGCCCGGACCGCCGGGACCTGTGGCGTCGCGGACTGACCCTCCTCGGTCGGTTCGTTCACGGCGCGGATGCGATCATCCTCCTGCTCTCGCCGTCGCTGCCGTCGCTCCGCGACCAGGCGCAGCAGGTGAACCTGGCGCGGGGAGTGTTCCGCTATGCGAAGAGCCACAACATCCCGCTCGTGATCGCGATCTCGAAGGCGGACAAGCTCAAGGAATTCTACACCGAGGTCGAACAGTCGGTGCGCGACCGGACGTTCCGCAGCGCCTTCGACCCCGTCGACTTCCTGCTGCGTCGCGACGGCTCCGGCATGGGAACGATCCTGGTCTCCGAGGAGGGCCACGGGATCTCCATCAAGGACGACGTCTTCCTCGTCTCGAGCGCGGTCTCGACCGGCGAAGGGCACCCGCTCTTCATCGGGGAGGCCGGCCTCGAAGCACCCAGCGTGGGTGCCCAGACGATGGGCGTCCCGGTCATGGTCAACACGACGCTCCCGCTCGCCCGAGCGTGTGAGCGCATTCTCCAACGTCGGGCTACGAAGGGTGGATGATGGCCGCGGCGGACCTCCGACCGTCGGGAGGATTCTCCCCGGTCGCCGTCGTCTGGTGCCGCCAGGTCGACAATGAGGCGGAAAGTCCGGGCTACACGACGATCCCCGAGGAGTTCCCCGGCCGGCGGGAGACGCTCGAGACGATACGGCTCGTCGGCAATCTGACGGTCAACGTCGCGGATACCCACGACTACTGGGACCCGGACCCGTCCCAGACGCTCTCGTACTATCCGAACCTCTTCCTCTATCCGGCGGGGAACGGCCGGTACACCTGCGTCGGCCGGATGTTCCTCTCGACCGAGGACCGCCCCCGACTCGGCATGAAGACGCTCGTGCTCGAGACCTCCCAGCTGGTCGCGGGCGGGGAGTTCGGCGCCACGGTGTTGCAGGCGTGGGCATCGATGGGGGGGCGCCCGGGCGCCGACCGCCCCCGTCTCGAGCCCGAGCCCTCGGTCTATCAGGCCGTGGGGGAGGGGTTCCTCTTCCACCGGGGAACGACCGAACCGGTCGTCATTGTCGCCGCGGAGCAGTGGGACAGCGCGATCGAAGCGGTCGGCGAGCTCGTTCGCCTGATGCCGACCTCGCTCATCGCTCTCGGCGCCTTCCTCGTCTTCCCCTATTTCCTTCCCGAGGGGAAGGTCAACCTGCACGAATTCTCCGAGCAGGTCCCGCTGGCCCTCGCGCTCATGCGGGTCCCGGAGCGCGAATCGATGGGGGACCGGCACGCGAAGCGGATCCAGAGCTGGGAGGCGGCCCCGGTTTCCCTACGCGACCTCACCAAGCCGGTCAACCCCCGCGCAAAGGATCCCCTCCCCCTGGTGCTCCAGTACGTCCGCGACCACGCCGAGGAGAAGATCTCCGAGGTCAGTCGACGGGTCGACCTTGTCGAGGCGGGCCGCCTGAGGGGCCACCTCGAGGACCCCGACCGCCAGGCAGGTCGCGACCGTCGCAAGGAGATGTGGCGCATCGGCACGGCGATGGAGAGCGCCGCCCTCCTGCTCGCGCGTCCCCGGGGCCGGTCGGTCCCGATGACCGGGGAGGCCGCGAAGCGGGCGAGCCAATATCTCCAGGCGCAACCCCCTCCCGACGGAGCGGGCAGCGCCGCCCTCGAACGGCCGTCTCCCTCGCCGCTCGCGGCGAGCGAACCGTCCATGGTCGCGGGTTCGAATCAACTTCCCCCTTGGCTCCAACGGTCGGCCGAGGTGTCGGTCCCCCCACCCGGCCCCATCGCCGTCCCGATGTCGGTTAGCGACGACCCGTCTTCCCTTCCTGCCGGGGCTGCGGCGCCGGCTCCCCTGGACGCACCGGACGCTTCCCGTCCCGCGGGCCCCGCCATTGCGGGGATCGTGGCGACCGGCGGGATCTCGTCCTCCGAGTCCGAGGCCCGACTCCGTTCGTACGTGGACCAACGCATCCGGGAACTCGTCGCCACGATCCCCCCCGCGCCAGACCCCAAGGCGATGGACGCCCGACTCGCGGGAGTGGCCACCGAGGCCGAGTCTCGCGCGACCGCGATCCTGGAACGCCGCCTCCGCGAGATCGGCGAACTCGAAGCGAAGAAGCTCGAGACGATCCAGGCGAACCTCTCGGCCCGGATCGCGGGAGTCTCGACCGACGCCGAGGCTCAAGCGACCCTGACCCTGGAACGACGGCTCAGCGAGGTCGCCGAACGCGATGCGAAGACGCTCGAGACGATCCAGGCGAACCTATCCACCCGCTTGGCGGCGGTCGAGGCCCGACCGGTCCTCCCTCCCTCCGCGATCCGCGATGAGGTCTCCAACCTCCTCGCCCAGTCGGTCGACCCCAAGCTCGCCGACCTCAGCGAGAAGTCGCGCTTGGCCGTCAAGGCCTCGGCCGACGCGACCCTGCTCCAGCTCCGCGAGGAGATCGCCGAGTCGGTCGGCGAGATCCAGGCCCGTGCCACGCGCTCGGAGGAGGAACTCCGGGCGGCGCTCGTCGCTCAGCTCGACCTCGAGCTGCAGGAGGCCAAGGAGCACGGCGGGGCGCTCCGCGAGGAGATCGAGGGCCGGGTCCGCGACCTGATGAAGGAACGGCTCGCCGAAGTCGAGCAACGACGCGTTCGCGAGGTCCGGGAGCTCGAACAGCGCCTGGGATTGCTCCTCGACGGACGCGCCAAGGACCTGGAGGCTCGGCTCGCCGCGACGGCGACGGAGCAGCGTGCCAAGATCCTGCAGGCCGAACAGGAGCAGATCGCGCAGGCCGAGCGACGTCTCGGGCTCGCGAGCGAAGCGCGGCTCACCCGCGCGGTGGAGACCCAGACCCAATCGGTCGCGGGCCTGCAGGTCCGGCTCCAATCGTACTTCGACCAGCGACTCCGGGAGGACCAGGAGCGCGAGCGGGAGAAGTACACCCAGCTGCTCGCCCGGTTCAAGACCGAGGTCGACCAGGGCCTCGCCCACATGACCGATTCGTCCGCGTTCGACGCCGCGGTCCGGACCCGGATCGCGCAGACCCTCGAGTCGGCGCGCGTGGCCGACCAGGCGACCCTCGACGCTCGCGTGGCCGAGGTGGGGGCTCATCTACAGGCCCAGCACGAGACCGCCACGACCCGGCTCGCCCAGGTCGAGACCCGGATCCAGCAGCGCGAGACCGAGATCTCTCAGGTCGAGAAGCAGGTCCGTCGCGATATCGAGGAGCTCGACCGCCGTCTCCAAGTGATGTCGGACCGGATGGTACCGTTGGTCCGGAACACCTGGCTCAAGGTCGATGAGCTCCAGAAGGCCGGCGGTCCGTCGGCCGCCGCCGACGCGCGGTTGAAGGAGTTCCGCCGCGAGTTCGGGCGGGAACTGCGACGCGTCGAGGGAGAGATGCTCGAACAGACGACCGAGCTTCGGGACCGGATGGAGGGCGCGATCGCGCACCAGGGCCGGATCTGGCTCAACTTCGTTCGACAGATGGCCGAGTCGGACGACGACCTCGGCTCCTCGGCGACGGACCCCGCGGCCCGGTCGCTCCGACGGGTGAATCACGCCGCGACGGCCGCCGCGGCCTCCGACCCGCGCATCGCTCCGATCCGCAGCCGGGCGACGTTCGGACCGTTCGATGAAGACCCGGTCAACCCGCTCGCCCCCCAGGCGGTGCCGGACGAACCGGTCGAGCCGGAACCGGTCGAACGGCGGCGCGCGCGACGCACGACCTAGGGTCGGCGCGACGGGGTAACGCTAAGGCCCGTAACGGCCTTCTCCCGCAGTCGTGCCCGCTTCGGAAGACCATCGGCACTGCAAGGTCTGCGGCAAGGTGTGCCCGCCGGGAGAAGAGACCTGCAGCAAGGCCTGCCGGACGAAGCGGGAACAGACCGCCCAGACCCGTCGCACGTATACCTACCTCATGTACGCAGTCATCGTCCTTCTTGTGATCTTCCTTTTCGCCGGCGAGGCCGGCATCCGGATCTAGCGGGGCGAGCAACGTGGCTCAGTACGGGCGGGCGGTCCTCGGCGGCACGTTCGACCGGCTCCACGTCGGGCACGAGGCGTTGCTCGCGACGGCGCTCCGGCTCGGCCGATCGGCCGCGATCGGGGTCACGACGGACGCCTACCTCGCCTTGCACCCGAAGCCGGACGCCCGGAAGATCCAGAGCTATGCGGCCCGACGACGGGCCGTGCACCGGTGGCTTTCGTTCCGGTATCCTCGTCGACGCTGGACCCTGAAGGCGTTGGACGACACGTTCGGCGGGTCGGTCGAGGAAGGGGTCGACGTGCTCGTGGTCTCCGCCGAAACCGCGACCGGCGGACAGGCGGTGAACGACGAACGGGTGCGACGGGGGCTTCGGCCGGTGGCGCTCGCGGTCGTTCCGCTGGTCCTGGCGGACGACCTCTCGCCGGTCAGCTCCCGACGCATCCGCGCCGGGGACATCGACCGGAACGGGCGGCGCCGGAGCCGGATCGGGATCGGTCTCTCCGTAGAGCGCCCCGAGGACTTCGAGCCCGTGGGAGTCGCCGTCCGACGCGCGTTTCCGCGCGCCCAGGTCCGCCCGGCGCGATGGCCCCCGCCGAGGACCGGTTCGGACCTCGAGCAGATCCGTCGGGCCGCGATCGAAGCTGTACGCGACGCGGAGCTGGGCATCGCGATCGGCGTCGCCCCTCGCGGGCGACGGCGGGTCGCGGTACGATCCCTCAGCGTGGAGCTCGAGCCGGTCATCCTGCCGACCGGTTCCCCGGCGGGGCTCGACCGACTCCTGCGGCGTTCGGCGGCGGCGAAGCGCTTTAGCCCCGGTTCGGGGTAGGGCGGCCCATGGAGACGTACCTCCGGGTGACGTTCGATAGTGAAGGCGCCAAGCCCTCGGAGATCGCCGACCGCCTTCGGTCGTCGGGATTCCAGCCGACCCAGGGGAATTACGACTTCGTGTACGATTGGCAGGGCCCGGCGAGCCGCGACCAGATCCTCGACCTGTCCGACGAGATCACCCGACGGCTTCGAGGCTACCGCGTCCGGATCGAGATCGAGACCGTCTAAAACACCCCTACGCGGCCGCCGGGCGCGACGCCCGATGGAGAGCTTTTAATGCACTCCGAGTTCGACCGTTCGTCGTGCAGAAATACCCCGTGCGCACGAGCCACCGCAAGAACCTGGAGCCTGCGGCCCTCGCGTCGATCCTGCGCGTCCATTTCGAGTCGGTCGTCGTGAACGGACCGACCGTCGAGGCGAAGTGGGGCGCCATCGAGCGGCTCACTGCCCAGGGGGAGTCGCGGGAGCTCCTCATCGACATGACGATGAACGCGAAGGTCCCCAACACGGTCGCCGCCGAGACGATCGCCCGGTACAACCGCTTTCTCGAGGAGGCGACGGGTTTCTCCGCCAAGGAGCGCGCCCGGCGTCTCCGAAAGTCGGCCAAGGCGGCCCCCGGCGAGGATTGACGGATGGTGGCCGGAAGCACCGGACCCCTCCCGTCCGCCGGAGGGTCGAGCGAGCTCGACCGGCTACGCGCGGTGGTCAGTACCTACTTTCCGGTCTATGAAACGCGGGTCGGGCCGCAGTCGGTGCTCCTCGCGGTCCATATCGACCCCGCGACGCTCGAGGCAAAGTTCGACGGGCTGCGCCGGGACCTATGGACCCGACAGTACGTCCCGTTCCTGCGCCGCCAGTCGGGCGAGGAGTTCATCGAGGTCGTTCGACGGCCGACTTTCAAGGGCTCTCGGATCTGGGTGAATCTCCTGCTCCTGGCCGGCACGATCGCCACCACGGCGTTCGCGGGCTCGCTGATCTGGTTGGCCTACGTGGGCGGGAACGTCCTCACCTGGTCGGATATCGGCTGGGGCGCGCTCTACTTCGGTGCGCCCGTGATGACGATCCTCGGGCTGCACGAACTCGCGCACTACGTGGTCGCGCGTTGGCATCACGTGGAGGCGTCGTTACCCTACTTCATTCCCGTGCCGCCGCCGTTCCTCTTCGGGACGTTCGGGGCGTTCATCAGCATCCGAGAGCCGTTTCCCGACAAGAAGACCCTGTTCGACATCGGGGCCGCCGGTCCCCTCGCGGGGTTCGCGGCGTCGATCCCGATCGCTCTCGCGGGACTCTACCTGAGCGTGCATGCGCCAGTGCTGCCCCTCACATACTGCGGCCCCTCGGTCCTGGGCGTCAGCTACGGGAACCTCCTCATCGGAACGCCGCTGTTCTGGTACCTCCTATCGCTCTTCTTTCCGACCTCGCTGGTCTCCCTCTCGCCGCTCGCGCTCGCGGGGTGGGTGGGGCTTCTCGTCACGGCGATCAACCTGCTTCCCGCGGGACAGCTCGACGGGGGCCACGTCTTCCGCGCCCTCCTCGGGGACCGGTCCCGGTACGCGAGCTACGCGGTCGTCCTGCTCCTCCTCGTCATCGGTCTGTTCTTCTACACCGGGTGGATCTTCTTCGCGATACTGATCCTGTTCCTCGGCGCACGACACCCGCCCCCGTTGAACGACGCCACTCCGCTCGACGTGAAGCGGTACGTCGTGGGCGCGTTCGTCGCGGGGGTGTTGATCACGGGCTTCGTACTGACCCCGATCTCCACGCCGCCCGGGGACATCGGCCTCAACCAATCGGCGATCGGGTATCCCACGCCCCCGGCGGGGGCGGCGATCGCAGCCAACCTCTCCGTCCAGGTGATCAACCAGGACCCGGTGCCGCACGGATTCGTGTTCGCAACGTCGGTCGTCAACGTCTCGGTGGTGCAGGGCAATTCCACGACGTATCTCGTGGGGGCCGCCCTCTTCGCCTGGGCCCAGAATTCCACGTGGGTCTATCATCTCCCGAGCGGCGCCAGCGTCACGTACACCGGAGCCTCGTCCAGCCTCACCGAATCGAACTATGTCACGATCAACGGAACGGAGGCGTCGGTGAACTCCGCGACGATCGTCATCTCGTTCTCGAACACCGAATCGGCGGTACAGGCGACGATCGACTGGTCCACGAACGAGTTCTGCGCTCCCTCGACGGGAGGCTCGGCGACGACGTCCTTCACACCGGATTGGTAGGGGACCCGGTCCTCTCGTAGACGCGGAACTCCCGCGTGAGGCTCCGGTGCACGCGCACCGCGACGGAGACCACCGTCTCCCAGTCAGGACCCGGACCCTGGATCGGCGTGGACGCGATGACGACGACGCGTCCCCCCGGGCGGACCCGGGCCGCCCATCGGGGGAGCACCCGGTCCACGACGGCCGCGCTCCCCTCTCCTCCGGTGCTGGAGGCCCTTCCGTACGGCGGGTCGGTGAGCACCGAGTCCCAGAGGCCGCCCGCGCTCGCGAACTCCGCATCGCCGGCATCGCCCACCACGAGCTCCTCCGCGGCGGTACCGAGGTGGGCAAGGTTTCGGAGCGCGCCCTTCACCATCTCGGCGTCACGGTCGATGCCGTACAACCGAGCGCCGAGCAGCCCGGCCTCCGCCAGCAGCGCCCCCGTTCCGACGAACGGGTCGATGACCCGGTCGCCGGGTCGGATGCGGGCGAGGTTGGCCGCCGCCCGGGCGAGCCGGGGCGGAAGGCTCACGGGCCGCTGGAACGGCAGGGAGGGCATTCGGCGTCGGCTCGCCGCACGACGATCGACGGAGGCGACCTCTTCGAAGAGATGTCCGTCGCCGCTCGGGCTCTGCGCGAGCCAGAATCGGCGCTGAGGGTTTTCGAGGTCGATCGTTCCACCGCCGGATTTGAACGCGAGACCCACGGCCAAGACCTCACGGTCTTCCCCGCCCGAGGTCGGACTGCCCAACCGACGCACCGCCGCGGAACCTCCTGCGCCCCCCGCCCGGCGGGCGAACGACTCGAGGTCCGGGGCCCGAGCCCGCCAGACGATGCATCGTCGGGCCAGGGCCAACCGGTCGCCGAGCTCGGCGACCGCCGGCTCGCTCGGGAGCTCCACTCCGACGAGCCCGGGCAGTCCGAGGGGGTCGTCGGAAGCACGGCTCCCCCCCATCGCTTCGGCCGCCGAGATCGCCTCGGCGGCGGCGAGCGGGGAGCTTTCCCCCGAGATCTCCACGTAGGCGCGGGTCACGGCGTCGCCCCGTCGGCCCACTCCCGAAGGCGTCGTCGAACCTCAGCCGTGTGGGTGCCCTCCCAGTACACGTGCCCGCAGTCCGTACAGCGATAGAGCGCAAGACCGGCCGCGACCCGGTCCCAGGGGATCCCGGAATCCGGCGGGCTCGGCTCCGTCGGCTGATACGGGTGGAGGCGACCGTTGCAGACGGTGCACCGGTCGAACTGCACGTCCGAAGGGAGGTCGGGGAACGCCGCGCGGGTAGCCCGGACCTGCTGGTCGATCCGCGAGCTCGTCAGCAGAAGGGCCCTTGCGGCGCGTTGGGAGAGCTCCCGGTCCCGGGTCAGCACGACCCGGTCCTCGAGGCCGGCCCGGCGCACGATCTCGGCGTCGGTCCATCCCTGGGCGTAGGTCGTGTCGCAGCCGAGGAGGCGCAGGTACCGGGCCAACCGGCCGAGCATCTCGTCCGCGAGGAGCCGAGGAGGAGCCACGCCGCATGACGTGGGGGGCGGGAATTTAGGCTTGACCCAAGTTCGCCTCGTTCGTCATATACCGGCCGGCGTCTGGGACGACCCTCGCAGGACGAATCGATGCGTCTGTTCGGCACCAACGGCATCCGGGAGGTCGTCGGCGAGAAGCTCACGGCCCCGTTCGTCACGCAGGTGGCGAGCGCGATCGCCGCGCTGTCGCCCCCCGGCAAACCCATCGTCGTCGGCTGGGACGGGCGTACCTCGAGCCCCGCGTTCTCCCGCATCGTGAGCGCGACCCTGGCTCTCGCGGGTCACCACGTTGTCGAACTCGGGATCCTCCCGACCCCGGCCATCCAATACAACGTGACCCGTCTCGACGCACAACTGGCGGTCGTGGTCACGGCGTCCCATAATCCGCCCGAGTTCAACGGCCTGAAGTGCATCGCGGCGGACGGGCTCGAGGTCCCCCGCGCGGTCGAGGAAGCGATCGAGGCCGGCGTCGAGCGCGCCGTGGTGGCCGTCGCGCCGTTCGACCGGGTAGGGGACATCACGCCGCGCCCCGACGGGGGCCGGCGGTACGTCGACGGAATCCTGGAGCAGGTCGACGTCGCTCGCATCCGCGCCCGCAAGTTCACCGTCGTGCTCGACTGCGGGAACGGCGCCTCGGTTCCCACGAGCCCGGCGCTCCTTCGCCGGCTCGGATGCCGGGTGCTCACCCTCAACGGCCACGTCGACGGTACCTTCCCGGGTCACCTGTCCGAGCCGACCGAAGCAAATCTCGCCGACCTGAAGCGGATGGTACCCCTCGTCGGAGCCGACCTCGGCATCTGCCATGACGGGGACGCGGACCGAGCGGTGTTTGTCGACGCCGCGGGACGATATGTCCCCGGGGAGGAGACGCTCACCCTCCTCGGCCAGGACGCCGTTCAACGTCATCCGGGCGGCGTCGTCGTCACCCCCGTCACCGCCTCCCAGAGCCTCGAGGATGCCGTCACGGCCGCGCGCGGCACCGTGGTGTACACGCGCGTCGGGTCCCCCAGCGTGACCCACGAGATGCAGACGCGCCGCGCCGTGTTCGGCGGAGAGGAGAACGGCGGACTCATCTTCCCGAACTTCCAGATCGCCCGCGACGGCGCGATGACCGCCGCGGCGGTGCTCGACCTCCTGGCCCGTCGCAGCACGAGCCTCGGGGAGGCATTGGCGCTACTTCCCCGGTACACTCTGGTCAAGGAGAAGGTCCCATGCCCGGCAGCGCTTCGGGACGCCGTCCTGGCGCGGATCAAGGAGACCCTGGCGGCCGGAAGTGAGAAGGTGGTCACGATCGACGGGGTGAAGGCCTACCGCGAGGGCGGTTGGGTGCTACTCCGACCCTCCGGCACCGAGCCGCTCTTCCGAATCTTCGCCGAGTCGAAGGATCCGGCCCGGGCCCGCGCTCTCGCGGATGCCGGCGTCCAAGCGGTTCGTACGGCGGTCGCGGAACGGGGCGCCGCTCCGTGAGCCCCCTCTCCGAGCCCGTTGGGCCCGGGGAGACCCGAGACGAGACTCGGCCTCACCGGAGGAGGGGGCCGATGAGCAAGAGGCCGACGAGCAGCAGCACCAGCACGGTGAGCGTGATCGCGCCCATCGCCCGCTCGCCGCCTCGTTGAAAGTAGTAGAACCCGGAGATCACCCGGACGATCGGTGTCGCGACGAGGGCGAGCAGGCCGAGCGTAAGATACGCTTCGATCGACCCCGTGGCGAGGCCGTGGGCCAGCCCGGCCACGTTCAGGTATTGAAGGATCGGATTCGACGCGAGCGCCGAACCCGACGTGGCACTCGTGTGGACCGCGAGGTATACCGCGAGGCCGACGGCGAGAATTCCGAGAGAGCCGACGAGGCCGACGCGCAGCACGAGCGTCATCCGGCGGTAGACGTCGTCCGGGAGTTGCGGCGGAGGCGAAGCCGTGGCCCCGGTCGCGCTCACGGCAACCCCACGCCCCGGAGGATCAGTTCGATCGCCAACACCGCGACGACCGGAAGGAACAGGAGACGGACCGTTCGGTTGCGGAGTCCGGGCAGCACGCGGCTCCCCGCGTAGGCGCCGACGGCGGTCCCGATGGCCACCGGGGCGGCGACGAGCGGGTTCACATACCCGGCGGCGAGAAGAATGCCGGCGCCGGCGGCGGCCGTGACTCCGATCATGAAATTGCTGGTCGCCGTGGCGATCTTCATCGGGAGCCGGAGGAACCGCTCGAGGGCGAGCACCTTGAACACGCCCCCTCCGATGCCGAACATTCCGGAGACGACCCCGGCGCCGAACATCACCCCGAGGGCGGGGTCCGTGTCCGCGGCCTGGTACGAGACGTCACGCCCGAGCGAGCGGTCATGGTACTCTCCCGACAGGCCCAGCGCCACGGATCGACGGTCCGGCACGACCGCGGGCGGCAGCTCCTCGTCCCGGTGGGCCAGGCTTCCCGGGATGATCGCGAGCAACACAATGCCGAGGGCGATGAGCAGCGCATCGTCGAGATTGGCGTGCGCGAGGAATACGGTCGCCGTCGCCCCGATGAGCGCTCCGGGGACGGTCGCGATCTCGAGGAACATCCCGATGCGGATGTCCGTCAGCCGGTCGCGAAGGTATGCGGCCCCGGTCGTCGACGACGTCGCGAGGATCGTCATCAACCCGGTGCCGACCGCGATCGGGAATGGGACGCCGAAGAGGATCACGAGCACCGGGATGACGACGACCGCGCCGCCGAGCCCCGTCAAGGAACCCACGAGGCCCGCGACGACCGCCACGAGGGCGAGAAGGAGAACGAAGAGGCCGAGGTCCACGGCGGGTCACACAGCGTCGGGGTGGGAAAAGTCCGCCGGGGAACTTCGACCGGAGTCGGCGACGGCGAAACCTCAAAGCGCCCGGGTCGGTGCCCTGCGGTCACCTCGGGAGCAGAACGATGGAACCGCGAGGAGATCGGGTCGCGTTCGGCGGCCCCGGGATCTCCCCACGGTGGTCCCACAGCAACAAGGACGGGGTCGGGACCGCCTACTCCGCGGACTCCCGGATCTGGTACACGCTCTGGCGGGGCATCGTCACCGAGGTCTACTTCCCTACCATCGACCGACCGCAACTGCGTGACATGGAATTCCTCCTGACCGACGGGAAGACGTTCTTCCATGAGGAGAAACGAACGCTCACGTCCACTACGGAACGGCCCAATGACCACGCCCTTGGCTACCGTATCCGCAGCGAAGACCCCGAGGGGCGCTATCGGATCCACAAGGACGTGATCGGCGACCCTCATCTGCCGTGCCTGCTCGAGCACGTCCGACTCGAGACGCGCGCCTCCGACCTCCGCAAGGACCTTCGACTGTTCGTCCTCGCCTCCCCCCACCTCGACGTCGGGGGATGGGGAAACTCCGCAACGGTCCTGAAGATCCTCGACCGGACGATACTCACAGCGTCGCGCAATGGGGTCGCTCTGGCGCTCGGATGCACCTCCTCGTTCACCCAGGCGTCCGTCGGGTACGTCGGCGCGAGCGACGGATATACGGACATCTCCGAGCATCTCCGCATGGCCTGGGAGTTCGACCAGGCCCCGAACGGGAACGTCGCGCTGACCGGTGAGGTGCCGATCGCCGACACGAAGGAGTTCACCATCGGACTCGCGTTCGGCGAGACGATTCCCTCGGCCGTGACGACCCTCTTCCAGTCGCTCGGGACGCCGTTTGACCTGCACTACCGGCGATTCATCGAGCAGTGGGGGCGCAGCGCGGCCCGCCAACTGCCCCTCTCGGGTCCCCACGGGGACGGCGGCCGGCTGTATCGGGCCAGCCGTTCGATCCTCCTCGCTCACGAGGACAAGGTGTTCCCGGGGGCGTTCATCGCGTCGCTCTCCATCCCCTGGGGCGCCTCAAAGTCCGACGAGGACCGCGGGGGGTACCACCTAGTCTGGTCCCGAGACCTGTTCCACACCGCGAACGCGTTGCTCGCCTCGGGGTCGACCCAGTCCCCCCTGCGGGCCCTCATCTACCTCGCGAGCCGGCAGCGACCGGACGGCGGCTTTCCCCAGAACTTCTGGGTCGACGGGACCGCCTACTGGCAGGGGATGCAGCTGGACGAGGTCGCGTTGCCGATCCTTCTCGTTCGGCGGCTCCACGAGGCGAAACTGCTCGGACAGTTCGACCCGTACCCGATGATCCGCCAGGCGACCCGGTTCCTGATCGAGCACGCCCCCGTGACCCAGCAGGACCGGTGGGAGGAGATCGGCGGCTACTCGCCGGCGACACTCGCGACCAGCGTCGCCGCGCTCACGATATCGGCGGTCATCGCGCGTACCCGGGGGGACCCCCTCACCGCCGAGTTTATCCAAGAGTTCGCAGATTTCCTCGAGTCGCATATCGAGCGCTGGACGGTAACGGACTCCGGGACCCTCGTTCCGGGCATCCCCCGCCACTACGTTCGGATCCGTCCCGCCGACGTCAACGACCCGATCCCCCGAGCGGGCCCGGACATGGGAGCGATCCGACTGCCGAACCTCGAGCCCGGAACTCCGCAGGAGTTCCCCGCCTCGGAGATCGTCGACGGCGGGTTCCTCGACCTCGTCCGATTCGGCGTTCGTGCAGCGAACGACCCGACGATCGTCGACTCCGTGCGCGTGATCGACCAGGTACTGAAGGTGGATACCCCGCTCGGACCGGCGTGGCGCCGGTACAACCACGACGGGTACGGTGACCGGGAGGACGGGGGCCCGTACGCCGAATGGGGGCAAGGGCGCGCGTGGCCAATCCTGACCGGGGAACGCGGGCACTACGAGCTCGCCCTCGGCAACGACCCCAGCCCGTACCTCCGGGCCATGGAGAAGTTCGCGACCCCGACCGGGCTGTTGCCCGAGCAGGTCTGGGACGAGGCCGACCGGCCGAGCCTCCATCTCGAGTTCGGCCGACCGACCGAATCGGCCACGCCGCTCGCATGGGCCCAAGCGGAGTACATCACGCTCCTTCGGTCCGCCACCGACGGCAAGGTGTTCGACCTCGTGCCCGAGGTCTCCGACCGGTACATCCGGCGCCGCGGGGACCGCCGGAAGTTCGAGGTCTGGAGGTTCAACCGTCAACCCCAGAGCGCTCGTCCGGACGAGACGGTACGCGTCATCGCCGACCGTCCCTTCCGTCTGCATGCGAGCGACGATGCGTGGGCCACCAACGCGGACTTCGATTCAGTGGCGACCGGAGTCGACCTCCACTTCGTGGACCTCCTCCCCCTCGAGACGGAGGGTCGGGCGTGGAAGTTCACGTTCTATTGGCCGCAGGACGACCGATGGGAAGGCCGGGACTTCGCGGTGGTCTCCGGGCCCTGATCCGCGTGGGTGCAACCGCACTCAGTCGACCTTGAGCCACCGGGCGGAGACCATCCAGCCGACGACGAGCATCACCGCGGCGAAGAGGCCCAGGAACCCGAGGTTGATCCAGGGGACGCTGGTCTGAAGGACGAAGGCTCGTCCGAGCAGCGCCGAAAAGGTGATCGGGTTGACCGAGGAGATCGCGGTCATCCAGGCCGGGAAATATTGCCCGTTGAACAGGGCGGTGCTCGCGAACATGAGCGGCATCGTGATGAAGTTCGAGACCACGCCGGGGGTCTGCCAATCCGTCGACGACGCCGTGATCGCGAGGAAGAGGCTCGAGAAGCCGATCGCGAGGAAGAATAGCCCGCACACCCACGCCGCCCAGTCGAGCGGGGAGAGGTGGAACGAGACGCCGAACACGGTCGCCGCGACGATCATGATCGGGAACTGAACGAGGCCTCGCGTCGCGCCGCCGAGCGCCTTCGAGAGGAAGATGACCCCCTTCGAGGTCGGGGTGATCAGGATGCGCTTCATGAAACCGAACCGCTTGTCCTGGATCGTGCTCATCGAACCGAACATGCCGACGGACAGCATGGAGGTCGAGAGCGTGCCGGGCAGCAGGAACGCGATGTAGCTGTGCCCCTGGGCGAAGACCGCGATCACGCTCGGTGGCGCGTTCGCGAAGCTCGAGCCGAAGAACGCGAGCCACATGAACGGCTGGACGATCGTGATCAGGAGCACGAACGGATTGCGAAAGGTTCGCAGGAGCTCGCGGACGTACAGACCCACGAATTGGCTCCTCATTTTCGCGCCTGCCGCATCTGGGCGTAGAACTTTCGAATGTCGCGCATCGGCTCGTCCGAGCCGAGGCGCCGTCCCGTGAGGTCGAGGAACACCGTCTCGAGGCTCGGTTTGTCGATGCTGATCCGGCGGACGCTCTCCGTCCGAAGACTTCCAAGCAGGAGCGGGAGTACGGCCTCGGCGGAACTCACGCGGATCGTCCATTCGTTCCCCTGGGCCCGCACCTCCTGTACCCCCGCGATCGCGGCGATCCGTTGCGAATCCAGCGGTTCGGTCGTCTCGAGGAGCACGATGTCGGCCTTGACGCGCCCCTTGAGCTCCGAGGGAGTACCCTGGGCGATGACCCTCCCTTGGTCGATGATCGCGATCCGGTCGCAGAGCGCGTCGGCCTCCTCGATGTAGTGGGTCGTGAGCAGCACGGTGACGCCGAACTCCCGATGCACTCCGCCCACGATGTCCCAAAGCATCCGCCGCGTGCTGACATCGAGCCCGATCGTCGGTTCGTCCATGAAGATCACGAGCGGTTGATGGAGCAACGCGAGCGCGATCTCGAGCTTCTTTCGCATCCCCGTGGAGAACTTCCCGACCTTGTCGTTGGCACGGTCGTAGAGGGAGAAGTACCGGAGCAGGAGGTCGGCCCGCGGCTCCCAGTCCTTCAGGGCCTGGAGTTTCGCCTGGAGCCAGAGATTCTCGCGTGCGGTGAAGTCGTCGTCGAGGATCACCTCGGCCGCGACCCAACCGATCCGCGCGCGCACCTTGAGCGACTGCGTGCGCACATCGAACCCGGCGACGGTCGCGTCCCCGGAGGTAATGTCGCTAATGCCGGTCAGCACCTTGATCAGCGTCGTCTTGCCCGCCCCGTTGGGCCCGAGCAGTCCGAACACCGTCCCGGAAGGGATCGACAGGTTCACATTGTCGAGCGCAAGGACTCCCTTCGCGACCGAGCCGTACCGCTTGGTCACCCCGCGAACTTCGATCGCGCTGTCCGTCACGCCCCCCTCCGAACGGTCCGCCGCGATCGGAGCGCCGGTTCGGTCCCGACCGAGGCGAGCCGGCCCTCGGCGGCTCGCAGCTCCGAGAGCACTCGGTCCCGGAGCCGCCCGGTCCCGGCCCGCATCTGAGGGTCGCGCTCCAGATACTCCTCGATCCCCTCGAGGTGGCGGTGCAGGTGGCGAAGAAGGTGCTGCCCCGGATCGCCCGCGCCGGCGACCTCGGACCAGAGCAACCCGAGGTCCGGGCCCGATCGCCCCCGCCCCATCCATCCTCGACGGAGTCGGCCGAGGAACGCTCGCCCCTGCGGGGTGATGGTATAGACCCGCCGGCGACCGTCCTGTCGAGGGCGCGCGAACCCCTTGCGCACCAGTGCTTGAAGCGCGGGATAGATCGCACCCGCGCCGGGTCGCCATCCACCTTCCGTCCGGTCGGAGATCCGCTCCGCGAGTAGGTACCCGTAGACGGGCCCGTCGCGCTCCATCACTGACAGCGCATAGAGGCCGAGGAGCCGGCCGGGTCGAGGGCCCCGCGCGCCGGTCGGACGTGACATATTCGATTATGAGTCGAATTCGATATAACGCCGTCGCCCGCGCCGAACGGCGGACCCCGGGTCGAGTCAAGGTCGCCCGGTACGAACTCCCTCCACTTGAACTACGGGCCGCTGCGACGCCCGAAGGCCCCCCTCCCCGACCGAAGGGAACATGGTAGAATCGGACCGTTCGGCGGTGCCGGCGGAGGATTATCGGGACACGTATCCGGGCTTCCAGCGGCCTCCCGCGTTGGTCCAAACGCTCAACGACACCGAAGAGGCGATCCGCCAACGCCTCGCGCGCCTACGATTGTTCGACCGAATCTTCCTGCTGCATCGGGACTGGATGACCCGGATCACGATGCTGATGATCATCCTGTCCGTATTTTGGGGAGCGGTCGGAGCCTTCGACATCTTCGGATTCCAGTCGCAGGTCGTCGGACTCGCCACCGGAGGTCCGGTCGAGCTCTCGAATCAGGAGATCTACTCGTCGCTGACGCTGCACGGGATCCGCATGCTGTTCGGGTTCGCGCAGCAGCTCGAGATGGCGTTCTTCGGTTTCCTCCTCGTCAACGTGCTGGGTCTCACGCCTCGGTACAAGTGGAGGCTGTACACCTCGGTGGCGCTGATCAACCTCTCGATCATTCTGATCGAGGGGCCGATCTATCTCGTACCGTTCAACGACAACTACTTCCCGGCGGTGGGATGGTACTTCCTCTCCCCGCTCGGTGTCGCGAACGACAGCCTCTACGTGGTCTCGCCGCTCTGGTTTCTCGGATGGCTCGCCCTGGCCTCCTCGGTACTCCTCTGGACCTGGTGGATGGTCTCTCACTTCATGGTCTGGTACCGGGCGCAGCCCGCGAATTACCGGCGCCTACCGGTCTTCGTGCTGTTCATCCTGGTGACGCTCGTCCTGATCCCGCTGACCTACGTCCCGCTCCTCGTATCGACCGTCTGGGACCTCGGCGCCTACTTCGGAAACTGGGCGATGAACCCGCTCGCCAACCAGGTGATCTTCTGGATGTTCGGGCATGGGATCGTGTACATCCTGTTCCTGCTGCCGATCGCGGGGCTCTACCTCCTCTTTCCCATCCTCGCCCGGAGGCCCCCGTACTCCTACCGCTGGGCCTTCGTCGCCGCAGTCATGTTCGTGCTGCTCACGCCATTGCTCGGGTTGCACCACCTCTATCTCGCACCGATCCCGAGCTGGTCGGTATGGCTCACGATGGCGTTGTCGTTCCTGATCATCATTCCGTCGGCCATCACCTTCTTTTCACTCTGGATGACCCTGAAGGGCGTACCGCGTTCACAGTGGGAGTGGAATGCCGTCGCCCTCTTCGCGCTCCTCGCCTTTGCCGGTTCCATCCTGGGCGGCCTTTCGGGACCGGTCGTCGCCACCGTCCCGTGGGACGTCGACCTTCACAACTCGTTCTTCGTCCTCAGTCACTTCCATGCGCTGACGATCCTCTCGATCACGGCGGGAGGTTTTGCGCTCGCCTACGCGTTCTTTCCGATCCTCACGGGGAGATCCTGGTATTCGTCGCGACTCGCGCTCGGACACTTCCTCCTGACCGCCGTCGGAGGGGTAGGGGTGGTGCTCGCGATGGACGATCTCGGAAGCCTCGGGGTGCTGCGTCGCTCGTTCATCCTCCCGATGCTGCCGCAACTCACCGAATACCAGCTCCTCCTGTTCGGCTCGATCATCGTCGTACTGCTGGGTCAACTCCTCTTCGTCCTGAACGGATTCCTGACCGTGTTCTGGGGTTCCCTGTTCTCGTCGTCCGGCCTATCGTTCGATGAGGCGGTTCGCCAGGCGGCCCAGTCGACCTGTCCGACACATCGACACGTCCCGATCGAGGACCGGCCCTTCGCCCGCCGAGTGTCTCGCGCACGTCGAGAACGCGTCGAGCAGCTGTGGGTCGGAACGGTCGCCATCCTCCTGATCGTGGTTCTCGCGATGTATACGCCGGCGGTCCTCTCCACGTCGAACGCCATCGGGTCCGCAGGCACGGCTCCCCCCGGCACGGAGTTCGTCGTGCTTTCGGGCCAGCAGTACTATTGGACCGTGGGCGAGTCGGGCCGGGTGAACGGCACCTTCGACAACGTGGTCGTCGCGTACGCCGGCCAGTGGATCAATGTGAACGCCACCGCGGTCGGCGCGACTCAGGGGTTCTACCTCCCCGTCCGGGACGAGCAGGTGGTCAACTTCCAGGTCGTCCCGGGATCGGAGTCGCATGCGCTGTTCCAGGCCCCGAGCGACCCCGGAGTCTACGGAGCACCCGACAGTGAGTACGACGGCCCCTGGTTCGGCCAGGACGTCACCGCACTGATCGTCCTTCCGGCTCCCGGCCCCTTCCCGACGCTCGCTCCCTTCCAATCGAGTGGGGGCGGCGGAGACATCTACAATCCCCCGATCTACGCCTCGGCGACGGCGGACCTCGTGGCGGACTCGTTGGGACTGTTCAACGCCTCCGTTCCCGGACCGACGTTGACAGCGTCGGCCGGGCCGGTCTCGTTCCAATGGTCCGTTCCGTTGTCCTCGATCGGGGTCAACAACTACCTGGTCAATGTCACCTCGAGCGCCCCCAATCAACAGCAACAGTACGTGATCGATCACAATTACTCGCTGCCGGAGTCGTTCGGGATTTGGGGGATTCACCCGTCGGCAGGTCTCGCCTCCGTCACGAACTCCTCGCTTCGCATCAATTCGGTCGAGGTCGAGACCGCGACCCTGCTTCCCGGCGTCTACCTGTACGGCGTGATCCACCCCGTCGACTACTCGTACGACCCGTCCTCGGATTCCGGAGTCACGACCGGTAGCGACCGCGGATTCGTGATGGGACTTTGGGGCGTACTGTGGGTGAACACGTGAGCGCATCGACATCGTCGGAGAGCTCCTGGTCGTCCCCCTTCGCGATCTTCGGCTACGCCATGGTCGCCGCCAGTGCGATGGCGATCGCCGAGATCGCCTACTACTCCACGGATCCCGCGCTCTCGGCCGCCTCCCTCGGGACGACCGGAGGCATCGTGGTCGCCGTCATCGCGTTCGTCTTGTTCGGCCTCTGGGGCGCTCCGAACGAGTAACGTCACACCACCGAAGCCGGATCATCGAGTCGTCCCTGTGGGCGGTCCGGGATTCCCAAAGGCCTCGATCGAGAGCTCGGACCCCTCCCGGCGAGGTCGCCCGGGCGGGCGGATCCTATCTTACCAAGGGCGATGCGGCTGCTTCCGCCGTGGCCACGGCGACCGGAGCAGATCCGCTCGATCCCCGGTTCCGAGTGGGCGTCGGAGGCACTCGTCCGGTCAGGAAGAGTGCGAAGATCAGGGACAACAGGATCGACACGGCGATCACGAGGAACACCTGGTCGTACGACGTGGTGAGTGCGTTCGCGAGCGCCGTCGGGGTCGTAGCCCCGGCAGAGAGGACGCCGTACCGCCAAGCCTGGAAGACCGTGAGGAGCGAGATCCCGAGGGCGCCGCCCAGGCTCTGGAGAAAACGAGTGAGCCCGATCGCAGCACCGACCTCCGCGGGCGGAGCTTCGTTCTGGACCGCGATGGTCGTCCCCGCGAGCCCCAAGCCGAGACCAAATCCCATGGGAATGAGGGGCAGCGCGATCCCTCCAACCGGTAGGAAGCCGAACGCGAGGACCCAGAGTGGAGACGATGGCGTCAGCACGGTCAGGAAGAACGCGGCGATCGTCGCCACGATCAGCCCGGGAACCACCACGTTCCGGTACGATACTCGGCTCAGGATTTGACCCGAGATCGCCGCACCGAGGATCAGCGGAACGGCCAGGAAATAGATGATGTCCCGAACGTCGCCCGCGGCGTTCGGACCTCCGTGCAGGAGCACGATCCCCACGAACACCGAGAGGAACGTGATGAGGGAGCTGAACACGACCCCGCTGAAGAACATCGCCCCACTGCAGGCGGCGATGACTCGCTCCTTCAGCAGGCGGAAGGGAACGAGCGGCTCCTTGACTCGGAACTCCCACCACATGAAGATGGCAACGAGCACCAGCGCGGCGGCGAGCAGACCGACGGTCCGGGGATCCGTCCATGCCCATCCGGCGTCCGCCACCTGGACCAGCGCCAGCATGAGCGCCGCCACCCAGCCGGAGAGGAGGGCCGCCCCCGGCACGTCGAACCCGCCGGGAACCTGCGGTCGCAGCGGCCCGACGGCGAAGAGAAGGACGATCATGGCGAGGATGCCGAACGGGAGATTGATGTAGAACACCCACCGCCAGGTAGTGATGCTCACGATGTAGCTGCCGAGGAGGGGGCCGAGAACGATCGCGATACCGGCCGCGCCACTGATCAGCCCCACGACCTTGGCTCGAGTCGCGGGCGGGAAGAGCACCGCGACCATCGCGATGGCGACGGGGAAGATGCCTCCGCCTCCGAATCCCTGCACGCCTCGAAACGCGATCAGCTCAGAGAGATTCTGGCTGAGGCCCGCGAGGGCCGAGCCGGCGATGAAGATGACGAGGCCGATGAGGAACACATTGCGGCGGCTGGTGATGTCCGAGAGCCGAGCAAAGATGGGGATGGAGATGGTCGAGGAGATGAGATAGGCGCTGACGACGAACGTCACCCCGTCGACCTGGTGAAGATCGATCGCGATGTTCGGAAGGACGGTGGCCACTACGAGGGAGTCCATAGCGCCCATGAGCACCGCGAGAAAGACCGAGACGAGGACGAGAATGGATGCGGTCGGGGAGAGGGCGTGGAATTTCCAGGACTCCTCCGTGGCGATCTCGGGGTCGCTCGGGAGAACCGCCGTCTCTGCCAACTTACTGCCCCCGGTATGGGAAGGAACGGCGTCCCTCGACGCCATAATGACTAATGGTCAATATAAGGACTCGCGGTCAGTATGGAGGGGCGGGAAAGTAGATGTACGCTCTTCCCGTAGCCGCTCCGGGACCAGGGAGGGCGTACCCCGCTAAGCGATGCCGAAGGTAGTGGCCGGCTACAAGACCCAGGCCCGAGCGCGGATCGTCGAGGCGGCCCACGCCGTGTTCCACCGGCAGGGATTCCGCACTGCGACGATGGACGATATCGCCAAGGAGGTGGGGGTCAGCAAAGGAGCTCTCTACCTGTACTTTCGGACCAAGACCGAGATCCTGGTGCAGGTTCAGAAGCAGTCCCGTACGGAGGTGCTCCGCAAATGGGAGGGACTGATGAGCGAGGGGGATATCGCCGAAGGGATCGCCCACTCCCTCGATGAGGTATTCTCCGGCAACGTGGATCCCGGGGTCTGGCACGAACTGGCTGCGGAATCCGCCACCGACCCGCATCTCCGTGACGCTCTCGAGCTCGACCATCGGGACGACACCAAGATCATGCGCACGTTCCTGCGACGCCTTGTAGCCCGGGGACGGATCCCTGCAATGGAGGACCCCGAGGGTACCGCGGACATCGTCCTGACGCTCCTGCAAGGTACCGCTCTTCGCGTGATGATGCGCGGCAATGCCCAGGATGCCCACGAGAAGCTCGTCCGAGAACTACGGATCGTCCTCGGGACCGGAGCCTCGGTACGCCGACGGCCGCGCTAGGTTTGCGACCGTCCGCCGCTGCGGGTGTTCGCCGGCTCGCGCATGGCTCGGCGACTCTGTCGTGCTCGTACCCGGGCGCCGCCTCGGCGAGAATCCCGGCTACCGAATCACCAGTCTGGCCACCCAGGGGTAGTTGGCCTCGAGGAGCGCCTTCCCACCAGTGAACCCGGATAGGTGGCAATCGGCCAGTACGGCCGTCGTGTTGGCGTTCTCCGCGGCCACCGCGACCGCGTAGAGGCCCGCTTTCAGCGAATCATGTCGGAAGGTCTGATGCGCGTTGATCAGGTCGAGAGCGTAGTAGGTGCTGTTGATGATCGTGTTGTGGTCCACCAGGGCGGGCGACCCCGGCCCTTCGATCAGGATCCCCGCGTCGGTTTCGTTGATCGTGTTGTGCGCGACCACGGTCCCCGGCGTGATGCTGGCGAGGAAGATGCCGAGGTCCTGGTCGGCGTAGAACGGGTCTACGCCACAAGCCGGTGTGACCGGAAATGGAATACTCGCGCAGGTGAAGTTCTCGACTACATTGTCGGTGACGATCGCCGAAGTGAAGACGACCGCGATACCGCCGTCCGACCCGGCCTCCCCCGTCACGAAGTTGTCCGAAACGACGGAGACCCCGTAGACCACGATCCCGTACGCGGCCGTCAGCGGTCCGGGACCCACCACGACCACGTTGTCCTTGATCGTGGCCGTGCTTCCGCTCGGTCCCCGGACACCCCCTACGGAGATCGAAAACACGTCGAAGCCGCGTACCTGGTCGCTTTCGACCCAGCCGTGGCCTTCGACCTGATTGCTCGTCCCGACCCCGGGCGAATCGTCGAGCCCGATGCTGAGCCCGCGGCCGAAGGAGATCGTCCCGGGGCTTCCGTGGGTAGTGCACGCGTTCCCGAGGTTCGCCGACGACCCCCACGCCACAAAGTCGACGTCCCACACGCGGAGCGAGGCGTTTTGGCCGACGCCGATCCCGCCCCCCGTGGGGACCCCGATACTGTTCGACAACATGCACTGCTCCGTGACGCGCACGGTGAGCTCGGAGATCTTGACCTTGGAGTGGTTCCCGACCTCGACCACGAAGACATTCCCGAGAGCATCTATCTGCATTCGGGCGGGTGATCGAAAGATTGTCTTTCCCTCCCCGGCGCCGACCAGATTGAGATCCTTATCGATGTGCAGCTGACCGATGAAGGTGCCGGCGGGAAAATGGACGGTCGAGCCCATCGGCGCATTATCGATCTGCGACTGGAGCTCCGCGGTCGATGTTCCCGGCGACCGCAGGCCCCCCAGGGTGGGTACGGCCCCGCCATTCGAGCGGGGGAGCGCCGGCGTGGCTCCGGCGGGAGGAAGCATCGACAGGACGAGGGTAAGCGCCAACGCGGTCGTGACAATCGCTGCGAATCGGGTTGCGCGTCGACCTACGAGATCAACCTGCATGGTAAGCACCCACCGAGGAACGGGTAGAGCGTTCCCATTTATGCGAGTTTCGTGGCTGGCTCTCGCGAGCGCCCGGCGGCCGGAGTTCGTCCGCCGCCCCGAAGTATCGTCACAACTGAAATCACCTTGAGGAAAGGTAGATGGGGCCGGAAAATGTACGTAATTTATGGTGGCCCACGGGACCTACGGGTTGGCTCGTAGGGCCCTGAAAATCTACGTGCTGACGGACCTCGTCCTCGGGCCTCTGCTCGTCGGTGCGGGACTCCTCGCCTGGGCCCTCCTCATCGCTGGGATTGCGGCGTCGTGGCACCTGGGGGTGCCCTGGCCCCTCGCGATGACCGCGGTCGGGCTCGCCTGGGCGGCCATCGCCCTCGGATGCCGTCGTGTCGTCCGACGCGTGCTGGGGCTCATGCGCGCTCCGGTCGCCGTGCCCGGGGCGTAGTGGTTCTGCTCGCCCCCGCCCCGAGATCGGATCCCGGAGAATCTCCTGCGAACCGGGCAGCGAACCTGCACCTGGGATGGTGCGCCTCGAGCTCCCGACGGACGATCGCCGTCGAACGGAATCTCCGCCTAGGGTGGGGCCGCGAGGTGCGCCCACGCGGTGTCGAATCCGTAGAAGAGAGCCGCGATCCCGGCCAAGATGACGACCACCAGGAACAACCCGAGGAGGACGTTCCACATCATCGGGATCTGCGGTGTGGACTCGGACGGCATCGGATCCGCGCCCGGAACGATCGGGCCCACGACAAACCAGTCGAGGTAGAGCGTCACCGGATAGCTCAGGACGGCGATCCCTCCGAACCCGAGGAACAGCAACAGGGTCTCGAGGGGTTCCAGGGTGAGCGAGAGGGTGTAGCCCCGGTACCCGTAGTAGATGACCCCGAAGCCGATGACGACCCCCAGCATGCCGACAAAGTGGGTCGGAAGTCGAAGGTTCACCGCGATGGCGAACGATACCAGGAGGAACGAGAGCAGAAGCAGCGAGTCGAAGAAGAGAAGGTCGTAGGCGGCAAGGACGTTGGACCCCATGATCGGGAGGCTCAGCGGCCAGGTGAACTCACCCCAGAGCGCGATGATTCCCAGGACCGCCCCGAGGGACCCCATCACGATCGCGCCCTCGCGGAGATGGGTATGGGCTCGCAGCCGGTCCTTGCGGCGCATCTCGAACCAGACCATGAATCCCGTGTAGAACACCGTGCACGCGACCAGGATCAGTAGGTCCAGGACCAGTGTGAGGTCGTCCGTGAACGTCATAGTTCACCCGCGCAGGCCGAGGGGAACGCGGAAGGACCGCGCCCATCGCCGAACCCGAGGGATGCCGGGGCGAGTTCAGCGTGAGTGCCCGCGAAAGGTTGTTTCGCCCGCATTCTGCCGGTAGGTCCGAGAGTCGCGGCATAAAGAGTTGCTCAATTTTGCTTAACTTGAATCAAGTTCCCCCGGTGGGGCAGCTGCAATCCCCCACGAGAGGTACGCGGATCGATCCCGCGCCCCGGCGACCGCTCCACTCCGGGCGCCTCGCCTACTTGGGCCAGCACCGCGGGCCGTCCGAGCCAACCCCTTAATCTGGAGGTCGGTCCAGGCCCCTTGCCACCACCCGAAACAACGGCCGCTCTTCGACAAGACCCGGGATCGTGGACGGGCCACGATCCTCAAAGTGGATACCGGACGAGGCCACGAGGTCCCGCACGGTGCTTGAAACCAGGATCTCCCCCGGCTCGGCGACCGCCGCGATCCGAACCGCGAGGTCCACCGCCGCGCCCCCCACGTCGTTCTCGATGAACGTGCACTCCCCCGTGAGGAGACCCACGCGCGTCTCGAGACCCAGCCTCCCGAGCGCTTGCTGGATCGACCGGGCGCATTGGATCGCTCGGGTCGGCCCGTCGAACACGGCGAGAAATCCGTCTCCCCGCTTCTTCACGTCGCGGCCCCGGTAGGTAGTCGCGGTCAGATGGGTGATGTCGCGAACATGAGGGAGGAGGTTTCGCCGCGCGGGCCCGCGCGTACCCGATCCCTTTGGCTTGGATTTCACAATGTCCACGCAGAGAATCGTGGCTAGGACCTGTTCGAACGTGGGCTGGGAGGGGGTTCCGGCCACGAACTCCTCGATCGCCGGGATCACCTCGTCCGCCAGGTCGGAGAATCCGTGCGTCGCCCCGGGCCATTCCCGGAACAGTGCACCGGGGATACGGGAGCAGAGATCTCGGGCCGCGTCCACGCTCGCGACCGGGTCCCCGGTTCGGTTCATGACCAGCGTGGGTACCCGGATCGCCGGCAACACGTCCCTCGTGTCGAGCTCGAGGTTCATCCGCTCGAGTGCGGCCACCGCGCTCGGGCTCCCTCCGGCGTGAGAGTACCGAAAACACCACTCGAGGAGAGCGGGGTCGGGGTCCTTGCCCAGACCATAGCCCGTGCCCAGGATGTACGGAAGGGTCACCCCATGCTCGGTCAGCTCGTCGATCATCCTCTGCTGCTCCTCCCGGGTCACCCCCCACGGATAGTCCGTCGTCTGCGTCCACCTCGCCTGGACCCCCCACAGGAGGAGCGCGCGGGTCCGGGCAGGGTAGGTCGCGGCGAACAGGCAGGCCATTGAACCCCCTTCCGAGAGGCCGAACACCGCGGCACTCTGGCTCCCGACCGCATCCATCACCGCACGGATGTCGTCCATCCGCTCCTCGAGCATTGCCGCAGTGGTGGGCCGATCGGAGAGTCCGGTGCCGCGCTTGTCAAAGCGGATGAGCCGAAACGAAGAACTCAATCGCTCGAAGAACCGGGCGCGCGGCGGCCAGTCCCAGTCCAAGTCCAGGTGGGAGACCGTACCGGGCGCCCACACCATGTCGATGGGACCATCCCCGGTGACTTGGTAGGCGATCCGGATCTGACCGCTCTTGGCGTAGTTGGTCTCCGGCCTCATTCGTCCCGTCCTGCGTGCGCATCCGTTGAGCGTCGTTTCAGACCGTTCCCCTATGTGACCATACCGCTCTCACGGCGTTCGCGGGACGGCCGTCCTGAGGACGGAGGCAATTCGGGACATCGCTTGTCCGGGGCCCAAGCCCGAACTCTCCCTGGGCGAGCCCATCCAGATGCAGATGGTCGGAGGCTCACCCAGGGCGGTTACAGAGGAATCTGAACCTCTTTCTGAGGGAGCCCGCATTCCGGGAGTGCTCGAGCTTCTCGGCGAGCGTGGTCCTTCCCCGTTCGGACCACGTCGAGGAAACGCCCCGACGTCCGGATACGGACCGTAATCCGAAGGGGTTCCGAACCGTGGCGAATCGCCGAGGGAGACGCAGGGCCCCGCACGTCGCCGAGAGGTGGGTCTCCGTCCCCGGCCGCTACGGCGTCCAGGTCGGACCGCCGTATCCCGCCGGCAGTGCCGGCGGCTCCGAGCCGCCGAAGGGGTCGGGACGCGGCTCGGGGGAACGACCGTTCTTCTTCGCGAGGTACCGGTCGATCGCGGCCGCGGCACGTTCGCCGGCGGCCATCGCGTGAACCACCGACCGACCCCCCGTAGCGAAGACGCCCTCGACGTCGGTCATCCAGTCCGGCCGCGGACCCTCGGGCCAACCCATCGACGCGAATTTGAACCCGTAGTCCTGATCGAACCCCGATACGTCCGCGACCTCGCCGACCGCGACGATGACCATGTCGCACGGAATCGTCTCCTCCGAGTTCGGAACGACGACCAAGGTGCGGCGTCCGCGAGCGTCCGGCGGACCGTGCTCGGTCCGCTCGACCAGCAGACCTTCGACCCGTTCCGTTCCCACGATCTCCTTCGGGGCCCGGTAGAAGACGAAGTGGATCCCTTCGATCTCGCCACCGGTCTTCTCCTCTTCGGTGGCCTTCATGTCGTCCGGCCCTCGGCGGTAGACCAGTTGAACGTCGCCGC
>Ga0209274_10000268_pt1 | contig 37032 bp, 30 predicted proteins | sample HubBroMetageREF1_FD_188343 | JGI IMG/M metagenome (GOLD analysis project Ga0209274, IMG submission 188343) | Reference soil microbial communities from the Hubbard Brook experimental Forest, New Hampshire, USA - Hubbard Brook CCASE Soil... | ecosystem: Environmental > Terrestrial > Soil >...
TCCAGGAATGCCCGCCAGATTCGCAGTTACGGTGTAGATATCTGCGAGATACATGGCCAGCGGATCATTCAACTTCTCACCTAACTTAAAAGCAGGCGTCGGACAAGTAGGCGCGGCGATCACATCTACTTTCTTGAATGCCTCGTCGAAGTCGTGCGTCAGCAGCGTGCGCACTTTCTGCGCCTTCAGATAGTAAGCGTCATAGTAACCAGCGCTGATCGCATAAGTGCCGAGCATGATGCGGCGCTTCACTTCCATGCCGAATCCACCGTCGCGGGTTTGCCGGTACATTTCGGAAAGCGTATTCGCCTTGGCGCGAAAGCCGTAGCGCACACCGTCGTAGCGCGCCAAGTTGGCCGACGCTTCCGCGGTCGCCACAATGTAATAGGTCGGAATCGCATACTCGGTGTGCGGCAAACTCACCGGCACTATGTCGCACCCCAACTCCGCGAGCTTCTGAATCGCAGCCTCTACCGCAGCGCGCACTTCGGGATCAAGCCCCGAGCCGAAATATTCTTTAGCCACACCGACCTTCAACCCCTTAACCGGCTTCTCAAGTTCCGCCACATAGTCGGGCACAGGCACCTCGGCGGAAGTCGGATCCATGGGATCGCGCCCCGCAATCGTGCGCAGCACCAGCGCAACTTCCTTCACCGTTTTCGCAAACGGCCCAATGTGATCCAGCGACGAAGCAAAAGCAATCAGCCCGTAGCGCGACACGCGTCCATAGGTCGGCTTCAATCCAACTACGCCGCAAAACGACGCCGGCTGGCGAATCGACCCGCCGGTATCGGAGCCGAGCGTCGCGACCGCCATTTCCGCGGCTACCGCTGCCGCCGATCCGCCGGACGATCCGCCTGGCACGCGGCTCCTGTCGCGCGGATTGTGCACCGGGTAATACGCCGAGTTCTCGGTGGACGAGCCCATGGCAAACTCATCGCAGTTGAGCTTGCCTAGAATCACGGCGCCCGCCGCTTCCAGGCGAGCGACCGCCGTGCAGTCATACGGCGGAATAAAATTGTCGAGAATTTTCGAAGCAGCGGTGGTGCGCACGCCGCTCGTCACCATGACGTCTTTGATCGCAACCGGAACTCCCGCCAGCGGCGGCAAGGGCTTGCCCGCCGCAGCCATCGCATCGATGCGCCCCGCCTGGGTAAGAGCGCGCTCTTCACAAAGAGTGAGAAACGCGCCAATTTCCGAATCTTCCTGCCGGATGCGTGTGAAGTAATCCCGAGCCAGCGCGGTCGCGGTCGTCTGCCGCTCTGCGATCGCGGCGCGAACATCATCGATCGTCAATTCAGACACCATCGTTTTCAAGCACTATCTCTCAATCACCTTCGGCACTTCGAAAAATGTCCCGTCAGTATCCGGAGCATTCTTTACCGCGACATCGTGCGGCAGAGATTTCCGCAGACCGTCCTTCACATCCTCGCGAATGGCGTATGCAAAGCGGCCGCTTCCCTGCCGTGACTCGTCGTTGTTCTCGCCATAGCGGTCGGAGACCTGAGCCATGGGCGCTACTTTGTCCGTCTCCAGTTCGCTGAGTCGTTCGACATATTCCAGAATGGAGTTCAAATCGCGCAGCATGCGAGCGCACTCTTCCTCGGTTAACTCGAGGTTAGCCAAATCGGCCACGTGGGCAACATCTTTGTCGGTAACTTTCATAGGTTCGAGGCGCAGCCCCCAAAAGGGTTTTTTTTCGAACAATTATGGCATCGCTAAAGCGATGCCCTGATACGAATCCCGAGTTCTTCCACAGCCGCTACGCCTTCACCTTTACGCTTTAACCACGAACTCAATCCGCTTCACCGCAGTCGCGGAATATTTATTGATCAAGGCCACGTAGCGCGGCGCCAGGCAGGCGAGTTCCCGCCGCCATTCCGCGTCGGCAACTTCCACCCGCAGAATTCCATCGGAAAAACTGAGCGCCCGGGTGCGATCGGCTACCGCGCTGCCACACGCGATCGGCCAAGCCAGTAGCGCGCTCTCGCTCGCCGGCGCGCGCTTAAGAGCGTTCACGATGATGGTTTCGAGGCCGGCGGAAGCGCGGTTCAAGGCATGACTCCAGAGTTCGGAACGGGATCGAAACGGCAACAGCGGCGAATGCACCGCTGCCGAGCTTCGCTCAGCTTGGACGGGCGACCGCGCCCGTCCCCCAACACGAGCTCTAGGAACGACGATCCGAAGAGACGATTGTAGCATCGCAAGTTGTTGTGTCTTTATGATGCGACAGAGGCTGCCGCCGCCGCGGCCTTGGTGCGCTTCTTGGCGAGTTTGCGCAGATGGGCCGCCGAATACATACTTTTCCGGCAGCGCGGCGCACCGCATAAGCAGCGTGCGTCTTCCTCGCCATCGTAGAGGTTGTAGTCGTAGGTCAATTCCTCTCCCGCCTCAATATCGCGCAGCGCAATGATCCACATCTTTCCCCGGATCTGATCGGTCTCGCAGTTCGGCTGGCAGGAATGATTGACGAAGGCGGCCACGCCGAAGCCATCGATAATGCGTTTGCCGCCGTCCAATCCGAATAGATAGGTGTTCGGAAAGGGGTCGTAAAGATCGTCGGCCTGCTCGTAGGTGAGCAGTTCGCCCACGTATTCTACGATCAGCGTTCCTTTGCGGATCGGCCGCGTGGTGTAGCAACCATGGGAGTGAATGCGCGAGTGGCGAATGATGAGCGTCATAGAGCGTCCATTTATCTTTAGCACACTAGGCGCCGGATCGTGCAAGTGCCCAGTGTATGAGTTCTCGGATCTCAGTTCCCAGCTCTCAGTTTGCGGATCTCCGAACTCAGCCGGCCGCGCGATTTTCCTGAAAGCTGAGAGCTGACAACTGAGAGCTCCCCTCGAAACCTGCTAATATTCTCACCCGGAGACTTTCACGCTATGGCTCAACATCCACCGCGCTTTCTGAAGATTGTCGACGACGCCAAGCAGCGCGTTCGTGAAACCAATGTTGATGCGATCAAGGCCCGGCTTGATCGCGGCGAGAAATTTGTTCTGGTTGACGTTCGCGAAGACCGCGAATTCGACGCCGACCACCTTCCTGGAGCCGTCCATCTGGGCAAGGGCATCATTGAGCGCGATATTGAGGGCAAATATCCCGATCTGAAAACTGAACTCGTACTCTATTGTGGCGGCGGCTTCCGTTCCGCGCTGGCCGCCGATAACCTGCAAAAAATGGGATACACCAATGTCATATCCATGGATGGCGGAATCCGCGATTGGCGCCAAATGGGCTACCCGCTGGAGAAGTGACGGCACCGGCGTTCTGTCTTCGTAAGTTCTGGGCATAGGTTTGGGCGTGCGCCGGATTGCATACCATCGGCTTCTTTGAAAAAATGGCGTAACGGTACTGTGGGGTCCCGGCAATGTCTCAAATAGGAAGTTTTGCGCTGCTGCTGGCGCTCGGCCTGAGTGCGTATTCTTTTCTGGCAGGCTTCTTGTCACTGTTCGGTAAAGATGCCGCTTCGGCCCGCCTCGGAGAAACCGCCCGCCGCGCTGGAATCGCCACGTTCGCCGCCGTGCTCCTGGCCGCCATCGTCCTTGTGGTGACCGCGTTCAACGACGACTTCTCCATCGCCTATATCTTCCATCACAGCAATCGCGATTTGCCCGCCGCCTATAAGTTCGCCGTGCTGTGGTCCGGCCAGGAAGGCTCGCTGCTGTTCTGGTCGCTGCTGCTGGCTGGCTACGGATTCGTTCTTCGCTTGCGCTACAAGACCGATCAGCGCCTGTTTGCGTACGCTTCGGTGATCATCGCTTCGGTGCAGATTTTCTTTCTGCTGATTCTGAATTTTGCCGCGCACCCGTTCGCCGTCATGCAGGGCGCGCTCCCTGCCGATGGCACGGGATTGAATCCACTTCTGCAATATCCCGAGATGGTCATTCATCCGCCCATGCTGTACCTGGGATACGTCGGCTTCACCGTTCCCTTCGCCTTTGCGCTGGGTGCGCTCATCATGAAGTATCCCGGCGAAAAATGGATTCACATCACCCGCCGCTGGACCATGGTGACCTGGTGCTTCCTCACCATCGGAGTTTTCCTCGGCGCGCACTGGGCTTACGCTGTCCTCGGATGGGGCGGCTACTGGGGATGGGACCCGGTGGAAAATGCCTCGCTGATGCCGTGGCTCACCGGCACAGCGTTTCTGCATTCTGTAATGATGCAGGAAAAACGTGGCATGTTGAAAGTCTGGAACATGGCGCTAATCTTCGCGACCTTTCTGCTCTCGATGCTTGGCACTTTCCTCACGCGTTCCGGTGTGATCAGTTCGGTGCACGCTTTCGCGCAGTCCTCGATCGGAACCTGGTTCCTGGTCTTCATCGGATTGACTTTGGCGGTCTGCACATTTTTTCTGATAAAGAACCGGTCGCATCTCCAGAGCGAGCACAAGCTGGAATCGCTGGCTTCGCGCGAATCCAGTTTTCTATTTAACAATCTTCTCTTGCTCGTCGTCTGCTTCACGATCTTGTGGGGCACGTTTTTTCCGATCCTGTCGGAATTCGTTCAGGGACACAAAGTCACGGTTGGGCCGCCGTTTTTCAATCGTGTGGCTATCCCGGTGGCTTTGCTGTTGCTGTTGCTCACCGCCGTCGGTCCGCTGTTGGCGTGGCGCAAGACTTCCATCGAAAGCCTGAAGCGGAATTTCCTCTTCCCCGCGATTGGCTCGCTGGCCGTCGGCGGCATGATGATCCTGTTCGGCGTCCGTCCCTGGGAGGATCCCTCTTATTTCTACGCCACCATGGCCGCCATTCTCGCGGCGCTCGTGATCTTCACCGTGATCTCTGAATTCCTCCGCGGAGGCCGGGTGATCGCCGGCAAGACGCAACAGAATCTGTTCTCGGCCATGATGCAGCTATGCCACCGAAACACGCGCCGTTACGGCGGCTACATTGTCCACTTCGGCGTCGCCCTGGTGATCATTGGCATCCTCGGAACGCCTTTCAACAGAGAAGTCGAAAAAGAAATGGGCTTTGGCGACAAAATTAACATCGGCCCCTACACTCTGGTCTGCCAGTCCTTCACGCAGGATGACAATCCCAACTACGCCAACGAGTGGGCCATCATCAATGTATTCCGCGACGGCAAGCAGATTACGACCATGTATCCCGAGCGCCGGTTTTATAAAGCCAGCCAGCAGCCGCAGACGTTGCCCCGCATTTATCCGAGTTTCCGCGAAGATTTGTTTCTGGTGACTGATGTCTATCTGGTCTACGAAGGCAAGAACGAGACCACGGGACGGCCCATCATCAAAGCGCACCTGAATCCGCTGGTCCCCTGGATCTGGATCGGCCTGATCATCATGGTCTTCGGCACCATAATCGCACTCGTGCCCAATGCCGTCGCGGTGCGGGTCGAGGCAACCACGCCGGTTCGCACTCCAGCCCATGTAGGAGCAGGTGATTGAGATGAAACCCGCGGCTTCGTTCAGAGCGGATTCAGTGCCTCGTGTGGGGACGGGCGCCCCCGCCCGTCCAAGCCGAGCGCGGCTCGGCAGTTGCCAGCGGCCACAGCAACTCTGGATTCGCTGCAATCGCTGGCTGCAGGCCGCCACTCTCGCCGTTGCGGTAGTGGTGTTCATGGGCGCCGGCGACGATGCTGCGCGTTTCAAAGACCTCGGACATCGCATGATGTGCGTCTGCGGATGCAGCCAGATATTGCTGGAATGCAATCACGTCGGCTGTACATACTCCGACAAAATGCGCGACCAACTGCAGGCGGCGCTCGATAAAGGCACCACTAATAACGACGACCTCATCCTGCAAGGCTTTGTGCAAGAATACGGACCGACGGTGATCGCCGCGCCCACCGCCAAGGGCTTTAATCGCGTGGCCTGGATCATGCCCTTCGTCGTTCTGGCCCTCGGCATCGCCTTCGCGGTTCACATCGTGCGCTCATGGAAGAATCGGCCCGAGCCAGCGCTCGCCGATGGCATCGCGATCCCGCACGGCAGCGAATTAGACGAGTTTCGACGGAAGGCCCGCAAGGAGACCGACCTATGATCAGAGAGTGTGGCGCGGGCTCCCCCGCCCGCGAAAAGCCGCGAGCGAATAATGAGGTTGAGGGCAAGGAGCCAGCCCGATGATCCTTTTCGTCTGCGCAGTTTTCACCGTCGCCTGTCTCTACTACGTTTTCTTCTTCCCCGGCGAAGTCTACTCGGGAGAAGAAAAAACCCGTCTGGGCTATCTCCGCGAGCGCAAGGAAGCGGTCTACGAAAACCTGCGCGACCTGAATTTCGAATACAAAGCCGGCAAGGTGCCAGACGTGGATTATCAATCCATGCGCACCTCGCTCGAAGAAGAAGCAGCCGCGATCATGGCGGAGATTGCGCGGTTGGAGCAGGCGGCTGGACAGGTGGTGTAAGTGCTTAACATGATCGATTCAGCTTTCTCTTTCCGTGAGGCTGCAAGTTTGGACAAGAGGCCGCTTGTCATAAGAACGCCCGGACAGTAGGATTCCCCAGGTCATGCTAATCCCTCGATCATTTCTCAGGTGGTTTGCCTCAGCGGTATTCGGAATTATGTCAACGGTTGCACTCTGCCAATCACCGACCCCAGAATCAAGTTCTCCGAGCAAGCGCGACCAAGCCGATGCTTTGATCCAAAAAGCGCTCCAGAGATTCGCCGCAGAGGACTTCAAGGGGAACGTACAGCTTCTCAAGGAAGCTGCAACGATAGACCCGACCAATCCTAGAGTGTGGTGGAAACTCTGCGAAGCCTACCAACTTACAGACGAAATGAACCTCGCCATCGATGCTTGCAAGCACAACATTGAGATTAACCCGGATGGGCTTTCACACAATTCTCTTGGATTGGTCTACCTCGCCCAAAAAGATTACGCGCGTGCCGCGCAGGAGTTCGAAAAAGCGATCGCAGATTCCGCAAGACCACCGATTATTTACCAAAATCTTCTATTTGCTTTGTTCGGGTCGAAGCAGTATGAAAAGGCAACCTCATTCGCGCAACGATTCATTAAGGTCAGCGCCGGTGATCCGCCAAACATGAAATTGGGATACGAAATGTTGGGAATCGCCCACGACAAGACTGGCAAAAAGAATGAGGCGCGTGAAGCATTTGCGAAAGCCGGCTTTGTGTCATGCCAAATAGGAAGCAACGATAAAGGCGACCTGAGTGTCGACTGTCATAATTGACAAGCGGAGATTCTCTGTTTCTGAGTCCCATTGTTCCCCTATCCGAAGGAGTTTTTTTGACCAAACTCGCAAAATCCGCCCTACTTGCCGCCATCTTCTCTCTATCCCTAGCCCAAGCCCCGGCCCAAACCCTGACCGGCACCGTCACCAACGGCACCACCAACAAGCCCGCCGCCGGAGACGAAGTCATCCTCATCAACCTCACCACCACCATGGAAATCGCCGCCAAGACCAAAGTCGACAGCGCGGGGAAGTTCAGCTTCCAAATCGCCGGCCCTCCCGGACCGCACCTCATCCGCGCCGTGCACCAGGGAGTCACGTATCACCAAATGGCGCCTCCCGGAGTCAACTCAGTTGATGTCCAGGTCTACGACGTCACGACCAAAGTCACTGGCCTCAGCGTGACCGCCGACGTGATTCGCTTCCAGGCCGACAGCGGAACCATGCAGGGAGTGCGCTTGTTCGTCATCAATAACACGTCTACTCCCGCGAAGACGCAGATGAACGATCACAACTTCGAGTTCTATGTGCCCGCTGGCGCGAAGGTTGAACAAGTGCAGGCCCGCTCCCCGAACGGCCAGCCCATCGCCGCCGAAGCCGTGCCCCAAGCTGAGAAGAACCGCTACGCCATCAACTTCCCGCTTCGTCCCGGAGAAACGCAGTTCCAGGTGGAGTTCACTCTGCCCTACTCCGGCGAGATCAAGATCGATCCCAAGCCGCTCTATCCGGCCGCACACCTGGTCATCGTTTTACCCAAGACTATGCAGTTCAAAGCCGCGAACGCGTCTAGCTTCGAAGATATGCACGAGCCCGGCCAAGGCGACAGCCAGGTGGAAGTCGCGCAGCAGACCAAGCTCGGCCAGCCGCTCAGCTTCACCCTGCAGGGTAACGGAGTCATCACCGAGCAGCCCGGAGACACCGCGTCCAGCGCAGCCCAACAACAGGATCAGCAAGCGCAATCTCAAAGCGGCGACAATCGTTCTGGTGCTAATGCTGGTGCTAATGCTAACGACAATCGGCCCGGCGGCGGACTTGGCGTCCCCATCGATGCGCCCGATGCTCTGCAGAAATATCGCTGGCCCATCCTCTTCGGATTCGCCGTGCTGCTCGCCATCGGCGGGTGGGTGGTCACAAAACGGCAACCCGTAACCTCAGTCGCGACGTCCACCACCAGGCCTGGCGCGGGGTCGAGCGGCCAAGGAGTGGCGCTCCGTCCAGCCACCACGCCCGCGGCATCTGTGGCCACCACTCCAGCCGCGAGGTCATCGCTGCTGCTCGAGGCGTTGAAAGAAGAAATGTTCCAACTCGAAGTAGAGAAAAAGCAAGGCAAGATCGCGCCCGAGGAATACGAAAGGGCCAAGGCAGCCCTGGACCAGACACTAGACCGGGCCCTGAAGCGCCAGGGATGATTACGAGTGCGGTGTTCACTGAAAAGTGAAAACCGGGAACTGAGAACTGCCCCTTGAGCCGAAGCGCTGTCTCCAACATCTAATAGAATCAAGCCGCGGAATAACCCAAGGCAAAGTTTATGAGCAACGTATTCAAAACCACACTCCTGCTGACCGCCATGACTCTGCTGCTCATGCTGGCGGGGCGCGCTTTCGGAGGCCAAAACGGCATGCTGATGGCGCTAGCCTTCGCCGCCGTCATGAATTTCGTGGCCTACTTTTTCTCCGACAAGATCGCTCTGGCCACCTACCGCGCGCAGCCCGTCAGCCGCGAAGACTTGCCGCGCGTCTACAACATCGTCGAGCGTCTGTCGCAAAAAGTCGGCCTTCCTATGCCCAAGGTCTACCTCATCCCAACCGACTCGCCCAACGCCTTCGCCACCGGACGCAATCCGAACCACGCGTCCGTAGCCGTAACCCAAGGCATTCTCGGACTGCTCAACGACGAAGAACTGGAAGGCGTCATCGCTCATGAACTCGGCCACGTGCGCAATCGCGACATCCTGATCAGTTCGATCGCAGCCACTTTGGCCGGCGCCATCACGTGGCTAGCCTCAATCGCCAGATGGGGAATGATTTTTGGCGGCATGAGAGGCGAGCGCGACGATCGCGGCGGCGGGGGCATCGCTGCCATTGCCATGATTTTCCTCGCCCCCTTCGCGGCCATGCTGATCCAGTTAGCCGTCTCGCGCTCTCGCGAATACGGAGCCGATGACACTGGAGCCCACTGGACCGGCAATCCCTACGCCCTGGCGAGCGCCCTCGCCAAAATCGACGCCTATTCTAAACAGCGGCCGCTGATAGCCAGTCCATCGACCGCGCATCTTTTCATCATTGCGCCGTTCCTAGGTGGGATGAGCTTCGGCAGCCTGTTCTCGACGCATCCGCCGACAGCGAAAAGAATCGAGCGCTTGACGGGAAGACCCGCAGAATTCTTTCAGTAGAGACGGGGCTTGCCCCGTCTCGGCTTCGCATCAGCACTGCCCGCGCAGCATCGTCCGAGGATAGAGAGCCGCGGCAAGCTGCGTCTCTACTTTGTGACATCGGTAACCGCCGCCGCCGCCACCCACATAGTAGAATCGCCAACAATGGCTCCCGAAACTCTGGTGGCAACGTCCCGCCGCGCCGCGGAACTCGAGAATAGTCTCCGCCGCGTAATCCGCGGCAAAGACGAAGTCCTCCGCCTCGCCCTGGTTTCGATCTTCGCCAAAGGCCACTTGCTGATCGAAGGCGTCCCCGGGGTCGGCAAGACCACGCTGGGCCAGGCGCTGGCCCGCGCCATCGACTGCACCTTTCAGCGCATCCAGTTCACCAGCGACATGCTGCCCTCCGACGTGCTGGGCATCTCGATTTACTCCGCCATCGAGCAGAAATTCGAATTCAAGCGCGGACCGGTTTTCGCCAACGTTCTGTTAGCCGACGAAATCAATCGCACTACTCCAAAGACCCAGTCTGCCCTGCTCGAAGCCATGAACGAGGGCCAAGTCACAATCGACGCGCACTCGTACCAGCTGCCGCAACCGTTTCTAGTGCTGGCCACGCAGAATCCCATCGAGCACCATGGCACGTATCCCTTGCCCGAGTCACAACTTGATCGCTTCCTGATGCGGGTTCGCATGGGATACCCCGAAGGCAATGCCGAGCGCGAGATCCTGCGCGCCGAAGCCGGAGTAGCCCAACTGGAAAACCTGCGCCCCGTGCTCAATGCCGCCGACGTAGTAGAAATCCAGCAAGCCGTGGCGCAAGTTCACGTAGACGAATCGCTGATCACTTACCTGCTGAATATAGTTAGTAAGACGCGCGAGTCCGAGTATCTCTCTCTCGGAGTATCTCCCCGAGGTTCGCAAATGCTCTACCGCGCCGCCCAGGCCATGGCCTTCCTCGAAGGCCGCGATTACTGCACGCCCGAAGATTTCAAGCCGCTGGTCGTAAGCGTCTTCGCACATCGCGTAGTAGTAAGCTCGCTCTACACTTCCACGTTGAAAAAGTCCGAGCAGGCCGAGCAAGTGCTGCGCGAGATTTTAGAGAGCGTACCGGTTCCGGTGTAGTTAGTTCTCAGTTAGACTCCAACCATGATCGCGGAGGTTATCCCCAGCTCCTACGACGCGGAAGGGAAAAAAGTCTTCCGTCCGTTCGACCGCCGCAAAGGGCCTCGGCCGACATTCCCGCTTGGTCGTTATGTGAGCCATCCTCTCACTGTTCACTGCCACTCGATCGAAGACATCCGCAAATTCCTGATCGGATGCAAAGCAGTTTCCGATAGAGAGCTCTTCGATAAAGAGGACTATTGGCAACCGCCTGAAGATTTCGAAAAAAGGAAGAAAGGCGACTGCGAAGATTTCTCGTTTTGGACTTGGCGCCAGTTCATGGACTTGGGCTATGACGCTCGTGTTGTCTTCGGTCGGCGCGGCAGGTATGGAACCGGACATGCATGGGTCCAATTTATTCAAGATGGGAAATGCTTTCTAGTTGAACCGCAACGCTGCGGTCTCGGCGACAGGTTCCCAAGACTAGGCACCCTGAGGTACCAGCCGCGATTTTCAGTCGCATGGGACGGAGAGAATCTTGCCTACTACCAGCACCGCGAACATTCCTCAGAACCGCCGGTCGCTGATGTCGCACGCCTGCTTCCCGAATACCTCTTCTTTTGGGGACGCTTTTGGCTCGGCGCTCCAGTCAGAATCCCCCGGGCTCTTTGGTATTTGCTGAAGCGCTTTCTAAAAGGGTTTCGTTGGATGGGAAAAACGCGCCGATTCTGACTTTCTGCCCCGCCCAGCGAAACGTCGCCCAAGCCCGTTTACTCGCCCGAGGCTACCGGCGGAGCCGGTTGCAAGCTGGACAGCCGCGAGATCGTCGCCACCATCATCCCGGAGAGAAACTGCATAGTGGCGACATCATTATTGTCGAACGCGTGCGGCGTCGACGACAACACCTCGAAAACTCCCAGCGTCCGCCGAAAATGCCGCAGCGGAGCAACCAAAATCGAGCGCACGCCCATACGCCGGCAGGTCGCCCAATCCACGCGCGGGTTCGATTCGGCATCGTCGCAGAGCAGCACTTGGCCGGTGCGAACGCATTCAGCCGAGAGTCCGCTATCGGTTTGCAGGCGCACGCCAATATCGGGAGCGGTGCGGCCGGTGCGCGCCCGGCATACAATTTCGTTGCCCCGGCGCAGCGCGATGGCCGACCCGGTGGCGCCGGTCAGCACCTGCGCTTTTTCCGCGATGATGCTGATGCCGGGCTCGAGATCGATCTCCCCGGCGTTAATCAGAGTATGAGGCGCAGAGACAGGGCCATGATGCCGAGGCCGCATACGATGGCGAGTGGAAAAAGTCGCCGCCGCGGGCCGTTCGCTCGCATATTCGTCGCCCCACTCTTCGCCAGCCCCGGCAACCTGCGGAACCGTGTAAAGCAGCGACCGCACCAGTCGGTCCAACTCCGCGTCCGCGATGAGGTGCGCTGTCTGTTGTCCGTGGAGCGATCCGCCCAGAACGCGCGAAAGACTCAGCACCGCGCCGCTGCCGCAAGCCAGGCAACGCGGCGTGTTGTTTGGGCTGAGCAATTCACACTGCACGCAAAACACTGCCGACTGCAAGGAAATGAAATTTACGTCGGTGGCCGTGAGCGATCGCTGCATTTTGATGATTCCCTTCGGACAATGCGGAAGAATGAGAGTAAACAGTTGCGCGCGCGGGAAAAAGTGACCGCGCTGGTTCGGGCTGTGGATAACCGATCTGGCGGATGGCGTCTATGTGGCCAACTCGCCAGTGACACTGCGGCGATTCGCATCAGGGCATGCCTTCAGGCATGCCAAAATCGCTGGAAAACAAATGCGCCTTCAGGCGCTGCCGGGGCACAACTATAATTCCATTCATGTCATTTCTCCGATTCCTCATGCTGTTGTCGCTCGTAGTCTGGCTCGGCGGCCTCATCTTTCTGGCTTTCGTCGAAGCGCCCACCGTTTTTTCTCCCGGACTGCTCCCGACCCGCCACATGGCTGGATCGATCGTAGGCCGCTCGCTCGATGTGCTGCACTGCATGGCCATCGCTTTCGGAATCGTTTTCTTGATCGCGTCCATGGTTTACAGCCGGATGACCACCGGCAATGCGCGCCCGCTGGCGGCGCGGCACCTGTTGATCGTGCTGATGTTGCTGCTGACCGTGATCTCGCAGTTCGCCATTTCTCCGAAAATGCACGCCCTTCGCGCCGAGGTTGGCGTGATCGACAACGTGCCTCTGGACAATCCGCTGCGCCGCGAATTCGACCGCCTGCATGTGTGGTCGGAGAAGTTCGAGGAGGCGGTGCTTCTGCTGGGGTTGGTGGCGTTGTACGCAACCGCGCAAGCCTTCCGGTAACATGCTGGTGGAGGGACGCGCCTCGCCCGTCCTTGCGATTGCACAAGAACTGACAACTGAGAGCTGAGATCTGTCCCCATGAAAACTGGCATCATCGGTCTGCCGCAAGTCGGCAAAACATCTTTATTTGGCATTCTGACGAAGGTGCACCTTTCCGAGCAGGCCTATTCGAACCCGCGCGAGGCGCACATCGGAGTCGCGAAGGTGCCCGACGATCGCCTCGACAAACTAGCCGCGCTCTACAAACCGAAGAAGCTGACGCACGCCTCGGTCGAATACGTGGACGTCGGCGCCATCGGCCAGGACGCGCTGAAAGAGACCGCTTACATCGGCCATCTGCGCCAGGTGGACGCGCTCATTCACGTTCTCCGCGCCTTTGAAAGCGATGCGATTCCACATGTCGGTCCCATCGATCCGCTGCGCGACATCAAGAACGTCGAGTTCGATCTCATGGTCAGCGATCTGGGTCAGATCGAAAAGCGCCTGGAGCGCCTCGAAAAAGATTTGAAGAAGATGAAGACGCCCGAACTGGAAAAAGAAAACGAGCTGCTGATCAAAGCCAAAGCCTTTTTAGAAACCGAGAAGCCGCTGCGCGAAATGGAAATGTCATCCGAGGACAAGAAGCGCATCCGCGGCTTCATGTTTCTCAGCGAGAAGCCGATGCTCTACGTGCTCAACATCGGTGAGAGCACCGAACTCGGCAAAGACCTGGAAGCGGCGGTGGCGAAATATAACCTGACCGAAGTAGCTGCGCGTCCGAATGCCGGAGCCAGCGCCATCTGCGGCAAAGTGGAGGCGGAACTCGCGGAGATGAGCGACGAAGACGCGGCGGAATTTCTCGGCAGTTATGGACTGACAGAAAGCGGACTCTCGCGGCTGATCCGCAAGAGCTACCACCTGCTGGGGCTGATTTCGTTCTTCACCGCCGGCGAAGACGAATGCCGAGCCTGGACAATCCCGCTGAACACGCGCGCCCAGAACGGAGCCGGAGCGATTCATTCCGATCTGGAAAAACACTTCATCCGAGCCGAGACCATTCGCTGGGATCAGCTACTGGAAGCGGGCTCGGAGGCGAACGCCCGCGCCAAGGGCACGTTGCGCCTGGAAGGTAAGGACTACATTGTGCAGGATGGCGATGTGATGCACATTCGGCACAGCGGATAAACCAGTTCCCAGTTCCCAGCTCCCAGTTCTCGGTTCTCAGTGGATCACAGCACGATGGCTTTTGGTTTTTCTCTGAGAACTGAGAACCGGGGACTGAGAACTGTTTTCAATAGCGGCTCTGCTTCGCCCAGAGCCGCACCACTTCCTCAACCGAGAAAGGCTCGTCCGGCTTCTCAGCGAATTTCGCCTCGAGGCTGAAGGCTTGCACCTCGAGAGGCACGCTGACGTGGGAACGGGTTCGCAAGAAGCCCCGCACAAAGAGTTCGGTATAGCGATCGAGCCCGAGAACCTTGAACTGCACCGTATGAACCAGCGCGTGAAACAAGCGCCGGTCATTGATTTCACCGTGAAAGACCACGACATCTTCAAAGGTCAAGGAGGGCATTTGAGCCAGTTCAGGCAGATTGGTGAGGCCCAGAGCCGTCGCTTCCGCGTAGAACGGAGGATTGCTGACACAACGGTTCCGCAGTAAGGCAATTCGGATCTCCGCCAGCAGAGCCGGCGAAAAAAAAGGATGCATCGCACTGCGCTGGTCGGTGCCGAGTGGCAATCCCTGGGGGCGGTATTCCTTTCGCTGGTCTTGGAGGTATTGCCGCACGCGGTCAACTGCGGCAGCCAGTTTCTCGGCCGGAAATGACTCTGCTCGCGGCGCGACACCCGAATCCAGATCAGAGACTTGACGGACAATCTCGCCGTAATAGTCTCTCAACGCCGTGGCCGATGCCATTGCCTTGCGCAATACATTCCGCTCGCCGTAGCGAGCGATATCTTCGGGCGAAAAACGCAGCCGCAGCCGGTCGGTCGCGCATTCGGCACTCAGCAACTCCAGCTGGGCGTGACGCAGCTCTGCGTTGAGCTGCACAATGGCGACGCGGTCGTCGCCTTTAGTCCATGAATACATCTCTTGCACTCCTGAATTTGAACTCCGCAGGGAAGGCGGGAAGGGTCTCAGTTGCACAACTTCATGATACTTTAACATCGTTAATTTTACGTTGTCAACAAATAATAATTCCCCTTTGATATAATCTGTGTATATCATTCATAATAAATGATATATATAACATACTCTGTCCAATTGTGAATTTGCGTTTCCCAGATTTATGTTATACGTTGTACAAGACAGTAGAAAATGGAGGGTGAAATCGCATGCCCCCGATTCCGGATCAGCAGCTGGAAGAACGCATCTTGACCGCCGCCCGACGATTATGGCGGAAACACGGCGAGGCGGGCCTTACATTGCGAGGCGTGGCACGTGCGGCCGGCACGACCACACCCACGGTTTACAAACGCTTTCGCAACAAAGAAGCAATCCGGCTGGCGCTGGCATCGCGTTTTCGAGAAGAAATGCTCGCCGACGCGTTCGTGTCGACATCGGTGGAGGAGATACCGCGGCGGTATCTAGCCTATGCGGAAACCAATCCGCACGAATACGATCTGCTCCGTTTGTCCTGGGCCCAGTTGTTTGCACCTGGTCGCCCGAGGCCCGGACGAGCCTTGGCAGTGGCGCAGATGGCCGCGCGCTTTGGCGGCGCGCCCGAAGATTACGAACAAATTGCCGACGCGATGTTCCTGATTTGCCATGGCACCGCTACCATGATTACTCTTAGCGGCGATCCCGCGGCCCAGAAAATAATGCGTGAGGTCTGCCTTAAGACGTGCGATAGGCTGCTTGAGCACGTGGAAATCTTCCGTTCACGCGACTAGGCACGCGACCGGATGGTTGGCGTCATCACGCCTCAGTGCACATGAAAAAAACGGTCCAGCAAGAACATGCAGGCCGCTCCGACGAAAACCAGTAGCGCCATCCTCACTCCTGGTTCTTTATTTACTTCCGGAATCAAATCCGACGCGGCGACGTAAATCGTGACGCCCGCCGACAAAGGCAAGCCGAAGCTGACCTCGTAGCGGAAGAGGGCCATCGTCATCACTCCGGCCACGGTTGCCACGCCTAGCGCCACGGACGCTCCCCAGGCGAACGCGCGGCTTCGGCCGCTGGCCAGCATCACCGACGACACCGTGAATCCTTCCGGAATCTTGTGCAGAAAAACCGCGATGAAGATGATCCAGCCAAGCGCCGGGGAAACCAGGAACCCAGAGGCGATCGCGATGCCGTCGAAGAACGTGTGAATCAGCAGGCCGATCAGAACCGAATATCCCTTGTGCGAATGCACGAACTGCTCGGCGTGCGTTTCTTCTCCAAAGTGAAAGTGCGGAGTAACGGTGTGCTCGAAAAAATGCACGAGCAGATATCCGCCGAGGATGAGAAATCCGGCATACGGACCCCGCAGTGTAATGCTCTCCGGCACCATCTCAACCAGCGCCGTGGCCAGCATAAATCCGGCACCGAGCGCAACGAAGTAGCGGAGATACGAGCGCTCCCAATTCCTTTGGACGATAATGGCGCCGCCGAAGACGTTCGCGCCCGCCGCCGTCAACCCCAGCAGCACACTGGTTAGGATGGGGGACATGAGGAAAAAGAATAGCAGGAAGCGATGACCGGGTGGTCGGCTATCAGCTTTCAGTTGTCAGTTGTCAGTAAAGCCGTTGGCCTGTGCAGCGGGTGGGCAGAGGCCAGCTATAATCCGCAGTAACCGACAGCTGAGAGCTGACAGCTGCCTTTAATGCGCTTCGAACTCTTCGTAGCAACCCGTTATCTGCGCGCCAAACGCCGCCAGGCGTTCATCGGCGTCATCACGGGTATCTCTATCCTAGGAGTGGCCGCGGGCGTGGCTTCGCTGATCGTCGCGCTCGCCATCAACAACGGCTTTCGGCAGGACTTGCAGGCGCGGCTCCTCGGCTCGACCGCGCACATCAGTCTGCTACGGGTGGAGAGTGACGGCATCCACGACTGGCGTCCATTGCTGGAGAAGTTATCGAAACAGCCACACGTTATGGCGGCCGCTCCGGCGATTTACGAGCAGGTGCTGATTTCGCGCGGTCCGCGGGCGCGCGGCGCCGTACTCAAGGGGATGCTGCCGCAGTATGAGCGGAAGGTCAGCGATCTGCTGAACTCAGTGACGCTCGGATCGGCGGCGGCGCTGGAGGAGGAGGGCACGGACGCTACCGGTGGGGCTCAACAAATAATTGCAAAGGCACGTGCAACGGCAGCGGGCGAGGGCGCCGGCTCTACACAAGCGGAATCTCCTGACGACCTTGCCGGCGTGCAGCAGCGCGTGGCCGCGATGCCTCCAATTATTCTGGGCAAAGACATAGCTGACGAGCTGGGCGCGACCGTCGGCTCGGTGGTGCTGGTGACTTCGCCGCAGGGCGAGCTGACTCCGTTTGGCATGGTGCCGAAGTACATTCGCTTTCACGTCGCGGGAATCTTCAACTCCGGCTTCTACGACTACGACTCTTCCTGGGCGTTCATACGGCTGTCAGATGCGCAGGAATTGTTCGGGTTGGGCGACGTGATCTCGGTGATCCAATTCAAGATCGACGATATCTATCTTGCAGGCGAAGTGGCCGAACAACTCCAAAAGCAAGCCGGACACGGCTTCATGGCCAAGAACTGGATGGAGGAGAACAAGCCGCTCTTCCATGCGCTGAAAATGGAGAAGGTCGTCACGTACATTACGACCGGCCTGATCGTGTTCGTGGCCGCGCTCAACATTCTGATCTCGCTAATCATGATGGTCATGGAGAAGACAAAAGACATAGCCGTTCTAATGTCGCTGGGAACAAAGAAGAAACAGATACGCCGGGTCTTCATTGCGCAGGGCGTGCTGATTGGCGTGATCGGGACGGCGATCGGCCTCGTGCTCGGCTACGCCATCTCCTGGGCAGGCGGACACTACCACTTCATTTCGCTCTCGCCAGAGGTCTATTCGATCGATTACGTGCCCTTCGCGCCGCGTCTGACAGATGGACTGATCGTAGCTCTGGTTTCCATCGGAATCTCGTTTGTGGCTACGATTTACCCGTCGTGGTCGGCGGCGCGGATTCTGCCAGCGGAAGCGCTCCGCTACGAATAGAGGTTTCCGGTGTTGCAGTGACCCCGGTCATATTGCAATTGCTTTCCAGAGGTATACAGTTTCTGGCATGGCTCGCTCTCGCATGTCGAATCGCAGGAACGGGTTGTTCGCCCTCATGATCTAATGGATCAGGTCTAATGGCTTAGGTCCAGTGGATCACAGACGGTCTCCTCAGGTTGCAGCCGGAGGCGGCCTTGGTACTTAGGAGGGCAAGTTTGCATCCAATAGCTCAAGATCCTCTGCTGAGGGTCGAAGGGTTAAGTAAGGTGTTTCGCTCAGGCGAAGCGCAACTCGTGCTCTTTGAGAATTTGTCTTTCCAGGTGAGCAAAGGAACGATGCTGGCCATCGTAGGCCAATCGGGTGCCGGCAAAAGTACGTTGTTGCACATCCTGGCGGCTCTTGATCGTCCTTCTGCAGGCGCCGTTTACTGCGCCAACTCTCAAGTGAATGCACTCTCCGAGGATGACGCCGCTGAATTTCGTAACCGCCAAATCGGTTACGTCTGGCAGTTTCACTACCTGTTGCCGGAATTTACCGCTCTGGAAAATGTCGCCATGCCGCTGCTGACGCGCGGGCAAGCGCTGGCGTCATCAGTGAAGGAGGCTTCGCGCTGGCTGCGCGAAGTGGGACTGGAAGATCGCGGCCATCATCGCTCCGGCGAACTCTCCGGCGGCGAACAGCAACGCCTGGCGCTGGCCAGAGCTCTTATAACCCAGCCGCAAGTCTTGCTGGCCGATGAGCCGACCGGCGATCTTGACGGACGCACCGGCGAATTGGTTTTTGAATTGGTTGCGCGATTGCACCGCGAGCACCAGTTGACCTCGTTGATCGCCACTCATAATCTGGCGTTTGCACGTAGGTGCCATCGCGTTTTACGTCTCGATCAGGGCAAAATAGAGGAATTGGCGCCCGAGTCGCTTTTGGCGTGACCAAAGGCAGAGCCCAAATGGTTAATGAACGAAAGTTGAAAAGTCGGAGTGCCCGAAGGTAAGACTATAGGGGTTACTATAAGGCGAATATCGCTTGGGACAATACGCGATATTAAATGCATAATGAAGTAGAGTCATGGGTTTGGCGGAGGGTGTGGGCGTTCCGCAGGAACTCGGGGGGAATTGGTTTATGTTCGAACGCTACACGGAGAAAGCCAGGCGCGTTATTTTCTTCGCGCGCTACGAGGCCAGCCAGTTCGGCTCTCCTTATATTGAGACCGAACATCTGCTGCTCGGACTGCTGCGCGAAGACAAAGCCCTGACCAATCGTTTTCTACGCTCTCATGCGTCGGTGGAATCGATCCGTAAGCAGATCGAGGGTCACACCACCATCCGGGAAAAAGTTTCCACTTCGGTCGATCTCCCCCTGAGCAACGAATGCAAGCGCGTGTTGGCCTACGCTTCGGAAGAGGCGGAGCGCCTTTCCCACAAACATATTGGAACCGAGCACCTGTTGTTGGGATTGTTGCGTGAAGAAAAATGTTTTGCCGCTGAGATTTTGCACGAGCGGGGACTGCGGCTTTCGACCATCCGCGAAGAACTGGCGCGTACCAGCCAGGAAAAAGCGACGCCGCAGCGCGGACAGCGCGAATCCTCTTTGCTGAGTGAATTTTCGCGCGACCTCACCCAGTCCGCTATGGACAGCCAGCTCGATCCGCTGGTCGGCCGCGATAACGAAGTGGAGCGAGTGGTGCAGATCCTATGCCGCCGCACCAAGAATAATCCGGTGCTCATAGGCGAGCCCGGCGTGGGCAAGACCGCCATCGTGGAAGGCCTGGCGCAGCGCATCGCCGACGGCGAAGTTCCATCGTTTCTGGCCGACAAACGCATTCTCGCTCTTGATCTTTCTCTGATCGTAGCCGGTACCAAGTATCGCGGCCAGTTCGAAGAGCGCCTCAAGACCATCATGAAAGAGCTGATGGAATCGCAGAATTCCATCATCTTCATCGACGAACTGCACACGCTCGTAGGCGCGGGATCGGCCGAAGGCTCGCTCGACGCGGCCAACATCCTGAAGCCGGCCTTGTCGCGCGGCGAAATTCAGTGCATCGGCGCGACCACGCCCGCGGAGTACCGCAAGTCCATCGAAAAGGACCGCTCGCTCGAGCGCCGCTTCCAGGCCGTAAAAGTTCCGCCGCCAAACGAAGTCGACGCGGTCAAGATTCTTTTCGGCATCAAAGAGCGCTACGAAAAATTCCACGCCGTCACCTACACCGACGACGCCATCAATTTTTCCGTGTCGCACTCGAATCGCTATATTCCCGACCGTTTCTTGCCGGATAAGGCCATCGATCTGATCGACGAAGCCGGCGCTCGCGTGAAGCTCCGCCAGACCACGCTGCCCGAAGAGTTGACCGAAGTCCAAAAGCGCATCAAGTTCATCGTCCATCGTATGGAGAACGCCATCGCGAACCACGAGTTCGAGAAGGCGCGCTTCTACTCGGATGAGGAACGCAAGGAGCGCGAGAACCTGCGCGCCCTTCGCGAAAAATACCACCTCGATGAATCCTCCACCGGCGTTGTCGGTCGGGAGGACATCGAGGACGTGGTAAGCCGCTGGACCGGCGTTCCCATCACCTCGATCAAAGAAGAAGAAACGCAAAAGCTGCTGCGCATAGAAGAAGAACTGCACAAGCGCATCATCTCGCAGGAAAAAGCGATCAGCGCTCTAGCGCGCGCTATCCGCCGCTCGCGTGCCGGATTAAAGAGCCCGAATCGCCCCATCGGCTCGTTCCTCTTCCTCGGGCCAACCGGCGTAGGCAAAACCGAAGTCGCGCGCACGCTGGCGCATTTCATGTTTGGCAGCGACAAAGCCCTGGTCCGTTTCGATATGTCGGAGTTCATGGAAAAGCACTCCGTTTCGAAACTGATCGGCTCGCCTCCGGGATACGTGGGCTACGAAGAAGGTGGACAGCTGACAGAACGTGTCAAGCGTGCGCCCTATTCCGTAGTCCTGTTAGACGAAATCGAGAAGGCGCACCCAGATGTCTTCAACATCCTGCTCCAAGTCTTTGAAGACGGCCAGTTAACCGACGGCCTGGGCAACACCGTCGATTTCAAGAACACCATCATCATCATGACGTCGAACATCGGCGCCCGCCACCTGATGAAGCGCGAGGGCCTCGGTTTCCAGTCGTCGAAAGACGAGATGGTTTCCGAGAAAGTCGAAGACCTCGTGAGGAGCGAGGTCAAGCGCACCTTCAATCCAGAATTCCTGAACCGCGTGGATGAAATCATCCTCTTCATGGCGCTCAGCGAAGCCGACCTGATCCAGATTCTCGAACTCATGGTCAGCCAGCTGAACCAGAATCTTGCCCAGCGCTCGATCACGGTGAGCGTCGCCGACGAGGCGAAGAAGTGGATTCTGAACCAGACTCTGACCGACCGCAGCTACGGAGCAAGACCGCTGCGCCGCGCCTTGCAGAAGTACATAGAAGATCCGCTATCGGAAGCCCTGATCCAGGGCACGATCACCACACGGCCGGCGTTCATCGAGGTCTTCCTCGAAGCGAACAAGCTGTACTACCGCCCAGTAGACGCGGAAAAAACCGAAGGCGTGTTGCTCTACGAGAGCTAAGCAAGCGTAGGGACGGACGCATTCGTCCGTCCCCGTGAAACAAAGCAAGCAAGATTCAAGCCGTCAGCAAAAGCTGGCGGCTTTTGAATTGTGACTGTCCATCGCACCCAACTTCCTAATCCCCCGCCGCAGCTTCCGTAGCCTGACGGACTCAGCTCAATTTCCTCGAGTTGCCCCGGCTTGGCATTTTCCGGGCCTTGCGCGTCCTGCGGCGAAAAACTCAATGTCAGTTTCGAACTTAGCTCCACCACGACCTTCCCGCTGGCCCGGTCATACCGCGCCGACACGACACGAGGGAATTCTCTCCGCAACTGCTCTCCTCTTTTGTTTGCCAGTTCGATGCTACTGCGCGATACCACGAATCTCCTCCCACGCTCGACGCATAACGGCGCTCACCTACTCCAATCTTCCACCTTCAACCCCCTCACCCGCCGAAAAACATGGCCATGCGTAACCAACACCACCTCAGCCGCCATAGCATGTGCCGCGATCATCAAGTCGAGATTCCCCATTGGCGACCCTTCTTTCTCAAGAATCGCACGAACACGGGCATATTGCTGCGCCGACTCTGAGTTCCACGCCAGCACTTCCACTCGCAGCAGAAATTCTTCAACCACACTCTTCAGCGTCGTTGCTTCCGGACGCCGCGCCACCCCAAAGCGCAATTCCGCCTCGGTAACGACGGAGATTCCGACCTCGGCCATGGGGACTTTCAGCAGGCGCTCGCGGACACGCGGAAAGTTCCCCTTTATGACATAGCTGGCGATGTTGGTATCGAGAAGATAACGGACACCCATTTAGAACAACTCGCGCTTTTGCGCAGGCGCGTCCCCGCGATCGGCGAGAAAGTCTTGGGGTACGTCGACGGTCTTCAGAAATGCGAAGAAGTCCTTCCAGGATTCAGGACGCCGCGACAGGATCACGTCGCCCGTCGCAGGGTCTCGCCGAACGAAGACCTCCGACCCCTCAAATCGATATTCGGAGGGCAGGCGGACGGCTTGGCTGCGGCCATTGCGAAATAGTTTGGCAGTTCGCGCCATGGTATATATCTTGATATATACCATCGCATTTGTCAAGTAGATCCCGCGCAAGAGTGCCGATATACCCACTGTTGCAGAAAAGCCACACTGTTGATCCCTATCGGTCGATTGACCGCAAGTGTCAATTTGTGTATAAGTTCGTAATCGGGGCTGGCTCAACGCAAGTAGTTTGGGAATAGGCAGTAAAAATTCCGGGGCGTGAGACCGAGGTGCGTCATGAAGTCCAGCTCGTATGCAGTCCTAGCAGTGTCCCTTCTTGCTTTAACCCTGAGTGCCAGTGCGCGAGAGACCGTTCTGCCCGCCGGTACCCTTCTGCAATGCACCATGAATGAACCGAATTTTTCTTCCGCCACCGTCGCCATCGGTGATCCCGTCCTCTGTCATCTGCACTCGGTGACGGAATTCGGCCAGCAGACTTTTCCCCGCGGAGCGTACCTCGTCGGCCATCTCGAGTCCGCCCAGGATCCCGGCCATTTCTGGGGCAAGGGCAACATGAGGCTGGTGTTCGATCGCATCGGACTGCCGAATGGCGACATGCCGCTCGACGCCAAGGTGATCGCAACCCGCGGCTACAAAGTCGATAAGACAGGCGCCATCGATGGCAAAGGTCATGCCAAGCGCGACATCGTCGAATGGTTGATTCCGCCGCTCTGGCCGTGGAAGATCATCATGCTGCCGGCGCGCGGTCCGCGTCCCACGCTCAAAGGCGAAAGCATGCTTGAGTTGCGCCTGATGGATGACGTGCAGATCCCGCAAGTCTCATCGACCAACGGTCCGGATTGGCATTTCTTCGGCCGGCCGCGGATGGAAAACGACTCCTATTATCAGAACTCTTACCAGGGCAGGTACCAGGGCACCGGTGCCGTGTCGCGGGATAACGACGGCGCCATTCCTCAACTGGCGGTGCGCCGCGTAGCCGTCACTTCCAGAGTCACGACAGACGAGCAGCAGGTGGCGCAGGAAACGCCGCAGGTCGTCTACGCGAGCTACGTAACTAAGAGCGCGGTGGGCGGAAGCACGGCCCCCGGAGTACCTGTGTTTGTGCTGAAATCCGGCATGGTTCTGGAGGTGGGCAATTACACCTACCAGGACGGCCGCATCAACTATGAACTCGCCAGTGGCGGAAGCGGCGTCATTAGCACCGACGAAGTGGACTGGAGCACGACCACTCGTGTAAACAGCCAGCGCGGCGTCCGTACGATGCTGCGCGGCGGTCACCCAAGCGGTACGGCGGGATTCTAGAAACCTGTGACACTCAGCACAGGCCGCCAGCCAAAACTGGCGGCTTTTGCCTTTTTTTGCTCGTGTGGGGACCGGCGCCCTCGCCCGTCCAGCCGAGCGCAGCTCGGCAGCCTTTTCAGCCGTCAGCCAATTTTCTTGCGACCCGCGAGCGTGCGGCGTCATCCATTGCAAAGTTAGCCATCCGAACAGCACCAGCGCTCGATCTCCGAGGATTCCATGTCCAAAGTCAACATCGCCGAGAAATTCGCCAAGATCACCGAATACTGGAAGCCCTACATCGCCGCCGAGCTCAACGGCCAATATGTCAAGCTCGACAAGATCAAGGGCGAATTCGTCTTCCACCACCATGAAGACGAGGATGAATTGTTCCTGGTGGTCAAGGGCCGTTTTCGCATGGAGTTCCGCGATCACCATGAATGGATCGAAGCCGGCGAGTTCATCATAGTGCCGCGAGGCGTCGAGCATCGTCCCGTAGCGGATGAGGAATGCTGGTTTCTGCTCTTTGAACCCTCTACCACGCTCAACACCGGCAATGTCGAGAATGAGCGAACCCACCACGAACTCGAAAGGGTTTGACACAGCATTCTTCAACGTCGAAACTCTAAACACCTGTGAATCTCTAAACAACGAATGGAAATCACTGTCTACTCCGCACCCTGGTGTCCGGATTGCCGCGAGGCCAAGCGCTTCCTCGACCAGCACCACCTTCCCTACACCGAAATCAACATAGAAACCACTCCCGGAGCCGCCGATGAGGTCCTGAAGCGAACCGGCAAGCGCGCTATCCCGCAGTTTGTGATCGATGGAGAATGGGTCCAGCCCTACGTTCCCGGCGAAGGCTTCCTCTACGAAGAGATGGCCAAGCGCCTAGGTGTTGAACATTAGCTAAGTGGCAGTACGCAGTGACCAGCACCCGGCAAATCGGTCAGCGACACCTGTTGCACTGCACTGTTCCCCCAACTGGCTACTGGCAACTGCTCTTTGGTTACCTTTGGTCGCCTCCCACAAGACTTCTGTACCCTACAAGCCTTGCTCCGAATAGGTCACGATAGTGGTCACTACCCGGGAATCTCCCTCCCCGCATGGCCAGACGTCATGTTCAATTCCGATACTGCCGAAAATCGCGGGGAAAGCGAATTGGTCGAAACCTGGCAACGGTTCGTGCAGGGACTGCTGGGCGTGCTGGCCTTGGTAGGCGCTGGATTCATGGCGCACTACTACGCTCCTCCGGAGACTGCCGGCCTGGAACAGCAGGTGCACCAGCTCTCGCGCCAGGTTGCGGATCTGGAACGCCAGCAGTCGGTTTCAGCGGCGGCTGTGGACAATGCGCGCGATTCAGTCGCTTACATCAACGGGGTTTATCACGTGTCCGGCCGCACCCAAAGCTTTCGCGCCCGTATCGCTGGGACGGGGTTTGTAGTAGCGCCAGGACTGCTCGCCACCAATCGCCATGTGGCTGAGCCCTGGTACGGCGACCGCGAAGTCGCAGTGGCCCTTCGCCAGGGAGGATTGCCGGTGCTCGAGAAGCTGGTGGCATACTTTCCCGGCTCGCCGCTGCCCGTAACCCTTGAGACAGCGGCCTTGTCCACACATGGCGATCTCGCCGTGCTGCGCCTGGAAACCACCGCCTTCACCAGCCAACTTCGTCCCTTGACTTTGTCCCAGACGCCGCCGCATGTGGGTGAGTCCGTGAGCGTGCTGGCCTATCCGATGGGAGTGACCGGAATGGTGGCCAAGTCTCCCGCGGTTGTGTACGACCGGCTGGCGTCGCATCCCGACGATGCCGAAACAGCTGGGGAACTGGCGGCGCTCTCGCTGATCCGTCCCTCGGCGACGTTCGGCCACATCGGCGATGTGACCGGCGACAAGCTGATCTATGACGCGCCCACGGCGCGTGGAGGCAGTGGAGGACCCGTCCTGAACTTGCGCGGCGAAGTAGTAGGCATCAACTCCGCCTACATCGACGGCTTCTCGGGAGGCACACTGGGAATCACCGCCGCCGAGTTGCGTCCGCTCTTGGAGACTGTAAAGCTGGAAACCGTAAAGAAAGTACCCAGTCAAACCGAACCAGCTCGCCACTGAGAAACGAAAACTGAGAACCGGGAACTGAGAACTTCTTCCCCGTGAAAGCTGCAATTCGTTGCACAACTGACCCCGGCGCCCGAGGTTCGAACCCTTCCGAACACAGACAAAGTGCCCTGAATTCAGGTACATTGTAACTTGCTGATTTGAATAATAATTGGCCTTCGGGCTGCTCTTAAATTTGGGATAAATCCCCTGGGTAGAAGGCGTGCTTTGATGGTTTCCCCGGGCAACGGATTCCCGGCAGGCAAACTCCAACGGAATTGTTTCAGAGTTGACTCTAGAGTTGGCTCTAGAATTTACTTTAAAGAGAGCTAATCATGACAAAAAATCCTCTATTTGCGGCGGTTTTGCTGAGTCTGGCGCTAAGCGTCGGTTGCGCAAAGGGTGGTAACGGCATAGTCCCCACCCCGCCCAGCATTAGCATTGCCATCACCTCTCCCGCCAACACTAGCCCAACCGCTATCTACCCGACCCAGACTCTGACGCTCTCGGCCACAGTAACGGGCACGACAAGTACGACCGTCACCTGGAGCCTGAGCTGCAGCAGCGGCGGGGCAAATTCATGCGGAACGCTCACGCCCGTCACACCGGCGCCAACTCCGGCAACCGCGACCTACGCGGCCCCGCCGTGCGTCCCTCAGTCGCCCACGTGCCTCTCCGGTTCGGAGCCGACGATCACGGCGACACTGACAGCCGACAGCTCAATCGCGGGCACTCTGGGGATAAATCTAGTGGACATCACCACCGAAGTAACGCCAGCGACGCCGAGCGTGGGCACCACCGGTGGCAACAACGGTCTAACCCAGCAATTTGCCGCCGTAGCCGTCCCTACCGATGCGCCCCAAACCTTTACATGGACCTGCACGGTGATAAGCGGAGCGGAGGCAGGACACGCGTGCACAACCTTTTCTCCAGCCCCGGGTGTGGCGTCTCCCGGCCTCGCGGTCTACACGGCGGACGACAACTGCACCGGCAATTGTGTCCAGATATCGGCGGCTTCATCCGTTGATCCGATCGGCTGCGTGCCCAACCCCAGCTACTGCACCAGCGCCGCGGTCTCGCTGGTCCCCTCTCGCGTAAGCGGCACGTATGCATTCCAGTTTTCCGGATATAAAAGCGGCAGCCCCGTATGGGTCGCTGGCACTTTCACCGCGAATACAAGTGGGACGATCACCTCGGGTGCGGAAGAGATACTGACCGCGAGCGGCCCTTCCGCAAAAAACCCGATCTCGATAACGGGTGGTTCCTACACACCAACCTCGTCCGACCCAAACAACTCCAATAACGCGGGCACGCTAACGCTGACTTTGCCCGCGGATGCTTATCCGAATCAATACCAGGTCGTTCTCGACAGCGCCGGCGACATCGAGATGATCGAATCCGATGGCCAAGGGACTGGCTCCGGCATCGCCGAGATTTCGTCCTCCAGTCTTTTTAACGGGGCCGCCACACAGACTTACGCATTCGGTTTCACCGGCGTGGATGGGAGTGGCAATCGCGTTGGGTATGTCGGAGTCATGCCGCTGAATGGCCTTTTACAGCAGGGCGTCGGCTCGATCGTCAACGGCCAGGTGGATGTGAACGACGCTGGCACGGCGAACAGTTACAGCAACGTTACCGGCACTTACCAAGCCGATACCACGATCGGCGGGTTGTGGCACGTGAGCATGACGCTGGCTTCGAATACGACTCTTGATTTCGATTTCTTCGTTGCTTCCGGCACAACCAAGACGACGAAGACGACCCCGCTCACTTTCTATGCCATTTCGACCAGCACTCCGGCAGTCTCCGGAACCATGGTGCTCCAGGATTCCTCCCTCGTCCCTTACGGCAACAAAACTTTCAATGGCACTTCCATCTCGGCCCTGACGGGAGTCACTGGGGCAAATACCAATGTCTCGCTGACGTTGGGCGAGACGGATGGCAGCGGAGACTTCGCGGGCTTCTTCGATCAGAATAACGCCGGCACCATCCTAAGCGAAGTCCAATTCCCCTCTTCCACCCAATCTCCGTCTCCCTATACCTACTGTGCCGCCGCACAATCTTGCACCACGCCATCCAGCAACGGACGCTACGTCTTCCAGATGCTGGGCAATCCGGGCGCAACCCCAGTCGCAGCTCCCCTTCCTTTTGTTCTTTATGCCAGCGGAGCAAACCGCGGATTCCTGCTCGATCAATCCAGTCCCTCCGTGATGACCGGAACTATGAATGCCCAAGGGAAAGCACTGATCGTCCCACCGCTTGGAGCTGTTTTCAGCGCTTCGTACTTGCCGGGTACGTATGCCGCAGCCACCACGATCAGCGGCAATTCCGCAGTTACCCCGATTGCGGCCAACCTGCTCCTGGATGTCGAGACGCAAGCAGGCGTCACAACCTACAACCTCTCCGGAACCGAGTATCCACCGGGGCCATCCAAACCGCTGGCCGGTATTTACTCGCTAGGCGCCGCGGGCGATGGTACGATTGCACCAGTTTCACCGGCGACGACTCCGAATTACGCGATCTACGCTCTAGGCACCTCAGGCTGCAATGGTACCCCCAAAAATCCGACTCCTGTCTGCGCGGTAACCAGCTTCTTCATGATGGATGAGACCACAACGCCTCTGGACACGACTCCGTCCATCATTTTCGCTCAGCAGTAAACGTGCTGGGTGGAGAGCCGGGCGTAGCCCGGCAAAGGTCGCGTAGGGGCAGGTGCCCTCACCTGCCCAGCCGAGCATAGCTCGGCAGCAACTCTGATACAGTCTGCGACTCGCGATGCAGCAGGTTCTATTTCCCGCGAAGCACAGTCTTTGCTGTGGCAAGATTATCGAAACGGTCGTAGGCGCGAACCACCACCACGTGGTCATTCGCCGTGTTGTTCTCCATCAGGGGCGGCGCAGCATCGGGTTGGGGCACGGACACGCGAAAGTCATAGTTTTCTGTTTTAGAATCTGACAACTGGCCAACCGGCTCGACGAACTGCCAGTCGCCGCCATCGAGCGAATACTCCGCCCGCTTGATCGAGGAAAACGAATCGCTGGCGCGGAAACGGACGTGGATCTGCTTGCCGATTTGCTTGCCATCGGGATTTCCATCAAAAGTCGCCGTCAGGTTCTCGATCACCGGAGAAGTGCTATCCAACTCGAAGCGCGGACTGACACGCTCGGCGTAGAGTGCTTCTCCGGGAGAATGCGACGGCGCATCGGAGGCGATGACTTTCACCGTGTAACCGCCATCCGGCAGCAGACTGGCGTCAAAAGAATAATAGCGATCAAAGAGGTCGCTCTTCAGCAGCAGCCAGCGCGACTCGCCATCGCCGCGGTAGTAGACGGTGTACACGAGCTGGTCGTCATTGTCGTCATGCGCCGACCAGCGGATGCCAATCGAGTCGCGGTCGCGCACCGGGGAAGGCGGAGGATCGAAACGCGGCTGCCCAAGCCCTTGCCCGGGCTGCTCGCCCCCGGTCACGTGTGGAATCGCCTGATAGTGATATCCGGGCTGCACCGTGATGTCGTCAATTTCGGGAGCAACATTCTTGGGCAGGTAGTTCAGCATCACGTCGTCAACCCGAGGCGCGGCATCGCCGGACGATGCATTGCGGGCCGAGTTGCCGGCCGAGTCACCGGCATGGAGCACCGCCTTCCACTGCACGAAGCGCGCGGGCGGAACATTCAGTTCGGCGCCTCCCGCGGTGGTGAAATTAACGCGCGTCCACGGACTCCAGTTGCGGTCAGGATTATCAACATTGCCGCTGCGCGCATAAAGCTCGATATTGGCATTGCCGGCGGCGCGAACGCCGGCGCGTCCCCAGAGGGAAAAGATGCGCGCGTCGAAGACATCGCTTTCGTACGTCCCTTCCGACTCCAGCCCCGGACCGAGCACGAAAATTTTCCCCAGGTTGCTGCTGGAGGCGTAAAGCCCTCCGCCCGGCGCGGCGGCAAACGCCGTGATTTGCGTGGCGCTTGCTTTGATCAGATCGGTGAAATCGTCCACTCCGTTGATGGCGAAAATGTGCCCGCGATTACCCGTCCCGGCCAGCAGGCGTCCGTGCTGATCGAAGGCCAGGGCATAGACGAGGTCTTCGTGCGAAGTCCACAAACGTGACGGGGCGCCATCGGGCGCGATGCGATAAATCTCGGAGCCGCCCGTGGCGCCGGCTCCGGGAGCGGGAAAGGGCGACGTCGCCGCAGGTGCGGCGGCGGTGATGGTGATGTTGCCGCCAGTCGCGGGCGCGTTCTGCGCGGGTGCCGAGAGAGAGATGCCCATCTGCGGAATCGCGGGCCCCGGGTGCTTCTCTCCCGCCGCGGCGGCGTAGATATTGCCGGCCGCGTCGATGGCCAGCGCGGTGATTTCTTTCTTGGGCGCGCTGTAAAGCACGAACGCTTCGCCATTGGGCGCAATCCGATAGACCAGTCCGCTGCCATCCGAGCCAGCGATAAGGTTCCCTTTAGGATCGAGCGCAAGCGCCCGGATGTGCACTTCATCGCTCTTGAAAAAAAGCGAGTGCTGGCCATTGGCGGTAACTTTGTAGATTTCACCGTGATCGCCAGTGGCCACATAGAGTGCGCCGGTTTTGTCGAGAACAATGTCCCAGATGTACTTGGAACCGGGATCGAAGTAGGGCGTTGCGCTCCAGGAAGATTTCGCACCGGCTTTGGCGGCCGCACCCGCCGCACCCTTTGACGGTTCCAGACGATACACTTTGCCGTCAGGGGCAGTGGCCGCGTAGACGATGCCGCTCTTGTCGACCACCAGAGCCTGAACCTGCAATTCCTGCGGCTCAAAGATGGCAGCGCTTTGACCGTCGGGCGTGATGCGATAGACGCGGGCCGGAGATCCCGCCGCAGCATAAATATTTCCCGCAGCATCGGATGCAATCGACCAGATATAGGTCGAAGGCGTGGTCGCGAGCGCCCTAAACGCCGGAGCAAGTTCGAGTCCGCCCTCGCTGCGCAGGGCAATGCCGTTGGCCGTGCCCTTGGTCAGTTCGTCGAACTTCGATTGTTCCCAGGTGCGGGTGCCCTCGGCAAGGGCGAATGTGGAAAGCGCTGAGATGGAAAAAACAAGTGCTGATAGTTGAGCGAGCGTCTTACGAGCCAAAGCCATACCTCATTTTAAGGGAGTGCAAGCACGCGTGGCGCGGGCGTCCTCGCCCATGAACTGTTGCCTGCGCACAAAGCGCTGTCGGAGCCATTACTTGATGTTGATCGTCAGCATCTGCGCGCCGGAGACGACATAGTCGAGCGGTTCGGTGGAAGCTTCGCTCACCGACGATTCCCCGAGCACGACCATGTCTTGCGTGCCCCGCATATTGTCCATGACGTTCATCACGGAAAGCGGCAGCGTCGGCATCACTTTGTCGGCGACCATGGCTTCGGGATCGGACTGAATCAGCGAAACGTACACGCGATCGTTGGCGCGTTCTTTGTTGAGCAGTGCAATCGTCGGCGCGAGTCCCAAGCCCCGGTTCATCATCGGAGTCCCGCGGTGGATGCGGTCGAGCGTATCTCCGTCGCTGACCAGGATGCGCAACGTTCCCTTTGAAGTGGAGGTTGGAATCTTTATGGAAATCTGGCGCACCAGGCGCTCGCCGCGATACGGACGAATCACAGTCTCCACCATAATCTGGTCTCCAGGACGAGCTTCTGTCATGTCCGTACGCGCAGCTTCCAGTCGAGCGGAGCGGCGCTCGCGGACCAGATCGAAATCGAGCTTCACACGCTCAACGTCGGGAGTGTCGAAGGAATTGGTGTAGATGCGTCCAAAGCGGTCGCCGATAGTGGCGGCGGCCAACGCGGCCGCAGGCTGCCCATTGTCCTGCGGAGCAAACATGTTGCGCAGCGTGACGTCGGGATACCCTTTCACACTGAGCACGCCATTCATGCGGTAAGTAATGTCCTCGCCATATTCGTTGGTGCCGTGCAGCGCGTTGAATACGGTGGCCATCATGGCCAGCGGACTCAGCCGCGCGTTGTTGAGAATTTCGTAATGGAATTCCTTCGTCGCGGCTCCACTATGCATGGCGACAGTAACCGGAATCATCTTCGACTCCCGCCCCGGCACACCCATAATTCCGTTCTGGCGATCCTGCACAAAAGCGCCGACCGTCTCGGTCGTGTTGACGATCTTGAACGCATTCAGCGGTGAAGGCAGCGTGGCCAGCACCGTAGCCTTCGTCATCGGCAGATCCACTTCACCAAACTGCAAGAGCGGATGTCCGCAGGCGAGCAAGCGCTGCGGATCGACATAGGTCACAGTGCAGGTGGCGGCAATATCCATATCGCCACGAACCAGCACCGCGCTGACGGCCGAACCCGCCTCAATCGGCTCCGGCTGCGCGCGATCGCTCGCCGAACCAATGCCCATCACGGGAACGATGCCCAGCGCAGCGAATTGCGAGCCGTAGCGCTGCAAGGTCTCGTCGGAAAAACCGTTGAACACGAGCGGCGCCTCAATGGGCTTCAGATAGTTGCTGTAATTCTGAGGAAAGTCCTGAGGAGAGTTCTGAGCAAAGTTCTGCGACGGGAGCGTCGGAGTTTCGCCCGGGCTCGCGGTTTGCGTAGCCGCGCTCTGACTTGAAGGATCTGAAGGCGGAAGGCTGGTCCGTAGAGTTCCCGGAGCCGAACCTCGCGCGGGACTCTGATCCAGCGCATCGATCTCCAGCATCTCCTCGATCGGCGTTACACCCGCGATTGGCTCCTTCGAGAACTCGCCGATGCGGAACGCCAGCGCGCCCGCCAGTTTGCCGTCAAAGTAGACGGGGCTTCCGCTCATGCCGGCAACCACGCCGGTATATTCGGGTTTGGTGCCGTGCAGTCGCACCAGGATAATGTCTCCCTTGGGCCCATTCACATTGCGCATCACGCCCAGAACTTCCACGTCCATGGATTCCGGTTTCACGCCCTGGAACACGGTGAGCGCGATGCCTTTCATGCCTTCGTGGATCTGACTGAGCGGTATGATTGCGGGGGAAATGATGGCAGGTTTTGCAACGCCTTGTGCAAGAACCCAGATTGAGGACAATAGACACAACAGGCCAGCGAGTGTGCGAACAACTTTACCCATGAACAACCCCGGAGGTCACAAAATGACCTTCTTGCTTCCAAAGACTCCGCGTGCTATCAGAAGGTTTTGCCAGGAGAGGCAGCGTTTTTATGGCCCGCAAAATATTCCAACCGCGGAGTTCTTGCATCTATACTAGCACAGTGGTTTTCGAGGACTTACCCATGTTTTCCATCGACTTTAGCGGGCGTAACCGCGTCCCGACGACTTCCCGCAAGCGTCTGATCCTCTTGACGTTCGTTCTTTGCTGGATGTGCATATTTATGCTGGCTGCGGCTTTCCCGGCCCAATCTCTGGCGCAGGCCACGCCCCAGCAACCCCCGGCGCAGCAACCCCCGGCCAATCCGAACCAGCAGGAGGCTCCGCCTGATGCCGGTGGGCCGCAAAACGATGTCGGACCGTATGCGATTCCCAAAAGGAAGGACGAGCCGCCACCTCCGGCCCCCGAAAAACCGAAGAAGGTCGAAGGTATGCCGGACTACTCGATCCGGGTAGACGTGCCGATTGTGAACCTCGATGTGCTCGTGACCAGCAAAGACGGCCAAACCATCCCCGGACTGAGGCAGGAGAATTTCAAGATCATCGAAGATGGCCAGCCCCAGAAGATCGCGACTTTCGGCCAGAGTCAGGCTCCGATCACGGCGGTCCTGCTAGTTGAGTTTGCCTCGACCAACTACGACTTCATGGTCGAAGCGTTGCGTGCATCGTACGCCTTCGCCAACACCCTGCAGAAGGATGACTGGGTGTCGGTGATCTCCTATGACATGAAACCGTACATACTCGCGGATTTTACCCAGGACAAACGCGCCGTCATCGCGGCATTGAACCAATTGCGCATGCCGGGTTTCGCCGAAACCAACATGTTTGACGCGCTCTTCGACACCCTGGACAGAATCGATCGAATCGAGGGCAAGAAGTACATCATCCTCGTGACCACCGGAATCGATACCTTCAGCAAGCTTAACCTCGACCAGACCCTAAAAAAGATCAGGTCCACGAAGGACGTCACCATCTACCCCATCAGCGTTGGTTTCCAGATCCGCGAGTATTGCGAGGTACACCATTGCCAGACGCGCGGAATGATACACACCAGCACCATGGACTATCTGCAAGGGGACAACGAGGTGAGAACGTTCGCGCAACTGACCGGAGGACGCGCCTACTTCCCGCGCTTCCAAGGTGAACTGCCGGAGATTTTTCACGACATCGCGGCCGACATCCGCAACCAGTACAGCATCAGTTACCATCCCACCAACGCCAAACTCGACGGCACCTATCGCAAGTTGAAAGTCGAACTCCAGGCGCCAGACGGCGGCCCGCTGAAGGTTCGCGACCAGAAGGGCAAGGAAGTGAAGTACATCGTGTACGCGCGCGAAGGCTATACCGCCAAGCACACGGTGGAGTAATCGATCTCGCACGGTGAAGCGACGAGCGGCGCGGGCACGCGAAGCGTCCGATGCGGGCTGCTCAGCCCCAGTATCTCGCACAAGGATCTCGCCCTAGGATCTCACGGCTCAGGAGTGACCTCCAGCAGCAGATGATCCATGAACTCAGCCGCCAGTTTCGCCACGCCATTGTCCGCCGCGTGGACAGCGCCCAGGTCTTTTCCCTCGCCATAGTCATTCACGCGATACTTCCCCGGGTGCAGTCCGCGCAGTTCGACTTCGCCTTTCCACTGTGTAGAGGTGAAGAACGCGTAATACATTCTGCCGTCTTTTGCGATGGCATATCCCTCGGGCGTGTCGTAACCGGTTACATAAAGGTCCCTGAATTCTCCCTTGGATAGCATCTTCTGGTTGTATAAGCCGATCCACTTCTTCCAGCGCTCTTCTTTCGCGGCGGTCAGATTGACGTCCTTGAATTTCGGGCCAGGATCGGGCCAGACGAATTTCGTTCCCACCACGCCTCCGGTTCCAATCGTGGATGCAAAATCTTCGCCGTGTTCTCTGTAGTCGTCCTTGCCCACTTTGGTCATGGCGGAAAGTTCGACGTGATCGCCATAAACCGCCGACTCGGGCCCGAGCAATGCCTTATACATCTTGATCCGCCGCCGCACCTGCACCGCTCCTACCGGATCAGCCGTCACCGCCTGGTCGATGAACGGCAGCCATGCCAGAGACGGCGGAGTTCCGCAGGGACAGGCCTGGGTCACGCTCTGCGGCTTGAGCGCCCGCGTGGTTTGGAAGATTTCCTTGTACACATCGCCCATCGCATTCACCGAATCCTGCGGAGACTTGTGGTGGTGCGCCGGGTTGTAGCACTCCGGAACGCTGTAAATGTTGTCCAGCTTGCTGCCATCGAATCCCCAGTCGCGAATGAATTTCTCCGTCAGCTGCTTGTGATACGCCCGCACTTCCGGCACCGCCGGACACAACACTGCCAGCCCGCGAGTCATGCGCGCATGTCTGCCGTTCTTATCGAGGATGAGCCACTCCGGATGCTCCTGTGCGATTTTCGAAACCGAATACTTGTGCGACTCGTATTTGCCCTGGCCATCTTCGACCGCAAGCGGCAGCCACCACAACTGCGCCAGCATCCCTTCTTTGTGGAAGTCATCGACCATCTTCTTAATGGAGTCTCCGGGAAAAGTATCCGGACGCGGATTCCAGTCGCCGTAAGTGTCGAACCAGCGATCGTCGAGCGTCACCCACTTGATGCCCATCTCCTTCAGCTTCGGAATTGTGCCGAGCATCTGCGCTGGCGTCACGTCCGCCTCGTATCCCCAGCCGCACCAGCTCACGTTGTAGGCTTCGCTCGACGGCTTCGGCAGTTCCCAGCCTTCCTTCTGCAGCACACTCGACCAAATCCGCAGTGGCTCATAGAAGTCGCCCGCAAACACCGATACGAAACTGCGCGGGGTGGAGTACGTTTCGCCCGGCTTCAGCGTGATATTGGCGGCATAATCCACCTCGGCGTCGACGCGGCCATCGGATCTCACTTTTGCTGGAATCGCTGCGGGAATCGGAAGCGTCTCCACGTGCCCGATAGCTTCGCCCACTTGCCGCGTCCAGAAAGCCACCACCGGAATCCCGCCACCATAGCCGCCTTTGACCATTGCACCCGTGACGTTGGGTTGAGAAAAAGCCGGCGTCAGTTTCACCACATCGTCTTTTCCCCAGTCGTAGCTGGAACCATGAAACGACCACATCTCCCACGGATGCGCCTTCGCGTCGTGCGCGTCGCTCAAGCGCGCATTCAACCGGCGCCGCTGGTTTACGCTTTTTTCGATGATCACATCACTCGCGCCTGTGTTCTTGTATTCCACCGTGCTCAGCAGAATGTTCGGGAAGTTGTCGTAGACTTCGAGCGCCAGCACGCGTTGCAACTCCGTCCCCGACGGCCCCAGCGGACGCGCCGGAATTTCCACCCGCTTGCCGGCTCCCATCTTTCCAATCGCCTCGTGCACTTGCGCCTGCTGGAAGTCGAGCGTGAAGTGCACTTCCTTTCCCGCCACCCGCACAAAATCGCTGTCCGAGGGCGCGCCGACGTTGGGTTCGTCCAACGAAAGCCTCTTGCCGTCCTTTTTCTTCCCCTCCAGCAGAAATGCCTGCACATAACCATCCGGCGTCACCTCAAACTCGGCGGCCCTCGTGGTCAGCACTACCGGGCCGCCGTCCTTCACCTCAACGTCGATAGCGGAGGGCTGGGTGGGTTCTGGCTTGGCGGTGTCGGCTTTCAGAGGCAGCTTCAGCGGCGAATTTGACAACTTCGAGCAAGCCGTCAGCAGGAGTGTGAGATGGAGCGCGATGCAAATCGGCGCAATCCCGTTTTTTCGGGCGAACATAGGTAGCCTCTCTCTTCTGTCGTTCCAGCGGTCGTTCCAGCGGTCGTTCCCGGCGGTTGTTCCAGCGGTCGTTCCCGGCGGTTGTTCCGGATCCCGCCAAAATATGGCTGTTGACAAAAGCTACAAAACGAAAGTAAAAGTAATAGTTCGTAATATTACACCGAAAGCTCGCAGTTTC
>Ga0209274_10000269_pt1 | contig 36983 bp, 38 predicted proteins | sample HubBroMetageREF1_FD_188343 | JGI IMG/M metagenome (GOLD analysis project Ga0209274, IMG submission 188343) | Reference soil microbial communities from the Hubbard Brook experimental Forest, New Hampshire, USA - Hubbard Brook CCASE Soil... | ecosystem: Environmental > Terrestrial > Soil >...
CAAAGCGGCGGTTGCCAAATCAACGATTGCCAAAGCGACTACGGCCAAAGCCGCTTCCGCCGCGCCTAAGAAGGCACGCAAAAAGAAGGCCTGACGTGTGCGCTTTGAATCCAGCGCCGTGGGATTCTTCTTACCGCCTGGTGGCTGCGGAAAAGTGGAAGGCAAAATCGGCGGTGCTGGGCCACGCGGTTACGGAAGCGCTGGTTGAATACTCGCGTTCGCTGCCGGGCATGCGCGTTCTCGATCTGGCCAGCGGCACCGGCGAACCTGGAATCAGCCTGGCCGAGCGCGCTGGTTCCCCGAGTTCGATGACAATAGGTGCGGTCACGGCGGTGGACCAGAGTTCTGAACTGCTCGCCATTGCCGCCGAGCGCGCCCGCAAGAAGAAACTCCTAAACTTCGTGACTCAGCAAGCCGACGCGCACCAGTTGCCGTTTGCCGGCCAGAGTTTTGATCTCGCCACCTGCCGCTTTGGGGTGATGTTTTTCAGCGATGTCCAACGAGCCTTGACAGAATTGCGCCGCGTGCTGAAGCCCGGGGCTCGTGCCTGCTTTGCCGCGTGGGGTCCAATGGAACAACCTTATTGGCAAACCACGATGAAGATTGTGCACCGGCATGTGGGCGGCGACATGCTTCCACCGGGAGGAGCCGATCCGTTTCGATTCTCGGCTGCGGGCTCTCTATTGAAGGTGCTCAGCGCCGCCGGATTTCACGAGGCAGAGGAGTCGACGCAGAATTTTCCCTGGACCTGGCCGGGAGACGCGGAAGAAGTTTTCGAATACGCTTGCGCCGTCGCAGCCCCGTTCCGGCCAATGCTGGAGCGGGTTCCGGCGGAAGCGTGGCCGGCGATTCGCGCCGAGGCGACGGCAGCGATCGAGCGCTATCGTGTGGGCGATGAGATTCGGTTCGGCGCCGAGGTGGTACTGGCGTCAGGGAAAGCTTGAGCGGCGATTGTGAAGATTAAAGTGGCATGGATCGGGAAGACGAAAGAGCCGGCGATCCAGGCTCTGACCAACGAGTATTTGAAACGAATGTCGCGCTATGCCGAAGTCGCGGGACTGGCGTTGAAAGACGAAGCCGCAATTTTGGCGCTGGCGAGCGGTGAGCGGCAGCAGAAAAAGGAGGGGCACAAGCTGGTTCTTCTCGATTCGCGAGGGAAGCAATTTTCTTCCGAAGAGCTGGCCGAGTTTCTGGAGCGCGAACAGGTGAACGCAACTCCGCTTGTGTTCGCGATTGGCGGCAGTGACGGCTTCAGCGAAGAAGCGCGGCGCGAAGCCAGTTTCACGCTTTCTCTCGGAAGGATGACGCTTCCGCACGAGCTGGCGCGCGTGGTTCTGGTGGAGCAACTTTATCGCGCATTTACTATTCTCAAAAACCATCCTTATCATTTGGGACATTAACTTTATGGTAACGGGGCAGCGTCCGGCCAGCCCATTTTTCGCGCGGCGCGATTCCCGTTCCCGATGAACTTCTGGCAGCTTCACGGCGGCGCGAACTTGGAATATTGTATCTTCAGAAGGCAAAAACCAAGTCTGAATTTGTTGGCGAGGCCCTCCCCCAAATGAAAAACCCGTACGACGTCTTACGAATGAAGGAGCAGGAGCTGCTGCGGGTCCGCAAAGAGATGGACGCTTTGCGGGTCGCGGCGCGCCTGCTGGATGCCGAGGATTCGCGCGCAGCGAAAGGCAAAGGTCAGCCGGAGCTGCCGCGAGTCGTCGAAATGCCGTAGAGGATCTACTTCCCCCTGTTTGATGCGAGGCGGACGGAAACCAAATCCGTCCGCCTTTACTTTCGATTTGTAATTGGTTATTTGTAATTGGCAATTGAAACTCGTCGAGTGTACGGTTCAGGTCTTCAATTACAAATTACAAATTACCAATTACAAATTCCTCACCATCCTCATTCCCGTCCGGTAAAATAAGCGCCTTATGTCGGACATCCGCCGCGGTCTCATCATCGTGAATACTGGTCCGGGCAAGGGCAAGACCACCGCGGCCATGGGGACGGCGCTGCGGGCCGTCGGGCAAGGGATGCGCGTCCTCATGCTGCAATTTTTAAAGGGCTCGTGGCATTACGGCGAACTCGACGCGGTCAAGGCTTTCGGCGACAAGTTCATCATGAAGCAAATGGGACGCGGCTTCGTGAAAGTCGGCGCCGAAAAACCAGACCCTGAAGATGTGCGCATGGTGGAAGAGGCCTGGGCCGAGGCTGAGAAAGCAATCATGTCCGGCGAATGGGACCTGGTGGTGCTCGATGAAATTAATTACGCCATCAGCTACGGCATGCTGGACCCGGCCAAGGTGGCGGAGTCTCTGCAAAAAAAGCCGGAGATGGTGCATGTCATCCTCACCGGAAGAAACGCGCATCCGACAATAGTCGAACTCGCCGATACCGTGACGGAAATGCGCCAGGTAAAACACGCCTACGAAAAGGGCGTGATGGCGCAGAGAGGAATCGAATATTGAGCTAAACCCGGTCAAGCTATATGGCATCCAATCTTCGATCCGGAATCCGCGACCTGGGGTCCGAGAAGCATCGAGTTCTGGGAAGGAGACGGCAACACGGTGGAGCATCTCTGGCAAAACCGGCAAGCGTGGCTCTGGCCCGCGATCGTCCTGGCGGGTTCGATTGTCCTGGCGCTGATTGTCCATGCTGTTCTTTTCGCGGTCGCCAAGCGTCTGGCAAAGCGTACGGACGGACCGATTGAAAATTCGCTGGTGCGGCACGCCGAAAGACCCACCCGCTGGATTTTTCCTCTGCTGGCAATCATTCTCGCTCTGCCTGCCCTTCCGGTTCGCGATGAACTCGTGCAAATGGCCAGGCACGTGGTCGGCGTTGGCGTAATCGCTGCGATCGGCTGGGTAATTATCCTTCTGGCTGAGGTTTTCAGCGATGCGCTCTATGCCAGGCACCGCGTGGATATCGCCGATAACCTGACGGCGCGACGGATTCGCACGCAGATTGCCGTCCTCCGGAGAATTTTCACCCTGCTGGTTATCGTTCTTACCACGGCCATCGTCCTGATGACTTTCCCGACGATTCACCAGCTCGGAACCAGTCTGCTCGCGTCGGCCGGCATTGCCGGCATTGTGGTTGGTATGGCCATGAAGTCGACCCTTTCGAGCCTGATTGCGGGACTGCAGATCGCGCTCACCGAGCCCATCCGCATCGATGACGTGGTGATTGTCGCGGGAGAGTTTGGGTGGGTTGAAGAAATTCTTACCACCTATGTCGTGGTGCGCACATGGGATCTGCGGCGGCTCGTGGTGCCGTTGTCGTACTTCATCGAAAACGTGTTTCAGAACTGGACCCGCAACACAGCTGACCTTCTCGCCTACGTTTATATTTATGTGGACTACACCGTTCCCGTCGAAGAATTGCGACAGGAATTTCGCCGTATCCTGGAATCGACACCTTTGTGGGATAAAAAAGTATGCGTACTCCAGGTCAGCGACGCCTCGGAACACTCTATGCAGATACGAGCCTTGACGAGCGCGGCGGATTCTTCGAAGGCATGGGATTTGCGCTGTTTGGTGCGGGAACAATTGATCAAGTTCCAGCAGGAGAGGTACCCGAATAGCTTGCCGAAAGCGCGCGCCGAAATTCATCCCTTCCCGCCCGATGGGCGTCCAATGGAAAGTGCTCCTTCCCAGGCGCATACCCGCGCTGCTTAACAACCTGTAGAATGTATGTCGGTTTACTGGGTTTCAGGTTTTACCGAGAACTGAGAACCGGGAACTGAGAACTGCTTCTTATGACTTGGTTTAAGCGACAATCCGGCGAACTCGATACTTCGGGAGAGAAGAAGGTACGCACCGAAGGCCTCTGGGTGAAGTGTGACGCCTGCCGCCAGATTATCTGGAAGAAGGATCTGGAAGAGAATTTCAACGTCTGCCCGAAGTGCGACAAACATTTTCGCATCGACGCCCGGGCGCGGCTGGCGCAGCTTCTGGATGACAACCAATACGAAGTCTTCGACAGTAATTTTGTCTCCACCGATCCGCTGAAGTTTGTCGACCTTAAGGCGTACTCCTCGCGCCTGAAGCAGGCGAAGTCCGACACCGGGTTGAAGGATGCCATCATCAATGCCCAGGGCAAACTGAACGGCCGGCCGGTGATCGTGAGCTCAATGGAATACTCGTTTATCGGCGGAAGCATGGGAGCGGTGGTGGGCGAGGCCATCACGCGAGCCATTGAGAAGGCAATGGAAACGCGGAAGCCGCTGATTATCGTTTCCGCATCGGGGGGCGCGCGCATGATGGAAGGCGTGATCAGCCTGATGCAACTCGCAAAAATCTCCGCCGCGCTGGCGCGGTTGGATGCGGCGCGCGTCCCATACATTTCGGTTTTAACCGATCCCACCACCGGCGGAGTGACTGCATCGTTTGCCATGCTAGGCGATCTCAACATCGCCGAACCCGGCGCTCTGATTGGCTTCGCCGGGCCGCGAGTGATTGAGCAGACCATCCGGCAGAAGCTGCCGCCAGGGTTTCAGCGTTCCGAGTTTCTGCTCGAGCACGGAATGTTAGACGCCGTGGTCGCGCGCAAAGATTTGAAGCCATACATCGCGAGGGCGCTGGATTTCATGGTGCCGGCGGCGTAGAGGCAGTCGCCGGTCTTTGGTCGCTAGTCGCTAGTCGTTCGAAAACCCACTCCCTTGGCGATCTGCGGTGGGATTTCTGCTCGGGCTTCCTGGAGCGCACTTTGACCTCCGGCAACATCCTTCTAATGAGAGAGAGTCGAAACCGGCGGCCGAACTTGCTACCCTAAATGTGCTTGCCGGGCGAACAGCGAACGACGAGCCCCTCCCGAGTTCGCGAACGACCAACGGCCAACGACGGACGACCGATGTCCTACGAAACCGCAGTCGCGCAGATGTACGCGTTGGGCCATGAGTTGGCGCAGACGCCGTCGCACAAGTTCGATCTGGCGCACATGCGCGTGCTGCTGGCGGCGCTGGGACATCCGGAAAATCGCTTTCCCACCGTGCTGGTCGCCGGCACCAACGGCAAGGGATCAACGGCGGCAACTCTGGCGTCGATCCTGCAGGCCTCCGGGCTGAAGACAGGGCTCTATACTTCGCCGCATCTGGTTCGCATCAATGAGCGCATTCGCCTCAATGGCGAACCCATCGGCGACGACGATTTTGCCACGCTCCACGACGTGGTTGACCGCACCGCCGAGCGCTTGGTCACGGAAGGCGATCTGCCGTGGCATCCCAGCTTTTTTGAGATGCTGACCGCGATGGCGTTTGAATATTTCGCTCGCATCCGCCCCGATATGGTTGTGCTTGAGGTCGGTATGGGCGGGCGTCTGGATGCGACCAACGTGGTCGAGCCGCGCCTCAGCATCATCACCGACATCGCGCTCGATCATCAGAAGTATCTGGGCGAAACGGTCGCTGAGATTGCGCGCGAGAAAGCGGGAATTATGCGACCGGGCGGGGTTGTGGTGACGCTGCCGCAAATGCCCGAAGCGAATGACGTAATCGGAAACGCAATTCTGGACGCGGACGCGCGAGCGGTGAATGCCGTGCCCTATGTGCCGCCGGTTTCGCCGGACAGTGGTCAGTGGCTAGGGCCAGGGCCAAGGTCAGGGTCAATGAGCAGTGGCCCGCGGCAACGGTATCCCCTGGACGTGATGGGCACAGAAATCATGGTTGAGTCGCCGCTGGTGGGGCGTCATCAGCTGCGCAATCTGGCGCTGGCAATTGCGGCGGCGGCGGAGCTGCATCGCCAGGGAGATCGCCAGATCACGCCGGAGACGATCGCGGAAGGCATCCGCAGGACGCAATGGCCTGGGCGCTTCCAGGTAGTGCCGGCCGCGGGAGATAATCCCGAGTATGTGCTCGATGTCGCGCATAACCCGGCGGGAGCGTGGGCGCTGCGGTCGACGCTTTCGGCTGCTTATCTGAATTCGGGCGACAGCGGCCGCGAGATCACGATGGTGTTTGGCGTGATGCGGGACAAGGCGATACAGGAAATTGTCGAAATTCTGTTTCCGATCGCCGCACACGTAATCGTGACGCACGCCAGCAATCCACGATCGGCGAGCCCAGGTGAGATTCGGCAAGCAGCGGCACGCGTGGCGGCGGGCAGCGATATAGAAGAGGCCGAGGATGTATCGTCGGCCCTGGACCGGGCGCGCGCGATTGCCGGACCAAAGATTGCCGGACCCAAGTTTGTCGGATCCCGCGGCCTGGTGGTCGTCACCGGCTCGATTTACATTGTAGGAGAGGCGATGCAGATGCTCGGCATCGGCATCTAAATGACTGCGGGGCTTTGCCCCGCTGGGCAGGTGAGGGCACCTGCCCCTACCTGAAACGGGTGCGACTTGAACAAGATCGCCACAACTGTGGAGCCGGAAAAGGAGCGGGCCGAGCTGCGCTCGACTGGGCGGACGAATGCGTCCCCTACGCGGTCTGAGCAGCTTGCGACTCAACCCGCAACCCGCCATGGCTGGCTCAGTCGCCTGCGCTCGTATTTCATTCTTGCCCCGCTGATCTGGGCTTACACCATTATTTTGGGCACGCTTTCTCTGCTGTGCTCGCTCTTCGACCGTAACGGGCGCGTGCAGAATATCCTTGCCCGTTTCTGGTCGTGGCTCATCATGAAGACGATTCTGTCGCCGGTAAAAGTCACGGGCATGAACAACCTCACCGACATGTGTGGTGCTGACAAGGATAAGAAGGGCATCGACACATCCAAACCCCGTGTTTATGCCGTCACCCACGCATCGGCGCTCGATATACCGATCCTGTACGTCTATTTGCCATTTCAATTCCGCATCATTTTCAAAAGTGAATTGCTCGCGTATCCATTCGTGGGCTGGCATCTGAAGCGATCAGGGCAGGTCTGCATTAACCAGCAGAACCCGGCGCTTTCGATTGGCGCCATCAAGTCGGCGCTGCGAAGCCTGCGCAGTGGCACGCCTTTGGTAATTTTTCCCGAGGGCGGCCGCACTCGCGATGGACAGATTCAACCTTTCCTGCCGGGCGCATTCTTTCTGGCGATCAAGGCGCAGGCCGAAATCGTTCCGATCGCGCTCGTCGGCACCTTCGACCTGTTGCCGATGAACACCTACCACATCAAATGCCAGCCCTTGGAGATGCGCGTCGGTGAGCCGATCTCCACGTTCGGGCTGACCGTGGAGGATACAGACAAAGTGTCGGCCAAGGTGAGAGCGGCAATCGAAAGTCTGCATTCCGCACCCAGAAGCACGTAGCGCCGCGACCAGTTAATACGGTGGAGAGACGGGTACCTCGCCCGTCCGCGCGAGCATGGCTCGCCAACGCGGGCTAACAATATCCTCCGTCATCCGTCATAATCTTTTGTTTGCCGGAGGTGTCATGAAGTCCCTTGCTCTCGTATTCTTATTTCTTGCCATGAACTTTCCTGAAACGAACGCATACGCTCAAACCGCTGCCCCCACCGCCGCCGAAGCCCAGGAGTTCATGAACAAGGCCGAGGCTCAGCTTTCCGACCTGAGCGTCAAGGTAAACCGCGCTTCCTGGGTGCAGGAGAATTTCATCACCGACGACACGCAGGCCATGGCGGCCGACGCTATTGATGAAGTCACAGCCATCACGACTGAACTGGTGGAACAGGCCAAACGTTTCGACGGCTTGGCGCTTTCGCCCGAGCTGACGCGAAAGTTCATGCTGCTGAAGCTCTCGCTCACCGCTCCCGCGCCGAAAGACTCCGCGCTGCGGCGGGAGATGACCGAGATCGGCGTATCGCTCGACGGCGACTACGGCAAAGGGAAGTATTGCCGCAAGAATGGCGAGTGCCTGGACATTACGGCGATCGAGAAGCTGATGTCCAGCAGCCGCAATCCGGAAGAACTCAAAGAAGTTTGGGCGGGATGGCACGCGATAGGTCCACCCATGCGGCAGCGCTATTCGCGCTTCGTCGATCTTTCCAATCAGGGAGCTCGAGAAATTGGATTCAACGATACCGGCGCTCTGTGGCGCGCCGGCTATGACATGACGCCGGAAGAATTCTCGGCCGACCTCGAACGTTTGTGGAACCAGGTTAAACCACTCTATCTTTCACTGCACACGTATGTCCGCTGGAAGCTGGCCGAGAAGTACGGCCCGAACGTGGTTCCGCCCGACGGTCCGATCCCGGCGCATCTGCTCGGCAATCCGTGGGCGCAGGAGTGGGGCAATATCTACGATCTGCTCGGAGTGGAAGAGGACAAAGGCGGCGTCAATGTTACTGAACTGCTCAAGAAGAAAAACCTCGACCCGAAGGGCATGGTGAAATACGGCGAAGGCTTCTTCACGTCGCTGGGCTTCGCGCCGCTGCCGCCGACGTTCTGGGAGCGGTCGCTCTTCACCAAGCCTGCCGACCGCGATGTCGTCTGCCACGCCAGCGCGTGGGATGTTGACAACTTCGACGATCTCCGCGTGAAGATGTGCATTCAGGTGCGCGGCACGGATTTTGTGACCATTCACCACGAACTTGGGCACAATTTCTATCAGCGTGCCTACAAAGATCAGCCCTACATGTTCAAGAACGGAGCGAATGACGGCTTCCACGAAGCGATCGGAGATGCGATCGCGCTCGCGATCACGCCCGAATATCTGCACAAAGTTGGACTACTGGAGAACGTCCCACAGGAGAGTAATGATATTCCAGAACTGCTGAAGCAGGCGCTCGATCGCGTCGCTTTCCTTCCCTTTGGATTGATGATCGATCAGTGGCGCTGGAAAGTTTTCTCTGGGGAGATCAAGCCCGCCGACTACAACAAGTCATGGTGGGCTCTGCGGCTGAAATATCAGGGCGTGGCGCCTCCGGTGGGGCGCAGTGAAGCCGACTTCGATCCGGGAGCGAAATATCACGTCGCGGCGAATGTGCCCTACACCCGCTATTTCCTGGCGCACATACTGGAGTTCCAGTTCTACCGCGCGCTCTGTCGCGAGTCCGGCTACCAAGGTCCACTCAACCGCTGCACGTTTTACGGCTCGAAAGAAGCCGGCACGAAGTTCAACAAGATGCTTGCCATGGGCCAGAGCAAACCCTGGCCCGACGCGCTGGAGGCGCTGACCGGCGAACGCCAGGTTGACGCCGGGGCCATCCTCGAATACTTCGCCCCCTTGCAGAAGTGGCTGGACGAGCAGAACAAAGGGAAGAAGGTGGGCTGGTAGGGGTCGCAGGGGAGATTTACTCATCTAAATTCGCAAGAACCGGACCGCCCTGATGAATGGCGATCCTGGGATTCTGGTAGACGATACAGTTTTTCAGGAGCTTCGCCGGAAGCTTGACCCCGAAAGTGTGCGTGCGGCCGCCACGACCCTCAGCGGCTTTGCTGCCCTCGTACTTCCAGTCTTCCCGGTGGAGGAAAGCAATGTCAACGCGCCAAATCGCGGCAACCTTGCCGAGTTTCAGCCGTTTAGTTTGGTCGACTGCGTAGCGCCAAACAACGTACCATCCAGGGTGATTGAAGTGCGATTGCAGGGCCCATGGGCGTGTCGATCGCTTGGATTCCAGTGCGTGTTGCGGAGGTGGGTCTAGTTTCCCTCGCAACGAAAGGTCTGGAAAACGTTGTTGGGCAACGTCGGGGTGCTTGTGTTTCTTGTAGGGACTTAAGGCGTCAAGTGCTTGGGTGCCAAGGATGCCGACAATGCCGCTAAACACATTCGCCTGCTCAAAATAGATGTCGATGAGCTCATCGGCTTTACTCTCGATGTGTTCAACAGCCTCGCGTATGTGTGTAATCTTGAGTTCGGGAGGCAGTAGCACCGAACGGTCGAAGCCGTCAGCTTGTAAAGCCATCTCGCCAACAAGGTGTCACGGTTCTAGCGGCAATGCAAGGCTTCGCTGCAGATCCAAGTCGGCTTTGGAACCTAATCTGCTACTGGCTCGTCCATTCCCCGGCAGCGCCGCCAGTGCTGGGATCGCCTCAAGAGCAGTGTCGAAGAATTGCGGATCGAGTTCGACGCCGATGCTCTCGTACCCGACTGAAACAGCCGCCGCAATGGTTGAGCCGCCGCCCATGAAAGGATCCAAGACAACTCCTGTCCCGAGCGGCAGGCAGGCACGGACAACCTGGCGCATAAATGCTTGCGGCTTCAGCGAAGGGTGAGGAGAAATCGCGCGCTCTTCTCGTCGTGTCGGGGCTGAGATTATAACGTCGGAAAATGGAAGCTCACCGGAGACGCGCCGCAGACCGCCTGTTTTCCACTTGCGCAAGTTGTCCTGAACTCGTCCCTCACAGGGCTTGCGGAACAAGCCCCACGGCTCCCATGAAGAGCGTGGCATGACCGTGACCTCCGCAAACTCGCGATGCGCGTTCTTCGGCCGGTCGCCGCCCCTCAGCGTCTGCACCAGGCGGATGATTTCGCCTCGCTTCTCAAAACCCGCCTCCAGCAAGGGCACATAGACAAGGTGTGACAACAGCGGATTCGTTGCGATGAAAACATGCGCCCCCGGAACCATGACGCGGAAAGCTCGCCGCGCAAAGTCAGAAAAGAAATGCCGCAGCTTGGAGAGCTCGTCGTCCGTCAAGATAGTGAACCGCGGCAGTGGGCTGCGCACGCACCCATCGAAAGCCGGGGGTATTCTCCACACCCCGCCTTTCCCGCGGCGCAGTTTCTGCTTCTCCGGTGCCGTGTACTCTTTGAGACCGTAGGGAGGGTCCGTGACAATCGCGTGGACTGAGTTTGCTGGCTGCTGGCCCATCCAGGCAAGGCAGTCGGCCAAGTACAGGGAATACCCAACACCGTTGAGACGAAAAGCCATCTGCTGATGGCTCCGAGCCGTGGAAGAACTCATCTCTGCATTAAGTACCACGAACTGCGGTGGATTTGTACAACCGTTTGGAGGAGCCGCCTCGCTCGCAGAGTCAGTAGGTAGCTTCGAGCCGGTTTGACCCTCTCCGTTCCCTCCTTTAAACTCAAAAGATTCAGCAGAATACAAGGCCTATCCATGTCTGACAGCATTCATCTCAAGCTTCCTGACGGCAGCACCAAGGAAGTCCCTAAGGGCACCACTGCGCTCGACGTTGCCAAATCCATCAGCCCGCGTCTGGCCGACGCCGCGCTTGCCGCCAAATCGAATGGCGACCTGATCGACCTTACTCGCCCGCTCGACAAAGACACTGACCTGCGCATCCTCACCGACCGCGATCCCGAGGCGCTTGAAGTCTATCGGCACTCGTCCGCGCATTTGCTGGCTGCCGCCGTGCTCGAACTTTTCCCCGAGACCAAGCTTGGTCACGGCCCCGCGACTGAGAACGGATTCTTCTACGATTTCTATCGCCCGACTCCGTTCACTCCCGAAGATCTCGAGAAGATCGAAAAGAAAATGCAGGAGCTCGTCCAGCAGAACCTGCCCTACGCCCGCGAATTTCTGCCGCGCGCGGAAGGACTCGAAAAGTTCAAGGGCGAAGGCGACTTCATGAAGTGCCATTTCATCGAGCAGTTCACCAAGCCCGATGAAAAAATTTCCATCTACAAAACCGGCAAGTTTCAGGATTTCTGCCGCGGTCCGCATCTGCCTTCCACCGGAAAAATCAAAGCCTTCAAGCTGCTCAACATCGCCGGCGCCTACTGGCTGGGAGACGAAAAGAATCCGCAGCTGCAGCGCATCTATGGCACGTCGTTTTTTTCGAGGAAGGATCTCGACGCTTACCTCAACAGCATCGAAGAAGCCAAGAAGCGCGACCATCGCGTGCTCGGCAAGCAGCTCGACCTGTTTTCCATCCAGGAGCTCGCCGGGCCGGGCCTCATCTTCTGGCATCCGAAGGGCGGCATCATCCGCAAAGAGATGGAAGACTGGATGCGCGACCAGTACGTCAAGCGCGGCTATTCCCTCGTCTACACTCCGCACGTCATGCGCAAGCAGTTATGGCAGACCTCCGGCCACGAAGGCTACTACGCGCAGAATATGTTCGATGCCATGGAGCTCGACGACGCCGAGTATCGCCTCAAGCCCATGAACTGCCCCGGCCACATTCTTATTTACAAGGATTCCCTCCGCTCCTACCGCGACCTTCCCGTTCGCCTCGGTGAACTCGGCACCGTCTATCGCTACGAGCGCTCGGGCGTGATGCATGGCCTGCTGCGCGTCCGCGGATTCACTCAGGATGACGCGCACATCTTTTGTACTCCGGATCAGATCGAAAAAGAAATCGCCGATTGCGTCGAGTTCGCCCGCGACGTACTCAAAGATTTCGGCTTCGACAAATTTCAAACCGAACTCTCCACCTGGGATCCCAAAGACCGCAAGAATTTCGTCGGCAGCGAAGAGCAGTGGAACCACGCCACCCATTCGCTGGAAAAAGTCTTGAAAGAGTTGAACATCGAATACAAAGTCATTCCCGGCGAAGCCGCCTTCTACGGCCCGAAAATCGACATCAAGCTGGTCGACGCCATCGGCCGTCTGTGGCAGCTCTCCACTGTCCAATTCGACTTCAACCTGCCGCAGCGTTTCGATCTCGAATACGTCGCCGAAGACGGAACCCGCAAACAACCCGTCATGGTTCACCGCGCCCTCTACGGATCGATCGAGCGCTTCTTCGGCGTGCTGATTGAACACTACGCGGGAGCATTCCCGGTGTGGCTCTCGCCGGTGCAGGTCGCGATGATTCCGATCGCGGAGCGTCATTGCGAGTACGCGGAAAAAGTCGCGTCGCAATTGCGGTTGGCGGGCGTCCGCGTGGAAGTCGATGCCCGCAACGAAAAGATGAACGCCAAAATCCGCGAACATGCCATGCAGAAAATTCCCTTCCTGCTGGTGGTCGGAGACAAAGAATCCGAAGCCAACAAAGTCAATGTCCGCACCCGCGGCAAGGAAAAGACCGAAGACATGGCCACGGCCGAGTTTGTGGAAAAGATCGAGAAGCTGATCGCGGACAAGAGCGCGACGCTGTAGCTGGCAACCCTAACGTAGGCACGGCCGCCCTCGGCCGTCCAAGCGAGCGCAGCTCGCAGGTTTTTGCTGTCACTGTGCGTGCATTACGCGAGCGCCGCGGAGCTGCGCTCCGCTGGACGGCCGGGGGCGGCCGTTCCTACGTGATCTCCGCCGACTGAATACGCGATGTCCTTTTACCGCAGACGCCTCCCGCACTTGCAACGTGACAACAAGCCGCACTTTGTTACGTTCTGCACGTTCCAGCGATGGCAGCTTCCCGAGAAGGCGCGCGAAATCGTCCTCAACTCCTGCCTGTACGACGATGGCACGCGATACGACTTGCGCACTGCCGTCGTGATGCCTGATCACGTCCACATGATCCTCATTCCGCTCGTGAATGAAAAGGAGAAGAGAACCTGGGGCCTCCCGGAGATTTTGGATGCCGTCAAGGGCGCATCGGCTCACTTGATAAATAAGAGTCTGAGCCGCCACGGGCCAGTCTGGCAGCAGGAGTCATTCGATCATGTGCTCCGGTCGTCGGAAAGCTTAGACGCGAAGATCCAATATGTGCTCGACAATCCCGTGCGTCGCGGGCTGGCGACGAATTCTGCTGACTATCGCTGGCTGTGGTATCGAGAGCAAGAGAACCCCTATGGCCCGGACAAACTCGCGTAGGGGCGGCCGCCCTCGGCCGTCCACGCGAGCGCAGCTCGCACGGTTTTTGCTGTCACTGTCCGTGCATTACGCGAGCGCCGCGGAGCTGCGCTCCGCTGGACGGCCGAGGGCGGCCGTTCCTACGTGAGTCTCCTGCCTGCGCCGGTTCTCACGTCCCACTACCATCAAGCATAGGCGGCAAAAGAAAACGTCCCAGACTCGAGTTGCGAGTCTGGGACGGGTTGAAGGACCATCTGCCGGATTCGGCTTGCTCCAAGCCTCCTCCCGGCTGTGCTCCAGATGCTTACTGCAGGTTGATTTCGAATTTCTGCGACAGCTTATATTTCACGGTGTACGTGACCGTGGTTTCTCCAGTTTTGGTATTCACCTTGTACTTGGGGGTTGCGATTTCGGTGGTTGCGGTGAGGGTAGCAGGACCCGCGACAGGAGCTACGCAGGTCTTGTTGGCTTCGATCACGAACGGGTACGCCGGCGAACCAACGAAGGGGTACTGGAAGTCGGGTTCGCAGTTGCCATTATTCTTGCCGGTCTCGCCCATGGTTCCAAAGTTCTGGTCGCCGTAAATAATGATGTTGGCGGCCGGAGACAGGCCTCCATAAGGATTGGGGCCAAAATCAACCGTGCCGGAGTCAGCAATGACGCTTGTGCCTTGCTCGACTTCGACGATGTAAATCAGGTCATCGGTGTTGTCGTTGCTGTCGTCTTCGTACCAGGTATTGGTTTGACCGCAAGGCAGAGCGCTGGTGGAAGTCGCGTCGCAAGCCGAGAGTGAATAGGTATAGGAGGCACTGCCGAGCACTGCTGCATTCGGCACGCCGTCCCCTCCGACACTTCCGAAGAATACCGAAGGATCGCCTATTTTCGGGCAATCGACGTTTTGAGAGTCAGAGTTGCCGTTATACTCGGCGAAGCAGGGCCATAGATCGGTGCCGTCACTATTGGTCGGAGTAGAGTACGACTGGTAGGGAGTTCCAACAAACCCAGCCATGGTTCCGTAAAGGCCGTCGGCGAGAGTATTAGCGCGAACTCCCTCTGCCTGCGGTCCGTGAGGAACCACACGAATCGTATAGTGATGATGGGTTTGTGCGAACGCCAGCTGCCCAAACGCACAGAAAGCAACGATCAATACAAGTACGGCACACTGCTGCAAACGATTTACCTTCATTGAAGTCCTCCTGGGGAAAGTTGCCGGACCGCCCCAAACTTGCATTGAGAGAGTGAGTTGTCCGGGTCGATCAAGTGTACTCGCCAATGATGGTTGTCTGTCAACCGCAAACTTGTGGAAAAATTTGCGTTCACGCCCGACGTTGGCGTTCCAAAACGCCTGCCCAGCAACCTCTTTAGGCTTGTCTCTCCATGCGATTCATCTTCTGTTAACAATTGCCTCCACCCAATTGCCGCGCTCCCAGAAACCGCGTACACGTCTGCGGCCGGGCACTGTGTTCTATCGTCAATTCTGGCGCCGCCTCAGACCCAGCCCCGCGATTCCGCGTCTCCGTTTTGATTTCAAATACCCGTCTAGGCTCTCCGCCGCCTTGCAGCCTCCCGCGAGTGAGACTTACCGAAAGCGCCCTCAGCTTGACATGTGTAATTGGATCGTGTAAAGGATGCACGCGTGGGTTTGGGGTGATTTCTGACAAATCTGCTTGCATTTGGCAGCATCCTGCTGCTGCTCGATCAACTTAGCAAGAGGATTGCCCTCCTTTTTGCGCAGGGTCGGGCCCTCCACTGCGCCGGTTTGCCGCGCGTTCACCTCGTGAAGAATAAAAACCCGCTTTATCGCAGCGAGAAAGTTCGGATTGCTATGACCGTTGCATTCGTCTTCGCTGGAGTGTCGGCGGTGACATTGCACTCCTCGGGAAGATGGTTTCAAAGTCGATTATCATTGGCCGGTTTGGGATTAGCACTGGGGGGTGGAGCCGGGAACCTGATCGACATTTGGCGGCACGAGTCGGTTCTGGACTTCATTGAGTTTGGATGGTGGCCAACTTTTAACTTGGCCGATATAGGAATCGTCGGGGGATTGCTGCTCGCGTTCTGGTACTGATCTATTTGGGATTATTGAGACCTATGCGCCCTATGTTGTTTCAATGGCGAGGCATCACCGTCTGGAGCTATCCTGTCATGCTCTACATCGGGCTGGTGCTGGGTGTGGTGGCTGGAAATGTTGAGGCGCACTCGGCAGGACTTGATGCCTTCCGAATATATGTGGCGACGCTGATTCTGATAGTTCCGGCGCTTGCCGGGGCGCGATTGCTGTTCGTGGCAGCTAAGTGGCAAATGTATCGTCATAACTTGCAGCGTATCTGGGATCGAAACGACGGCGGATACATCCTGTATGGCGGATTGCCATGTGCTTTGCTGGCGTCGGTGCCTGTATTGCGCGTGTTGCATGTTAGCTTGCCTGCGTTTTGGGATGTGGCCATCTTCACGATCCTGGTGGGGATGTTCTTCGGGCGGATCGGCTGCCTGTTGCATGGTTGTTGCGCGGGCCGTCGGTGCACCTGGTTCGGCCTGTATCTGCCGAATCGGGATGGGATATGGGAGAAACGGCTTCCCACGCAGCTTTTGGAAGCGTCGTGGGCTGCCGTGCTGCTGATTTGTGCGGTCTGGTTGCGACGTTCTGCGCCGTTTCCGGGGGCGTTGTTTCTTTTTGTTTCGCTCGGTTATGCGACCGGACGGTTGCTGATGGAATTTGGACGGGAGCGTCCGCGAAACGCTTCAGGTTTTAGCATCGCGCATGTCATCTCGCTCGTTGTCACTTTGTTGTCGATTTCTACCCTGACGATTTACTGGTGAAACTAGATCTGGGCCGAGCCTCTGTAGTAACTGGCGTTTTCTTGGACTACTTCCCTTTGCTGAGCTTCGACCCGGTGTAACAGCCGGGACTAGTCATTCTGTTCTCGATGACACTGCAATTCTAAAGGCGGTGAATCCATGGCAAACAATCTTACAGGCGATTTCGATGTGGTGGCGGAGTTTGCTGTCCTTGCCATTAACCGGTTGTTAGCGGGAATGCACCAGACCGGGCGATTCATGCACTCGATCTCCGGTCGCGTTGATGACAATCCTCACCCAACCCAGCCGAACTGGCCGGTAGTGGTTGGAGCGGTAGACGGCTTCGGTGAAGCGATTGCGAATCAACGAATGATCGGGAATCCGAATCCTTTCCCTGGCCCTGCCGCTATCACCGATCCGGTCATGTCGCGGCTGGGGGTGCTGCTGAATCCCGATCGGTTGGTGATTGCGCCGCCGCAGATTAATCCCAGCCATATCTCAGGAACCGTTCAACTCCAGGTGTTCCCGCCGACGATCGCGGTTCCGACAGCCGATGGAGAGAGCCTCACCGTGCGCATGAATCTGATGTCGCGGTTCTTTCCGGACAAAAACACCGCTCCTCTTGCAGAGTTCATGCGGGGCAATCTGGATATCACGGCGCCGATCAATGAGGTCATCTCGGGGAGCATCAACGTGCTCGAGATCGATTTCAAATCGGATGAGGCCACCATCAATTTCACTCCGTCGTACACAAGCCAGCCGCTGAGCATCGAAGACATGGCGGGTATCAACCTGTGCATTCAGAACGCGCTGCAAACCAGCTTTCTGCCTTCCAGTGTGACTCTGCCAAACAGCATCGCCGATGTGCAGCTCAAAACGCTCCCGGGCGCGCTCGTCCTGATGCTAGATTTGAACGATCACCCATCGACGACGAGCAGTGTAACCGATGTGTTTCTGGCTCCTACGGATGATTTTGCATTCGCCGTGGGTCGTGACTATCTGCTAAATACGTTCAGCTTGATCAGCGGCAACATCATGAGCCAGACGTTTCAGCCAGTGAAATTTACTGTCGATCTTTCAGTCTGGGGCATTGGCGAGACATTGCATTACCAGTATCCAATCGCTCTGTCCAGGGCCAGTTTCGATCTGCAGCCCGGGAAAATCGTGCTTACCGTTCAAGGCCATGCGGGTCCCGAAATCCACCATCACCCGCCGAGCAGTTTCTCGTTTACGGTGACAGTGGATTTTTCTCTGGTGCCCTCTGGGCCCACGGTTGAACTCGTGGTTGGGAACGTATCGGTGAGCACCAGCAGCACGCTGGCCGGAATTGTTGATTTCTTTACCGGCGCCATTACCAACGCGGTAAAGGATGCGATCACCGCGGCGATCGGTGTAACGGGAGCGGGGAACACGGTGAACAACATGTTCAACGCCAGCACGAACCTGGGGAATTTTCTCAATACGCAGTTCGCTCCGGCCGATGGAAGCTCGCCAACAGCCTCTCAGCAGCTATTTCTGGTTTACAACTCGGTTGACATTCAACAGGCGGGCATCGTGTTGCATGGCTCGCTGAGTCTTCTTGACTGGCCGGCACCGTATGTGGAGTTTGAGCCGATCCCGCAAAACACGAGTGGGACGGGACTGGGAGTCTCGCCGATAGTTCAGGGTACAGATTATTCCGCGCTCAATACCTGGATTCCCGGCGGCACGATCGCGCAATACGAATGGAGCGTGCAAGGGCAGGAGCAAGCGTATCCGTTTGACATTGACCCGCACCGGTTTGTGCTGCTCCATTCCGGGCCTCAGAACGCGCCACCCGGCGCGAGCGCTGCCGCGATTTCAGTTCCGGGGTATTCGCCGCTTTGCTTGACGATCACCGGCACTCGAATCTCGAACTTCGGATCCCCGCCAACCTATGAGCCGGTTACCGCGGGCGTATGCGGTTACACGCGATTTCCTTTCCCGCTCCCCGGAACCGTCGCAGGCGGAACCGTCGCCGCACCCGTGGTGGCGATCACTCGCCCGGTTCCTTCAGGGGGGATGGTGGTCTCTGGACAGACTCTGATTGCTGTCGAACAGACTGGCGCCAACGCTCCCAATCTCGTGGTGCATTTTGTCGACTCGAAATCCTCCGCGAAACTGCAAGTTCTGACCGAGGCGGTGGCACGCAGTAATCGTACCGACGCTCCAACAGCAGTCGTCGCCGTGTTGACTCCCGACCAGTTGTCGAAAGCCCCGTACGCTTCTGGCGTAGTTTATGGGGTAGATTCGGATGGAAGTTGGGCGGCCGCGCTGGGCGTGAAGTCGACAACGCGCTCACTAACGCTGATCGTCACCCCGCAGGGGAAGATTGTGTGGCAGAAGGAAGGCGAAGTGGAAGCGTCTGCCCTGGCCAGTGCGCTTACGCGCTATCTGGTAAAGCGACCACCGGTGAGGCTCAGCCTGCCGCGGCTGAATGCACGGATCGGACAGCTGGCACCCAATTTCCTGTTTGAATATGCCTCTGGCCGCGAGGTGGTGCTCGCAAAACTCTTTGGTCAGCCGATCATCCTTGTTTTCTGGAGGAGTTCCGTCAAACCGAGCATTCAGGCGATCCGCGATCTGCAGGCGCAAGCGGCGAAGAGCAAATCTCCTGCCATCGTTATGGCTGTTAACGACGGAGAGGATCCGAGCGTAGCCAGAGGGGTCGCGGCTGAAAACGGGTTAACAGCAATTCTTGTGACCGATCCGAAGCGCGAAATCTCGCTTGGCTACGGAGTGAGCCTGTGGCCTACGATCGTCTCAATCGATAAAAGTGGGGCGATTGCGGGGATTAAATACGGGCACGTGCCGGGTGAAGGGCTTGTACTGCTTTCGGGGTCTCCGTCGACTGCGGCTGGTGCAACTGGGAAAAACCGCTGACCGGAAGAAACTTCAGAGCGCTCGCATGGCCAAATACAGACTGCGCTAATCAAGGAGGACTCGATGATTGATCTATTTGTCATATTGACACCCATTTTCGTCCTGGGAATTCTTGCGTTGCTGGGATTTGTCGGCTGTGACTGGGTTTTCGGGATAAACTCGACCGGGTTATTGCCGCAGATCACTAACATCGAGCCCGATTCCGGTCCAAGCGTCGGAGGTGCAGCGGTGAAAATTTTTGGAACCGGCTTTACCGGCGAAGGCATAAACGGCGCAACTTTTGGTGGTGTGAACGGAACCAACCTGAAAGTTGTCAGCGATTCAGAAGTGGACGCTAACACTCCGCCGCATGCGCTCGGGCCGGTCGACGTCGTGCTAACGGCAAACGGTAGCCTGTCGTCAAGCTCGTACACCTTTACCTACTACGCCATTGGATTCGTGCAGGCGAATGGCAACGAACAGAACAGCAATGGACCGATCTCAGTGACCCTTCCGAATCCAACAACTAAAACAAATCTTCTGATCGTTGCAGTCTCCTACGCCGGTCCGAGCGGGAGTACTGTTACGGTGTCGGACAGTCTGGGCAACAGTTTCACCCAGGCCGGCATAGGTCCATGGTTGAGGCAATCCGGCTTGTTCTATCTGCCGAACATTCCCGGCGGCAACGTGACCATCACCGCAACGTTGGGGAACGGGGCAACGGGACCCAGCAGCATTTGCGTCTCGGAATACTCGGGCGCATCCGCAGTTTACGGCTTCAGTACGGCGCATTCGGCGAACACGGGGACTGCCGGCATCGAGACGATTGCCGGCCTTGCCGTGCAGCCCGCGCAGTCAGGGGATATCGTCTACGTCGTGGTATTCGCGAGCAAGGACACGAACTTGTTTGGGGGCGCGAATTTCACTCCGCGTCAAACGCCGGTCACATCACTGCTGGTGGAAGATAGCGCTGCCGCGGTCACCGCAGCGCAGACCGTTGCCACCGACGATACTACCGGAGGAACCTTCATGCCCTGGGTCGCTCTCGCGGTCGCGATCAAAACTGCTTGAGGATTCGGGAAGGTCGTGGCATTCACGAGATGCGTTCTCAACGGCGCACCAACGATCGTGGCGCGTGGTCGGGATGCCGTTCTCGAAGTCCCAAGCGAGGAAGGGAGACGAATACACATGAACTGGGAAAGCAGATTTCTTCTTGGGGTACTCACTGCTCTGTTGTTAACAGGCGATTTCAGTAATTGAGCGGGTGACCGGGGTTTTGAGTGCCATCGAGATTTTGCATGGCTTTAATTTTCGGTTCCCGTTGTATCGACAGGTTTGGAAAAGTTCTGAATTACCTAATCCTGCCACCGTCTCCGTCGATGATATTCACCGCCGCTGAGGCCGCCGAGGTCAATCACAACAGCGACAATCAGAATCAGTAAGTTAACGCCAGCTATAGGCTGTCGTGTATTCGCCATCCACGCATACACCAACGTGGTGAGGGGTAAGAACAGAAATCCGAGCAGGGGCAATAGCAGACCGTGGTACGCACGTTCTAAATAATTTGAGAACAGGAACAACAATGCGAGTGCGATTCGAGGAAATGCGAGAAAGACGATTAGCAGGAGGCAACCCACAAGATTCTCCTCGGGCATCGTACGTTTTTCCTGCACGCGATACAACGCAGTTGCGTGAGGGGGAAAGCGATGCCGGAGCCTCCTGGCGCTAACCTCCCTGGCTGGGAAATGGACAACATTGTCGATAACGAGGCCAGAATGGAAAACACTATTTCTAGGGAAGACCTGAGAGCGAAACGAGATCGCAAGGGATCAAGCTGGAATCTCGGAAAGAGTTCTTCAACAGCTACAGCGATTACGCTCAAAACTCCTCAACGAGCGATATCGGGATGGCGAGGAAAGGCGAGAGATGGGCTACGACGGGACGATATGATTTAATGGGCGGGCGTGGACATTCCGCCTGCCAACATTACTCAAACAGAACCTACGGGGGCAGAAGACTGCGCCGCATCGGTGGCGAAGGAGATCGCGGTCGAGGTGGAGCTCGGGCCGGAGATCCGACTTCTGCCCGAAGTGCTCGGCGAAGAGCTTTGGCGGATGGCCGGTGCAGCGCTGGTCGAGTTAAGCAAGGCGGAGTTTGCCGATGCACTTGAAACGATAGGAGCCAGGGACAATTTCGGTCTCGACCCAGGGAAGCAGGCCAACGACCGGCAGCGAGAAATGTTCTGGCGGGCTCTGCACCTGGAGGATCTTGCCATCGCGCGCGGATGCGCACTGGGGCGCGAGTCCGCATGGCAGCGCTTTCTTGCGCAATATCGGGAACAGCTGACCAGAGCCGCGGTTGAGATGACAGGATCGGCGGCGTTGGGTGAAGAGTTGGCGAGCGCGCTTTAATCCGAGCTGTTCGGGCTGACGGAACGCGAAGGCAAGCGCTGGTCTCCGCTACTTCGATACTCGGGGCGAGGATCGTTGATGGGATGGCTGCGTGCGATCCTGGCGCAACGCCGCGTGGACCAGTACAGGAAGATCGGCCGGGAAACTGCCCTAGGTGAGATCGAACCAGCGGCACGAGTTTCCGAGCAGCTTGAGCTCAAACAATTAGAGGATTTGCGGGTGGCGATCAAGACGACGCTGAGCGCGGCTTCCGCGGAAGAACGCTTCCTGCTCTCGGCCTACTACCTGGACCAGCATACCCTGCATGAGATGAGCCGCGTTCTCCGGGTTCATGAAGCGACGGTTAGCCGCAAACTCAAGCGTGCAACCGAACGTCTGCGAAAACAGCTGCTGCGGACTCTTAGAGCACGAGGGCTGAGCCGGCGCGCGGCAGAGGAGGCGCTCGGGACCGATCCCAGGGATGTGGATATCAATCTGGGTAAATTGCTGCAAAAATCGGAGGGCGACCCGAACTCTAATAAGGCCGATCTTAATAAGGAACGACAAGAGTGAACCGGAATTTCCAACTCGGGATACATCCCGACGCTGACCAGCTCAGTGTGTTCGTCGAGGGCGCAGCTACCTCGCGGGAACAGGAGCGGATGCTTGCGCACCTGGCCGAATGCGCGGAGTGCCGGAAGGCTGTGTTTTTAATGCAACCGCATGAGGAGACACAACCAGCTACGCAAACGCCAGTGAAAGGATGGATCTGGGGGCGGCTCGTGCCAATAGGGCTGCCCGCGGCGGCGCTTGCGTGCGGACTGGTCGCACTCCTGGTCCATATTTGGCCACGGGACGGCGCTCGGATCCCGCAACAGAGCGCAAGCGTGAGAGCGCCAGAGATCCAGTTCCCACAAACGACGGTTGCGCCAACCACCGACTCAGAGAAGGGTCAGCGATCCGCAAAACCAAAGACCAGCTTCGCGCCGAACGCGGCGGCGACCGGCCTCCCCCGGCAAGAGAACCTCGTCGCGGGTGACTTGAATTTGCCAAAATCCTTGAATTTGCCCAAACCAAATTTGAGACGACATTCGGCAAAGATGTGCCGATGACCAAGTACACAGATTATTGGAACCGCTATCAGGCGCGTCTTCTGGCACAGGCGAATGAGATCGCTGGAGAACTATCCCAGGCTTACGCCAAAGACGCCAAAGCTGGGTCACCGGCGAACGTCTATGCAAAGCTTGCTCAGTCGTGCCACCCTCGGGAATCGCAGCGATCAGAAGGGGCGATTCGCTAACCGTGATCGGCTGACCACGAGTCTCCGAATGACCGGCGGAGTCTTTCACAGTGGCCTCAATCAACACGCGCGCGGCACCGTGGACAAGAGGCCGTCCGGCAAAGTATTTTGGCAACGCGTTTTCTTCTTTCCTCCATCACTCGTGGTCGCGGGAATGGCTATCTCTCGTGGGTGCGCCTGGGTGACGTCAGCAACTTTCCTGAGGGAGAGACGCGGATGGCTACTTTTCGCAATCCCCTGGTCATGCCAACCGATGGAAAGACCGTAGACACTGCGTGCTGGGTGCGCCGCATCGCGGGCGATCAATTTCAGGTATTTGCCATCAACTGTGCACATCTCGGATGCCCAGTCCGCTGGTTGCCCCAATCTGGCCTCTTCATGTGTCCATGTCACGGTGGGGCATACTATCGCGACGGCTCGCGTGCGTCCGGGCCCCCAGAGCGTGGGCTTTTCGTATATCCGTACAAAATCGAAAACGGTGTTCTAACGATTGACGCCGGACAGCTGCCAACCCCCGGCGACCCGGTAGCAGGTCTGAACTCGGAGAAACCGCGATGCGCCTGATTACGAAAATTAGCGAATGGTTCGATCATCGTCTGCAGTTGGCGGCGCCCATTCGCGAAGCCGCCGGCCATCCCGTGCCGTGCAGCACGGCGAGCTGGTTCTACGTTTTTGGCAGCGCCGCTCTCACCGTATTTATTCTGCAACTTGTCACCGGAATTTTATTGGCGCTCATTTATGTGCCCTCGGGCGGCGAAGCATGGAGCAGCCTCCAGGCGCTGAATCATCAGGTCGCGCTTGGCTGGTTCATCCGCGCCATGCATGGATGGGGCTCCAACTTCATGGTCGCCATTGTCCTTATTCATATGGTGCAGGTGTTCCTCTTTGGAGCTCACAAATTTCCCCGCGAACTGACCTGGATCATCGGCGTATTTCTGCTGTTGATGACTCTGGGCATGGCGTTCACCGGTCAAGTCCTGCGCTTCGATCAGGATGCCTACTGGGGGCTCGGAATCGGAGCGTCGATTGCCAGCCGCGTTCCCATCCTCGGCCCCTTTATTGTGAAGCTGATGCTGGGTGGCCCGATCATCGCAGGCGCAACTCTCTCCCGCTTTTTTGCTTTGCACGTATTCGTGATTCCCGGACTGCTGATTGGGTTCGTCTGTCTCCATGTCCTGATGGTATTGAAGCTGGGGATCAACGAATGGCCGATGCCGGGACGCATCGTGAAGCGAGCGACCTATGAGGCCGAATATCACACCTTGACTAAGAAAGATGGTGCGCCGTTCGTTCCCTATGCGATATGGAAAGACATGTTCTTCGCCGCGTTCATCATTCTTGCAGTCACCGCATGTGCTTTCTATTTTGGTCCCTTTGGGCCAACGGGGCAGCCTGACCCGACAATCATCCAGACAGCGCCCAAGCCAGATTACTTTTTCCTGTGGCTGTATGCGTTACTTTCACTTCTTCCTCCATCGCTGGAGACGCCGTTTCTTCTAATCGTCCCGCCTCTAGCGATTCTTGGCTTGATTCTTCTGCCGTTTCTTTCGGGAGAAGGAGAAAAAAGCTGGAAGCGCCGTCCAATTGCGGTTGTGACCGTGCTGCTGATCGCGATCACCCTCGGCACGTTTACTCGCATGGCCCAGTTCACGCCCTGGAGTCCGCACATGAGTGCATGGAGCGGCGATCCAGTACCCGACCGGTACATTCACGGCACAACTGCGCTTGAGCGGCAGGGCGCGCTCGTGTTTCAGGTCAAGCAGTGCCATAACTGCCATTCTCTTGGAGATACAGGTGGACAAAGGGGGCCATCCCTGGACAGCGTTGCCGTGCGGCTGACGCAGGATCAACTCATTCGGCAGGTGATTCAAGGCGGCGGCAACATGCCTGCTTATGGGAACAACTTAATTCCGGCAGAGACTTCGGCGCTCGTAGCTTTCCTCGAGACCTTGCACCCAGCAACACAACGTCCCGCTCGCGATGCGGCACTTGATCTGGTACGCAGCGACAGCCAACAGCAAACCTCCGGGACTCAACCCGAGACACAACGATAGGCCGCCGATGATCTCCCATGTTCATCACAGCGCGTCCGAGTCATTCTGGATCTCAAGTGCCTTGATTTTCGTTTCACTCGTGTATCTGCGTGGATGGCTGCGCCATCGCAGACATGAGCATGACAATGGCCACGACATCGTTGAAGGTTGGCGCGCCGGTAGTTTTGTATTAGGTCTCTTGTTCATCTGGATTGCAACCGCTTCGCCTCTGGCTGCACTCGATCATGAGATGCTGACAGCGCACATGGTTCAACACCTTCTGCTCATGACGCTTGCGCCTCCGTTGATCTTGCTTGGTTTGCCTCGAAAGCCACTGGCGCCTGGCTTGTCACAGCGATCCTTACAAGCGATCGGTCGTCCATCGCGATCAGAACCGATGCAGCAATTCGCAAGCGTGGTAACTCACCCGGCATTTTGCTGGTTTGCAGCGGCAGCCACGTTAGTTCTTTGGCATATTCCTTCGGTGTTTATGCTCGGCCTGCGATCGCAAATGTGGCATGCGGCTGAGCAAACATCCTTCCTCGTAACAGGTCTTCTATTCTGGTCGCCAGTCGTCCGGCCACTCGTCCGGCCATTGCCGAACAGCTTGATATGGCCAGAATGGTCCATACTTCCGTATCTGTTTCTGGCAACCTTGCCCTGCGATATTCTTTCGGGATTTCTGGTGTTCTGCGATCGCGTGGTTTACCCGGTGTTTTTGTCGTCCGCCCGCTCCTTCGGCCTATCTGCTCTTGAAGACCAGCAATGCGCCGGTGCATTGATGTGGACTTGCGTCACTGTCGTCTACTTAATCGCCGGGACAGTCTTCACCGCGCGTTTACTCTCGCCCCAACAATCCGAAGCGCTCGCGATTCCGCAATTCAACTCGCAACCCATTGCGGTACGGCACGCGGATCCGCACAAGCTGGAGGCGGTCTGAAAATGTCACAACGGTCCGCACTTACCGAGTTTTCTTCTGCTACGGTGCGCGAGGTCCATTTTGGGGAATCCACGCTGCTCTCCGACTATTGGGCGCTCACCAAGCCGGAAGTAAACTTCCTGATCTTGATCACAACTTTTGTAGGTTTTTATCTGGCCTCGGCAAGTGGCGGACGGTTTTCATTCGCAGGGCTATTCAACACCTTGCTTGGAACGTTGCTGGTAGCAAGCGGGACCGGGGCGCTAAACCAATACGTCGAAAGAAACTTCGACGTGCAAATGCGCCGAACTGCTCGCCGTCCAGCCGCCGCCGGGCGTCTCACACCGTCTGCAGTTTTGGCCTTTGGTGCGGTATTGGCAGTCGCTGGCAGCAGCTATCTCGCGATAGCTGTCAACTTGCTCGCGAGTGCGCTCGCAACTTTGACGTTGCTGCTCTATCTGTTCGTGTACACCCCGCTGAAGCGAAAAACACCAATGTGCGTTCTTGTCGGAGCTTTTCCGGGTGCAATGCCGCCGCTGATCGGTTGGGCCGCTGCCTCGGGGCGATTGAGTATCGAGGCGGGGATCCTGTATGCCATGCTCTTTCTGTGGCAGTTTCCACATTTCATGGCGATCGCATGGATGTACCGCGAAGATTACGATCGCGCAGGCTATTTGGTTCTGCCAAAGGGCAGTGCCAGGGTTCCTTTCGTGATTGGGGAAACTCTCTTGCCGCTGCTTGCTCTCGTCGCTATCAGCATCATGCAATCTCCCACACGGCATGCGGACACTTTTTACTGCGCAGTGGCTCTTCTGGGAGCAGGATTTGCATACTTCGGATGGCAATTCGCATTCGAGCGTTCGAGAGTCGCCGCACGCCGGCTGCTGAAGGCCTCGATTCTCTATCTTCCACTGTTGTACGGACTAAGCGCGACGTTATGCAATCCCGCCAGATGATCCAATGCACCGGCCACGAGGCAGATTTCGAGAGGTAGGACACATCAGCTAACATGTTCGAGATGCAGAAGCCTCTCGCAGTTCCCTTCAGATGAACCAGACCAGCCCTTTGATCGCTACCCCATCTTCATCCGGTCCCTCAGAGGCCTCCAAGCGGCTCCTACCGTGGCTCGTGGCTGTCGCCTTTTTTATGGAGTCGCTGGATACAACGATTCTCAATACGGCGGTTCCCGCCATCTCGTCAGCCCTCGGCGTCGGCCCCCTCAGCATGAAGGCGGTGCTGGCGAGCTATACGCTCAGCCTGGCCGTCTTCATCCCAATCAGTGGCTGGATGGCGGACCGGTTCGGAACCCGTCATGTATTCGCATCTGCGATCGGTCTATTCACCTTCGGGTCTTTTCTGTGCGGCATATCAAGCAACATCCACTTGCTGGTCGCTTGTCGCATCCTGCAAGGCTGCGGCGGCGCGATGATGGTGCCAGTGGGCCGGCTCACCCTGGTGCGAACATTTGCCAAGTCAGATCTCTTGCGTGTCATGAGCTTTGTTTCCATACCAGCCCTGATAGCGCCCATGCTCGGACCCATCGCCGGAGGTCTCATCGTCGGGTATCTTCATTGGCGCGTCATTTTCTTCCTTAATATTCCAATTGGACTCACGGGGTTGATCCTCGTTTATCTGCATTTGCCGGACTACCGCGAAGAGCAAACCCCTCCGCTCGATGTTGTCGGGCTCATCCTCTTCGGTTCTGGGGTTGCGTTATTGTCCTATGTGCTGGAGATATTCGGCGAGCACACTCTGAGCGTGGCGGAGATGGCAGGGCTGCTGACGTTGTCCATCGCCTTGCTAGCCGGATACGGAATTCACGGGAGCAGCCTTCCGTTCCCTTTGCTGAAGCTCAAGCTGTTCGGCATTCGCACGTTCCGGGCAGCCGTGAGCGGTAGCTTCTTTACTCGCCTTGGAATAGGCGGCGTGCCATTTCTCCTGCCGCTCCTCTATCAAGTAGGCTTGGGCTTCACTCCGATCCAATCCGGCCTGCTGCTCATGCCCCAGGCAATCGCCTCCATCGCCATTAAGGCAATCATGCCACGAATCCTCGGTCGTCTCGGGTATCGTGGCGTCCTCATCTCCAACACCTTGATTCTCGGTGTCCTTCTGATGGTGTTCGCGACCATCGGTCTCCGAACCCCGATTTGGATTATCGTGTTGCTGGCTCTGCTCTATGGAGCTTTCACGTCGCTACAATATACGAGTATGAGTACGCTTGTATTCGCTGACATCGCCGAAGAGGACGCCAGCGGAGCCAGTTCGATAGCAAGTACCGCGCAGCAGATGTCAATCAGCTTTGGAGTAGCCGTAGCCGGTTTAGCTACGGCGTTTTTCATTCCCAGCAGTCCTTCCAATCCCACCGAAATGATTCACGGAATTCATAGGGCCCTCATCGCTCTCGGTATATTGACCGTCCTCTCGACCATTGTCTTCTGTGGTTTGAAGAGCGGCGATGGCGACGATGTGAGCTTGCACAAGGTTCTTCACCCGGCGGGATGACTCAACTTGTTGACATCCGCAGAATCAGCTTTGATCGATGCCGACAGGCGTGCACGAGCCAAGTGATCTCGCTATGTCGTAAACGCTAGAATGACCGTTGCTGGCATGTTTGGGCGAATCGAACAAGTTGACCAACTCAGGAGCGAGCATGTCACGATCTCCCTAATGAGGCCGCCGACTCCCTTGCCATCCGGGAACTCGTCGAATCTTGCGCTCTACCAGTTACCACTCATAACCCAACGGGCAATGGTTAAGGCCGGGCTTCGAGAACGATATTGAAGGGTGTCTCAGCAGCGCGCCGGACGCGAGTAAAACCGGCGGACTTCATGATTTTCGACAGGCGGCCTTCCCCTGCCTGGGCGCCGAGTCCAAGGCCAACTTCCTGGGAGAGCGAAGCCGGGGTACAGAGCATGGTGGAAGCTCCGTAAAAGACACGTCCGATGGGGTTCAGATTGTCTTCGAGCTTGTCGTGCGCGAAGGGCTCGACGATCATCCATGTACCATTCGGATCAAGCGACTGAAGCACATGCCGTGCCGCTCCCTCCGGATCTCCCATATCGTGGAGGCAATCGAAGAAAGCAACGAAGTCATACGCTTTCCCCGGAAATTCTTTGGCCTTGGCGATCTCGAATTTTACCCGGTCCGAGACACCAGCTTTCGTCGCGGATTCACGAGCCAGTTCAATCGACCGCTCATGGTAATCGAATCCCACGAACGTGGACTTCGGATAGGCCTGTGCCATCAGAACAGTAGACGTTCCCAGACCGCACCCTACGTCTGCGACCTTTGCTCCGGCTTTGAGTTTTCCTTCTGTATCACCGAGTGCTGGAATCCATTCCTTTGTAAGATGGGCGCGGTAGTTGGGACGGAAGAAGCGCTCGGTGCCGGCAAACAGACATGCGTCGTGCTCGTGCCAGCCCACTCCCTTGCCCGAACGAAAAGCATCGACAATCTTCGGAACATCCTTGATGCAGGCCTCGATGACTTCGAAAAAGCCGGGAAGAAACACCGGACTGTTCTCATCGGCCAGGGCAAAGGACTGCTCTGGCGGCAAGGTGTATCGCCCCGCGACCGCATCATAAGTGACGAACCCACCAGCCGCCTGGGCTGCCAGCCATTCGCGGACATATCTTTCGTGGGTTCCTGTTTTCGCCGCCAGTTCGGCGGGAGGGATCGGTCCAGCCCCAGCCATACCTTTGTAGAGGCCGACCTTATCCCCGACCAGGATAAGCGCCGCATTCATCGCGGCCCCCATTTCCCCGACAGCCTTCATCACGAACTCGTGCAATTTGCCTTCATTCATTGCTTCTGTCATCCCCGTTGGCATACAAATCCTCCAAGAGCAGAAATCCTCGATTTTCACATCGAATTTACTAGACGCTGACCTTAAGTCGCCAGTGCTCCACTCAAATGTCGAAGTGTTTTTAAAGCCCCCCGCCCTTTTCCCAGAGAGCCTTGTTGCCTTGTCGACATCAGTCGCGCCTTCTTTAGAGCTTTAAGAAGGCACGTGCCAAGAGTACGCGAGCGTATCTCCTGGCTGATTTTCTTCTAGCGATGCGGCGGCGAGATCGAGCGAGTCTGGCCTGCCAAGTACTACCTACTTACTTACGCTTCTACTGGCAACGACCCAGCCGGTCGAGGTTTTCTTGCAAACAAATTGAACGGTCCGCGCTGAGAACCTGCGCGCTTTTCCGCTACCAATGTTGGTCACGGTCTCACTGCACTGATAGTGCGCCGTATCTCCTGAGACAGAAGGAGGTTCAACACACTGTTCCAGAAGCACTACCTTCTGCGTCAACCGGAAGAATGTTTCGATCGCGTTCTTTGCTTGGGTGTTGCCAGCTAACGAAGGCCAGACCTCAGTCAATTCGTTGATGCTCTTGAGTTCGTAGGCACTTTTAAAACGGTCGATGCACTCCTTGGCCTCGGAACTTGGAGTCGTCGACGACTCAACCGGCGGAGCAGTCGCAGTCGCGGGCGCCGGAGCACTTACCGCTGGCGCGGTTGTCGGCGCAGTCTCCACTGGCGCAGCGCGGGGAATAACGTCGATTGTCACCTGCCTTGAATCGGTCCCGCCCGGACCCTTGGCTATCAAGGTGTACGTGGTTCGACTATTCGGCTCGACTTGTTTGGAGCCGTTCTTCTCGATGCTGCCACCGTCGATCGAGACCTCGTCGGCGTGTTCCGTCTGCCAGCTCAATTGCGCCGGCTGTCCTTTCTGGATCGAGGATGTGCTGGGAGTAAAGAAGGCAATCGTTGGTTTCGGCTTAGGAATTTCTATGAGTTCCGCGGCGACCGAAACCTGCTTGCCTGATTCTGCGGTGGCGCTCCCGGACCACGGCTCGTAGCCATCCAGTTTTGCTTCGATACTGTGGCGTCCAGGAACGACTTTCTGCATCAGGCGGCCTTCCGGGGGAACTGTTCCGCGAGGTTCCTGGTCGATAAGAATGCTGGCTCCGGGCGAGGCCTGCAGGACCAAGTAAGCGGGCGCCGGCGACGCCTGTTTTTGGGCTTGTTCCGTCAGCTTAAAGGTAGCTATCGACATTCCTCCCTTTGCAATTTCGACTTGTTCCGACGAGTCCGCATACCCTTGTTTGCGCAGAACGATCTCGTGGTTGCCTATGTCGAACTTACCCTCAAATTTCCTGTCGACGTCGGTAAGCCCCTTTAGATTGCGATCGACATAGACTTCTGCCCCACCAACATTGGCGTGAACGATCAAAGTACCCTGGTCGACTACAACCGGGGGTGGATTTGGAGTCGCCGTTTGCACTGGCACCTGGTCCAGCTTTACCGTCGGCAATGACTTCGTGTCTCGGGCAATGGACACCTGCCGTGTGACCGGCTCGTAGCCGTCCCGTTCGGCTCGCAATAAATAGGTTCCCGGCCGCAACGGCAGATCGCACGGTGCGCGACACGTCTCGGCCCCGACGGTGACAACGGCGTCGGGAGGGACGCTCGTAATCCCCACGGAGACGGCCCTTTTGGCTGCGCTAAGGACGAAGTAGAAGTAGCCTGCTGCGGCTAGAACAATTACCACGGACGCGAGTGCGATGGACTTCGCGGGTCCAGCAAGTCGATTCGACGAATCCGATCCGCGAACGCTGCCGGTATCCATTCCGGCCGCTGACATACCGGATTCCGTATCCCGCTTCAGCCGCTGCAAGGACGTTCGCATATCGGCCGCGTGCTGGTAGCGCAGGTTGCGGTCTTTCTCCAGTGCCTGGCTGATGATCCGTTCCAGCTCCGGCGGCACGTCGGGATTCAGACGCACCGGAGTTACCGGAGCTCGGTTCAGGATCGCTTCGAAGATGGTGGCTGTACTATCGCCACGAAATGGCAACTGGCCGGTGACCATCTCATAGAGGACAGTTCCAAACGAGAACAGATCGCTGCGGGCATCCAGTTCCTTGGCGCGCGCCTGCTCGGGCGACATATAGGAGACGGTTCCGATCGCCGAACCCGGACTGGTCAGGTGGGACTCGTCGTCAATGGTCGTAGCGGTTGCGTCGGTAGGGGCTCCTGGTCCTCCAAAAAGCTTCGCTAGCCCGAAATCCAGAATTTTGGCGTGGCCGCGCTCGGTCACAAAAATATTCGCGGGCTTGATGTCGCGATGGACGATCCCCTTGGAGTGAGCGGCGTCGAGCGCGTCGGCGATCTCGACGGCGAGCGATAGAATCACTTCCGTTTCCAGAGGACACCCCGCAATGCGGTGCTTGAGGGTCGTGCCGTCCAGAAACTCCATGGCGATGAACGCCTGGGCGTCCTGGTCGCCAATGTCATAAATCGTGCAGATATTGGGGTGGTTCAGTGCGGACGCGGCTTGGGCTTCGCGCCGGAATCGGGCGAGCGCCTGCGGGTCACGGGCCACTTCGTCCGGCAAGAACTTGAGGGCGACGAAACGGCGCAGCCGTGTGTCCTCGGCCTTGTAGATGACGCCCATGCCGCCGCCGCCCAACTTCTCCACGATTCGGTAGTGCGAGATGGTTTGGCCGATCATGTGCCAAACATGCTATGGCGGGAGCGTAAGCAAGTCAACGAAGGGGGTGGAGTCGGCAGTGTGTCAAAGCGGTTCCTATCGAGTTATCGTGGACTGCCAGCCTGTCGAGCGGTAGTTCGGCCGCGGCTTTACTCTTCTCTCAGGGCGACAATCGGGTCAACCAAAGTGGCGCGCCGAGCTGGAAGGTAACACGCGCAGAGAGAAATAATCACCAATCCTCCAACCACACCTGCCAGCGTCATGGGATCGTAGGGAGGGACGTTGAACAGCAGGCTGGACAGATACCGCGTAACGAGGAAGGTCACGACCAGTCCGATGGCTACACCCATCAGCGTAAGACCCGCGCCCAGCGCCAGGATCAACAGCAAAACCCGGCTTCGCGAAGCGCCCAGGGCCATGCGCAGTCCAATCTCCCGGGTTCGCTGGGCGACTGAATATGCCATGACGCCAAAAATGCCAACCGCAGCAAGCACCAGGGCGATGCCGGCAAAGATGGCCAACAGAACGGTGCGAAATCGCGGCTCGGAGATGGACCTAGAGACATTCTGTTCCATGGTTCGGATTCCTGTAATCGGCTGACTTGGATCGATACCATGAGCCAGCACGCGTAGCGAATTGGCCTGAGTTAAGGGATCGCCAGCAGTTCGCAGCACCATGGACATGGTAGTGACAGGAAGAAGCGCATCTGCCTGGCGATATGGGACGTACATCTCTGTAGAAGATTCACTGGCTAGAGATTGCTTCACGTCAGCCACGATTCCGACAACCTCCATCCAGGGTATTGCGGGATCGGGCAGGGCTCCAAGCTGTACGTGTTGCCCGATCGGCGACTGATCGGGAAAATATGTTCGCGCGAAGCTGGAATTGACCACCGCCACTGCGGGTGCACCCTCCCGATCGTGATCTTCGATCCAGCGGCCCGTGATCAGCGGGATTCCCAATGTTCTCAGGTAGCCTGCACTAACCACGCGATAGCCGGCAATGGTGTATTCCTGCGGGGACCTGGGGGGACGGCCCTGAATATTAAAGTGCAGCGCCGATCCCCTGCCGGTTACCGGCAGGGAGGATACGCCTCCGACCGAACGCACACCGGGCAGGGCAGAGGCCTGCTCGAACAGGCGGTCAAAGAACCCCAAGCGGACATTCGGATCACGATAGGCGGTGGCGGAACGGACAATATCCGCGATCAACAGATGATCAGTGTTGAACCCTGGGGAGACCTGGGACAGGCGCTCAAAGCTCTTGAATAAAAGCCCGGCGACTACCAGCAATAGCATGGCCAGCGCAATTTCCGAAACAACCAGTGCCGCGCGTGTGCGCACTACCGTCGGCACGGATCCGCCGCGATTGGTCTCGCTCAGTGTTTCCCGCAGGTCAACACGCCAGGCATGGCGTGCAGGCGCCAGGCCAAACAGGATACCCGCAAGTAGTGCGACGGCTGCGGTGAAACCAACGACATAAGAATCCACTGAGACGTCATTACTGCGTGGAAGGCTCGTTCCCGCCAAGCGCACTAGGAGAGGCATTGCGATCCACGCCAGCACAAGCCCGAGAACTCCGCCAGCAATGGCCACCAGTACGCTTTCCGCGAGGAGCTGGCGAATAATGTCGGACCGCCGCGCTCCCAACGCTGTGCACACCGCCATCTCGCGCCGCCGGCCCGCGGCCCTGACAAGAAGAAGGTTGGCAACATTGGCGCACGCGATCAGCAGCACAACTCCTACGGCTGTGATTAAGACCAGCAGCGCCGGGCGAACATTCCCGACAATCTCCTCCTGCATGGGCGCGATCAGGGCAGTAACGTTGGTGTTGGTTTCCGGATATTGCTTCTCCAATCGTTTGGCAATCACGGTTATCTCCGAGCGCGCCTGCTCCAGCGAAACGCCCGCCCTCAAGCGTGCTATCGGCAGAATTCCGGGATGCCAGCTACGATCATCGGGCAGTGTCCGCGCCCAGGGCTCAAAAGGCAGGATCACGTCGGCCGCCTGCTGAACCACTTCGAAATCTGGCGGCATTACACCGATAATGGAATAACTCTCTTTGTCCACAACAATGGTGTGGCCGAGCACACTGTTGGAAGAAGAAAACCGCCGTTCCCATAGACTATGACTGATGAGCGCCACTGCGGGAGCGCCCGGCTTATCTTCTGCGGCAGAGAAGGTCCGGCCCAATTCCGGTTTCACCCCGAGCAGATCAAAAAGATTGGCCGTAACATTTTGCGAGGGTATCCGTTCGGCTTCGGCGAACCCGGTCATGGTCACAACCGAGTTCCGCACCGCTCCCATTCCTTCAAACGAACGGCTCTGGTCTCTCCAGTCCTGGTAATTGAGATAGGACAAGGTCATTTTAGGAAACTGCGGCCAATGTTCAGAAAGCATCACCAGGTTTTGCGGATCACGATACGGGAGAGGACGAAGCAAAACCGCATTGACAATGCTGAACATCGCGCTATTTGCGCCAATTCCCAAAGCCAGCGTGAGCACGGATACGAAGGCAAATCCCGGATTGTTCCTAAGCTTTCGAAACGCGTAATGGAAACTCCGTGCAAGGGTCCGCATCCTGCCTCCTGGGGAAGTGAAGAATTCCGATCTCATCTCCGTGCTTTACGAGTTCTTGCCGATCAAGGGTAACAAGCCCCGTTCCGCAAATGTGGATCGTCAGTAAAGATTTTTCATCGGGTAGGTGCAGTCCAATTCCTGGCACGCCGGGAACTTGTCCCCGTCGCAGGGCCTCAACAATGCTGCGTAGTTCCTCTCGCTTGTCGGGCGCATTCAGTAGGTCGAAAAAATATTCAGTAGTCGAAAAAATCGGATAGACCCAGCCGAAAGATTTCCAGACGCTCATCCGGCACCGTCGCGGACACAGTCTCATCCCGTCTGTCAGGCGAAGCGACGCGCAAACACTGCCTAAATCAAAAGGACTTTAAATCAGCCACTACCCAGGCAGCCCCTGTAACAAGGAAAGTCAGGACGCATTCGGACCAGTTGAAATGCGCCTTCGGGTGAGCGATCAGGCGCGGAACCCAAACCATTACGCCAAAGAGTGCCAGCATGAGCGTCATCAGGCGCATCGCAACCCGCGCCCGGCGATTCATGAGAATGGCAAGGGCTGCGAGTCCAAACGCGACCGTCGTAAGGACCGCCCAAAACATCTGGTTGGGCGGAATCCACTTTGGAACCAGGCTAGCTGTGTCGCGAAGTAAGAGTGCCTGACCCAGCATGAAGGAAATCGCACAGATGCCAAGTCCAAGGCGTGCGAGTCGGCCGAACAGTACCGCCCTTGCTGCATTTGCCTCAGTCGCAGCGTACAGGGCAATCGCGCCGCAGAATAAGGAAAAGAACACGAAGAAGCTCCCGCCGTAGCGATCATAGATGTTCGATGCGGCAATGATGTCAGGGATACAAGCCAGCGAGAAACACAAATAGACAACGCAAAGTACGACCGAAGCCAAGCGCGCGGCGCGTGGGTACTGTATCCCAATCCCACCCGCAATTTGAGCGGTCATGAGACACGCGCCAATGATGGCGCCGAAAGGCAGGCTCCAGATATGGTGCAAGTTTTGCCAGGTATCAGCGTCGTGCCACATCAGTGCGATGACGCCGAACCACACCGCCGCCGCGCCAAAGACGATCCGTCCGTACAACGCCGTTTTCATACACAAAAGGTAACAGACATCTCGGAAAGCGGGGAGATCAACCTGATCCGGATTCGCCACCAGCGGCAGAACAAAAAAGTGCCGGATTCCCGCGTTGCGTAACGCGAAAATCCGGCACCCATCCCTCTAAGAGCGGCAACTCGCCTTATTCGATCACGAGATCCCAGGCAACGTTCGAGCTCAGCACCGGATAGCCGCCTGCGTTGAAGTCGTAGGTTATGACTTCGAGGTAACCGGAGGGGCAATTTGTATACGCGCTAACATCGATCCAATACGCCATCAGCGCGGCGCCAGCAGAATAACCCCATTCGATCGAAACCAGCGGATAATCCTTTTCGACGTTTACCGAAACCGACGGCAGGACGCAGTAGATACCCGTGGAGGGATTGCTAAACTCCGAGACATTCTTGGATCGGGCCGGCCCAAAACCCCTGCTGTAGAAGTATGCGACTTTCGCATTGGTCGCGAAAGCTGTCTCCGGCACGGGTGGTTGAACTGCTGGTGTGGCCCCTTCTGCGTTGTGGTGCGTCTCCTCTGCGAAGCTCAGCACAGAGAAAGCGAGTACGGTTGCGAGTGCAATGCTAACGGTCACTTTCAGCGGTTTCATAGTCTCTCCTGTTTTCGTCCGTCACACCTCACGCGCGACGGGTGGATTCCATATAGTGCAAGCCCGCCTGAAAGCGTTTCAGCGAACTATGGAAAGTACCCGTGGCGCTCTCGTGGAAACCTTCCCGATTTTTCGCCCCCACTTATTGGTCTCGCCTGCCGGTGGGGCGGGGAGCCGTGAAGAAACTTCCCGCCTCTAATGCTTCCAACAGGCGTTATCACTCATTGAGAACTGGCCGATCTGGTCAAAGAGTGAAATCGCGATTTTGCGTCGGTCTGTGATTGTGGATTACATTATTCAGATGACTTGCACTAATTTTGTTATTGCACTCGTGCTATTAACTCTTCCCACATTCGCCCAGCGGGGCGAATCTGCTAAGCCGCCGGC
>Ga0209274_10000270_pt1 | contig 36752 bp, 25 predicted proteins | sample HubBroMetageREF1_FD_188343 | JGI IMG/M metagenome (GOLD analysis project Ga0209274, IMG submission 188343) | Reference soil microbial communities from the Hubbard Brook experimental Forest, New Hampshire, USA - Hubbard Brook CCASE Soil... | ecosystem: Environmental > Terrestrial > Soil >...
GGACAGATTCCGTTGCGCGATCCGAGTGCAGGAGGCGCAATGAACTGCGGTCCGGCGGGGCTGGGAACGGGGCAGCCGGCGTGGGCTTGCTCTGGACAAGGCAGCCCGAGCACTGTGCTGAACAATGTGGTCAGTGTGAAACAGGTGCAGACTCCGACCGAAGTTGACCACTACCAGATCCAACGCGTGGCCGACATCTATGTGACGCCAGCCGGAGAAGACCTGGGAAAGGTGACCAGCGCGATTCGTAACATTCTGGCGAAAGAAAAGATTCCTGGGAATGTCCGGGTGAATCTGCGCGGGATGGTGGAGGGCATGGAAGCGTCATTCAAGAGCTTTGCGTTCGGATTTCTGATTTCGTTTGTGCTGCTGTTTCTGATTTTGACGGCGCAGTTCAAGTCGTTTGTCGATCCGTTGCTGATCATGCTGGCGATTCCCATGGGGTTTGTGGGGGTGTTGATCATTCTTCCGCTTACGGGGAGCACGTTGAACGTGATGTCGCTGATGGGAGTGCTGATGCTGGTGGGGATCGCAGATTCGAACAGCATTCTGATCGTCGACTTTGCGCACAATCTGGAGCGACAGGGATTGGCGCCGGAGGATGCGGTGATTACGGCGTGTCGGGTGCGGCTGCGGCCGATTCTTATGACGTCGCTGGCGACCATCATCGGGATGATTCCGATGGCGCTGAAAATGGGGACAGGCGCGGAACAGTATGCGCCGATGGCGAAGGCCATCATCGGAGGGTTGACCTCTTCGGTGGCGCTCACGATTTTCATTGTGCCGGCCGCGTATCTGCTGGTGTATGGAAAAAAAGGAGAAAAGAATCCGCCGGCTCTGGCCGAGGAGACGCAAGGATGAAGCGGGAGCAGAGTGGTGACCGTAGGTATGTTCGCGGGAATGTCCAGAAAGGTGTCTGCGGGATGAAATCTTTGCGGCTGGGCGTCTGGCTGCTTTTGGCGGCAAGCGTCTACGCACAGGAGAGCGGTGGCGCGCGGCTGGCAAGTCTGCCTTCGGCGCCGGTGCCGCAAATGTCACCCCAGCCGAGCGCATCGCCTGCTGAGCAAATGAGCGTGCAGTTGGCGCCACACGGGCCCGCGCAGGGCGCTGGAAGTCCCGCCGTACTTTCCGTGAAAGATGCGCAGGCGCTGGCGCTGAAGAATAATCCGCAGATTTCAGTGGCCCGACTGAACGCGCTGGCGTCGCAACAGGTCACGCGCGAAGCGAGGTCGAGTTTGTGGCCGACGGCGAATGTGGATTTGACTGGAGTGGATGCGAATCCCGGGTCGCGAATCACGGCGGGAGCGCTGAATAACCCAACGGTTTATCAGCGAGCTGCGGCCGGAGCTTTTGTAAGCCAGTTGATCACCGATTTTGGGCGGACCACGAACCTGGTGGCGAGTGCGAACCTGGCCGCCAAAGCGGAGAACCAAAACGCGCTGGCCACGAAAGAGCAAATTCTGCTGGCGGTGGATCAGGCTTTCTACAATGCGCTGCAGACGCAGGCGGTGCTTACGGTTGCCCAGCAGACGGTGAAGGATCGGCAGACGGTTTCCGACCAGGTGGGGGCGCTGTTCCGCAGCAAACTGAAGTCGGAGCTGGATTTTAGTTTTGCCAACGTGAATCTGGCGCAGGCGAAGTTGCTGCTGCTCGATGCCGAGAACAACGTGAATGGCGCGCAGGCTGCGCTGTCGGCGGTGCTGGGCTTTCAGAGCCTGCAGAATGTTCAATTGGCAGAAGATACGTCAGCGATGGCTCCGCCGGCGGAGAATGTGGATGATCTGATCGCCCTGGCTTTCACCATGCGGCCGGAAATTCTGGCGCTTGAGTTCCAGTCGGAGTCGGCGCGGAAATTTCAGAAGGCGGAAGGCGATTTGCTGCTGCCTGACATCCGGGCGCTGGGCGCGGTGGGAGATACTCCGGTGCGCAATCCAGTTATTTCCAGCTGGTATGGCGCTGTGGGAGTGAACATCGACATTCCGGTATTCAATGGATTTCTCTACACCGCTCGGGCGCGGGAGGCGTCGCTGCGATCGCAGGCGGCGCAGGAACGATTGCGCGATCTGCGTGACCGAATCGCGCGCGATGTGCGCACCAGTTGGCTCAACGCCAAGACGGCGTACGACCGGCTGGCAGTGACGCAACAGTTGCTCGATCAGGCTAACCTGGCTCTTAATCTGGCGCAGGCACGGTACAAGCTGGGTTTGGGATCGATTGTCGAACTCAGCCAGGCCCAGCTGCAGCAGACACAGGCTCAGATCAGCGATGTGGGGGCTGGGTATGACTACCGGCTGGCCCTGGCGGTGCTGCAGTATCAGACGACTGGGATTTAGCGACCCACTTCTGTTCGCCGAAAATTAAAAAAGGGCGGCGCGCTGACGCGCTCGCCACCCTGTTCTTAATTCAACTCGTCTTTCTTCGTTCAACCCGTCAGCGACTGCTTATGCCCCGGCGCTGGCCGATCTCGCCAGAGATTCCGGGCGCAGCGTTTCCGCCATCCGCCCAAAGTACAGGCGGTAAGAGCGGTAGATTCCGAACATGACCGGGAAGACCGCGAGTGCAAGTCCCCAGCCCAGGTGCGAGCTGACGGCCTGGACCATGGTGGTGACTCCTGCGCTGACTATGTAGTACGGGAACGAGAGATGAGCCAGGCTCCACCAGATCTGTCCTGCCGCTTTGCCCTCGCTTACGGCTACGATGGCGGCGACCGGAGCGGTCTGTCCCAGGAAGAGAGTCGCTGTTGCCAGCGCTAATCCCAGGGTGCTGGTGCTCCATTGCATCCCACGCAGCCAGTCGGCGTGAAACATCAGGCTGGCCAGACAGCTGGCAAACGCCATCATGCTGACGTTGAAGACCATCTGCTGCGGGTTAAACTTCGCACCCTTGCGCGGCCAGCATTGCACCACGGTGGAAACCAGGGTGATGATGACTGCTTCTGCGGCGCTCAGATTCACGACCGCTGTCAGAAGGAATGGCAGATTCACCGACATGTTGCCGTTAATTCCCGGCAGCTTGACTTTCATTCGCGACGTAGCTGCTGCCAGCATCAGAACCGCCAGAGCGAAGTAGCTGTGCATGGTGTGGCTTACGAACCCTGCATACCCTGCGGTGATGGCCGCGGCCAGCATCATTGCGCCGATAAAGGTCTTAATTCGCCGTGTGTTGTTCATGATCTCGTCTCCTTTCCGTTGTAAGTTGCACACGGCTAACTATTGCTCATCGTCTCCGGCGTCAGAGAATGCAGCGTCGGCACTCGATACGGACGCACCCCAGACCACGCTCGTGGCCTGAGTGCCCGTGCCGGTGCTGGCACCCCAAACCACGCTGAAGGCGCTCAACAGGTTATCGTTCCAGGGCAGCGAAGCGCCCCATACCACGGAGGTCCCGCTCACGGTCGAGGCTCCCCAAACGACCGACGCGCCCCAGACCACAGAAGCTCCCCACACAACTGAAGAGGGGGACACGGTTGTGTTTCCGTATACCAACGAAACCGTACCGTTGTTGAAAACGACGGTCGGCGAAAGGGCCGCGCCCAGGTTAGCGGGGGCGAGCGCGGTGCTGGTAGTCGCTGATTGCACGTTCAGGAGTCCCGACCCAATCGCGAACATATCGTAGAAAGAAGTGAACGTCTGCGACAAGTGCGGCACATACGCTGACGTAGAAACGAGCCCAAAGGATACGTTGATCTTGGTCGCCGTCTGCATGAGCCGCGCTTTCACTTGATCGGGAGTAAGAGTGCTCTGTTCCTGCAGCAACAAGGCCGCCGCGCCAACGACGGCTGGGGTGGCCATGCTGGTGCCGCTCAAGGTGAAGTAATCGTTATTGCCGTCGCTGCCGGTGACCAGTTCCTGCGGAAAATCGGCCTCCAGCGTAGCCCCGGGAGCGGACAGAGAAACGATGTCATTACCCGGCGCAACCATGTCTGGCTTCACAATGTGATCGTAAGTGGTGGGACCCTTTGAACTAAAGCTGGCCAAGGTTTCAGCCGAGGCGGAGCTTGATCCGTTGCTCTTGGTCGCACCCACCGTCAGGACGAAAGGATCGTTGCCCGGAGCCGTAACGGTTCCGTAGCCGTTGCTGCCGTTGACGCTCAAGCGGCCATAGTTGCCGGCCGCCACAACCACCGTGATGCCGCTCTTCCAGGCCGATTCCACAGCCTGGCAAAGAGGATCCTGGGTATAGCTGACAAAGATTCCACGGCCCAGAGAGATGTTCATGACGCGGATGTTGTAGGTGCTCTGCAACGCGATCGCTTCCTGAATGGCCGCGATGACGGTGCTGTCAGTGCCTGCGCCGTTTTCGTCCAGGGCCCGCAGATCGACGAAACTGACGCCGGGGGCTACGCCCTCGTACTGTCCGCCGGAAAGCGATCCGTTGCCGCCAATGATGCCGGCGACGTGAGTGCCGTGGCCGTAGAGGTCATGCTGCGCGCCGCTGGAGTTAGTGGTGGGTGTTCCCGTGAAGTCCTGGTGATAGAGCACGCGCGAGGTGCCGTTCGCATTGTGCAGATCGGGGTGGCTATCGTTGATGCCGCTATCGATCACGGCCACGGTCACGCCCGCTCCGGTATATCCGGCGCTCCAGGCTGAGGGCACGCCGGTGGCGACATCGGTGGTCTCATCCAGGACCTTCATGGGGTGATCGAGGCTGACGGACGCGATCTCAGGATCGGCCTCAAGCGCAGGCAGGGCGCTGACCGGAATTGTGAACGCCGCACCCTTAATCATGTGCAACTTGACATGCAGAAGGCCGCCCCGGCTCTTCATGGTGGCGTAGTGAGCCTCGGTCGGTACCTGCTTGTATTGCACAATGACTCTCACGGTCTGGCCTTTGGCCGTCCCGTGATGGGCTGCAGCGAGCAGTCCAGAAAGATCGGGAGCGATCCGCGAGAACTTGCCGGTTGACGAGTCGTTGGCGGGCTGTCCGAAGGCCATCGTTGTAGCCAGTAACAGCACCAGGCTCAAGCGTTTGCCCCAGGCGGCGCTGTGTCGTTCGCCGCGCTTTTTTCGTTTCGGTGAATTCTGTGTACGAACCATAAATCTCACCCTACTTTCTTGAATGGGGGAAAGATCGAGCTTGTACCCATTCCCTGTGTTGCACGGGAGGAGCCAATCGAATCCTTGTAAGTAATTGTTTTTATTGGAGATCGGCCAGGCTGGCGAGGGTTTGGTTGGGCCAGTCTGTCCCTTGGAGTGGGCGAGGGACAATGTGTCCCACTTAGCGATTGGCCGGAAGGCTATTCACGAAGTCGGTGATCTGCGAGATCACTTCCTCCTCGCGTGAGAGGAATATGAAGTGGGTGGCGTTAGGAATCACGACCACCTTGGCATGGGGCTGCTGCCGGAAGATAGCAATCTGCGATTCCGCGCGACGCGTTTCTGCGGCTCGAGAGGCCGCGAGTTTTGCCGGGTCGCTCGTCTGACCTGGATTGGGAGCTCCAGGATAAGAAAGAATCGCTAGAAGGGGAGTATCGATGGAGTGGAAGCGTTCTTCTTCGAGCATCACAGATTGGTTTGCATACGCGTGCCCAAGCCACTCGCCGACCCCGCCGTCCTCACCGATACGAAAATTCTGTCGCACCTCCGGTTCGGGGATGATGCCGCCGACGTAGCCTTTCATGTAATTCTGGAAGGCAGAAATGCTGACAAGGTCAACGGGTTTCGGATCGGGACCGGTTCCACCTTCGACCTCGCCTCGAATGTCGGCAAGATACGGCTGAAAAAGCGCCATGTCCGTCAATGTCTTCGATATGAGGCCATCATCGAAGAGGTTCTTTTGTAATGCCGAAAGATCGTCTTTGAGCTGCGCCAAAGAGGGTGTGTAATCGCCATACTTTGGGTTGTAGAGAGCGAAAGTGCCCGTAGCTTCGAGATAGATGAGTCCAGCAGCGCGCCCTGGATGATAGGTGGAGATGGCGCTCAGTTCTTCTCCAGCAATCGAATGCCCGACGAGGACAGGATCAGTAATGTGCAAGGCGTCAAGAACCGCGACCACATCATCTCCGAGCCGCCTTGGGTCATAACCCGTTTGAGGCGCGGAGGACTGGCCAAACCCGCGCCGCGTAATCCCAATGACGTGATAATGCACTGCAAGCTTCGGCCCTAAGCTGTCAAAGACATGAGCTGTGCTTCCCAGACCTGCGAGAAGTACGAGGTTGCGCCCGGTGCCTCCCCAGTCGAGCATTTCGAGCTTTACATCTGGCTGAACCTCGACGAATTGGGTTTTGAGCGCAGTCTCGCCCTGAGTCGAGGGACCGTTCTGGGCAATGGCTGCGCAGGCTATCAGGGCAAAGACAGTCATCCGGATTTGTTGGCCCATTTACATCCCCTTCACCTTTACGGTCTTGCAATCCTACCGCATCGGGGTTCTCTGGTTTCTGCTCAGCCGCCAATCGAAAGATGAGGTTTGGACCGTTGGTGAAAATCGCGATTACACTCATTGACCGTGTTGGGAAACGCGGGGAGTTTCCGGGGCTTAGATGGCTGCGGCTTTGCCGGTGGCCAGTGGCTGCGGCATTTTCGGCATGGCGGCCATGAGGCGCTGCGTGTATTCGTGGCGGGGACTGAGCAAGACCTGCTCGGTGGTTCCGGTCTCGACGATTTGGCCTTCGTGCAGAATCGCAATGCGGTCGCAGATTCCGGCAACGGACGCGAGATCGTGAGAGATGTAGAGGATCGCCATTCCGAAGGAGCGGTTCAGTTCGCGGAACAGGGCGAGAATTTCGGACTGCGTGATTACGTCGAGGGCGCTCGTGGCCTCGTCGGCGATCAGCAGAGCGGGACGGTGCATCACTGCCATGGCAATCAGCACACGCTGGGCCTGGCCGACGCTCATGTGCGAAGGATATTTGCGCAGGAATTCGTCAGTTGAGGGCAAGCTCACGCTTTCAAGTGCGGCGCGGATTGCGCGGTCGCACTCGGCCGCCGGGCCTGAGGCGTGGGCGCGCCACGCTTCCTTAAGTTGGGTGCGAATTTTCAGGGCCGGATTCAGTGAGGATAGTGGACTCTGCAGCACCAGGGCGATCTTTCTTCCGCGCAGGCCGCGTAGATCGCGCTCGCCAAGGGTCAACAGCTCAGAACCTTCGAACCCGATCATACCTTCGATCTGCGCGCGCTTACCATCGAGCAGGCCGAGAATCGTCATGGCCAGCGTGCTCTTTCCCGATCCGCTTTGTCCTACCAGGCCAAACACTTCGCCGTGCCGGATTTCGAATTCCACATCGCGCAGCACGGCTGGCTTCTCGCCATAGCGCACGGAGACGCGCGCGGAGAGAAGAACGTCGGGTTCTGTGCCATGGTTCATGCTACGCAGGGCCTCAATTCTCCATGTGGTTCAAGATTTCAAGATCCGTGAGGATCCGTGCAAATCCGTCGCAAAAGGAAGTTGGCTTACTTCACCGAAAGGCGCTCGATGTTCCAGTACGTCTGCGGCACCAGGATCACCGGACTTGCTCCCTGCACGGACGCGGCGACGGCCGACAGGGCATTCCGGTTGACCAGGTAAATGAATGGAGCCTGCTCGACGGCAATCTCCTGCACGCGGTCGAAACTTTCCTTCCGCTTCTTCGCATCGGCCGTGGACGCCTGCGCCCGCATCAGACGGTCGATCTCGGCTTCCCACGCGGTTTCCGGAGACTTCTCCGACGGATTCCACTGGTGGTTTTCTGATGAACTGAGCCACACATTCATCTGCTCGCTGGGGTCAAGGCCTACGTTGGTGAGGCCGAGCAGGATGGCTTCGTAGTCGAAGGTCTGTGTCATGCGCTCGATCAGGGAAGGGAAATCGAGGGTCACGACGTTTACTTGAATGCCGATTTTCTGCAGGTCTTCCTGAATCATGGTGACCATGCGTTCGCGCGATTTGTTCCCCGAGTTGGTGATGATGGAGAACACGACCGGGTTGCCGTCTTTGTCTTTCAGAGCCCCGTTTTCCAGCCGGAAGCCGTCGTTTTGCAGCGCCTTGAGCGCGGCGTCAGGCGAATAAGCTTCAGGCTTAAGGCTGGCGTTGAACCAGAACTTGTTCGCCGGTGAAACCGGGCCTACCGCGGCCTGCGCGTGCCCGCGATAAACGACGCGGGCCAAGTCGTCGCGATTGATAGCCTGGGAAATTGCCCGGCGAAAACTTGCCGAACGGAACCATGTCTTCTTGTACCCCGGCAGTGGAGACTTTGCGACTTCGTTGAACCACATTTGCTCGGTGTCGAGCGATGGGCCAGCATCGTGAACGAGTTGCGGCGAAGTTGCTTCCAGCTTTTCGAAGTAATCGCTGTCGAGCGAGTTGATCAGATCGATTTCACTGCGCTTGAAGCGCAGCATCTCGACATCGTGGTTGGGCTGAATGTCGAGGCGGATGGAGTCAAGATAGGGCAGCTTCCGTCCTTGGGCGTCGGTCTTCCAATAGTTCGGGTTGCGCTTCAGTTGGACTGTGGCGCCCGGTTTGTAGTCGGCCACCATGAACGGGCCCAGCACCGCCATTTCTTTCTTGGGTGAGTGCGCGGAGAGGATTGCAACTTGATCGAATTGGCGGTCGACTCCGGCGACGGGAGCAGGAAAAGTAATCGAAATCTGCGTTGGCGAAATGATTTTCGTTTCCACATTACCTGGTCCCGATCGGAACGCGTCTCCCGTAGGAGAGTGCAGCGCGGGATCCATCAACTGCTGCACGGTGTAGGCGACATCTTCGGCGGAAAACGGCGTGTCATCGGAGAACGAAACTCCGCCGCGCAGAATGAACGTGATCTGCCGGCCGTCCTTTGAAACTGTCCACGACTTCGCCAGTTCGGGCTCGAGAGCCTGCGTCTGGCGGTTCATGCGCACGAGCACGCCGCCGGTTAAATAGCGGATTGCGCCTGAAGCGTCGTCTTCCACCTTGAGCGGATCAAACGTTTTCGGCTCGGAGCGCAGGCAAAATCGCAGTTCGCCCTGTGCCAGGGCCGAGCCTGAAAAAATCGCGAGGCTGGCAGTTGATAAGACTACCGCGAATAAGAATGCTTTTCTGCAAGTTAATGCCATTACTGCCAACCTTCCGTGAGGCGCGTCATGCTGCTGCCTCGTCCTGCCTTGAAAGCACGAGTTGAAACGATGTGACCACCACGACCAGCAAAACCAACGGGACAAATTTCCACGGCTCTTCACCCACTGAGACCAGACCTTCGAGTTCCTTCAGCAGACTTCCCCAGGAAGGCATAGGCTCAGCCACGCCCAGCCCGAGAATTCCGAGATTGGCTTCGCTGAGAATGAAGGCTGGAATTGAAATCCAGAACTGCGCATACAACACGGGCTTCAGATTCGGGAGCACGTGGATCCAGAACAGCCGTGCGCTGCGAATTCCGGAGGCCCGCGCCTGGCGAACGAAATCGGAGTCGCGCAGAGAACCGGCCGTCGAGCACAACACGCGCGCGGCGCTTGTCCAACCCAGAAGGCCCAACATCAGAAACGTCACCAGCACAGAAACCAGCGGTGTCACATTCAGCGGCAGCACTGCGCGTACCGTGATCAGCAGAAACAGCCAGGGCAGCGACAGACATAAATCCGTGACCGCCATTGCAGCGCGTGCCCAGGCGCCGCCCAGATATCCCGCGAGCCCGCCCACCAAGGCTGCCATTAAAGTCGAGAGCAGGGCCGCGGCCGGCGCCAGGAGCAATGAAATGCGCGTGCCATAGAGAACGCGGGCGAAGCGGTCGCGCCCGATCTCATCGGTTCCCAGCCAGTGCTGGCGCGAGGGAGCGGCATCCGTCGCATCGCGATATTGCTTGGCGTATCCCGCCGGAGCGAGCCAGTTTGCAGCCAGCGAAAGGCTGACCGCGAGCAGCAAGACCACACATGCCAGGGTGCGCCAGAAATTCATGCTCCTGATCCCATCGTGCAAACGAAATACTCCGAGGCTCACGATTCCTGGCCTCGCAGCATATGTCCGATTACATCGGCTCCGGAATTGGCCAGCAAGGTTACCAGCGTCACCAGGATGGTCAGGTTGGTGAGCAAGGGCAGGTCGCGGGCGAGCGCCGCCTGCCAGGCCAACTGTCCAACTCCCGCGAGGCCGCACAACGCTTCCACGGGGATGGCGGCGCCGACCGCCAGGCTCACGGAGACTCCGGCCACCGCCAGCAATTGCGGGCCGGCTACCGGGATCACATGCCAGAACAGAATCCGCAACCTGCTCAGACCTTTGGCGCGTGCGGTAATGATGTGGGGCAGCGCGTAAGCTTTCGCCAGCAGATTGCGGGCATAGCGATAAACCTGCGGGAACACGATCAGACCGATTGCAAGTGCGCCCGGAGCATTCCACAACACGGACAACAGCGCCAGCACTGCGGCTGGAATGCAAAGAAAAGTTCCGCTGATCACCGTGGTAAGAGTGTCGTAAGCCGATGCGCGCAGCCAGGCCGCGCTCAGCGCCAACGCCATGGCCACGGCCCAACTCAGCAGCAAGCCAATCCCTACGAGGCGCATGGTAAGCGGGGCGCGCTGACGCAGCAGCACACTCACCGGCTGGCCCAGCGAAATTGAAGTTCCCAGGTCGCCATGAACGGCGCGTTGCAGGGAATGAAGGTAGAAGCGGAAGATGTTGTGTTGTTCGAGGCGCGCCTGGCGTAACGCCTGAACACTGGCAGAGTTCAGATGAGGATCGAGCTGGGCTTCGTCCGTATCGAAGCCAGGCGCGAGGCGTACCAACGTGGCCGAGAGCAGACCCCCGAGCAGAACCGTGACTGCGATGGCGAGTCCATGCCGGGCGATTCTCCGTGTCACGTTCCGGTTGAACATTTTCCGGTTGAACATTTTCCCGCCCAGCTTTTCCCGGCCCAGCATCGTGGAGGATCTCCTATGTCGCTTTGGCGCCGAGAGTTTTGTTGTCCTGCTCTTGGGCGACGGCGGTGGAGTGATGGATCTGCTTCATGGAATACATTCTGCGGTCGGCTTCGGTGAGCAGGCGTTCCACGTCGAAACCATCTTCCGGACAGAAGGCCATGCCCACGCTGAGGGTGATCAGGTCGCGACCGCAAACGTGGCGTCCGGATTCAATGGCCGCCTGATTCAGACGATCGGCTTTTTCCTTGGCAGCTTCCGTAGTCAGGCCGGGGGCGGTAATCACGAATTCGTCTCCGCCCATGCGGGCGACATAGTCGTAGCCGCGGCAAACGTCCTTCAGGCGCGAGGTAAACTCGCGCAGCAGTTTGTCGCCCTCGAGGTGACCAAAAGAATCGTTGATCTGCTTGAAGCCGTCGATGTCACAAACCAGCACGGCCAGCGGCGTCTTCATGCGGCGGCAGCGCGCAACTTCCTGCGCGAGATGCACAAACAGCGAGCGCGCATTGGGCAGTCCGGTCAGATAGTCGGTGGTGGCCGAACTTTCCGCCTGCTGATATTTCAACGCGTTCTCCACCGACAGCGCGACCTTGGAAGCCACGGCCAGCAGGATTCTCAAATGATCGGGAGTGAAGGCGTCGCGATTGGCGTGATACATGGCCAGCACGCCGACCACGCCATTCAAACCTTCGAGAGGCACGACCAGCGCCGATTGCAGCGTGGTGTGCTTCCCCGGATCGACCACATAGCCGGCTTCGACTTGCGGGTTGCCGTTCACGATGGGCTTGCAGTTCTCCGCCACCCAGCCACACAAGCCCTCGCCCACCTTGACCTTCATCGACGAGAGCATACGGAAGTTTTCTCCGCTGACCAACTCGGGCAGGAGCCAGCCATTGCGGTTCACGAATACGGCAATTGAGTCGTAGGGAATCATGCGTCGCAGCCGCATGGAGAGCACCGATAACGTTTCGCTCAAACTCAGCGACACGCCTAGATCCTGGCTGAGCTCGAACATGGTCTGCGCTTCTTGCCGCGCCGAAGCGATCGAGGTGAGGAAGTCAGAGTTTTCGCCGGAGCCGTGCGTGGGATCGGCTCGTTCGAATCCCGTTGCCGGCGCAAGCCCCCGCTCCACGCGCACCGCTTTGGAAAGTCCATGAGGGGCGCCGGTGTCCTCCGACATCTGAGCCATGCGCTCCAGTTCCACGTAACGACTCTCAAGAATCTTGACCACCTGCGGATCGAACCAGCTGCCGGCTTTGTCCTTTACTTTCTCCATGGCCTCAACCAGCGGCAGGGCGGGACGATACTGGCGGTGGGAAGCCAGCGCGTCGAGACAGTCGACGGCAGCCAGAATGCGCGCGCCAATGGGGATTTCCTCGGCGCTGAGTCCTTCGGGATATCCGGTGCCATCCCAGCGTTCGTGGTGCGAGCGGACAATCGGCGCCACCGGATAAGGAAACGCCACCCGCTCCAGGATTTCCGCGCCCACCAGGGGGTGGACTTTCATCTTTTCGAATTCTTCCGGCGTTAGTTTCCCCGGCTTGTTGATGATCTGCTCGGGCACCGCCAGCTTTCCGATGTCATGCAGCAGGGCAGCGGCCCGCAGCGCTTCGATCTCGCCTTCCGGCAGATTTAATTCCTTGGCCACAGCCACGGCGTAAGTTCGAACGCGCTGCAGATGGGTGTGGGTAGTATGGTCCTTGGCCTCGATGGCCAGCGCCAGAGCCTCGATGGTGCGCATGTTGAGCGACGCGATTTGCTCTACGTGCCGCTTTTCCACTTCGACCCGCTCTTTCTCGGCTTCAAGTCGGCCCAGGTACAGTCGGTAGGAGCGATAGACCCAATAAATCAGGGGAAGCACGAGCAGCGAGGTTTCCCATCCCGCCGAGCGGTTTACGATTCCGACCAGTCCTACTGCGGCAGCGCCTACAAGGTAATAGGGGAACGACCAGAAGTAGCACTCCGACCAGACTTTTCGGCTGGATTTGCCCTCGGTCAGCGCGATTACGATCGAGATGGGCAGGGTGTTGGCAAAGAAGAACACCAGGGCGGCAACCATCAGCAGAATTGGCTTGTTCGATCCGGCTCTGGCGGCCAGCCAGTGGTAACTCAGGTAAGTAAGGGCGCTGGCATTGGCCATCATACCCACGACGTTGAACAGCACTTTTACGGGGTCGAGGCGTTTGCGGGTCTGCCAGATGCTTTGTACCAGGCTGGCGGTGCAGCCAATGAGAAGCGTCTCAGGAAGGCTGAGTTCCAGCACGCCCAGCAGAATGAACAGGAAGTTCACCGACATGGTGCCATCAATGCCGGGCAGTTGCACTTTGAGCCCCGAGGCCAGCACAGCAACCACGAGATAGCAGGCGAAACGCGTCAAGTCCTGCGACTGCCAATGCGACAAGGCAAAGCCCAGCACCACCATGCCCAGTGACACAGTGATGCCGACGAATGCCTTCGTCTGGATCGATAATCCGTCCGTCTCGGTTTTCATCTACACCTGACCCCTGCGGCCTTACCGGCCTCGAAGCGCGTTGTCCCCGATGACGCCCTCGCGATCCTCCCGCGAACACACAAAGATTGATTGCGCGGGCATTCTCAGCCCGCGCTCGGCCCTCGCGGAAGACATCTCCCCCGGTTCGAGCCTGCCCGAATCGTATGGGAAGGATTAGAGGTTCTAAAGCTTACTTAAGTAACCAGTCTTGGGGGTGTTGGAGATTACGATCACGTGAGCCGCATCCGTTGGTAGGCTTTGACTTGCTGAAAAAACTCGCGCTTGAGACCTCAAGGGCTAGAGCTCACAACGAGGGGGGAGCTTTATCGCAGCGCTAAAAGCGCTGCACCACTCAAATCCAGAGGACACGCTCTCGCTCCGCAAAGAACTTGCGCCGGATCATATTACCTTCGTTACGCCTTCGGTAACACGGTTCTCGGTCGAACCCCCTCGCCTGTGTCACCATTTGCCAAACGCCTCTATGCCGACTCCGCGCCGCAGTTCGGACAATCGATCGGACAATCGAGATCTGCTGACCAGTTCGCCGGCCGGCGGCGGTAACGGCACTGAGTCTGCTCCGCCCCAGATGGCGGTTTTCTCGGCCGATCTGCGGGGGGAGTTCATCGCCTGTAACTCAGCATTTAACGAGTTGTTGGGCTATTCGCTGCTGGAAGTGCTGGGGCGGGACTTCTCGGCGCTGTTCGCGGAGACGGAAAAAACCGGCGACGGCAACCACGAAGTTCTGCGCAGGACGATTCTGGCCGCCACTTCGGCGGAAGGGGACTATCGCGGCAATCTTTTCGCTCGACCGAAGAAGGGCAACAGTTTTCCAGTGCAATTTTCCGCCACTCTGCTGCGGGAGTCTTCGGGCAAATCGACGGCGATAATCGCGGTCATCGTGCCCTTGAGCGAAGCCAATTGTGAAGCGAACAGCGCGGCCGGCAAGGCCGCGGCGCCGGCTACGACGCCCGCTACAGCTCCGACTGCACCCGCGCCGGGAGTAGTTTCCCGCAAGATCGATGACACCCAGTTCATTCTGGCCAGCCCCGTGATGCACAAGTTCATGACGCTGGTCGACCGGGTCGCGGGGCACACGGAAACGGTTCTGATCACGGGCGAGACAGGCACTGGCAAGGAACTCATTGCGCGCACGATTCATGACTCTTCCGATCGCCGCAGCCGTCCGTGGGTCGACATCAACTGCGCGGCGCTGCCTGAGAACCTGGTGGAAAGCGAATTATTCGGATACGAAAAAGGCGCGTTCAGCGGCGCCGAGGCGTCCAAGCCGGGCCTGTTCGAGATGGCCGACAAGGGCACGCTTTTTCTAGACGAAATCGGCGAACTGCAATTGCAGACGCAGGTGAAACTGCTGCGCGTGCTGGATGGCCAGCCTTTCTATCGTCTGGGCGGGCACCGCAAGATTAAAGTTGACGTGCGAATTGTTGCCGCAACGAATCAGGATCTGGAGGCCGCGGTCAACGCGGGGCGCTTCCGGCAGGATCTGTTTCATCGACTGGGTCAATTCCATTTGCGCGTGCCGGCGCTGCGCGAGCGCCCGGAAGACATCGTTGCCTTGGCCGAACATTTTCTGCGGCTGAAGGCTCCCAACAAGAATTTTTCTACGCAGGCGATTTCCGCGCTGCTATCGCATCCCTGGCCGGGCAACATTCGCGAACTGCGAAATCTGGTGGCCAAGATGGCGATGGAATCTTCCGGCGCGGAAATCGATTTCTCCCGGCTCAACGCGGCCCTGACCGGAGAACCCACGGCCATGCGCCAGACCGCTTCGATGCCGGTAAGCAATCTTGACAGCATGGAAGAGCAGATGATCATCAAGGCGCTGGAACGCACCGGCGGGCAGCGGACTCTGGCGGCCGAGCAACTGGGCATTTCGCGCCGCACCCTCAGCCGCAAGCTCAAGGAATACAACATCAGCTTCGCTCCTGGAGAAACCACCGCTTCGTTGGGCTTCATCAGCAACGAGCAACAGAAATTCTTCCGCACCCGGGTTGAGATCTCGGTTACCGTCAGAAACTCGCAAGGGGAAGAAATCAAAGTGCAGGGCGTCAACCTGAGCACCGGCGGCATGGGTTTGGACGGGCTGAAAGAACCGCTACGATTCGCTGGATTGCTCGACGTTAGCTTCGTTCTGCCGGACAGCGAAATTGTGTTCCAAGCCAAGGCCCGGCTGATGTGGGTGGGCGAAGAAGGCCGGGTCGGCATCCGCTTTGCCGTGATCGAACCTGCCTTGTTCGAACAGCTGCAGCACTGGACCAACCGCAAAATGAAAGAAGAAGGATGGGAGTTTCCCGCCTAAGCCGTTTCCCCGAGAACCCGCTATAGCCGCCCTCAGTGTGCAAGAACTTTCATCCTTGACGGCGAGACCCGCCGAATCGAGAATGGTTGCAACTCCCCCTTCGTCCTCGTGCTTCGGGTTCGCCCGCAAGACGAGACTAACGGTTCCCCAAGTCCTAAGAAGCTCACACCCAAGGTTTCCCATCACGAGAGGATTATGAAAAAACAGACGAGCCAACACCTGACCCTAATTGTCGTTTGCCTTCTGCTGAGTCTGTCTGCGGCCATTTCCGCCGCCGCTCAGGACCTCTCGGCCTCGCCGACTTCGCTGGACTTCGGAAACCAATACCTTGGCATTGCTTCAGGGGCCAAGGTGTTCACCGTTACTAACATCTCCGGTGGCGGCATCACGATTGAGAGCATGGAGTTTAGCTGCCCTGGCTTTGGAATTTCCTCGGGAGTGGCTCCATTTTCGTTCGGCAACACCCAGAGCCTCACGCATTATTCGATCTACTTCATTCCTACCGTTGCGCAAGTCTATAGCTGCAACTTCGAACTGAATATGAGTGACGGCACCCAGGTGGACTTGCCGATCTCGGGTACGGGAGTGGTGAGCACAGCCCTATCCAGTTTGAACCAGACAGCGTTCAGCTTTCCGAACCAAAAACTGGGCAGCACGAGCGCCGGACAAACCGTCACGATCACTAATACCGGCACCAGCGTACTCAGCTTGACTGCCATCACGCTGTCGCCGCCGGATTTCACGACGAACGCGATAACCCTGCCATTTGCTATTCCGGTCGGTGGCACGCTGCCGGTTACGGTTTATTACACACCCAGCGAAATAACGTCTGAAACTGGAGCGCTGGACCTTACTTACGCCAGCGTACCTGATAATGGAGTTAGTCTCAGTGGCAACGGAATCGCGCCGACTTCGCTGGCCATTACTACGTTTGCAACCTTGCCGCAGGCAACACAGACTGCCGCGTATCTGGCCACTCTGGAAGCTTCTGGCGGCTCAGGCTCGTACACCTGGTCTTTGGCCTCAGGGTCGACGCTGCCTTCGGGATTGACGCTTTCCAGTGCCGGCGTGGTTAGTGGCACTCTGGCGTCCTCTGTATTGGCGGAGAATTACACTTTCACGGTGAAGGTGACGGATACCAGTTCCCAGGCCACCGCCACTTCCGCGATGACGATCGGTGTCTTCGCCAACCTGGGCGACTTTTGCAACGACATTTCTTTCGACGTTGTCGGTACCCAAACGCCGGAGGTCGCGCTGACCGATCTGGGCACGGGAACCTATCAAGGCTCCGAGGGCGGCTTGTATCCCGACGGCAGCAACGTGCGGCCTGCGGCGCAGGACGCCTACGGCGTAACCCTGGCGCAGGGAATTGGGCCGCTCGATGCCGCGGGCAATCCCAGTCCGACGGGGCAATACGTGATGCTGGCGATCGGCGAATCGACGGCGCAGAACGAATTCAACCGCTTCCTGCCCATCGCCTACGCGGATCCCACCAAGAATCCGAATCTGGTGATCGTCAATGGGGCACAAGGCGGTGGCACGCCATTTGACTACGAAGACCAGACTTCGCCCTACTGGGCTACGGTCATGAATAACTACCTGCCGCAAAACGGCGTGACTCCGGAACAGGTAGTCGTGATCTGGCTTGAAGATACGGACGGAATCAACACAGGAACATTTCCGACCGACATCGCCGCGCTGCAAACGGAATACGAGAACATGATGCAGACCATGCACACCCTGTTCCCGAACTTGAAGATGGTTTACTTCTCGTCGCGGGTGTATGGCGGATACTCCAATGGCGTGGGCAACCCGGACAATCCGGAGCCGTACTCGTACGAGGTTGGTTTCGCCGTGAAGTGGGCAATCGGGGACCAGCTCGCCGGCGACGCCAACTTGAACTACAACCCGACGTTGGGTCCGGTGGTTGCGCCGTGGATGTCATGGGGACCGTACTACTGGTCGAACGGCATGCTCGGTCGCGAGGACGGACTGGTGTGGGATTGCGCGGATTTCTCCGCGGACGGTACGCATCCTTCGTCGGAATACGGACAGTTGAAGGTTGCCACTGCGCTGCTGCAATTCCTGAAAACCGACGACACCACCACACCGTGGTATCTGGTGCAGGGCTCCGCACTTACTCCGAGTAGCGGTAATAATCAGTCGGGCGCTCCCGGGGCCGTTCTGCCCACGGCCTTAGGCGTGACCGCCACGAATAAAGGGGTCGCGGTCGCTGGCGTCAGCGTGATGTTCGCCGACGGTAGCACTGGAAAGTTCAGCCCCAACCCCGCGATTACCAATAGCACCGGCGTCGCTACCACCAGCTACACTCTGCCTACTACAGCGGGAACTTACACCATCACAGGCACCTCCGCGGGCTATACGACCGCAGCATTTACTGAGACAGCGACTGCCGCAGCCAAAATCCTGACGGTGACCGCTGGAAACAATCAGTCCGGTGCGGTGAGCACCACCCTTCCGACTGCTCTGACGGTTGAGGCCACCAGCAACGGGAGCCCCGTTTCTGGAGTGAGCGTTACGTTCACGGGCACCGGTACCTTTGGAACTCCTACGGTGACCACGGGCAGCAACGGTCTGGCGTCGACGACTTACACGTTGCCGGCTACGGCGGGAACTTACACGCTCACGGCCAGCGCCACGGGCTACACGGCAACAACATTTACCGAGACGGCCACGGCTGCCGCCAAGACGCTCACCGTGACCGGCGGCAACAACCAGACGGGTACCCCGGGCTCCACGCTGCCAACGCCTCTGACCGTGGAGGCCACGAATAGCGGCGTCCCCGTTGCTGGCGTGAGTGTGAGCTTCATCGACGGCAAAAAGGGAACTTTCAGTCCGAACCCAGCGATCACAAACAGTAGCGGCATTGCTTCAACCTCACTTACTCTGCCTCAAACGGCGGAGACCGTGACCGTGACTGCGGGCGTTGTCGGCTACACCAACGCAACCTTCACGGAGACCGCCGCCGCGCCCGTGTTAACTCTGATCGCGACCACCGGAAACAATCAGACGGGCACGCCCGGCACCACTCTTCCGACCGCGCTGACGGTAGAAGCCACGAGTAACGGCAATCCAGTTTCTGGTGTGACCGTCACGTTCACTGGCGGCACCGGGGGCACCTTCGGCACTCCAACGGTGACCACCAACAGCAGCGGCTTGGCGTCGACGACTTACACCTTGCCCACAACGGCTGGAGCCGTGACCATCACGGCCAGCGCCACCGGCTATTCGGCAGCAACCTTTACCGAGACGGCAGCCGCGCCAGTGTTGACGCTGACCGCGACTGCTGGAAACAATCAGACTGGCTACATCAGCACCACCCTTCCGACCGCCCTGACGGTGGAGGCCACTAATAACGGAAGTCCCGTCTCTGGCGTGAGCGTTACGTTCACCAGCAGCAACGGAGGCAGCTTCGGCAGCGGTACTGTGACCACGGGAACCAGCGGCTTGGCGTCGACCACCTATACGTTGCCCGCTACGACCGGAACCGTCACCATCACGGCCACTGCCACTGGCTATAAGTCGGCAACCTTCACCGAAACCGCCAACGCGACTAAGGTGCTCACTGTGAGCGGCGGCAACAACCAGACGGGCACTCCGGGCACCGCGCTGCCGACGGCATTGAGCGTGACGGCCACGAATGAGGGCGTCCCTGTCGCCGGTGCGAGTGTGACCTTCATCGACGGCAAGAAGGGAAGCTTCAGTCCAAACCCGGCAATCACCAACAACAGCGGCGTGGCATCAACCACCTTCACTCTGCCGGTGACGGACCAGACTGTGACGGTCACCGCCGGTATCACCGGCTACACGGCTGCAACCTTCACGGAGACAGCCGCTACGGTTCTGACCCTCACTGCAACCGCCGGAAACAATCAGTCGGGCTCGACCGGCAGCACGCTTCCGACAGCTTTAACCGTGGAGGCCACCAGTAACGGAACCCCCGTCTCTGGCGTGAGCGTTACGTTCAGTGGCGGTGGCGGAGGCAGCTTCGGCACTCCTACCGTGACCACGGGTAGCAACGGCCTGGCGTCAACGACTTATACTCTGCCCTCTACGGCGGGAACCGTGAGCATCACTGCCAGCGCGACGGGCTACACGGCGGCAACTTTCTCGGAAACCGCGACTGCTGCGGTCAAGACGCTGGCCGCAAACGGCGGCAATAACCAGACTGGTGGAGTCGGCACCGCACTGCCAACGGCACTGACCAGTTTGGCTACCGTCAACGGCACCCCAACGGCTGGCGTGAGCGTGAGCTTCACCGATGGCGCCGGCGGGACATTCAGTCCTAACCCGGCAGTCACCAACAGTAGCGGCATCGCGTCGACCACCTACACGCTGCCAGCTACGGCGGGGACCTACACCGTGACCGCCAGCAGTACGGGCTACACCTCCGCAACTTTTACGGAAACCGCCACTACGGCAGTCAAGACCCTGGCCGCAAGTGGTGGCAATAACCAGACCGGTGCAGCCGGCACTACGCTGCTGACGGCTCTGACGACCGCAGCTACGGTCAACGGCACCCCAACGGCTGGCGTGAGCGTGAGCTTCACCGATGGCGCCGGCGGGACATTCAGTCCTAACCCGGCAGTCACCAACAGTAGCGGCATCGCGTCGACAAGCTATACGCTGCCAGCTACGGCTGGGACTTACACCGTCACGGCCAGCAGTACCGGCTACACTTCAGCAACCTTTACGGAGACCGCAACAGGCTCCGTATCAGTGGCTGCTCTCGGACTTGTTTCCGGCGGAAAACAGACCGGCACGGTAGCGACGACCTTGCCGGTGCCTCTGGTGTTCGAGGCCAAGAGTTCTACGGGCGCACTCGTGGCAGGGGCTTCCATCAGCTTCACCGACGGCGTGGGAGGCACGTTTTCTCCGAATCCCGCGATTACCGGTACGAATGGCGAAGCGTCCACTACGTACACACTTCCCACGGTGGCGGAATTCACCACGGTCACGGCGTCGGTTGGAAGCGTAACCACCACCGCCAGCGAGAAGGCAGTGGCCGGCGCAGCCACCAAGATCGCAGTTGTTTCCGGGAGTAACCAGTCGGCGGAACCCAGTTCGCCCCTGCCGAACATGCTGATCGTGTCGGTAACGGATCAATACGGCAATGGCGTCGCGAGCTATACGGTGACATTCACCGACAATGGCGCGGGCGGTACTTTTTCGACGACAACTCCCGTGACCAATTCGAACGGCCAGGCCGAAGTCAACTACACCACCGGCACCAAGGCGGGAACGGTTACGATTTCGGCAGCGACAGCGTCGGCGGGCACGGCGACATTCACCGAGACGGTGGAGTAATGCAGCCGGGCACGGCGGCGTAGTCGAAGTTTTATTGAGGCTTAACCAAAGCAATTCTCGCGCAGACGGACCATCCGCCTGCGCGATTTTTGTTGCGCGAGACATGACTTGGTGAACATATCCTCGTCGGCTGCTTGACTATCCGCCGCCGAGTTCGCGCAGGCGTTCCGCTGCAGCCTCGGGAGTGATATCGCGCTGCGGCATTCCCAGCATCTCGAAGCCGACCATGAATTTACGGATGGTGGCCGAGCGCAGGAGCGGCGGATAGAAATGCGCGTGGAAATGACATTCCTGGTGATCGTCGCGCAGATGATCGATGTTGTCGGTCGGTGACTGGTGAAAGCCCATGGAGTAAGGGAAGGGAACGCCGAAAACTTTGTCGTAAGTGGACGTGACGTGCTTCAACATCTCACTGAGCGACCGGATTTCATGGTCCGCGAATTGGTTCATGCTCCCGAAGTGGCGCCGGCTGCAGACCAGAATCTCAAATGGCCACACCGCCCAGAAGGGCACGAGTGCGATGAAGTCGTTGTTCTGATAGACCACCCGGATCTGCTCGCGAATTTCCAACGCGGCGTAGTCACAGAGAAGGCAACGGGCGTGGGACTGCAAATAGGCGCGTTGCGCGGCCAGTTCTTTCGCCGGCGCTTCGGGAATCGAAGCGGTTGCCCAGATCTGGCAGTGGGGATGCGCGTTGCTGGCGCCCATCATGGCGCCGCGGTTTTCGAAGATCTGGACGTGGTGGATGTCCTTCAGGCCCCCCAGTTCCCGAAATTGTCCCACCCAGGTGTTGACGACGAGTTCAATTTCTTCGAGGGGCATGGTAGCCAGTGTGAGATCGTGGCGGGGAGAGAAGCAGATCACGCGGCAGATCCCGGGCTCGGACTCGGCGACCAGCAGGCCCATGCTGTCGACGTCGAGACGAGCGCGGGAGACGTGTGGCTTCAGGGCGGCGAAATCGTTCTCGAAAACAAAAGTGCTGGAGTAGGCGGGGTTTTGAATCCCGCCGGCACGGGTGTTGCCGGGGCAGAGATAGCAAGTAGGATCGTATGCTGGCTCCTTCGCATTCTGGAGCGGCGCGACTTCGCCTTGCCAGGGGCGGGAGGCGCGATGCGGTGAGACTAGAACCCATTCGTTGGTCAGGGCATTGAGTCGGCGGTGAGGATCTTCGTTCAGTTTCAAACCGGTGAGTTTCAAATTGCGGCCTCGCAGCATTTTACGATGAGCCGAGGCCGTTCAGCAGAACGGAGGATCGAATTGCGCCGCGACGTGGCATAATCATCGGCAACAACTCCTAAACCCAGGTGCCATCCGATGCGTCCAACGCTGATTGCCGTTCTCAGTCTGTGGCTTAGTGTGGGTGCGAGTTCGCCGAGCGGGGGGGCCGCTGCGAGCGCGAAGCCGCTGCAGATTTACTTTATTGATGTCGAAGGCGGGCAGGCGACTTTGGTGGTGAGCCCGTCGGGGCAGTCTCTGCTGATCGACACGGGCTGGCCAGGATATGAAGGGCGCGACGCCGACCGGATTTTGGCAGTGGCCCACCAGGCCGGCATCCAGCAGCTCGATTATGTGCTGATAACGCATTATCACCGCGATCACGTTGGCGGTGTGCCGCAGCTGGTCGACGGGATCAAGGTGGGCACCTTCATCGACCACGGGCCGAATCTGGAAGACTCTGAAGTGACGCGCACCGACTATGCGGCGTATGAAAAGGCGATCGCCGGCCACGCTCGCGTCGCGGTAAAGCCGGGAATGGGGCTTCCGATCAAGGGCCTCGAGGTGCAGGTGCTTTCGGCGGCTGGAGATCACATTACAAGTCCATTGCCGGGAAAAGGGGAATCCAATGCGTACTGTGGGGCCGAACCTGCCGCGGCTGTAGACAATACAGAGAATGCCCGTTCCTTGGGTGTGCTGATTACCTACGGACATTTTCGTTTTCTCGATCTGGGCGATCTGACCAAGAAAAAAGAGCTTGAGATCGCCTGCCCAAATAACTTACTGGGGACGGTTGATCTTTTTCTGGTGACGCATCACGGAGCGGACCTTTCGAATCCGAAGGCGCTGGTGTGGGCGCTGCATCCGCGAGTGGCGGTGATCGATAATGGCGCGCGCAAGGGAGCGAGTCCGGCGGCGTGGCAGATCGTGCACGATTCTCCGGGGCTGGAGGACTTGTGGCAGCTGCATTATGCTGCCGAATCGGATCGCGATCATAATGTCGCCGACGAGCGGATTGCAAACGTGAAGGAGAATTGCGAAGGGAAGTACATCAAGGTCGCGGCCGAAACGGACGGGGCGTTCACGGTCACGAACGGGCGGACTGGCGAACAAAAGACTTACGCCAAGAAGTAGGTTGGCCGTCGGCGGAAGATATTGGTTTAGACGCCCTCGGCAGCTAGAGCCCTCAAGGAAGATCGGGCACGTCGCAGCGCTGGAAGCGCTGCGCCACCCAAGACCTCACTCATGATCGTGATTGTGATGGGAGTCGTCGGCGCCGGGAAGACGACCGTAGGGCGTCTGCTGGCAGAGCAATCCGGATGGGAATTTGCAGATGCGGACGATTTTCATCCCGCTGCGAATGTGGAGAAGATTCGGCACGGCATCGCCCTCAGCGATGACGATCGCCGCCCTTGGCTGGAACAGCTTCGCGCCGCGATCGCCGGCTGGATCGCCACGAAGCACGATGTCGTGCTGGCGTGCTCGGCTCTGAAACGCAGCTACCGGCAGGAACTGCAGGTCGGACCGGAGGTCCGGTTTGTTTACCTCAAAGGCAGCGCGGACCTCATCGCACAGCGCCTGCGCTCGCGGCAAGGACATTTTGCCGGGGAACAGATTCTGGCTAGCCAGTTTGCAGACCTGGAAGAGCCAGAGTCGGCGGTGACGGTCGAAATCGCTTCGACCCCGAACCAGATTGTTTCCGAGATTCGGAAGAAGCTTGGCTTGGCGTAGAATCCTCGCAGCATAGCCGCATGCAGGGGAGTGGTTTCTAAAAGCCGCCTCTGGACCTCGACTCTAAACATCGGCGCTACGGAACATCTGGAACCTACTCTTGGCAACTGCTCCCGACCGGCTGGAATTCGCCGTTGTTTCCCGACTGATGTGGCGGCTCATGCCGTTTCTCTTCCTGCTCTACATCGTCGCCTACCTCGACCGCATCAATGTGAGTTTCGCCGTGCTGCAAATGCGCGGGCAGTTGGCTCTAAGTGACCGCGCCATTGGGCGCGCTCAAGGGATGTTCTTTGCCGGCTACTTCTTTTTTCAGCTGCCCAGCAATCTGGTGCTGGAGAAGTTTGGCGTGCGGCGATGGATTGCTGGCTTGATGGCGACCTGGGGAGTGATTTCCTGCATGATGATCTTCATCCGGGGCCCCATCAGCTTTTATAGCCTGCGATTCCTGCTGGGCGCGGCCGAGGCGGGATTCTTCCCCGGCATGATTCTCTATATGAAGCGCTGGTTCCCGGCACGCGCGCGAGCTCGTGCTGTGGCCTGGTTCATGACGGCGAATCCGCTTGCGGGTATTGTCGGCAGCCCGATTTCGGGGGCATTGCTCGGACTCACCGGGAGAGGACTTTCGGGATGGCAGTGGATGTTTCTGATGGAAGGTGTTCCGGCCATTCTTTTGGGTGGGATCGTGCTTCGGGTGCTTTCGGACCGTCCGCAGGATGCCACGTGGCTGAAGGGCGAGGAGCGCGCCTGGCTGCTAGACAGAATGGCCGGCGAACAGCAGGCGGAGTCGAACCTGAAGCAGGGCAGCGTCCGGCAGGTTCTGATCACGCCCAGTGTCTGGATGCTTTCGCTGGTTTACTTCGGCGTTTCGACCACCATGTATGGGGTGACGTTTTGGCTGCCTAGCCTGATCCAATCATTGTCAGGGCTGGGGAATTTCGAGACGAGCCTGGTTGCGATTCTTCCGTTTATCGTGGCGACGATCGCAATGGTGCTGGTCGGGATCCACTCCGATCACAGCGGCGAGCGGCGCTGGCACACGGCCGGTCCGGCGTTCTGCGCAGCGTTGGCTTTGGTAGCGGCCGCCTACGGAAAGGCTCCGGCGCTGGTGATTGCCGGGGTCGGGCTCGGAATGGCCGGAGCCGAGGCGATGGTGGGGCCTTTCTGGGCCATGGCAACCACGCGTGTGGCCGGCCTGCAAGCGGCCGCAGGGATTGCAATGATCAATTCGCTCGCGAATCTGGGAGGATACTTCGGCTCGGACATCATCGGATTCTTTCGGACGGGGAACGGAGGGTTTCGTGGTGGCCTGCTGGCGATCGGAGCGACGGTGGCCATTAGCGGCGGGATGGCGTTGATTGTGGGGCGCGAGCGGGCTACGGGATCGTAGGGCCGCGTGCAGGAACAGTCGCCCTCGGTTGCCCGTCGAGTGCATCTTTAGCGCTGCTTGACCGCTCTTTAGCTCTCTGCCGCGGGGTTGGAGCGGCAGCATGAGTGCTTCCTTGCGAGCGCGGCGCCGGAACGCCCGGTCGGTGCTTCGGTCGGTGCTTCGTTCCACCGCTCGAATTGTTTACAATGGAAGTTTCGTCTGACGATTCGTACGGAAGCCCGGTAGAGGGACGAACGCCAATTTTGGAATCGACAAACCACAATTCCAGTACGGCCCCTACCGTCTACTGGCGGGTTGAGGGGAGCCTGCTCGACCTGACCGTGGTCGAGCCGGTGGCCTTCTTTACCTGGAATGCCCAGACGTTCGCTGAGCGCTTCCGGCGGCGCGGACTGATCTTTCTGATGGCGCTGCTACGGCCGTTTCTTTATTCCACCAACCGCAAATTTGCCACACGAGTGGTGCATGCCGTGCTGCGGGGAGTGACCCGCGACCGCCTTGATCTGTTGGGCGAAGAGTTCTTTCAGTACAAGTTGAAACCACGGCTGAAAGAGCGCGGCGTGCTCAAGGTGAAGGAGTTGGTGCAGGCCGGGGCGGAAGTCGTGCTGGTGAGCCAGGGGTTGGAGCATGTGATGCGACCGCTGGCGCAGCACCTCGGCGTTGGGCGTATTGTGGCTAACAGATTAGAGTTTCGCGACGGCACAGCCACGGGTCGATTGCTGGAGCCAGTCATCCGGCCGCGCGGGGCGTTTGCGAAATTCAGGGAAGAGAATCCGGACGGGCGCAGGGCCCCGAAGACGCTGGCGCGGCAACTGGACATTTCCGTGGAGGCGCTGCGAGCGGCGATGATTCCGGCGGAGCGTCGGAGTATTCCGCTGCTGCGACCCATCGTTCACTTTGAAGGGCATAGACAGTCTCCGGACTTTTCTGTGCGCCGGGCATTTTCTGGAAAGCAGGTAATGCTGATCGGAGTGACTGGGTTCATCGGCAAAGTCTGGCTGGCGAACACGCTCCTGGATCTGCCCGATGTGAAACGGGTTTATCTGCTGATCCGGCGTCAGAAGTCGAATCCGGCAGAGCGGCGCTTTGAGAAGATGGTGGAAGATTCGCCGGTATTCGATCCGCTGTTTGAGCGGCACGGCGACCGGCTACCAGGATTTCTTCGCGAAAAGATCGAGGTCGTCGAGGGAGATGTTACGCAGCCCGGACTCGGACTCGAGCCCGAGGCGGCGCGCCGTTTGCAGAAGAATCTGGATTTGATCATCAACAGTTCGGGACTGACGGACTTCAATCCTGATCTGCGCGATGCGCTCGCGACCAACACGACTGCGGCGCTCAATATTCTCGAATTCGTGCGGACCGCGGATCATGCGGGGCTTGTGCACCTTTCCACCTGCTACGTGGCGGGGGAGCAGGACGGGCGGGTTAGCGAAAAACTGACACCGAACTACAATCCGCGGGGTTTGGCGGGGTTCGACGCCGAGCAGGAATGGCGGTCGCTGCAAGAATTGGTGAAGCAGGCTGAGGCCCAGGCGGAAAGCGACGAAGTCACGTCAGGCTTGCGAATGCAGGCTCAATCAAAGGAACATGCGGCGAAAAACTTGCACGGCGCGGCTCTGGAGAATCAGATTCGCAAGAACCGCGTGCGCTGGCTGAAAACTTACCTGACTGAGGCAGGGACGCGGCGCGCCAAGGAGCTAGGCTGGCCGAATACGTATACGCTCAGCAAGAGCTTGGCCGAATCGCTGATTGCGAAACATGGCGCGGGATTGCCGGTTGCGGTGGTTCGTCCGGCGATTGTGGAAACGTCGGTTGCCAAGCCGTTCCTGGGATGGAATGAGGGCATCAATACTTCGGCGTCGCTGTCTTATCTGCTGGGGACGTATTTCCGGCAATTGCCGACCAACGAGAGCAAGCGGCTCGACATTATTCCGGTGGACGCGGTCTGCAATGGAATGACTTTAATTGCCGCGGCCGTCATGGAACGCAGACATGACGCGATGTATCAGCTGGCGACTTCGGTAACGAATCCCTGCGATATGGGCCGGTCGATCGAGTTGACTTCTCTGGCGCACCGCAAGCATTATCGGGCGCAGGAAGGGCTGGAATCGTGGCTGCGGCTGCGGTTCGATGCGATTCCGGTTTCGAAGACGCGGTACAACCGCATGTCGGCGCCGGCGCAGAAGGCCATCGTAAAATCGATTCAGCGCATCATGTCGCCTTTGCCGTTGAAGAAAGCGCCGCTGGTGAAGACTGAACGCAGTCTGGAGCGGCTGGAAAAACTCATTGAGCTCTTCGAGCCGTTCATCCTGCTGCACGAGCATGATTTCGCGGCAGAAAACGTCGAGAAACTTTCTTACGCGCTTGCGCCTGAGGAGCAGAATATTTTCGGATACGACACGCGATCGCTGGATTGGTGGGAGTATTGGATAAACATTCACATCCCGGCGCTGCGCCGCTGGACGTATCCTTTGATTGAGGGCAGGCCTTTGGAAGCGCGGCCTGCGCGCAGCTTTCAACTTGCGCCGGCTAACGGAGACGCCGTGAAGACCGGGACGGACGGAGCCACGTGGCGATATTCCTGACCGGGTCGACCGGATATATCGGCGCGCATGTTGCCGCGAATCTTCTGGAACAGCATGGCGCTTCTTTGAACGTGCTGGTGCGCGCGCGAGATCCGCAGGAAGCGCAGGTACGGCTGTGGCGGGCGCTGCAGTTGCATTTGGATTTTCCGCGCTTCTATGAATATCTGCAGACCAAGGTGAGGATCTTTTGCGGAGATTTGACTTCCTCAGGGTTTGGATTGGGTCGTGATGAATACGATCGACTGGTGCACACCACGGATTCGGTCATCCATTGCGCGGCGTCGCTGAACCGCAAGTCAGAGAAGAGCTGTCTGAACGTGAACTTGCGGGGGACGCTCGAAGTGTTGACTCTGGCGCGGCACGCAGAGCACTATCACGGCCTGCGACGCTTCAGCGAAGTGAGTACAGTGGCCGTGGCAGGCAAGCGTAGCAACGAGGTGGTGAGCGAGGATCGCTCCATCGAGTGGGACCGGTCGGACTATGATCCTTACGCGCGCACGAAAAAGTTCTGCGAGCACATGACGCGGGTACTGCTGCCGGATACGCCGAAGACAGTGTTCCGGCCGAGCATTGTGCTGGGTGACAGTCGGCATGCGGAAACCACCCAGTTCGATATGGTCAAGGCGTTCGTATTTCTGGCCGGGCTGCCGGCACTGCCGTTTCGTCCCACGGACAAGATCGACATTGTGAATGTCGATTTTGTCGCTGACGCGATTGCGACTTTGCACCAGAAAGAACAGCCGTTGTTTGATACGTATCATCTTTCGTCCGGAGCTGGGTCGCAGACGTTTCGCGAGTTGACAACTGCGCTGGCCGCGGTGCAGCAGAAGCGCGGGCCGGTATTTCTGCCGTTTGCAGAAAAGCCGTTTGCTGGTTCGGTGAACTTTCTGGCGAATCGCAAGGGATCGATGGCCAAGGGCGCTTCGCTGTTGAAGGTGTTTATGCCGTATCTGGTCTGGAACACGGTTTTCGACAATACGCGTGTGACGTCTGAGTTGAAACGGAAGCCAGTTCCGTTCTCACAGTACAGTTTTCCTCTGCTGAAGTTCAGCCGCGAGAACCATTTTGAATACAAGTACAAGCCTTGGCCCGCCGCCTCTGGAGGGACTGCCGCATGATGGACTTCGTTCTAGAGGCGTGGGTCAGCGGCAATATCGAACGCGCGAAAGCGAGATGGATGCTTGGCGCGGGTCAGCCGTGGCAGCCGGGCGAGAAGCTAAGATTGCTTTTCGCGGGATACAACGGCACGCGCAATATGGGATCAGACGTGCGGGTCGATGAAATGCTGCGGCAGATCCGCCACGTCCTGGGCGCGGAGCGGGTGGAGTTCAGCGTGATGAGCCAGAACTTCGAGTTTTCGAAAGGATATTTCGAGGGCACGAAGCAGGTGCACTTGCCGGATATTTTTCCGCCATTTCTGTCGGACGAAGTTCCCAGGCATCACGGTGTGGTGGCGTGCGAAGGGTCCATGTTCAAGAGCAAGTTCGCGAATGCGTTGACCACGATGATGATTGGCTCGCTCGGCATCGCGGCGGTGCAGAATAAACTGTCCGTGGGATATGGCGCGGAAGCGGGCTACATGGATCCGCTGGTCGCCAAGATGTGCGGACGCTATTGTAAGAACTCCCTGGTCATTACACGCAATGAGGAGTCACGCACGGTGTTGCGCGAACTGGGCGTCCCGACGGAACTGGGCACCGACACCGCGTGGACCTTCGAACCGCGTTCGGCAGAGTATGGCCAGAGTGTTTTACGGCAGGTGGGGTGGGACGGGCGTACGCCGGTGCTGGTAGTTTGTCCGATCAATCCGTTTGAGTGGCCGGTGAAAGCCTCGGTGGCCAAGTACGCGCTGCGGAGTCTGACCGGCGCCTACAAAGACAGTCACTACCGCACGGTTTATTTTCATAATTCGGGGCCAGCGGCGGATCGCGCCTACCAGCACTATTGGAATTCGATTGCCAACGCAGTGGACGCATTCCGCAAGCGGAGGAATGTGTTCGTGATTCTGGCGGCGACGGAGCGACTGGACGCGCGGCCGGCAAATCGCATCGCGGAGAAATTAGGCGGTGTGCCAGTTCTGACTTCTGACCAGTACAACATGTATGAGCTCGTCAGCATTCTGCGGTCCTGCCACATGATGGCGTCGTCGCGGTATCACGGCATTGTGACCTCCATGCCGGCACTGGTTCCCTCGGCGGGGATCACCATGGATGAGCGCATCCGCAATCTGATGCGCGAGCGCGGACATGAAGAGTTGCTGATGAACGTCGACGATCCGGATCTCGAGCTGAAATTGCTGGCAGCTTTGGAAATACTGGCTACACAGGGCGAGCGCATCGCAGACGGCATTGCGCGGACGGTGGTGAAGAATCTGAGAGTGATGGCGCGGATGGGGGTATTTTTCGAGGAGGAAGTGCGGCGGCGTTATCCGGAATTTCCCACGCGCCGGGGCGAATGGAGCTGGGAGGATTACCTGCCTCCGATGAACGCTTCGTTGCGTCAGTTGGTGGCTGCGTACAGTTAATCACGCCCGGGTGTTCGATACACAAAACTCATGCCATTTGTCGGAGAAATCTTCTCGCAACTGAAGGCGGCGGCGGATACGAAGGTGCTGTTTGAAATCCGCGACGGCCAAGTCTCGGGAGTCACGGGCGGCGAGTTGCTGGAGTTGATCCGCAAGGCGCGAACATTTCTCGCTGCAAAAGGATTGAAGAAGGGCGACCGCTGCGGGTTGCTGGCTGCGAACAGCATCCGCTGGATGGCGATCGATTTGGCTGCAATGGCCGAGGGGATGATTGTGGTTCCGCTCTACAGTCGTCAGGCTCCGGCGGAGTTAGTGGCGATGATGAAGGACAGCACGCCGGCGCTGGTGTGCTGCGGCGATGCGACACTGCGCGACGGAATCCGGCAGAACTGGCCGGAGGGGGGCTGGTCCGAGGCGCCGCCACATTTCCTCTTTGATGAAATCTTCTCGGGCGTCGATGGGGTCGTGTTGGACCGGGCTCAGGTGGTCGATACCGATCCGGTGACCATCATCTACACTTCAGGCACATCTGGCGAGGCCAAGGGCGTGGTGTTGACCGCTTCTAATGTTGGATTCATGCTGGGTTGCACGTCGGCGAGGCTGGACTTGCTGATGGGAGGCCGGTCGGGGCGGGATCGAATATTCCATTACCTGCCGTTTAGTTTTTGCGCGTCGTGGATCGCGGTGCTGACCTTCCTTCTGCGCGGAAGTCTGATGACATTGAACACCGACTTGACGAAGATTCCGAGCGACATGCCGGCAACGGCTCCGCACTACTTTCTGAATGTGCCGCAGTTGCTGGAGCGTATGCGGCGCGGGGTGGACGACCAGATTGCGCAGAAGGGCGGCGTCGCGCGGGCGATTTACTCACGAGCCAAGGCTGCTCGGGCGCGGGGGAAGGAAAAGCGGGCGCAAGCTGGCGATGGAATCTGGCTTTGGCTGGCCGAGACTGTGGTCTTTCCGACGATCCGGAAGAAGATGGTGGGCGAAAATCTAAAGGCTTTAATCTGTGGATCGGCGCCGCTCACGCCCGAGACTCAGGATTACTTCAGCATGCTCGGCATTCCTGTATTGCAAGTGTACGGGCTGACGGAGACGACCGGGATTTGTACCATGGATGATCCGAACGATGTCGCGGCGGGGCGTGTTGGGCCGGCGATTCCCGGGATTGAGATGAGACTCAGTGAGAACGATGAGATCGTGGTGCGCGGGCCGAATGTTTTTCCTGGCTACTGGAACCGTCCGCACCAGACTGGGGAAGCGCTACGCGACGGATGGTTTCACTCGGGCGACCAGGGCGAGATGGACGCATCCGGGAAGTGGAGGATCGTGGGGAGGATCAAGAATCTCATCATTCTTGGGTCGGGCCACAAGATTGCGCCGGAAGGCATCGAAGAAGAAATCGCGCGCCGTTTGCCGGGCGCACAACAGGTGGTGATCGTGGGAAACGGCCGAGGATATCTTTCCGCGATTGTCACGGGGAATGTGTCGGGCCTACAGGTTCAAGCGGCGCTTGATGCGGTGAATGCTGAACTTCCACACTATAAGCAGGTGCGGGCGTTTAGCCTGCGGACGGAACCGTTCTCCATTCAGGACGGAATGCTCACAGCAAACGGGAAGTTGAGGCGCGACGTGATTTCCGCTCGCATGAAGAGTGAGATCGAGGAAATGTATCAGGTGAGGCAGGCGGTTTAGCGGGTTGAGCCTCGGCGAAAGGGTTGGATTGGGAGTGCGACAATTCAAAGGGCAAGCGCTGTCATGGCAGGTCGAGAGCGGGGTCATCGAGTTGGCGCTGCATCGCAGTCCCTGCAACGAACTCGGCTCGCTGACGCTGGATGAGATGGAGAGATTCGCCTCGGCCCTGGACGATCTGGAGAACGATGCGCATGCGTTGATCGTGCACAGCGAGTTGGAGTCCGGTTTCTGCGCGGGCGCCGATCTCAGAGAACTTTACGAGCGTTCGCGGACGATGGATAAGTCGGAGGCGGTGCGGGGCGTACGCGATTTTCTGGAACGGATTCACCGCGTGTTGAATCGGATCGATGTCGCACCATTGACGACAATTGCCGCCGTCCATGGCGTGACGTTTGGTGGAGGGTTTGAGCTTGCTTTGGTGTGTGATTTGATCATCGCCGACAAGATGGCCCGCTTTTGTTTTCCGGAGCTACGTCTGGGGCTGATTCCTGGTTTCGGCGGAATCCCGCGGCTGAAGAGAGATTTGGGGAATGCGGTGGTGCGCGATCTGTTGTTAACGGGACGAAGTTTCAATGCCACCAAGGCACAACAGATAGGCTTGGTAAGTCAGGTTGTGTCGGAAGGCGAAGCTTTGCGGGCGGCCCGGGCAACCGCCGCACAGATTGGAAAGTTTGATGGGCAAACGGCAATCGCGGCCAAGGCGTTCATCAAGCCCATTCCACATGAAGAACTGCGCCGGGAAATTGACATTTTCTGTGACTTGTTTTCGCGGCCGGCCGTACAAGCCGGCTTGAAGAAATTTGTGGAGAGCACGGACGCCCTCCCCTATTTGCCGTAAAGGCAATTGTCCGGGAAATTGCGAATGAGGTGTCAAAATCGCAAGACGGTTTAGAGTGAATGAATATGCAGACAGCGGACCAGACTCTCGACGAAATCCTCAACCTGGCCGCGGCGCACTTTAAAGTGCCGCGCGCGAAACTCTCTCCCGACGAGGACTTTTTCAAGGCGCTCGGTATTGACAGCCTGCAGGCGCTCGATTTGTTGACGCGCCTGGAGAACCACTTTCACGTCGAACTGCCGGATTACGAACTGCAGGGTGTGAGCGATTTCCGCGCCTTGGCGGGAAAAATTAGGGCTCGGTTGTGAAGCTATTTTGGTAGCTGATTTCTGATTGTTGATTGCTAAGGAACGTCAGCCGCCACCGAGCATCGGTTTTGCTCAATCAGCAATCTACAATCGACAATCAGCAATTCTCTTATGCTCGATCTCCGCCAATACACTTGTCTGGGAGCAGCGCTGCGCGATGCGCTTGACCGATTTCCGTCTGAAATCTGCCTGATCGAGGCGGATCGCGATCGTGAAAAAGTTCGCCTGACATATTCTGATTTTAAAGAGATTGCGCTGCCGCTGGCGCGCGCGCTTGAGGACGCCGATTATGATGCTGGCGACCGCGCGGCCATCATCATGACGAATCAGTCGAAGTGGCTGATTTCGGCGTACGCAATCTTTTATTGCGGCGGTGTGCTGGTGCCGCTGGACTACAAGCTGACTGCGGCGGAGCACCTTCAGTTGCTGGCGCATTCCAAGGCCAAAGTGCTGATTGTTGAGTATCACCTGTGGCGGGCGATTATGGAATCGTCCGACTTCCAGAAGATTGCGACCAAGATTGTCCTCGTGACCGAAGCTCCACTTGGTGCGGAGCTGGCAGGGGCATTCCGCTGGGAGGACTTCAAGCGCAAAGGCGCCCCTGATTTCGTGATGCGGCAGAAGGACGACGTGGCCTGTATCGTCTATTCTTCAGGGACGGGAGGGCGGCCCAAGGGCTGCGTACTTACGCACGAGAATTATCTGGAGCAGTGCCGCGCGCTGACCGCATGGTATCCGTTTTGGCCTGGAGTACGGTATTTGAGTATTCTCCCTACCAACCATGCGATCGATTTCATGGTGGGGTTCATCGGGCCGTTTGTGTGCGGGGCGTGCGTGGTGCACCTGCGCACGCTTCGTCCGGAGTTCGTGCGCGAGGCGTTTGTGCGCTATCGAATCACCTATGTGGCGCTGGTCCCGATGCTCGTGAAAAATCTGGAGCGTGGTCTGCGCGCGAAATTCGACGCGCTGCCGGCGTGGAAGCGTGCGTTTCTGAATGCGATGATTGCGACCAACCGGATGTTCACGCGTCGCCGGCCGAACGTGAAGCTCAGCCGCATGTTGCTCTCAAGCGTGCACCGGGGCTTTGGAGGCGAAGTGCTCGCGCTGATTACCGGTGGGGCATTCATGGAGCCGTCGAGCATGCAGTTTTTCTACGATCTTGGCATACCGGTCGTGAACGGGTATGGTCTTACCGAAGCCGGCACGGCGCTCACGCTGAACGACCTTAAACCGTTCCGCGCCGACACGGTTGGCAAGCCGCTGCCGGGAGTTGAGCTGCGCATTCTGAATCCCGATACCGACGGTGTGGGAGAAGTGGCTGTGCGCAGTAAGACGGTCATGTCGCACTACCTTGACGATCCCGAACTGACGCTTGAGACGATTGTTGATGGCTGGCTTCTAACCGGCGATCTGGGCCGGTTTGATGGGCACGGCCACTTGCAGTTGTTCGGACGCAAGAAAAACATGATCGTCACCGAAGGCGGAAAGAACATCTACCCGGAGGATATTGAAGCCGTGTTTGACGGGTTGCCGGTGAAAGAGTACAGCGTGTTTGCGGCAAACTTTGTCTGGCCAAAGAAAGAGCTCGGAAGCGAAACTCTGGTTCTGGTGCTACGGCTGGAGCAGAATCAGAAATTCGACGGCAAGTTGCTGGAGGAAATCTCGGGGCGAAATCGCAGGCTGCCAGATTTCAAACGCGTGGGCGCATACCTGATTTGGGAGAAGGATTTTCCCCGCACTGCCTCAATGAAGATTAAGCGGCAGGTGCTGGCTGAAGACATCGGAAAAGCGGTGGGGCGGGAAGCAATTGTGGGGTTGTGAACGGATGCTGAGACTAGATCCGCCCCGCGAATCCCGATGAACAGAATGCTGTAAGACGGACGTAGTCTCCCGCTCTTGGGAAATGGACCGGTAGCCTTGGGGCAAAGTTATCTTGCGATTGTAAATCCGGCGGCAGGAGGCGGGCGGAGCCGCAAACTGCTGGGGCCAGCGCTGGAGCGCCTGCGGGCCGGCGGCATCGAAGTGAAACTCGCCGAAACCCGAGCTCCGGGCGACGCTACGGCGATTGCACGAGAGGCTTATGTACGTGGAGTTCGAAATTTTATTGCCGTTGGCGGCGACGGCACTGCGTATGAAATCGTGAACGGCTTATATCCGCAAGCTGTCGGCGGCGACCGGCCGACGTTAGCCTTCCTCCCATTGGGCACGGGGAATTCATTTCTACGTGATTTCAGCAGTCGAGGCGTGGAGTATGGGATCGAATCTCTGCTAGCGCAGCGACGCCGGGCGTGTGACGTGATGCATCTGCGGCATCGCACGGGGGAGGTATATTTCATCAATTTGCTTAGCATGGGCTTTTCGGCCGACGTAGCCACGCTGCGTGCTCGGCGTTTCAGCGCCTGGGGCGAGATCGGGTACCAAGCTTCGATCTTTCTGACCCTCGCGCGGTTTAATCGTCGCCCGTTTCCGGTTCGCTTCGAAAGCGCTGAGAACTTCGACAACCGGCCTTGTCTGTTTCTGACTTTTAACAACAGCAAATTTACGGGCGGCACCATGATGATCGCGCCCAAGGCTGAGATCGATGACGGCCTGGTGGAATACGTGCGTTGGGGTCCGATCGGGCGATTGGGACTGATCCGTAATCTGCCGGGACTCTATGACGGGACGCATATCGAACATCCGCTGGCCGAGCGCAAGGGCGTGCGGCGCGTCGAGTTCAACCTGGATGCGCCAATTGATGTCATGGTGGACGGGGAAGTGCTGACGCTGCATTGCGAGGAATTGGACGTCATTCCCGCAACGCTCGATGTAGTGGCGTGATGATTGTTCTCTAGTTTGTGATCCATGATGTTTTACAGTCCGTCGTGACTAAGTCAGGGCGATATAAGGATAGGTTATGTCTGAAGAACGGCGGAAGCGGCAACAGCAGCGCGACTCGGGGGCGAGTGACGGGCGAATGAAGAAGGCTCTCACATATGGCGTCGTGCTGATCCTGCTGGCAGGGGCATTCATCGCGGGTCGACACTACAGGAATCACAAGTACGATGCATTCGCGCAGTGTCTGGCGGCGAAACAGGCGAAGATGTACGGCCTCTCCTGGTGTCCGCACTGCGTCGACCAGAAGGAGATGTTTGGCGAGGCGTTTCATTACGTGCCGTACGTGGAGTGCGGTATCGCTGCCACTAAGGACGAGACGCCGGAATGCAAGGCAGGGGGACTGAAATTATTTCCCAGCTGGCAGTTCGGGACGGAACCGCCGAAGGAAGGCGTTTTGTCGCTGGAAGCTTTGAGTGACAAGACCGGGTGCAGCCTCCCGTGAAAGATGAGGCGCAAAGCGCATCTGCTGCGAGTTCAGTTTCGACAGACCGGCTCCTGTTTGCGGTGATCGCGGTAATGTCGCTGGTAGGTGTGATTGTGTCGGCGGTGTCGCTTGAGCGTCACTATGCAAAGTCGGCGACGGCATTTTGCGATTTCAATCAGAAATTCAGTTGCGACATTGTGAACCGCAGCGAATATTCGACGGTCGAAGGT
>Ga0209274_10000271_pt1 | contig 36552 bp, 21 predicted proteins | sample HubBroMetageREF1_FD_188343 | JGI IMG/M metagenome (GOLD analysis project Ga0209274, IMG submission 188343) | Reference soil microbial communities from the Hubbard Brook experimental Forest, New Hampshire, USA - Hubbard Brook CCASE Soil... | ecosystem: Environmental > Terrestrial > Soil >...
GGTATCGGCGAGCGCAAAAATGTCTTCGGCATTCTTGAGGCACTGATTCGCCAGAGAAGGATTCGTGGTGCGGTTGAGCTGATAGCACAGTGCAAAATCCGCCGTCAAACGGCCCGCCAGATTTGGGCTGATCGGCGAACCTGCCGCTCCTGCCACATACACCGGACGATGGCAGATAAAGAAGGTCGTGTAGGGATCGCAAGGCCGCGGATCGCCGGGCTGATCGAAATTGTCGGCCGCCTGCGGCAGGGTCCAGATGTCGTACTCGGTGATCAGGCAGTAGGGCGTCTGATACGTTCCGCCGCAATTGCCCGTGGCCGAACTGGGATCGCCTTCGCCGTAATAATCCCAGTCTTGACTGTTGTCCACCTGGTAGTACAAGGTTTGCGTTTTGTCATTCCACATCTTCAGCAGCCAGTTGATCCCAAATTGAGCTTCGCCGGTAAAGTCGGAGGACGACGGCGCGCCCGGACCGCTGCTGCCCGCGTACGAAACGGAGCCTGGCGGCGCGGGAGGATTCATCGGTGCGTCAGCACCCATCTGGTTAGGAAAATCGCGAATCCCAATCTGCATCAGAGCGGTGGTGTAGCTGACGGTTTCGACGTACTTCATGTAGTCGCCGGCGTCCCACCAACCGCCCTCGGCGTTGATATTCGGAAGCTGCGCCGATACCAGCGGAGGCGCCGCCGGCGGCACGTTATCGATAAAGTCGTTGCTGTCAAGCGGAGGCGTTTCGTAAACGCGCGCGTTCCTGTCCTTCAGGTGTCCGGGCTCGGTGCGCAGCGCGTTGGGGATGAAGTTCGCTCCGTCGCGCTCGGTCTCATAGAAAAACAAAGTGTTCAAGAGCAAGCCGGAATAGAGCGTATCCGGTGAATCCACTGCAAAAGGCGGCCAAGTCGCTGCCACTGGCCCGGACACCGAGATCGTGTACAGGTCGCCCGCTGGAACGTTGAAGTCCAGGGCGTACACATCGTAGATCACGGTTTTGCTGTGGCTCCACGCGCCTAGCAGCGCGCCGACGTGGCCCGAATACACGGTGACGCCGTCGGAGTTGACCACCGTGAAGCTGGCTCCGCTTGCCGCCGTCGTGGACATCAGGTACGCACGAAAAGGCGTCTGGCCGGATTCGTAGCCCACTTGACTGACGCGGACATAAGCCGACTGCGCGGCCGATCGCACGGAAGATTGCGCTTGAGCCGGCCGAGTGCACGCCAGCGGCGCGAGCAAGATGCCCGCGACTGAGACGAGTCGAAACTGGGCAGAAAGGCGAGGGCTGGAACGCAGCATGGCTACTCCGCGTACGCCAAATGACTATATTAAATCCGTTTAATAGAGGCAAGTGGAAAGAAAGTCCTGGGATAGTCTTCCGTCGACCAGCGCCGTCGCGACCCTACCCACGGTCACTCGGGGCCCGGTGTTATCTTTATCTGGATCTCCGAATCGCTGGAAATCACTTCATGGAAATTCTCAAGCGACTTTTTGAGGGCCATTTCCACTCGCCCGTCGAGCGGGTCGAGCCGCTGCAGGGCCAACTCGGTGGTTCGGGCCGCAAGATCATCCGGCTTTCCAGCGAAAACACCAGCGCGATTGGCATCCTCTATGACGTCCGCGAAGAGAACGTCGCCTTCCTCGAATTCTCGAGGCACTTTCGGCGGCATGGCCTGCCCGTGCCGGAGATTTATGCCGAGGATTTGAGCCGGGGCGCTTATCTTGAAGAAGATCTTGGCGACACCACGCTTTTCGAGTTTCTCTCGAAGCATCGGAACGACGACAATCGCGATGGCGCGACCATCGCTCCCGAAGCCGTCGCTGCCTATCGCAAAGTTGTCGCCGTGTTGCCGCGCTTTCAAGTCGAAGCGGGACGCGACTTGAACTACAAAGTGTGCTATCCCCGCGACAGCTTCGACGGCCAGTCGATCGCGTGGGATTTGAATTATTTCAAGTATTACTTTCTGCGGCTCGCGAGCATTCCCTTCAACGAGCAGGCGCTGGAAGACGATTTCAGCCGCTTGACTAAATTTCTGCTGAGCGCGAGCCGCGATTTTTTCCTCTATCGCGATTTCCAGTCCCGCAACATCATGCTGCGCAAAGTTCTGAACAAGGTTTCGAACGAAGTTCCAAAGGAAGACCAGCCGTTTTTCCTCGACTATCAAGGCGGCCGCAAAGGCGCGCTGCAATACGATATCGCATCTCTTTTGTACGACGCCAAGGCCGATCTGCCTCCAGATCTGCGCCAGCAATTGCTCGATCATTATCTCGACCAGCTCGGCGGTTTCCTCGATCTCGATCGTTCCGAGTTCATCCGGTATTACTACGCGTACGTCTACGTCCGCATCATGCAGGCTCTCGGAGCATATGGTTTTCGCGGCTTCTACGAGCGCAAGGAACATTTCCTGCAAAGCGTCCCCTACGCGCTGAAAAACCTGCGCTGGCTGCTGCATAATGTGGAGTTGCCCATCGCGCTGCCGACGCTGACTGAAGCTTTCAAGAGCATGGTGGCTTCGGATAAGCTGCAAGGCCTGACTTCGACATCGCATCCGGAAAAATTGACGGTGCGGGTTTTCAGTTTTTCATTTCACCGCGGCCTGCCGCAAGATGACACGGGAAATGGCGGCGGATTCGTCTTCGATGGGCGCAGTCTTCCCAATCCCGGACGCGAAGAGCGCTTCAAAACCCTCACCGGCAAAGACGCGGCGGTCATCGACTATCTCAATCAGCAGGAAAGCGTACGTCAGTTTCTGGCGAGCGCCATGTCACTGGTGGATGCCAGTGTGGCCACTTATCAGCGCCGCGGCTTCAAACACCTGATGGTGTCGTTCGGCTGCACCGGCGGCCAGCATCGCTCGGTGTATCTGGCGGAGCAACTGGCCAAGCATCTGCGCAACCGAGATGGAGTCGAAGTAACGGTGCGTCATCGCGAGCAGGAGCAACTGAATCAGTGAAGGCTAATTAATGAAGGCAATGGTTCTCGCTGCCGGCCTGGGCACGCGCTTGCGGCCGCTCACCGACGATCGTCCCAAAGCGCTCGTCGAAATCAATGGCCGCACGCTGCTGGAGATCACGCTCTCCCGCTTGCGCGGCTGTGGAGTCAGCGAGGTGATGATCAACGTGCATCACCTTGCCGACATGATTGTCGAGTACCTGAAAACGAACGACAACTTCGGTATGCGCATTGAAGTCTCGCGCGAAGAGACTTTGCTTGACACCGGTGGCGGCCTGAAGAAAGCCGCACATTTCTTTCTTGGGGATTCTTCAAGACGCTCCAGCCATCCTGACGAACCCTTCATCGTGCACAATGTCGATGTCCTCAGCACCATCGATCTCCGGCGCATGATGCAATGTCACAATGAAAATCAGGCTCTCGCGACTCTGGCGGTACAGGACCGCAAGACTTCTCGCTACTTACTGTTCGACGACCGGCTTCAGCTTTGCGGCCGGTGGGCTGGCGCCGCAGAACCCGAATTTGTACGGCCGGCTCTAAGACCTGCTCAACAAGCGCATGTCCTGGCGTTTGCCGGAATCCACGTCATTGCTCCGCGCCTTCTCCCCATGATGACAGAAGACGGCGCGTTCTCTATCATCACCTCGTATTTACGTCTCGCGGCCCAGGGAGAAAAAATCCTGGCCTTTCGCGCCGACGAATATTATTGGCGCGATCTTGGCCGGCCCGAAAATGTTGCGCAAGCCGCTGCGGATTTAAGGCAACAAGCCATTGCGCTGTAGGTCAAGGTTGTGCGCCTCTCAGCGAACCCCTGGCAACTGATACTCTCAAGCAGAGATCGATATCGAAATCCCGGAGACCGCACCGCATTGCCGCCCATTGTCAACGCACAGGAAATTTCCAAAGCATTTGGAGCGAACCCGCTCTTTCAGAATGTTTCGTTCACCATATCTGAAGGCGATCGTATCGGCCTGATTGGCCCGAACGGGTCCGGCAAATCCACCCTGCTGCGAATTCTGGCGGGCGAGGTTGCTCCCGATGGCGGCGAAGTATCGTTTCGCAAACGAACCCGCCTCGCCTGTGTCGAGCAGGACTCGCGATTCAATCCCGGAGCCACCGTGCGTTCTGTGATAGAAAACGCTCTCGATCGCGGCAGCGTCTCCGGAACCGAGCGCGGCGCCCGCTTTGCCGAAACGCTGGGCCGCGCCGGTTTTGAAGATGAAGAAGCGCCAGCTGCCGAGTTATCCGGCGGTTGGCAGAAGCGCCTCGCAATTGTGGAAGCTCTGGTGCAGCATCCCGACATACTCTTGCTCGACGAGCCCACTAACCATCTCGATCTCCCCGGAATTACCTGGCTGGAAGAGTTGCTGGAGGCAGCAGCCTTCGCCAGCGTAATCGTGAGCCACGATCGGTATTTCCTGGAGAATGTCACCACCGACATGGTCGAACTCAATCGCATTTATCCCGATGGCTCGCTCCGCGTCCGTGGCAATTACAGCGCCTTCCTGGAGAAGAAAGAAGAATTCCTACACGCGCAGTCGCGGCGTCAGGAAGCGCTGGAGAATCTGGTCCACGGAGAAATCGAGTGGCTCCGCCGCGGAGCGAAAGCCCGCACCCGCAAATCAAAAGCCCGCATCAGCAGGGCCGGCGAACTGATGGGAGAGCTGGCCGATCTGAATGCGCGAACCCGCAGTGCCACAGCGCAGATCGACTTTTCCGCCACCGATCGCAAAACGAAGCGCCTGATCGAACTGCAGGACGTAACCTGCACCATGGGAACCCGCGCGCTCTTCGAAGGCCTCAACTTCATCCTGACGGCCGGAATGCGCGTCGGCCTCGTGGGACCGAATGGCAGCGGCAAGACGACTCTTCTGCGCTTGTTGCAGGGAGATCTCGCTCCAGCCGGCGGAGAGATTCGCCGCGCCGACTGGCTGCGCATTGTCTACTTCGACCAGACTCGCACGCTCGATCCCGATGTAACTCTGCGCCGCGCTCTCGCGCCGGACGGCGATTCCGTCGTGTATCGCGATCGTGTAATCCACGTGGCCGGATGGGCCGCAAGATTCCTATTCACTGGTGAACAATTAAGCCAGCCCATAGGGCGGCTCTCGGGAGGCGAACGCGCGCGCGTCCTGATCGCGCAGTTAATGCTTCAGCCCGCCGACATTCTCCTGCTCGACGAACCCACCAACGACCTCGACATTCCTACGCTGGAAATTCTGGAAGAGAGCCTGATCGATTTTCCCGGCTCGCTCGTGCTGGTGACGCATGACCGCTATATGCTCGACCGCGTATCCAGCATTGTGCTCGGATTGAACGGCAAGGGCGGCGCGGAGACTTTTGCCGACTACGCGCAATGGGAGGCGTGGCAGGCGCAGAGTGCGACGAACGAAAAAGGGCCAGATGAGGTGAAGAGTGCAGCGCCGCAGTTACCCGTCATTTCTACGCTGGCAAAAAAGAAGCTTTCATATCTCGAAGCGCGCGAATATGCAACCATCGAGCAGCGGGTGGAAGAAGCCGAGGAGTTAGTGAAAGCCAAACGTGCGGAACTGGAAGATCCCGCCAACGCGATGGATGCTGCGCGCCTGGTAGCTGTACAGGCCGGGCTGGACGCCGCTCAGGAGGCGCTTGATGCGCTCTACGGGCGCTGGGCTGAATTGGAAAAAAAGAATGCGTGAACACACCTCGCAGTGCACTCGATCAGAAGTGAGGCGGCCCAGATGGCAGGCCGAGGTGGTATAGTTACGCTCTGCCCGCGAGGTCGATCCCGACCTAAAGGCGGAAGAGGATGGTGATAGATATGGGATTGATCGCTTGGATTGTGACTGGCTTGATCGCGGGCTGGCTTGCCGGCCAGGTTATGAAGGGTGGTGGTTACGGCGTACTCGTGGACATCATCCTCGGAATTCTCGGCGGCGTTGTCGGCGGCTGGGTCTTCGGGATTCTCGGAATCTGGCCGGGCGGCGGCATGATCGGCGCCATCATTGTTGCATTTGTTGGCGCGGTAATCTTGGTTGGGATCACGCGCTTAATCAAGAAAGCGTGAAGACGACTCGCGCCCGACAATTCCGTCAGCCTACGCCTTCGCAAAATCAATAAACCCGTGTTGCGCATCGGTTCGAGTCAGCTTCGCCCGCACTTTATCGCCGACGTGCAATCCTTGCGCTCCCTGAGCTAACAACCCTTCAATGTGCGGCTGCATGACGCGCACAAACGTTCCCTTCGGAGTGACTCCGGTGACGATGGCGTCGAAGGTTTCGCCGACACGATGGCTCATGGCCACGGCGGACAACCGCTTCGACATTTCCCGCTCCACTTTTCGCGCTGCGTCGCCCTTCTTCGTACAGTTCGCGGCGATGCTGGCGAGTTCGTCGTCGGAATAGGGTCCGGGTTTTCCGTCGAGCAGACTCTTGATCAGCCTTTGTGTGACCATATCGGCAAAGCGGCGGTTGGGGGCGGTGGAATGCGTGTAATCCTGCACCGCAAGTCCGAAGTGGCCCTGCGCGGGATCGCCCGGACGCTCCAGCACATACTCGCCCGGACCAATCAGCTTGATGACCGCGAGTGAGAGGTCGGCGAAGTGATCGGGGTCGGCGGCCTTGCGCTTCAGAAGAAAATCGTTCAGCGCCTTGGAGTCAGGCTGTGCCGGCAGCTTTACGCTTTGATCTTGAGCGGCCGCGAGGCGCACGATGCCATCCCAATGCTCGGGAGTTTTCACGATGCGCCGCAGAGAAGAAACTTTTTCCAGCAGCCGCGCCACCACGCCATTGGCGGCGATCATGAAGTCCTCGATCAGGTCAGTGGCGCGATTCTTTTCTACCGTGGCGACGCCGGTAACCTGTTGGTTGAGCAGCAGCGGAATCACTTCGGCGGTGTCGAGGTTCAGCGCGCCGTTCGCGTAGCGCACTTTCCTGAGCGTCTGCGCGACTTGATCCTGAAGCTTGAGCTGCGCCTGCAGTTCCGAAGACGCGGCCACTTTCGGCGGAGCCGCCGCCTTGCCTTCGAGCCACGCTCCAATCGCGTTGTAGGTCAGCTGTGCCTGGTTACGAACTATTGCCCGATACACATTACTCGAACTCAGCGAGCCGCTGGCATCGACTACGAATTCTGTGACTACGGCCGGTCTGTCCACGTCTGGGAGCAGAGACGATGCGCCGGTCGAGAGTTCGTTTGGCAACATGGGGAAAATGGTTACGCCGGTATAGACAGAGGTCGTCTCGAGCGCGGCATGCTGGTCAATGGGAGAACCCTTGGCCACAAAGGCGTCCACATCGGCGATCCCGATCATCACCTTGACGTCGCCATTCGGCGATCGTTCGGCAACCTCGATCTGGTCGAGATCTTTGGATGTGTCGTTATCGATCGAGGACCAAGGCAGGGCGCGCAAATCTCGCACCTTATCCGAAGGCGTCAGTTGCGGTGGATGAGCGCTGATCTGCGCCAGTTGTTGACGCGTCTCGGGCGGAAAATCTGGTTCGAAGCCATGCGCTAGCATGACCTGCCGCGCCACTGCCTGAAGATTGACGGGAGAAGGCCGAGAATCGTTCATAAGCGTCTGAAAAGGCTAACACGAATCCTGTGTCCCACTGCCCGTGATATTCTAATTACAGCAGCCGCGTCTCCTCCGATACGATAAGGACCGATTCCCGCAGTTCCCTAAAGACTAAAGATCATGATTTCAGTCAGCAATGTATCCATGCGCTACGGCGCCAAAATTCTGTTCGACGAAGTGTCCACCGGCTTTGTTCCGGGGAAGCGCTACGGTCTCACCGGTCCCAACGGAGCGGGTAAATCCACGTTCATGAAGCTTCTGACCGGCGAACTCGATCCGCAGAAGGGAACCGTCGTCCGCCCGCGGAAGATCGGCGTTCTGAGCCAGGATCAGTTTGCCTTTGACAAATATCGCGTGATTGACGCGGTCATTATGGGTAACCGGCGTCTGTGGGCCGCTCTCGAAGAACGCGAAATCATTTATGCGAAGCGTGAGATGACGGACGCGGACGGCATGAAACTGGGCGAACTCGAAGGCATCGTTGGCGAAGAAGACGGCTACACCGCCGAAACCGATGCTGCGATTCTGTTGCAGGGGCTCGATATTCCCGACGCGATGCACGAGCGAAAAATGTCGGAGATGCCGGGCGGACAAAAGATGCGCGTGCTGCTGGCGCAGGCTTTGTTCGGCCATCCACAGGCGTTGTTGCTCGATGAGCCCACGAACCACCTGGATCTGGACTCGATCCACTGGCTGAAAACTTTCCTGAATCAATATGAAGGCGTGCTGATTGTGATCTCGCACGACCGCCACTTCCTCAACGGCATTTGCACTCACATTGCCGACATCGATTACGAGACCATTATTACTTACACCGGTACTTACGACGACATGGTGATCGCGAAGACGCAGATTCGCTCGCAAATCGAATCGCAAAACGCGCAGCGCGAAAAGAAGATTTCACAGCTGAACGAGTTCATTGCCCGTTTCGCCGCCGGAACCCGCTCGAGCCAAGTGCAGTCGCGGCGCAAGGAAGTTGAGCGTTTGCAGGTCACCGAGCTGGCGAGGTCGAACATCCAGCGTCCCTACCTGAAGTTCGACCAGAAGCGGCCTTCGGGCAAACACATTCTGGAAATAGAAGGTGTCACGAAGTCGTACGGCGAGGCCAAAGTGATTTCCGCATTCACGGCGAGCGTGCTCCGCGGAGAAAAAATCGCTCTGATGGGCCGCAACGGTTCCGGCAAGACCACATTAGTGAACGCGCTCCTCGCGAACTCGCCGACGATTTCAGAATCGGAGCTGCGCAAAACCAGCGGCTACGATGGGCCATTGATAGACGGCGGAAAAGTTGTCTGGGGTCACGAAGCTGCCGTCGGATATTTTGCCCAGGATCACAAGGCGCTAATCGAGCCCGGCATCAAAGTTCTGGAGTGGCTCCATCAATGGGACCCTTCCGCTTCGACCGAAGAGATTCGCGGCATACTCGGCCAGATGCTGTTTCCGCGCGATGACGCCGAGAAACGCACGGATGTACTCTCAGGCGGAGAAGCGGCGCGGCTGCTCTTCTGCAAACTGATGCTGCAGAAGCCGAACGTGCTCGTGCTCGACGAGCCGACTAACCATCTCGATCTCGAATCGATCAACGCCCTCAATATTTCGCTGCAGCGCTACGCTGGAACGGTGCTGCTGGTGACGCATGATGAGGATCTGATTGACGAAGTCGCGACCCGGATCTGGCATTTCGAAGGCACGCATGAAATCACGGATTTCAAAGGCGCCTATGGCGAGTACGAAGCCGTTCTCGCTTAAACCCAAAATAGAGGGCGCGATCGCTACTTACTCCGCGCGGTCTTCTCAACGATTGACAGAACGGGACGCTTCTTCCGCTTCTTCTTTGTGCTCGATTGCTTGCGGGATTTGGAAGAGTGACCGACGATGTCGGCGACCGAGGTGCTCTCCAGTATCTTGGCCGCGGCATCTCGCACCTCCAAAAAAACGCTGTAGAGTGCGCGATGGTCAGGGTCGGTGATGATGAGGCCTCGGAGTTGATCCGCATCCCCAAAGGGTGCGAGCGGGCCGTCCACCAGACGAATGATCTCACTGAGCTTGATCTCTTCCGGAGCGCGCCGCAGCCGGTAGCCGCCCTTGGCGCCCCGCACGCTTTCCACGATGCGCGCGTTCTTGAGTTCCAGCAGAATCAACTCCAGAAATTTCTCCGGCAGATCGCTATCAATGGCGATGTCCCGAATCTTGACCGTTTCGGTTCCGTAGCGGCGGCCGAGGGTCATGATCGCTTGCAGCGCGTAAAGCCCTTTTTGCGAAATCTTCAATCTTGTATCCTCTCCAGCTGCTTTTTGTGGTCACGGCTGCCGCGCCAGCCGGTTACTCCGGCAGCGAACAGCGAACTTACCGTATTTGACGTACTCTAGTGCTCTCACGCCCGCTTTGCAACCAATCTTGTTGCCCAGCGCCTGAGCAGTTGTGTAAGTGCAAAATGTTGCACGTGGAAGTAGGGACTTATCCTTCGCTCATCCATCAGGCGACTTACTTCCACTGGATCACTCCGGCTTCGGCGCAAGCGCTAAGGTAGTCAGTGACAAGATTCACCGGCAGGGGGCCGTATTCAGCCGACACTGCGTCGCGTATCTCGCCCACGGTGCGCTTGCCATTCACGAAGTTCACGATCTCATACGCGTAAAGCTCGGACTGATCCATCACGTTGAGCAGTCGAGTAGCTCCGCTGCCGACCAGTTTGATTTTCCCATACCGTTCTTTGCCCAGGCGCGCCAGCAAGACGTTATCGTTCTGATAATCCAGCGGACCGAATTCCCCTATGCGTATGGGCACACGCTTCGCGTCCGGGTCGTTGGCCCACGGCGCTTTGGGCGCTGTTCCTTTTGCTTCCCGCCGCATCGCCTGCGTGTCGAGCCAATGTTGAAAACGCGCTGCCTGATCCACGAGGGCTTTCGCTCCTTCTGCGTCCGTCTCCGCGGGGCCGCCGGTAAATTCGACTATGGAGTGCAGCGTTGCTAGTTCGCGTTGCAATGTTTGATTCACCAGGTTGCGCGCTTCGTACCAGGCGACATCGGCATCAAGCTGAGGATCGTCCACTAACCGCTGCGCCGTTCCGAGGACCTGCGCGAGGCGAGCTTCGGCTTGAGCGGTAAGGAACGGCAGTAACGTGGGCAGTTGTTGTGCGGTGATGCTGGCGTAGACGTATCCCGAGGCTGCTCCCAGCAGCGCCACACGCCGCAACTTCGTCGCGTCGATCTGATCGAGGCTGTCGTGGTCTGTATGGATGTAAATGTCCGGCCAGTCGCGAAGATAAAGGGAAGGGACGGCAATGGTGGAAGAATCGTAATCGTCGTGATCGCTGCCGCTCGAATAAGGTGTCACATCCGCGAAGAGTTCGTTGCGCGTGCCTTGTCCGCCGGCGCGTGTTTCAACAATGCCCGCGTCGGCAGGCAATTCACCTGCCGCATACCCGCTGGCGGCGGCGCGAATCGTATTGAGAAACACGGAGCCCACATCGGTCACAAAACTTGGCAGCGACCACGGCGTGCTGGTGACGTGGAATACAGATTTATTTTTGAAAGGATCGCCGCCAACCATATCCATGTGAATGTTGGCGCGCAAGCGCTGCCTGATCTCGGGATGGGTGGCGAGAAAAGCCATCGTGCCCTCGACCTCCGGCCCCCAGAGAAAACGCAGAGTGCGCTTGGGCCGCGGCAACTGGCCCGACGCGATTAAATGCGCCAGCAAGCGCGCCGATTCCAGAATCGTGACGCAACCGCTCCCGTTATCGTTTGCGCCCGGACGCTCGTGATCGAGATGGCAGCTATAAACAATTTCTCCCGCCGTCGAGTCCGTGCCCGGAATCGTCGCGCTCACAACCGTCCAGTGGCCGGGCCCAACGGTTGCTTTGACGTGAGCATTCAGAATGACGGGTTCGCCACTTCGCAAGCGAGACCGCAACACCTCGGCGGTCTGCCGAGAAACCATGAAGGCGAAGCCGGAAGGTTCGCGCGCATTCAGATGACCCCAGCGAACAATAGTTGTGTCCAGGCCCGACCAGGCCGTGGTCTGGTTGGGCATATCGCTGACGATGCCCACCGCACCATGCTGCGCGATCGCCAATTCCTGCACGCGTGCCAGAACGCCGTCGGCCAGCACGATCTTTCCGCGAACATCCTTGCCCGAATAATCGGCCTCGCTGCCGCCGTTGCCGACGTCGACTAGCTCCGTTTCCGCATCGGCGCTGTGACTGTAGTCCGCGAGGCGAATGGGATCGGTCTTCCAATCTCCGAGCAGAAGATGTTCTGGACGCACTTCCCACAGCCGAGCCTCTTCGACCGTCCACGCCAGGTACGAGCGCATCAGGCCATAATTTCTGGTGCCGTCGATAGGGAACTGCTCGCTGTGAGCGTCTTCCAGACCGTACTCGCGTGCGCGTTGCAAAATGAATTGCGCCGCCTGGTCAAATTCCGGAGTCGCCGGCACGCGATGCAATCCTGTCAGATAGCGCAGATTCTCGTAAGGAGCAACCCCGCTCGACTCGTCTCGCAACGCGGCCCACTGCGGGACGCTGAGAAACGGCTGTTGAGCAAAAGCACAGAGCGTAGCGAAGGCAACAATAGAGCAGATCAGGCGAAGGCTGCACATAAGACAACGAGGATAGCACCCGCGGAATGGAAAAACTCGATACCGCGGTTGATCTCGTCTTGAACGCACGCGGCCTTACAGATTGCCGAAAACCCGATCTGATTCGGAAAGCTCACTCCAGGCGCTAAGGCGCGAGCGTATTTTTCAGCGACTTCACGGCACGACCTAAAAGTCGTGCCCTACCCGAAAAACGGCGCGCAGTTAACGCCCGCCTTCGAAGCGGTAGCCGATGCCACGCAGCGTTTTGAGATAGCGTGGATGCCTTGGATCGGGTTCGATTTTCTCCCGCAGACGGCGCACGAAGACGTCAATCGAGCGCGGGGTTACGAACGAACCTTCTTTCCACACGGCGTCGAGTAACTGGTCGCGGGTAAAAACCCGGCCGCGGTGACGAGCCAGGTATTCGAGGAGACGGAATTCGCGCACCGTGGTAAGTACCGTCTTGCCTCCTACGCGCACGGTCATCGACGCGATATCAATCTCCAGATCTCCCAACTGAATCGTCTCGTGACTGGGCGCTTCCGGTTGAACGCGGAGAACGTTGCGGACGCGCGCAATCAATTCGCGGGGACTGAAGGGTTTGGTGATGTATCCGTCTCCACCGACGTCGAAGGCGCGCAGACGGTCCGGTTCCTGGGCTCGTGCGGAAAGAAAAATGATAGGCGTTTTGGCCAGTTGTTCGTTCTGGCGAATCTGGCGGCAGAGATCGAAGCCGCTGATCCCGGGCAACATGATGTCGAGGAGAAACAACGCCGGTTGCACTCGGGTGGCCATGGGAACCACGGGCGCTCCAGAGAAGAATGTGGAGACTTCATAGCCAGCGGTGCGGAGGTTGTGTTCGATCAGTTGCGATACGTCCGGATCGTCTTCGACGACATATATGAGATCGGGGTAACGCGTTTTGTCTGCCGCCGACAAAGATTCCATGGTCAGAGGAGAGCCTCACCCGCTCTTTACGAAACCGAATCTCTCTGCCGTCGGCTGAAAGAGCCTTGCTTTGAGGCTTAACACTAGAGTGGCTGTGTTGCGGCAATGTTGCGGTCGTGTTAAAGGAGCGTTAATTATGGCGTCACGGGGAAGACTTGGTGGGTCCCGGTTCCGGAACAGACTGAAGCTCGTGCTGAATCCATTGCAGGTTCTTGCCGTCCTGGAAAGCCACCTTGAACTCTTCCATATTTTTGTAGAGCACTACGCTGCTGCCAGTGGGGGCTGCCGCGCGCAGCTTCTCCTGGATGCTCTTGGGTGTGTTGGTATCGAATAGTTCATCATCGAGCCGGAATTTCTTCGCCTGAATTGTTGGCAGCCGCTGGAGCGGGTCAAGCCCGGCTACTCTCTTCAAGAACTCGGGCTTCAGGTACTCTGCGCGCTCATTCGCGGGCACAAAGGGAGAGGTCGCCATCCAAATAGGCCAGTCGCCCCAGGGGTCCATCGCTTCCAACACCTTGATGCGCGGATCGACCGCCGAAGCGAGGATCGCTATGCTCGCTCCCGATCCTTGGGTAAACATTCCTACCCGGTTCATGTCGAGATCGCCGCGGGCATCCAGATAATTCAGTACCATCTCCACGTCGTGGGCCGAGGTTGCCAGGCATTCCTGCAGTTCGCTGAGGAACCACTGCTTCATGGGACGGTCGTGGTAGCGGTGTCCGGTGAGCGCGGAAACGAAGCCCACGGCGGCAAAACCGTCCCTGGTGACCAGTTCTTGATAGTCGTCGCGCCTGAAGATATCTGTGTCGGTGGGATAGCCGTAAAGATACAAGATCACCGGCGGCTTCTTGATTCCCTTGGGTTTCATTACATAAAGGTCGAGTGGATCGCCCCATCGCCACTGCACCTGCAGCAGCTCCACGGTGTACTTCGGGTAATCGCTGGTAAATCCGATCGGCCGAACTGGCAGTAGATGGCTGCTGGTTAATGCGGGCGAGGTCCAGTCCTCCTGCACGTCCCGAAAACGAGTGTCGCGCGGGTCGGCCACGGGCGGAGATGCCGGCGAGAGTTGAGCAGCGCCAGTCGTTGTCAAGGTCGTGGTCAGGAACAAGGCCACCAGCAGGAGTGCGTTTCCGAAAGTGAGCGCTTTTATGAAGTTGAACGACAGATTGGACATTGCAGCTCCTGAGATTTGTAATTCCTATGCTGCGACGGAAACATACAACGGAATAACATGCGACGGAAACGATGGGGGCGAAAGCCGCAAAGAGAAAATCTTGTTGACTCTTATTGTTTTCAATTTTAATGGCTGAGAATACCTGGATGCAATGCGTCCAAAACGAAGGGCGAGCCGATGAAATGGCCCGCCCTTCGCATTTAGTGAAACGGACTGTGTCGAGTTACTGGCCACCCGGTCTAGCCACACAATTGGGGTAGTCGGCGTTGACATTCTGGGTTTTGGTTGAGCCAGATCCGCTGCTTTTGAGGATGCAGCCGCCCAGGTCGGCGCCAGCTTCCGTGGTCCCTTTGTTCAGAGGAGCTACGCCAATCGCGTTGCCGCCTCCGTCGTACTGTTGGTAGTGCGAACGCACGAGCAGTAGCCCGGGATCGGTGATCCCATCGACCACGGTCTTCGAAATCGGAACGAAATCTGGAACGGAAGTGACAACGTAATCACTGGCTCTTTTTTCCAGAGCCTCTGCTGCGGTGAGGCCCGCTCCGTTGCTGACCAGGCGAAGGATCGTCCATGAGCTGTAAGTGCCATTGCGGAGGTTCGGAAAGGACAGGCCGCCTTCCCAGATCGCGTTTTCCGCGCAGGGAAACGAGCTGCTGCAAGACGCGGGCAGGTTTGCCGCAGCCGGCAATGTACCGTTGCCGGGCTGACCGGGATCGGCCCCCGTGTACGAATCGAAAATCGGGTCGACACCGTTCAGCTCAATGTAGCCGTAGTTAGGGTTGTTGGCGATCGTACTCACGTTCCCGTAGCTGAAGACGTTGTAACCGATGCCGTCCCTGCCACCGAATTTGGCGCCAGAGTTTTGGACAGCTTTTACTTCTTCACTAGAACCAATGGCGCGATAGCGTCCGCCATCGGCGCTTAGGCAAGTTCCTGCCTGCCCAGCGAGGGGATTATTGACGGGACCGTTAACATTGGCTTCCTGGCTGATGCCAATAATTGCGCCTCCACCGGTGCCGTTGTACACGGTGGGTTTGCGGAATACGGTCGCTTCGGCGACATTGCCTTGGCCAGAGATGGGCTCATTTTGGAAGATGTTGATTCCTCCGGCCGGGAGACCGAAGGCGCTGGCATCGCAGTTCTTGCCGGAGAAAGCCTGTTGCAGTTGTTCGTCGCTGGCGTTCTGCAGATTGGTGAGTTGACCCTCATTGCGCTCGATGATGAATACCAGGGGAGCAGCTCCCAGCTTGACCACGGTGGCAGTTGGTATGGCGGTGCCACTGATCGGGTCGACGCCTGAGATATTGAACGCGAGAACGTTGGCTTGCCCCGTGCTGCCTGGGTAGCCGCTCTTGATGGGGGTTCCCACGTAAGCGCCAGACGCTTGGCCGAGGCCATTGGCCGGACAAACGCCCGCGGCGTTGACCGCGTTGTAGCCGAGGCCGTCGAGGCCGTCGCTGGCTGCGCCGCCGTAACTTCCGGCGCCGAGCACAGAGTTGGTGCGGCAGGTAAGGAAGGCCGCATCTTCAGGACGGACTAGCGTCGCGGCCACATTCACCGGGGTTCCCGCCGCAAAAAGTTCCGCGACGGCTTGCGGCAAATCCGAGTCCGCGCCCCAAAGGGCAGAAGAGATCTGGCCGGCGCCCGCTTCGCCAGTGGTGAGAGGGCCGATTACTGTGCATTTGGGTTGGGCAAAGTAGCAACGGGTTCCGACCACCGAGTCCACTTTATTGAAAGACCACACCTTGGTGGCGCCCGCATTCCACACGATCCAGAGAGTGCCCGCGTCGACATTGGCGGGGGAAACGCGAGTGTCTTCCAGGTTGACAGTGTTGGAAGCGCTGGTCCAGTGTCCACCCTGTATGCCCTTCGACGTAGCGCAGGGTTGAGTAGGACAAGCCAAGGCATAAGCGGCCAAAGCCAGTGACTGCCACATGGCCGACGCACCTGCGATTGTTGTTTCAGGCTTGGCCGCGGCCTGTGCCAGAGGCACGAGGCCAAGGATCGCCGTCAACAACAGCAATACGAAAATCGATTTCATGTACGGCATAACCATGGATTCCTTTCACGGGTTCTTGAATTAGGTCCCGCATCGCCAATAGCGGCTGGGGGCCAGGGGAGGACGCGATTCGGAGCATAGCGTCGGGCAAACAGTATGTCAAGTAAATAAATAGACATTATTCAGTTAATAGAATATGAATTGTATCCACTGTTGGTCCAGCGTTAGTATCCCTCGAAATGCGCATTCATTGCCGTATGCAAAGCGGAGGCGGATTCGCGCCCACGGTACTTTCCCGGTGCCGAGACGGCCCACGCGTTGACGACAATCAATCAAAGTACATTAATTAAGTCGGGTATCGTGTGAAACTGTTGACCAATAAGCCGATGGGGGCGTGTTCTGAGAACAGGGAATCGCGCGCGGAGTCTTCAACTGCGCGCCGCGAGGGTTTGGATTTCACTTCCGGAGGCAAAGACAAAGGGCGGACCGATTAGCGGCCCGCCCTTCGTATTTGGAGAAAACGAATCGCGTCGAGCTATTGGCCACCCGGTCTGGTCGCGCAATTCGGGTAAAGGTAATCCGGATAGTTACCGTTAACGAACTGTATCTTGGTTGAGGTAGAGCCGCTGCTCTTGACGATGCAGCCGCCCATATCGCCGCCTGCCTCGGTTGTCCCTTTGTTAACCGGAGCTGCGCCCAGGGCGACACCGGCTCCATCATACTGTTGATAGTGCGAACGCAGGAGCAGAAGCCCAGGATCGGTGAACCCGTTCACGGTCGTCTTCGAAATTGGAACGTAGTCCGGAGTTTCGCCGACAGTGTACGACTCCGCTGCTTTTACCAGAGCGTCGGCAGCCGTCAGGCCGGCGCCGTTGCTAACCAGACGGAGGATCGACCATGCGCTGTAATCGCCACTGCGGAGGGTCGGGAAGGAGAGCCCGCCTGCCCAGATATCGTTTTCGGGGCAAGGGAACCCGTCGGGGCAGGTGGCCGCAGGCAGGTTCGCCGCAGCCGGAAGCGTACCGGGCACATTGGGACCCGCATTACCAGCGGTAGCGGGCTGACCGGGATCGCCACCGTTGTACTTGGCGAAAATCGGGTCGACGCCGTTCAGCTGAACGTACCCGTAGTTGACGCTGCCAGCGATCGGACCCACGTTCCCGTAGCTGAAAAACGTGAAACCGATACCGTCGATGCCCCCCTTGATGCCGGTAAAGGTTTGAACGTCCGCTACTTCCTGGCTCGTGCCAATGGCGCGATAGCGCCCGCCATTATTATCGGTGCTGGCGCAGTTTGCTCCATTCAAGGCGTCGAGTGGGTTCTGGATGACGCCGGTTTCCATGCTGTGGCCGATTGTCGGGCCTCCGCCTGAGCCGTTATAAACGTCGGGTTTGCGCATTACGGTGGCTTCGGTGGTGTTATAGGTGCCCGACAGGGGCTCGCGGATAAAGACATTGATGCCACCAGCGACTCCGCCGACAAAGTTGCTGGCATCGCAGTTTCCCGAAAACACCTTTTGCAGTTCCGCATCGGTGGCGTTGGTCACGCCAGCGAGCAGGTTCTTGCGCTGATCGACGAATACGATGGGGTCCGCTCCAATCCTTACAACCGTGTGGCTTGGTATCGAGCCGCCGGTGACCGGATCGACGCCCGAGATGTTAAACGAGAGAACGTTGAATGTTGAACCGCTGGTGGAGACAATGCTGGTTCCATGGTATTGAGGAGCGGCTGCACCGAGGCCGTTGGCCGGGCATTGACCAGGCAGATTGTTTGCGTTGTAGCCGAGGCCGTCGAGGCCGTCGCTGGCCGCGCCGGCATAGGCACCTGCGCCGGAAGCTCCACCGTTGACCGGGCCATCAGAGTTCACGCGGCAAGCCGCAAACGCCGCATCTTCAGGACGAATGTCGGTGGCTGATACATTCACCGGGGTGCCTGCCGAAATGAGTTCCGCGACCGTTTCCGGCAAACCCGAGTCCGCGCCCCAAAGGCTAGTAGCGATCTTTCCCGCGCCAGCTTCCCCTTCCGTGACGGCCTGAGTGAATGTGCATCGCGGAACGGCAAAGTAGCATCGGTCTCCGACGACGGAGTCAACCTTGTTGAAAGCCCAGACCTTGGTGGCGCCGGCATTCCAAACGACCCAAATCGTGCCCGCGTCGCTGACGGCCGGTGAAAAACGCGTGTCTAAGAGAAACGCAGCGTTGGAAGCGCTGGTCCAGTGTCCAGCAGTAATGCCCTTTGTAGTGGCGCACGCAGCAGGGTAAGTTGGACAAGCGATCTTAAATGCGGCCAAGGCCGTCGACTGCCACAAGGCCGACGAACCCGAAATGATTGTTTCAGGCGTTATGGCCTGTGCCTGAGGCACGAGCCCTACGATCGCCGTCAACAACAACACCACGAAAATCGATTTCATATGCGACATGATATTGATCCCTCTCTCAATGGTTTTAGAAACTATCTCGTTACGCATGGGGCGACTTGGCTCCACGCAGGCGTACGCCAGCGAACGCCTGGGACGGTTCGTTAGCGGTTCTGCTCATTGGGCTGTTCAAGGTTGCCGATCCGCACATAGCGACTAACTGCCGCAACCAACTGCTGCAACTCACCACAGCAAGCTTGAATAGCAAGCGAAGTCTATCCGCTGGTTCGGCGGGCAATGTTAAGGCTCTGTGACAAGTTAGTGAAAATCCCTTAACGTGAGGACGCGGAAAGCACAACAATTCACGCGGTATGGACGCGTAACGTACGACTGTGCAATGTTTTTCGAAGTTCGCGTCTCCGCTCGATCCGCGGGTCTGGGTGTGGAAAACGAGGGCGACGAGGAGGGTGCTCAAGGCGCTTCTGGCGGCCGCACGGTTAAATATAATAAAGTCTATTTATTTACTTGACTATGTTTCAGAAGTGGCTTTATGCTCAGGCATTGAGTGGCTGGATGGTTGGCGTTCCGGAAACATGCGGGCGGCAAATTTTCACATTTCCTTAACTTTAGGGCAGTGAACAGCCATATACAATTCCCCCTTGCCATTGCATCGTAATGCACCACTACCTTACTCCGGAGCGATGAGTGTGCCTTGCTCAGCGGCGGTTGTCCTTCCTCGCGTCATCAGCGTCCTGATGCTGGTGTTTCTCGGGTGGTCGCTGAGCGCCGGCCAGGAGAACCCCCAGGAGCAGGCGAAGATGGCGGCCGACAAAGGTGCCATCAGTGGGAAAGTTACCGATCAAACTGGTGCCGTAGTGCGCGATGCGAGAGCCGTGCTCGCGAGCGATACGGGCGCGAAACTCGCAATTCCAGTCAATGACAAGGGCGTATTTTCCGTCACAGGACTTTACCCAGGGACTTACACATTAACCGTATCGGCGGCCAACTTCGCCGATGTCGTCTTCGACAACATCAATCTCAAGCCGGGCCGAGGCTTGACGCTGGATGCCACCATGAAGCCCGCGAGCGCCAGGCCGGCCGTGGAGGCGGAGCCGGTGGGACAAGGTGCTGCTCCTCTTTCTGCGGGAAACGTGCAGAAAATTGCGGGGGACAAGGGCGCCATCCGTGGGACGGCGAGCGATCAAACCGGCGCTGTCGTACCCAATGCGAAAGCGGTGCTGACGAGTGCGGCCGGAGAGCAACTCGAAACCCAGGTCAATGACAAGGGCACGTATTCATTCACCGGGCTCAATCCTGGAACTTACACGCTCGTCGTATCGGCTCCCAATTTCGCCGACATGCCGTTTGACAACATCACACTGACGGCGGGCCTGGAATTGACACTCGACGCAGCCCTGATGCCGGCGAGTGCAAAAAAGGAAGAAGTGAACGTGGAGGGCGGCGGTGTGGGACAAGTGGAGACCGAGACCTCCAGCGTTTCTGGGACGATTACGCAAAAAGAAGTAGTGTCGATCGGACTCAACGGCCGTAATTTCACGCAGCTCATCGCACTCGCGCCGGGTGTCAGCAATCAGACGGGACAAGACGAAGCCACGGTCGGAGTGACGGGCAGTGTGAAGTACAGCGTGAATGGAGGCCGCGTCGAATACAACACCTTCGAAGTCGACGGCAGCGACGTGCTGAACACGGGCCTGAACGGGGCCGCGAGCACACTCATGGTCTATCCCAGTCTGGATGCGATTCAAGAAGTGAAGGTGCTGACCTCGAATTATGGCGCGCAGTACGGCCGCACCGCATCCGGGACCGTGCAAGTTACCACGAAGGCCGGGACCCCCAAGTGGCATGGAAACCTCTACGACTTTGTGCGCAACGAAGCGTTTAACTCTCGCAATTACTTCGATATCGTCTACACCGAGCCGCCTGTGCTTGGGCAGACGACACCGGGACCGGTCATCGGGGACAAGGCTCCACTGTATCGGCGGCAGGATTTCGGCGGCACAATCGGCGGTCCGCTTTATATCCCTCACGTTTTTAACACTAAGAAAGACAAGACGTTTTTTTTCTACTCCGAGGAATTCCGCCTCGAGAAAACGCCGACCGAGTACAACCAAGCCGTGCCAGGGCTGAAAGAGCGCGGTTTGATCCTCAACACGACGACCGGGTTGGTGCAGGAGAATCTGCAGACGAATGTTAACACTGGCGCGGTTTTCCAGGATTTCGATTTTACCGACGTGTGTCCGACGGGCGTTGGCTTAATCTCCCGCGCGCAGTTCCCGGACTGTCCGGCTACCATCACGTCGGCCGGCCTCGTCCCCTTACCACATTTGCAGCAGGGCGCCGGTTATGGGCCGACCGCCACCGGTGTGGACAAGAATGCGTTGGCGATCTTGTATTCGAATGTTATACCGCTGCCCAACGCCCCTTTTGGCTGCAACCTCAGCCTGCCCAATTACAATCCCGCCAACCCTGACCCGAGCGATCCCAACCGCTGTTACGACATCGCTGTTTCTCCCTCCACTTACTGGCGCGAGGATTTGTTTCGCATCGATCACACGCTGACCGACAAACTCAAAGTATCGTTTCGCTACATCCACGATTCCTGGAATACGACGGTGCTCAACCCGCAGTGGAGCTATCTGAGCATCAACCACCCCTCGGCGGCGACCTTTCCCACCATACAGAACCGGTTCTTTGGGCCGGGCACCAGCCTGGTGGCGCGGGTGACGGACACGATATCGCCAACCCTGCTGAACGACCTGGTGATCAGCTACGTGAATTCGAGCATCACTTTGACCGACCAGAACGGGCCGGGTGGGGCGGTGTTTCAGCGCAATCCCACGCTGAACGAGCCGCTGGTTCCAGACCCTTCGGCTCCCGGACAATGCAATCCCGTGCTCAGCGTCGACCCCGCTACTGGTTTCCCGCAATGCGCGATGGGTTACATTTTCAACAACGGCTTTGGCGGCAAGAATCCGGGAGTCGATTTTCTCGGCACGAATGCGGCTTATGGGGGCAGGGGTTTTGCGGCCGATGCCGCCTACATGCCGTGGGGCCATACCAGTCCAACCTACTCCCTACGTGACGACGTGGGCAAAGCGATCGGCAAACACACTCTTCAACTCGGAGCGCAGTATGTTTACTACCAGCGCAACCAGGACAACAATTCCATCGGCGCGGCTTCTGGCGACAAACAGGGCCTCCTGACCTACGACAATCTGACGCACAGCACGGGAAATGCCTTTGCCGACTTCCTGTTGGAAACTGTCAACGTGGCAGGAAATCCGACTGGATACATTCAGAGTTTCACTCAGGATTCCGCGCAGCACCGTTACTACCAGCGTTACCAGATCGCCGAGCCTTATTTCCAGGACGATTGGAAGATAACTCACAACCTTACTCTGAACCTGGGCATGCGAGTAAGTCTGTTTGGTACTTATAGCGAGAAGAACCGTAATGCGTGGAACTGGGAACCGTCGCGATTCAATGCGACACGATTTGCGGTTGACCCAATTTATGGGGAGCTTCTGGACCAGAACAACAACTCGCAACCGATACCGTTCAATCCCGTTACTTTCCAGGTGAACCCGGGCGTGATCAGCGACCTGGGCCTGGTGCAATGCGGCTTTAGTGGCACGCCCGCGAGTTGCATGCAAGGACATCTGTTCAACCCGGCACCGCGAATTGGTTTTGCCTGGGATCCGAGGGGCGACGGCAAGACGTCAATCCGCGGCGGCTATGGCATCTTCTTCGAGCACGGCACTGGCAACGAATCCAATACCGGTTCGCTCGAGGCTAGCGCTCCGGTCGTGCTCAGCATGACGCAGCAGCTTCCGATCAGCTACACCTGCATCGGCAACGTCGGGTACGGGCCCACGTTTGACCCGACCAACGCCGCCTGCGCAAACCCGGGAGCTACAAAGACGGCGGTGCAGCCCGCGGCTGGTTCCGTCTTTCCCCTCGATGTCACCTCCATCCCAACCCAGGCGATTTGGCCCTATGCTCAGCAGTGGAGTTTTGGAGTGCAGCGTGAATTGTCCCGCGCTTTGGTGGTCAATGTAGCTTATGTGGGGAGCAAAGGAACGAAGCTAACGGTAGAGCGTCAGCTCAACCAACTGCAGCCGTTACCGGCCAACGAGAATCCCTTCGGACCGAATGAGCCCCTGACCATCACGGACTGCACGATTCTTCCGAACGGGCAAGCAGGAACGCCCGGAGATGCACCGGGGGATGGCGTTCATTCGTTCTTGCTCATGAATGGGACGCAGGTGACGCCGCAGAATCCCGCCTACGTGCATTTGCAGGCGGCGTGCACGAATCCGAACATCCCGAACGTCAACTCGCTTGCGGGACGACCCTACCCGGGCTTGGGCAGAGTGCTCTCGCTGGAGAATGTGGCCGATTCCAGTTATCACGCACTGCAGACAACATTGCGACACACCAGCGGACCGCTGACGCTCGGCGTCTCCTACTCTTACAGCCACTCGCTGGACGATGCTTCGGATCGAAGCGATCCGGTTCTGGTGAATTCTTACGATCTGCGTGAGAACAAGGCCAGCTCCAGTTTCGACGAACGTCACCTACTCACTGTCAGCTACGTGTATCAGTTGCCGCTGAAGAATTTTCCACGCAACTTCATCGACGTGATCGAGGAGCGGGATCCGCAGGATCCTGCCGCTGCACCCAAGGCAAACTGCTGTTCCAAGCTGTCGAATGACATTTTAGACGGCTGGGAGATTTCGGGAGTAACGCTCTTCGCTTCGGGGACGCCGTTTACGGTGATCAACAGCGCGGGCAACACGGGTATCTCTCTGACCGACAATGCCGGGGTTTCCAGCGGGCTCGGCATAGCGGCCTCCTACCCTGATGTGATGAAGGGACTGTCGTCGCCCGGCAGCAATTCTCAAAGCTTTGGTCCGCTCATCGGCAACCCTTCGGAGTTTGTGGCTCCGCGCGGGCTGACCTTTGGCGATGCCGGCCGAAACTTCCTGAATAATCCGCACCGCATGAACTCCGACCTGGCGCTGCTGAAGCATTTCAAGATTCGGGAGTCTGGCCAACTGGAGTTCCGGGCCGAGGCCTTTAACATTTTTAATCATACGGAATTCCGAATCTACGATCCCGATAATCCGGGAAGCACTGGAAACAATATCGTCAGTTGCTATGCTGGCCCCGTGTATTCCGCGGGGTTTAAAGGCAGTGGAGCCGATTGCGTGACCGGCGCTTCTTTCTTGCACCCGCTCGATGCGCATCGACCGCGCACGCTCCAGCTTGGTCTGAAGCTTGGCTTTTAGGACATGGAAGCATCGTGACATGGAATCATTATGCCGAGATTGACTAACAATCGAACGCAATGCGGCAAGAGTCGTCCCCTGCCTTGGTGCCAGTTTTGGGCGACGTATAGCAAGAGCTTCGTGCTCGGGTTGCTGGCCGCTGCGACGCTAGCTGCTGTGACCATTCTTTCGGCGTGCGGCGGCAGTTCGAGCGGCGGCTCGCAGACTTCCTTAAACCTTTCGGGCAACTGGCAGTTTACGGTGGCGGCGCCGGCCGATGGTTCGTTTTTCGGTGGCCTGCAGGGCGGATTCCTGCAGCAGAAGAGCAGTGGTGCAGTGACGGGCGCCGCGGCCTACGCCGTCTCGTTGCCGCAATTCCTGATCCCGTGCAACAACGGATCGGCCACGATCACCGGAACCATCAACGGCCAGAGCGTAAGCCTCACAGCGGTAGCCGGCACACAGACTTTTGCGTTTACGGGAACGCTGACTCTCGATAGCTCGACGGTCAATGGTACAACATTCGCGGGCGAGACGATGACCGGCACCTATTCCTCAACCGCCGGCACCGCGCCCGACGGCGGACCTTGCGGAACCGCGCAATCGGGGCTTGTGTGGACCGCATCTTTGGTGCCACCGATTTCCGGAAACATGCTGGGGAGCTTCCACAGCGCCGGTGGCTCCGCGGGCCTCAGCAATCAAGATTTTCCGGTGTCGGGATCCTTAACCCAAGCGGCAAACACAGGGTCGAGCAGTGCCACTATCACCGGCACTTTGAACTTTGGCGGCAGCGATTACCCTTGTTTCAATTCCGGGTCGAATACCGCGACGGTCTACGGTCAAATCAGCGGCAATATCGTTAGCCTGCAGATTCTGGGAAGCGGCGGATCGATCCTGGGTCAGATTGGCGAAACGGTCGGTCCGAGCGGGGCGACGGGAGTTAGTCCAGTTACTTTCGGCCCCGCGCACAATGGGTACATTCTGCAGGGAACTGGGCCTTCTTACTTAGTGGCTACTAACTCCTGTCCGGGCAACCTTGATAACACAGCTACTGCCGGGGACTATGGGAATGTCTGTGTAGCGGTAGAAAGCACTTTGTTGGGGATTACAGGCGCTTGCCCGCAAGCGGTCACGCTGAGTCCCTCCAGTGTAACTTTTCTGCTGCCGCAAGTGCTGGGCGAGCCAATCAGTGAGCAGATGACGCTGGCCAACAGTTCAGGCGCTGGCTTGAACAATTTGACGTTGGCCTTAATAAACGAGCCGACCGGAACCCCAGTTAATTTTACGGAGACGGATGCTTGCGGCCCAGGAGGTTCCCCATCGCAGGGTGAGCCTTTCAATCTCGGCGCAGGGCAGAGTTGTTTCGTAACGATTATCTTTGACCCGCAGCAAACCTGCGCTACCGACGCGGCCCAGTGCCCGTCTCCGGTTACAGCAATACTCAATGTCATCGAAAATCTTCCGCAGGGTGAGAACCCGAACAATGAGACGCTCTCTACGGTGAACATCACGGGCACCGGGGTCAGCGGCGATGCAGTCTCGGACTTGGAGCATCATGCAGAACGTAATTGACAGCCGTCCCATCATGTGGGGAAGGGGTGAACTGCGTAGCGCTCAGGGGCTGAGCAGATTTCTGAAAAGCCCGTCGTTCGCATCGCGGTTGCGGACCCGCCGACGGTACGCGACTGGCCTGTGGTCTTTGCTTGCTGCCACCACGGTAATGATCATGATGCTTGCCGGGTGTGGCGGAAGCGGCGCTTCCGGTGGATCTCAGCAGAGCGCAATGCTTTCCGGCAACTGGCAGTTCGCGATGACCAATCCCGATCCGACCTATCCAGCGGGCTTTCAGTATGGCTTGCAGGGAGGGTTCCTGCTGCAAAACAATGGCGTGGTGACGGGACAAGCTGTGTACTCTGTCGCGGGGCCGGTGGCCGGGACGCAGCCCCCAGAGTGGGAAGTGTGCAACAGTGGATCGGCGACTATTACCGGAACGATTAGCGGCCAGACCTTAAGCCTCACGGCGGCAGCGGGCTCACAAACTTTTGCGCTTACCGGAACGCTCGGTTCCGGCGGCTCGATCGCGAATCCGACTTTTACGACGGCCGGCGGTATGGCAGCCGGCTTTACGACCTGCGGAATCCCGACGCCAAACACCGGAGGATTGCCATGGAGTGCAACATCCGTGCCTCCGCTTACCGGAGCCATCACCGGAAGCTTTCATAGCACGAGCGGGAACTCGGGTCTGGCCGATCAGGATTTTCCGGTGTCGGGATTCCTAACCCAGGGGCAAAACATCGGAGCGAGCAACGCGACGGTCACGGGCACCTTGACTTTTATCAACCTGGAAACGAATCTCAGCGTTTACCCTTGTTTTTCTACCGCCTCCGTGAATGGCCAGATCAGCGGAAATTCTGTGATTCTGCAGATCATCGGGACCAACGGAGCGACGGTCGGGCAAATTGGCGCGTCTGCCGGTTCGTCGACGGGCGTTAATCCAGTTGCTTTTAACTCCGCCCAGGGTGGTTACGTTCTGAACGGGACGGGGCCATCCTACATGGTGGCCACGAGTGCCTGCCCGGGCAGCCTGCTTGGCACTGTCTCAGCGGGGGACTTCGGGAACGTCTGTCTGGCGTTGAACAGCACGACCCCTTGCCAGGAACCAATTCTGCTGACTCCGGCGTTTATAAACTTTCCACCTCAAGCCCTGGGAGTCGCCGGCGCGTCGACCCAGACAATAACGTTAGGCAATAATTCCGGCTCTGTCCTGGATGGTCTGGCGTTGCAGTGGCTGGTTAATGATGGCTCCTTCGGATCTCCAAGCGACTTTAACGGCCAGCCAAATTTTGGGGAGCAGGATACCTGCGCCTCTCCTTTCGGTTCGACCTTCTCTCTCAATGCGGGAGCGTCTTGTACCATCACCGTTTCATTTACTCCTGAGGAAGGGTGTCCTTGGATTCCGTATACTTTCGGAAGCCTGCCCATTGATGGAATTGCGCCGGAATTTTGTCCGCTTCCCCTCGGCGCAACGTTAACGGCTGTCACCAAAACAAGCCCGGACGGCGAAACGTCTTTTGCTGTGCCCATTACGGGCATCGGCCTCAGCGCCCTCCAACCCTCGACTCCCGAACTCGATTTCGGCGCGGAGGAGCAATTTAGTCCCCCGGAGGCGAGTGTTCCCCAGATGCTGTCCTTTACCAACACCAGCTCGAACGATGTGCAGATCCTGAGTAATGCGCCTTGTCTGAACCAGTCGGCGCTGAGCCACACCCACCTTCCGGCGCCGCGACAAGCAAGCCCGGTCGCCGGCTTGCAAGTGGTGAGCAACGACGTCTACCAGATCCAGGCCGACCCCAACACCAGCCCCTTCACCGTCACCTACCGCTGCGACAGCGATCCGGGCACTTTCCTGCCAAATTTCCAGATCTCTTCGGACACCTGCACAGGAAGCAATCTCTCTCCGCAGGCAAGTTGCAGCGTGGAGATTGCCTACGTACCGCAGCCGAACACCAGCATCACCGCCGGTCTGGATTATTTTCTGGAACTGAACACATTGCAGTGTTACGGCTCGCAAACGACCGACTGCGAAATCGATAGCGGACGCTTTCCGGTCGAGTTAAAAGCGAATGGGCCAAGTCCGCTGCGGATGACTCCCAGCGCGGGTCTGGATTTTGGTTTTCAAAAGAAGGGCACGACCAGCGCCCCGATGACCATTACGCTCCTCAACGACCCGAACCTGACGAACACGGAAACGGTAACCTTCGTCGGCAAGATAGCGGTGAGCGGCAATTTCTCTGAGTTGGACAATTGTCCGGCAACTCTGGCTCCCGGCAGCGGTTGCACTCTGAGCATAACTTTCACGCCCAGCGGCACGGGGTTGGAGCATGGGCAACTCACCATCAATTACTTGCCGGAACCGAACGGCAGTTTTCAGCAATTTATTTATCTGCGGGGCACCGGGCAATAGCTTTATCGCCATGGAGGCGGTCAGTTTGTGTGGAAGCAGGCAGTTAGGTTTTGGGACGTAATGAGATAAGCAACATGACGAGCAAGATGATGCAAGTAAGTTCCAGGAGGTCGGCAGTGGCAACCAAACGATGGATTCTCTTTCTCGCAGCGGCGCTCTTAGCGGCGACGATGCTGGCCGTGCTCGCCGGATGCAGCGGCGGCAGCACCGCAAACGTGCAGAATCCTCCTCCACCGCCGCAGTCGCAGGTCACCATCGCTTTTCAGACCGAGCCCGGACCATCGCTCGCGGTCAGCTTCTCCGAGAATCTCACGGCAACGGTCACCAACGACCCCAGTAATTTGGGAGTGGAATGGTCTGTCGTTTGTCCAGCCAGCGTCGGCGTCGGCAACTGCGGCACAGTCTGCGCGAGCGCGAATGCGGGGTGCAGTACCGCGGTCGCGCAAACCGCCAGCTGCCCTACTCCGCCCACCCAGGCTTGCACGGCAATCTATACCGCGCCCGCAACCATTTCCACCGGCAGCATGTCGGTTCAAATCGTGGCCTATGCGCTTGCGAATGAGGCAGCGAACCAGGTCGCTCCAGTCACGATTACGACCTTTGACGGCAACCTCCCGGCGGGTAACTATGTTCTGCAGGCGCAGGGAGTCGACACTAACTTTAACCCTTACCAGGTCGCGGCCGTGATCACGCTCGATGGCCAGGGGAACGTCACCGCCGGCGAGCAGACGGCCAACTACCTTGCGACTGGGTCTCTGTCGGATCCGATCAATGCTATAGGCAGCAGCTATTTCGTCGGCAGCGATGGACGGGGAATGATCACCCTCAGCACAAACGACAGCAGGATTGGCAACGACGGTAGCGGCAATGGCAACGGCGTAGAGACTTTTGCTCTGGTGTTCCTCAATAATGGCAACATCAATCCGCAGGCTCTGATTTCCCAGGTAGATATCGGAATTGCAAGCACCGGCTCCTCAGCTTCCGGAACCCTGGATTTGCAGGCCAGTTCACCAGCGCCACCTTTGGGCGGCTACGCTTTCGTCGTGAACGGCACGGATGTTGTCAAAACCAATCCGACCTCCGGCGTCAATCTGCCGGTAGCTTTCGGCGGTGTCTTCAATATTGATTCGGCCAACAAAATTTCAGGAAATGGCAGCGTGGTCGACGAGGTCGTCGGAAAGAAAGTCACCGCAACCGCCCTCGGGCTTTCCGGGACGCTCACGGAGCCGGATCAATTCGGCGGGTTCACATTGAATCTGTCGGTGCCGTTCGGCGTCGGTAACAAGGCGATTGCGTTGCAGTTCACGGGCTATATCGTCGACAGCGCCCACATAAAACTCATTGAGACCGACACCGCCACGGGCGGCGTTACTACCCCCTTTGGTTTGACCGCTGGACCCGCCATCGGCCAGGGAACGGCCACCGGCAGCTTCACCGCCGACGTGTCACTTTCCGGAACGTACGTATTCAATACTCCGGGAGTGGACCTCAGCCAGCTCAACAGTGGCGTCACGTTACCCTCTACCCTGACGTCAGTCGGCATATTCACCGCCGATGGCAGCGGCAACCTGAACAATGGATTCACGGACACTTTTCTGCTGCAGAATTGCGCGCAATTAACCTGCATCGACCAAGGAATCTCAGGCGCCCAGATCAGCTCCACATTCTCGGGAAATTATTCCGTCGACTCCAGCGGAACTGGCCGTGGCAGCTTGACTGTCAGCAACTTCAATCCCAACCCAAAAGGCGGCTATACGCCCACACTCCTGTTCTATCTCGCTGGCAACGGGAACCCAACCCTTATGCTTGAGGGCGGAAGTACTGCCTATCCATCGATTGGAACGGGTGTTGCTTACGCGCAATCAGGCGCCAGCACCTTCGGCGGCAGCAACGGTCTCGACTACGGCCTGAGCTTTACCCAGGAGGATAGCAGCGAAAACGACGGCACTGGCCAGCTGAATGCCAACTCGCCAGCTCAAACCTTGTCCGGTTTCGCAGATAGCAGTGTTAATGTAGGTTCCCCGGGCTTGCCGGACCAAAGTTTCGGCGGTACGTTCAATAGCCCGACGTCCAACATTCCTTTTGCGGGCACTCTCGCAAACACCAACGACAACACCGCATTCACCCTTGGGAACTACCTGACCAACCAATTCGCGGTGGATTACTACATCATCGATCCCGACCACGGCTTCTTCGTCGAGACGGACCTGGTAAACTCCGTACCGCCGGCGGACCCGGCGAATCCGTCGGGACAAGTATCCTTCGGATACTACGCGGCGCGAACGCCGCTATGTGCTGGCTGCCCGTAGCTCTGAGCGACGCGTAGCGCGTCTACGAGTAAGAGCGAACGGGGTAGAATCGATCACCGGCGGAAGAACCGCACTCATTTCATCCCAGGAGAGGCGCAAACTGATCTTTGCCTTTCATTCCGCTCCTCGGTAAACTGCGAGACATGAATACAACGAACCAACCGAATGTGAAGTTCGTGCAAACTCCCGATTACCGCGAGACCTACGCTAACAGCGTGCAGATTCGGGTGAACGTCTGGGATTTCTTTCTGGTTTTCGGGACCATGCAGCAAAGCTCTGAGACGCATGTGGAGTTGCGAAACTTTCAGGGAATCTATCTCAGCCCGCAACAGGCGAAGGCACTCATGGCGCTCTTGCAGCAGAACGTGAAGAACTACGAGGCCGCGTTCGGAGAAATCAATCTTGATCCGCGCGCCCCAGTTGGACCCATTCACTGATGCGCCGATCAACGATGCGCCGATCAATTACGCGCCGATCATTTATGCGCCAATCGCTGATGGCCGAATCACGGATGCGCAGATCAACAATGACGGGGCGGCCGGCGGCGCAGTCCGAATCGAAAAACAAATTTCAACCGGTTTCTTCTACGTGGACCGCATGGCCACAGCAGTTTCTTCTGTTCGCGATCTTCTTTGCGGGATTGATGCTTCTGCATGCTCCGCTTCTCCGCCTCCCTTATTTTTGGGATGAAGCCGGCTATTACATACCGGCCGCGCGCGATTTATTTCTGACCGGATCGTTCGTTCCGCAGTCCACGCTATCGAACGCGCATCCGCCGCTGGCGATGGCCTGGTTGGCGCTGGCGTGGCGAGTTTTCGGATATTCAACGCTCGTCACGCGCACGGCCATGCTGGCGCTGAGCGCATTCTCGTTGCTGGGATTGTTTCGACTTTCGCGAAGTGCCGCCAATTTGCCGGTGGCATGGGCGACTGCTTTGCTAGTGGCGATTTATCCTGTGTACTTCACGCAAAGTTCCATGGCGCAGGTCGACTTGCCGGCCGCTGGATTTACGTTCTGGGCACTGGCCGCTTACGTCGAAGATCGCGAGAAAGATCATCCGTGGAAGCAGGTCTTCTGGTTTTCGCTGGCGGCGTTGACGAAAGAAACCGCCATCTTGGCTCCGCTGGCGCTGTTTGGCTGGGGACTGGTTGCTGGTTTCATTGGGCCGCGCTTGCCTTTACATTCGCGTTCGCGTTTGCGTCCGCACATCAACGACATTCGCTGGCAGGAAATTCTTCCACCTTCCGGCAGGCGCTCGCGATGGTTCTATCTGCTGCTTCCCGTCGCGCCCTTGGCCGGCTGGTATGCCTACCATTATTCAAGGACCGGCTTTCTGCTGGGCAACCCAGAATTTTTTCGCTACAACGTTGCGGCCACGCTGAATCCTCTGCGCATCCCGCTGGCGCTTGGAATGAGACTCTGGCAACTCTTCGGATACTTCGGCCTTTATCTGCTAACGTTCGCCGGACTGCTGGCTATGCTTCGCCCGCCGCAGAAGCGGAACGCGTCCGCGCGTCCGCGGATTCCATTCTGGGTGCAGGCAGCATTTCTTTCCCTGGTGCTCGCTTACCTGGCTTTCATGTCGGTAGTGGGCGGCGCGGTGCTGGCTCGCTATATGTTGCCGGTCGTCCCGCTGGTGATTCTGGCGTGGGTCTCCACTCTGTGGCGGCGCGCGCGGTATTGGGAATTGATTGTGGGAGCGGTCGCAATTGCATTTGTCGCGGGCCTATTCAGCAATCCGCCCTATGGATTTTCTCTCGAAGACAATCTGGCGTATCGCGACTACATCGTGATGCATGCGGAGGCTAGCCGCTTCCTGGCGATGCGATATCCGGGCGCGCGCGTTCTCACCGCATGGCCCGCATCGGACGAACTCACCCGGCCATGGCTCGATTACGTGAGTCAACCTTTCCGAGTGGTGCGCATCGAAGATTTCTCGGCCTCACAGGTCGACGTGGCGGCCAGAGCTCGCGGACAGTTTGACGTGGCTTTGGTTTTCTCCACGAAGTACGAGCCGCCGCATGCGCTATTCGAAAATTGGGATGCCTGGCAGCGCGTCAAGGAGAAATTCTTCGGCTACCACCGCGACTTGCTGCCCGAAGATATTGCCCAACGACTGGGCGGGACGATTGCCTACCACAAGGAAATGAACGGGCAGTGGATCGCGGTGATTGTGATGGCTAAGTAGCCTCGCTTCCACTTTCCGCAACGACCGTTCAGATTCCCATCAAGTGGCAGGAATGCGTCTTGACCACGATCCAGACCTTCTTGCCGGGACCAAGTCCCAGAGCGTCGCGCGCCGCTAGCGTTACGTGCACCTCGAACTCTGTGCCGCCGCAATCTACCATTGCTGAGACGATGACGTCTCTTTGCACCACACGCCGAATCGTTCCTGGCAAAATATTGCGAGCACTTAGTCCATGAGGCTGTTCCGTTGCCAGCAGCAGATCGCCGGCGCGAACTCCCACGCGCAGGCGCGAGCCCACCTCTGCCCGAACCAGCGGTGTTTCCAACTCCACCGGACTGTTTCCCAAACGGCAAGTCATGCTGCCGCGAGCTTCGTGCAGCGCCAGCACGGTGGCGTCGAGAATATTTTCGAATCCTGAGAGGTGCGCTATGGTTTCGAGGCGCGGCGCGCGCATCACTTCATGCGGCTGCCCCTGCGCCGCGATCCTTCCCGCGTCCAGCACAATGACCTCGTCGCCCAGGGCAAACACTTCTTCGCCGTTGTGAGTGACGAAGAGAATTGGGACGCGGTGATGCTGGTTCCACTGGCGCAGATCGCCAACAAGCAGCGACTTCGTCGGACGGTCCAGCGCAGCCAATGGCTCATCGAGCAGCAACACGCGCGGTTCGGTCACCAGAGCGCGCGCCAGAGCGACGCGCTGGCGCTCGCCTCCAGAAATTTGCGCAGGATGCCGGTCGCGCAAGTGCTCGATGCGAAACGCCTGGAGCATCTGGTGGCTGCGGGTTTGCCGCTCGGAGGATCTCAGCGCACGGAGCCCGTAAGAGACGTTCTCTTCGGCAGTTAGATGCGGGAAGAGCGCCAGATCCTGATGCACGTACCCGATGCGCCGCTTCCAGGCAGCTACGTTTTGCTTCTTCTCCGAGTCGTAAAGATCTTCGCCGCCAACGGCAATGCGGCCATCGTCAGGATCGGTGAGGCCGGCAATGCAATCGAGCAGCGTGGTTTTCCCCGCGCCCGATGCGCCGAAGATAATCGTGAATCCGGCGAGAGCGCGGAAATGGACATTCAGATTGAAGCTGCCCTCGGGATTCAGAAAGCGTTTACGGATGCGGACTTCGAGATCGGAAGAGATCGCTGGTGGCGACGTTTGCACTGCGGCTTGCAGCGCGGGAGATGTTTTCATCTCCAGGGACCCACCGTCCACGGACGCCGGTTCACGCCGTACACGATCGACATCACGAAGAATGAGATGATCAGCAGCAGGAGTGCCGTCTGGTTCGCGCTGGAATAATTTGCCGTCTGCACCTGATCGTAAATGTCAATCGAGATGGTGCGCGTCACGCCGGGAATGTTGCCTCCCACCATAAGCACGACTCCAAACTCGCCCAGCGTGTGCGCGAAGCTGAGCGCAAATCCCGTGACCAGCCCGGCTTTTGAGAGGGGAAGTACGATACGGCGAAAAGTTTGCAGCGGAGAATGTCCCAACGACGCCGAAGCGCCCAGTAGCTTGCGGTCAACCGCGCCGAAGGACGCTGCGAACGGTTGCACGGCGAAGGGCAGACTGTACAACAATGACCCGATCACCAACCCCTCGAAAGTGAATGCCAGCGTGTGGCCGGTGAGCGATTCCCACCAGCGGCCGAGCGGGCTGCGCGTACCGAGCGCCACCAGGACATAAAAACCAAGCACGGTTGGAGGCAGTACGATGGGTAGCGCCACTGCGGCTTCGATCAGAAATTTCCAGCGCCAGCGCGAGTATGTGAGCCAGTAGGCGATGGGAATTCCGATGGCGATCAAAAGCGTCGAGACGATGGCTGCTAGACGCACCGTCAACCAGAACGCCTCCCAATTCATTTCACGGTTTCTCCATGGGAATACTTGTCCATTTCAATTTCAATGCGTCTCCGCAGGCAGACTGAACCCGTATGCGGTGAGCAGGGAAGTGGCTTCGGGACTGCGCAAAAAGTCGAGAAACTTGCGGGCCGCATCTTGCTGTTTGGATCGCGAGAGCACGACGGCCGCCTGATTCAGCGTGGGGTAGGCGTCGAGCGGAACCGTCCAGTAGCGGCCTTTATCTTTCATTGCGGGGGCGAGCGCATGAGAGAGAGCAATAAGTCCCGCTTGAGCGTTGCCCGATTCCACGAATTGCGCTGCTTGCGAGATGTTTTCTCCAAGAACGAGCCGGCTGGAAACCTGATCGTAAATACCGAAGTGCCGCAGTGCAGCCCCTGCTGCGCGGCCGTAGGGCGCGGTCGCAGGATTCCCGATCGCAATTTTCTTGACCGACGGGTCGAGCAAAGCGTTCATACCGAGTTTCGATAAATCCAGCGGCGAATCGTTCGGCACCCACAACACCAATCGGCCGACGGCATAGCGGTAAAGCGTGTCTTTGGACGCGAGTCCCTCGCCGATCAGTTGTTGAGGATATTCTTCATCGGCCGAGAAGAAGACGTCGAAGGGAGCGCCGTTACGGATCTGATTGGTCAGATTGCCCGACGCGCCGAAGGAGAGCTTGGCCGTCTGCCCGGTCTTTTTTGTGTAGGCGTCTACGAGTTGCGGTAGTGCGGCGCTCATATCGGCGGCTGCTGCCACAGTGATTTCCTGGGCGGTTGCGAATGCTCCGGTAAACAGCAGTAGCAGCGTCAGCAATTGTTTCATCACAAAGATCCCGACCCTCAAGGGCTAAAGCCCGCTACACCAGTTTCGTTTTCGACAACGGAAGCTCGCGCACTCGCGTGCCCGTGGCCGCAAACACCGCGTTGTAGAGCGCGGGCGCAAAGGGCGGCACGCCGGGTTCGCCAACTCCTGCGGGCGGCGCTTCGCTTTTCACAATCTGCACATCGACGTGGCGTGGGGCGCGGTTCATGCGCGCGATCTGAAAATTGTTGAAGTTACTCTGGTCGATTGCCCCGTTCGTCGCTGTGATTTCGCTGAATAATGCGAGGCTGGTTCCAAACACAGCCGCGCCCTCGAACTGGTTGCGGATATTGTCGGGACTGACGACTGTGCCGGCATCGACTGCCGTCCACACTCCGGGGATGTGCACTTGTCCGCGGCTGTCGATTTCGACTTCAACCACGGTCGCAACATAAGTTAGGAAACTGCGGTGCGCAGCGATGCCCAGGCCGCGGCCTTTGCCCAGGTTCATGGATCGCTTGCCCCATCCCGATTTTTCGGCCGCCATCTCTACTACGCGGCGCAAGCGCGCGGTCTCTAGCGGGTAATTCTTGGCGTCTTCGGCTTCGTCTCCCTTGAGGTCCAGATTGACGATGCGCGGCGGGCCGATCAGATCGAGCAGATACTGCACCGAATCCTTGCGGGCGTTGTGCGCAAGCTCGTCGGCAAAGGAGTGAATCGCGAACGCATGATAGATGTTGGCCACGCTGCGGAGCCATCCTATTCGAACGTGGTAGTCGGCGGGACCATTTTCGGCACGATGGTTGGGAATATCAAAAGGAAGATTATTCCATCCCAACCCCATCTCGTCGTCGGCATATACGGCAGACGTATCGAAAGTCGATCCGATGGGCGGATACACCGTGCGCTGTAACCACGCCGTCGGCTTGCCATCCGGTCCAATCGCGGCCTTCATATACATCGCGGCAACAGAGTGAAAAAAATCGAAGTGAATATCGTCTTCACGGCTCCAGACTACTTTGACTGGCTTGCCGAGTTGTTTGGAAAGAACGGCGGCTTCCGCCACCTGGTCGGGTTTTGACTTGCGTCCGAAGCCGCCGCCTAGCAGCGTGACGTGGCAGGTCACATCTTCTTTTTTTATGCCTAGCACGGCGGCAATGGTCTCCTGCACGGCTTGCGGATTCTGCGTCGGGGCCCAAGCCAGCACCTTTCCGTCGCGATACTCGGCGACGGCTACCGGCGGCTCCATCGAAACGTGCGCCAAATGCGGAGCGTAGTACTCAGCCTCGATTATCTTAATTCCGGCCTCGCCACTCTTGGCGAAGGCCGCATCCACATCGCCCACGTTGCGAACGACTTTGCCCGGCTGCCGCGACGTGGCTTCGAGCGTCTTGCGGAACGGCGCCGAGTTGTACACCGCGTGCGGACTAGTATCCCATTCGACCTTCAGGCTCTTGCGGCCCTGGAATGCTGCCCACGTGTTGTCGGCAATCACGGCGACTCCTCCCAGGGGTTGGAATTGGTGCGGTGGTTTGAAAGTGTCGATGGTCAGCGTCTTCTGAACTCCGGGCACTTTAAGCGCGGCCTTGTCGTCGTAGGACTTGATTTT
>Ga0209274_10000272_pt1 | contig 36331 bp, 44 predicted proteins | sample HubBroMetageREF1_FD_188343 | JGI IMG/M metagenome (GOLD analysis project Ga0209274, IMG submission 188343) | Reference soil microbial communities from the Hubbard Brook experimental Forest, New Hampshire, USA - Hubbard Brook CCASE Soil... | ecosystem: Environmental > Terrestrial > Soil >...
CGTCAGCACGGAGGCCCAGATCAATGCCTCCGCCACGGAACGATTGGTGGCGTTCACCCGATCGAGCGCGTACTGGCCCTTCAGCTCCTTGAACACCAGCTCGATCTCCCAGCGGCACCCGTAGAGTTCGGCCACCTCCTCGGCGCTCAGCAGTTCGGAGCCGATGTTCGTGAGGTAGGTGTGGTACTTCCGGGTCTCCTCGTTCCACACCGCCACCAGTCGGGCGAAGAGGGTGTCCCCGCGCCGATGGCCCGCGTAGGCACGACGTGAGAAGGCGATCTCCACCTCGACGTCCATCACCTCGCGCCGAAGCTTCGGGTGAACCTCCTTCCACGACTTCCCCTCAAGATCCATGGCCCTTCCCCGATGGACCCGAAGGGAGCGGACGATCACCGGGTCCACCGGACTCTGGAGTCGGGTGAGGTAGAACCCTCCGTTCTCCGCGAAGCGAGCGAACGCCTGGTGCTTGTAGAACCCGAGATCGAAGAGGAGGATCGACCCCTTCACCCACGTCCCAGGCTTGAGGGTGTCCCGCTCGCTGACGCTCTCCGGCATCAGCTCCACGCGCTTCGGCCCATTGGCACGCACACTGACGAGGGTGGCGATCTTGGCGCCGGCCGTGGGCTGGCTCGACCGCGTGGCGGGGAAGTGGGTCATCAGGGAGGCCGAGAGTCGAACGATGGTGGAGTCCTGGATCAACACATCTTCGAAGGCAGCGAGCTTCGGGCGGAGGTGGTTGCCGGGAGCGCTCTGCAGCTGCGAGAGACCGTGCGCGACACAAAGGTGAAGGTACTCCACGAGCTCGGGAGTGAATCGGTCGTAGAAACTCGCGTAGCTGTGGATCGGTTTGGCGGCCTTCTCATTGTAGACGTGGCGGAGCTGATCGAGGGAGCGCTGGAGGTAGACCCCGGCCTCGAGGGTGACGGCCCAGAAGAACGCTACCGGGTCGATCTTGCGATAGCGGCGGAGGAACCCGCTCTCCTGGGCGAGCCGGGTGAGGACCTCAGGGGGGTAGAGTTCGAGGAGCGTGTCCTGGAGGAGAGTCGGCGGAAGGGCGCCTCGGAGGCTTCGAGCGACCGCGGGCACCCGTGGAGTTCAGGGCACGAGGTATGAATCAAGCGGTCTCTACCGGCAGGAGGCCATGACTCGGAAGGACGCGAAGCTCGAGAAGCTGATTGAAGAGGCGTCCGTCGACACAGATTCCATCGAGGACGTGGCCATGGGCCTCTGCTACGGGATCCAAGAACATGTTCGGTTCCCGATCCGGGCCAAAGCGATGGGCGAGGAGGTGTCCGTGGTGGGCGTCGAGGAGAGCGACGGGCTCGAGGTAATCGCCATCTGCGAACGGAAGGGGCGGAAGTACCGAGCTCGCCTCCAGGACGTTCGGCTCCGTGAGCGCCCCGAAGGAGCCGAGTGGATCGATGCCTACGAGCTGTTTCGCCGGAGAGGCTGGTAATCAAGTCTTCCAGGGAAGTGGCCCCTTATCCGATAACGCATGAAGACTAACTGCACACACGCGACGCGCGCTGCCGTTGGAAAAGGTTCGTCAGGCTAGGCTACTAGGAGGCGTCGGCCACCATACGCGGGGCCCGGCTCCCGGTAGGGCGTCTCAGTGAATGATGCCAATCCAAGCCAGAATGACGACGACGACGACGATAACGACGATCCAACCGATTACTCCCATGGACCGCTCACGCCCGGCTCGTGGATTAACCAACCCTCAATCTGAATTAAGGCTCCGAACTCCAAGAGACGTCACCCCCACCGGCCCCACGAGAGGCCGATCGCTCGCGTTACTTGGATCGAGAGACATGCAAGGACGGTTCGCCACTTGGGCGGGCCCGGGGGGAAAGTTCCGTGCGACCACTTTTCGTGGCGCGTCATACGATTCTGTCCTCTGCGCGAGGTCGCGGGGCGGCGTTTCAGGGTCTCTGCCGGCGCCTCATATACAGATAGAACGATCCTGAGCAAGGGTTTCGCTCGAGGATGGACGAACGATCGCCGTCGGGCAACGCCGAACGCGATGCGCGCGCCATCCGATGGCTCCTCGAGGAGGATCAGCCCGCGGTCCGGTACTATGCGCTAGTGAATCTGCTCGACCGCAGAGAGGACGACCCCGAAGTTCGGGTCGCGCGGTCGAGGATTGGTCGCATCGGCTGGGCGGCAGACCAGTTGCGTCAACAGGGGCCGAAGGGATTCTGGGAGCGCCGCGAACCCCGGACCATTGCAGAGTGGGTGAACTTCCTCTATTTCCCACCGTTTCTTTCGACAAATTGGAGAGCCCTGGTCCTTGCCGACCTCGGGCTCGATTCGACCGATCCGCGGGTCCGGAAGCTCTCGGATCTGATGTTCGACTACACGCTCCGACTCGGTTCGCCACTCAACATCTACTACGAAGAGGTCTGCAGGTCCGGGAACACGGCACGGATGCTCACCCGCTTCGGATACGGCGATGATCGCCGTGTCCGAAAACTCTACGACTGGCTCATCGAGGACCAGCGGGCGGACGGCGGTTGGAACTGCTCTCAAGACACTCCCGGCACTCTGGACGCCTGGGAGGCCCTCGCGGCGTTCGCCTGCGTCCCGAAGCGGAAGCGCTCCCCCAAAATGGCTCGGGCGATTGAGAAGGGTGCTGAGTTCTACCTCGAACGCGAGTTGTTCAAAGAGGGGGCGAAATACGCGCCGTGGCTTCGGCTTCACTATCCGAACCATTACTTCTATGACGTTCTACTCGGACTCGATATCATCACCGAACTGGGGTTCTCGGATGACCCTCGACTCCGGCCCTCCTTGGATGTACTGCGCCAGAAGCGTAGGCGCGACGGGACTTGGATAGTGGAGAGGGTACATCCCGATCTCGGGCCCGGAGCGAAGATTCATCCCGACCCGGAGATGATCAAACCCCTGGTGATCGAGCCACCGGGCAAACCCAGCAAGTGGATCACGCTCAAGGCGCTCACCGTTCTGAAGAGAACGGACGAAGCACACTAGCCAATACTATCCGGCCGGAAAGAACCTCCCACCTCGAGGCTTGGGTCCGGGTGGGGTTCCGTCGGTCCGCCCATCCCGAGCTCGGTCCGCCGAGCGTGGCTGCAATCAGACTTGCGGCCACTTGCGTGAAAACGTCATGACGGACGGAGCGTGGCGTTGGTCCGATGGCTTCACCTCCGCCGGCCACAGTCGAGCTCTCCGCCGATCGCTGGTTCCCGGTAGCCGCGGATCGGGTGTGGGCTCAGTGCACCTCGAAGCAGGGTCTCGAAAGCTGGTGGAGCCCAGAGGACCTTCGGACCACGGTGAAGCGAATCGACCCTCGTCCCGGCGGCGAGGTTGTGCTCTCGCTACGGTATGTGCCGGCGATGTTGGGTCCGATGCGTGGGGCGGCCTTCCAGGCCGCCGGCGTCCCCATAGCGTTCAGCCTTCGAGGCAAGTTCCTGGATTTTGAGTACAACCGGCGCCTGACGCTCGCGATGACACTCACGCTCGACCGGGCCGGTGCGGGGATCGAGACGGTAACTCAGATAGACTTCGAGTCGGAGACCGGCGGCACCCGGGTGCGGCTCCTGATTCGAGGGGAAAGCGAGCCACACATGGTGACACTAGGAAAGGCCAACCTCGAGGGGCAACTGGAGCGACTGGGCCTATCCCTCGGAGTAGCGGCGTCGCCGTCTCCGTGAAGCCCCTCGACCGGGCGCAAGAGCGCAGGCACCCACCGCCCTGCATTCCCTCCCGGTTGCCAGGTCCGGAGCCAAGGTGCGCCGCGCAGTCGCGTCCTGAGCGCGAGGTCATCGTGACGCACGTGCTTTCCCGAAAAAGTGGTAAGCTCTGCGGACCTATATTCCGAGAGGTCTCGAGCAGAAGTGAGCAGGACTCAAGGTACTCGCACGGCGACAACGGACCTTAGAATCTCCGCGGTCGCCCTCGTCAACGGAGGGATGTCTCCCGCTCGGGTCGCGGCCGGCTTCGGGGTCCGCCCCGACACCGTCCGCCGTTGGGTGATTCTCTACCGTAAGCGGGGTGGCGAAGGATTGCGAAATCACCCGGCGGCAGGACGCAGTTCTCGCCTGCCGAACCGGCAACTCCAGAGCGAGATTCAGGAGATACTGGGGAGCATCGAGTCGAGTCGATGGGGGTACCTTCGAATATCCCAGAGGGAGGTCGCCCGGAAGGTTGGGGAGAGGACGGGCCGCTCGTATCACGTGGATCACTTGACCCGCCGAATCCGAGGAACCGGCGGATTTTCGGATAGATTTCTGCCGGCCTTCGCAAGAACTAAGGACCCGCGAAACTCGATTGCCCTCTCGAGGGAAACCATGGTCTCCATCCGAGAGATGCAGGCGTTTCAGAAGGCGGCTCGAGCGGACGATATCCCAACGGCCCGCCGCATGCTGGCGGAGGAACCGAACCTAGCTTTTGCTGCCCCCAAGGGCGGGATCTCGCCGTTACTGCTGGCGGGGTATGTACGGTCCGATGAGCTCGTGAAGGACCTCCGGGGGCGCGGAGTAGTCCCCGACGTCTTCGAAGCTTCGGTGCTCGGCGACACCCAACGTCTCGAAAGAATCCTCTCGGCTGATCCGAAAGCCGTTCAGGGGTTCTCACCCGACGGATGGACTCCTCTGCACCTGGCCGTGGGTTATAGTCGAATCGACGCAGCTAAGCTTCTGCTGAAGCACCGAGCCCCCCTGGATGCGGTCTCCAAGAACGGGATCCGGAACCAGCCGCTTCAGGCGGCGGTGGCCGGAGGGAATCCTGCGCTGGTAGGGCTCATCCTGGAGGCCGGGGGAGAGCCTGATCACCGGAGCCACGGCGGGTTCACCGCGGCGCACATCGCCGCGGAGGGCGGCGATGTCAAGATCCTCGAACTCCTCCGCACCTCGGGCGCAGACCTTTCCAAACCTGCCGACGGTGGCAAGACTCCACGCGACATTGCTATCGAGAACGGTCAGAAAGCCGCTGCGAACTGGCTAGAGAAGCACACGACCGGCCCCTCTATCCGGAAGCGGAGGAAGCGGTAGTCGCCCGCGCCTCCGTCTCTTTCACACCCATCTTACGGCGGGCGTCGGGGGAACCCCGACGCCCGCCTGATGTTCTGACAATCGACTGCGGATGTAAGGAAGTTCCGTTACCGATGAGTAATGGATCGTCTGTCACCATACCGGATGCGCCCGGAACACACCCGAATCTCGTTGTTCTAAGGCGGACCCGGGGGAGGCGATCCAAGTTCCGCGCCGGTCGCTCAGGGCTCGTTCCCGACTACGGCGGGCGTTCTTCTACCTCTCGAAAAATGGCCTATGAAGCTCGGTGCTGCTCAGTTTCCAACAGTCAACGTGCTCGGCTTGAGGCGACGGCGCGAAGTACCTCAACGGTACGCCGAGGGCGACTCTCGAGGATCACTCTGGGTAGGTGCAATTGGGGTTGCACCTACGTTGCCGCTCCCCCGCCGCGACTAGGTCCGCGTAATCGAGACGAGGGTTGCTTTGTTCCCGCCGGTGGCCATGTTGATCGATGCGCTGGCATGACCGGTGTTCGCGCCGGCCAGTATCTCGGCGACGGTCGAGAATTCAACCACCGTTAGAAAGGCGTAGACGTCGCCCTTCGTCAGATTCGTGTTGATCGTGGAGGTCACGACCTTGCTGCCGTGGAAGTTGATGTTCGCATTGCCCGTCGTATTCAAGATGCTGGTCCACGGTGTCGGGGCTGCGCCCCCACCGGTCGTTAGATCGACGAGCTGGACGAGCACCTCGACCACCGCCGCCGTAAGGATATTCCCGGGGTGCGACCCGGCGCCGGATGCATGTAGCTGGGTGTTCCAGGTGAGATTCCATACCGTCGTGATCGTGTGAGGGCCATTACTCGCGGTGAAATTTAGAGTCGAAAGTCCGAATGCCGCCTCGATCTGCCCGGCGTTGGGGAGGGCGGGAGAACCGCACGAGGCGGACGTGCTCACCGTGGCGTTTACCGCAGCCCGGCCCACTCCGGGGGCGAGATAGAAAGATGGGTTCTGGGTGAAGGTTGCCGTCCCGCAATCAACCACTTCCGTGGTTCGAATCGTGATCGGGGTGCCCGAATACGGAGCCGAATACGCGTGCACTACCGAAGGTACGGGTCCCGCCGCGGCGGAGGGCGCGAACAGCATCAAGAGCGCCAGCAACACGCAGCCTCCCAGCGTCCCGAGATGGAGTCGTCGTGTACGGTGAGCTGACGCCCCACGACTCGCGTTCGTACTTCGGTTCATGATCTCTGTGGCTCCCAACTCCTCCATCGGAACCCGCTCCCCCGTCCGGCCCATGGCCATTCGAGTCACGCGGGAACGTCCCGGGAGCTATTAGTATCAACTCCAACCCGACTTCGATGCGATCGACCGAGCCTCCGAACGACGGCTCGGATGCTGTGGACGGCCTCGCTCTCGCTCCAACGGCCTACCCAATGGTTGCAGTAATCCGGGGGGTGTCCGCCGAACATCGAGGCCATGCAGCGCGCGGCTCTCTCGAGTCGCCGTGCGCGACACGGAGTTGATTAAGCGGGAACTTTTGGGGATTTCGTGGCCAAAGGCGAGCCGACCGTCGGGTCCGATTCATATGTTGAGGGAGTCGTCCACCCGACACATTTGGCCATGTACAATGACGCCAACGAGAACCGGTCGCTCACCGCCGGCCTCGGGGGGACGTGTATCGCCATACTCACCTTCGTCCTGATCTTTCTATACGATCGCGCGACCGCGGGCCAGATTAACAACCTGCTCTTCCAGGGTACGCTGGGGGTCATCGTCGTCAGTCTGACCCTGATCTCGCTTTCGTCGCTCAACTATTGGTTCGTGATGGAGGCGCTGCGGACCGTCCCTTCGCGCGCGACCGTCTATCAACAACGAGCGGACGGGTTCTTCGCTTCGAGCCTGATCCTCCTGCTTCTCGAGCCGACCTTGATTCTGGTCACGGTTCGGCTCTACTACTTGGGCGCTCTCGCTGTTAGCTTGTGGGTCGTGGGGATTCTGGTCCTCTCAGTAGGTTGGCGGGAGTTCCGGTCGAGGGAGCCCCGCCGAACCGCTGCGTTGGGTGAGCGGTAAGCCGTCCAGGGAGATCAGCCTCCCCACGGGATACTCCCCAATGTGATTGGCCAACCCCCACGGGGAGCGATCGTAGAAGAATTCCAGTCGGGCGTACGGATCGCTCGCGAATTGTGCGTCCGTCCGGACTCGGTGCGCGAACGCGTCCTTCAAGCTCGGATCCTTGCGCATCTCCTCACGAGCTAGTGCCTCGAGGACGTAGGCGTCGCCCGACTCCTTCTGTTCGAAGACGGAGGTGAAGAATCCCCATCGCAGCGCCGAGTCGGGTGCCTCCGGTTCGAGCCAATGAATGGCTACCTGAGAGAGTCTCTGGTTGAGTGGAATCACTGCGGAGTGGGTCGGGAAAGTGAGCGTCTCGGTAGAGAGAGTGCACGTCCCGAATTCACCGATCTTGCTTTCGACGTTTCCGGAACGCAAGATGGGGTGTCGACCCTCGAACGGCTTGGCGGACCAACGCATCCCCGAACACCGATATCGTTCCACTCGGCCCGTCCAATCGGACGTCGTCCGCGCCAATGTCAGCCCGTGCGCCTCGAGAACCTCGATCACATCCGTCCATTGCGGGGGGATGATGTAACCCGCCGGAGGTGTCACGGCGACGGCTACCTTGGCGCCCGCGTCCATCGTCAACTGGACGTTCCAGGGCTTGCGCGTGTACTGAATCGCCGCGGAGTCGGATGTCTCGCTTCGTTCGCGTAGGAATTCGTATCCGCGGAACTGGACCTGCTCGGTTGCTCCATCGCTTTCGAGGCACAGGGGAAACTCTACCGAGCGCCCTCCTTCCGAGCCGATCATGGCGGCGGCCCGGTCGGCTTCCCGGTTCAGATCGATCAGCGTGGTCGTGTCTCGATTCAACACTTCGAGCAAGGCCCGTAGGATCTCGTAGTTCCCGGTGACTCGCGTCCGGTAGTCCTTCAGCATATGGAGTTCGACCAGCAAGCCGGGCCGGTTCTCTAGTATCATCAGTCCGGTCGAGAAGCGGGGCGGGTTGTCCGGGAACGCCAGACCTCTCGACGGGTCGGTCGGTTCCTTCAGGAAGATAGGGCCCGGGAACGCGAGGTGGCCGCTCGCGTTCACCCGGCGAACGAGTTCCGGACGAACCGAGTCTCGAAGCCACGCGGCGGTCGCTGGGAATACGTTGGGCGTGTCGTCCAGAACGAACGTCACGTCGTACTGAAAGTCCGCCCCGTCCGTGACGTGGTTGTCCACGAAGAAGTCCGGCATCCACCGCTGGAACATCCGGAGGAAGGCTCGTGTCTCCGGAGCATCGGCCTTCAGGTAGTCGCGATTGAGGTTGAGATTGGTGGCGTTGGCGCGCCAGCCGGCGAGCGCAGGACCATTCTGGTTGATGCGAGTGTAGGCGGACCGCTGCTCGTGCCCGTCGATATTGTAGACCGGGATGAAGACGAGGACTACATGGTCCAAGAGCCTCCCGAAACTCGAGACGAGGAGGATGTCTCGGAGGAGTGCCAAACACGCGTCCTTGCCGTCCATCTCGCCCGCATGGATCGAGTTCTGGACCAACAGAATCGTGCGACCCGCGGCTCGTATCGACTCCGGGTCGAAGAGTCCGCCCTTGGAGGCGATGACGATCTTGAGGTCCCGGCCCTCTCCGGTCCTACCGAAGCTCTCGATGTGGATCGTAGCCGGATACGCTGCTGCGATTCGCCCTAGATATTCGAGGGTGGCCGAGTAGTCGGGGGTAGTGCGATACTCGTCGATCTCGGCCGGAGTACGCCAGTCCTCCGGCGAGTCTCCTCCGGTTTGAGGTCGTTCGGGAACGCCCATCCGCTGCACTCAGGCCGTGTCGAGACTGCGAACGACACTGCGCCCGTTCCGGAGCCGGGGCCGTGGGCTCAATCGCGAGTGGATTCGATCTCGTTGATCCACTCGCACTCGATGCCGGCGTGTTGGTGGTGCTTCGCTACCGCTTCCCGGTTCGGAGCGTCGAGCACACAGAAGACCTTGTCCTCCTTGGCGTTGAACAGAATGTCGTGATGAGTGACACCGAACGAATCCTTCGGCGCGTGTTGTAGTTTCTTCAACTGGTCGGGCGTGAGGCTCCCCAGGGGATGGGTGTCGATGAACTTCGGCATGATTGACCCGATTGAGTCCCGCCTGATAAAGGGACCTTCGGTTGCAATTTGGTTCGCCCCTCCGCCCCGTCCTTCGGGGCCCCCGACCTCCGGCCGCGAGAGACTCCGATTGGCGACCTAGTTGTAATGTCGTTCCCTCGCCTGGTCCTCCGGATTCCACCATGCCGGAAATGCATGCGGTCTCTCGATTCTTCGTGAACCGGTCCGCGGCCCGGCGAGCGAGGAGAGAGTACCGGTGGATTCGTGAAGAAGTACAGGTCCCGTACGGGTCGAGGTGCCTCGAGGTTGGGTGTGGTAACGGAGACATGGCCATCCGCTTCCTCGAAGGCTTTCGTCCCGTCCAGTACCTCGCTACCGACATCGACCCGACCCAGCTAAGGGCGGCACAGCTCAGGGTCCAGAAGCGGTATCCCGGCGCGGTGCCATCGGCGCTCGTCTTGCGCGAGGCGAACATGCTCTCCCTGCCCTTCACTCCCGATTCCTTCGACGTGGTTCTCGCGTTTGTGACCATTCATCACTCCGGCCCGACCCATCACAACTTCAGCACGGTGCCCCAAGCGCTCTCGGAGTTCGACCGAGTCCTGGTTCCGGGGGGCCTGCTGGTCTACCAGGAGTTTCTCCACAAGGATGCCATCCGAAAGTGGCTCACTGATCACGGGTTCGTGATCGAGCGAGTCCGACGCCGATGGCGACTGGAATCCGTAGCTGCACGGAAGCCGAGTCGCTCGCCTCAGGACGAGCAGCGGTCCGCAGCGGGGCGGGGGCCTCCTTGAGCAGGTCCGAGGCGGGTGCCGCCGAGGACTCTCGACGGTACGTCGCACTGAGTAGGTTCACCGATCTCGGGGATCTTCGCCCCATGTTGGACACGCTTCCCGTGATGTAGAGGGGATCTGCGGACTCGCGAAGGACCAAACAATCCACCACAATCTGCTGGGATACAACCGAATAACGAGTACCGAACGAGGGCGAATGGTGCGAATCCGGCCTCCCAAGCTGGATAGCCTGCTGAAAGCCCTGAGCGAGAGCGAACCGAATGACCTGAGGGTCGGGCGAGCCCCCGCACAACGGATTCTCGGGGCCTGCGTCCTGGAATCTCATCTCCTCGCCGCTATGCTTCGGCACCGAAAGATCCCCGTCAGGGTCCGCGCAGGCTATTTCCGGGGAATAATGACCGACCGCCCGTTCATCCTGAAGCCCTGGGAGGGTGCCCTCGCGGCGAGGGGCATGCGGGAGGATCTACGGAAGGACGACCCGGCACGATGGAAAGCGGAGCTGGACGAGTTCACGAGTCGGCAGATCGCCGTCGACCACCGCTTCGAACACTGGGTCTGCGAGTACTGGGACGCGACCGGTGGAGAGTGGCGACTTCTGGACTCCAACACGGACTTCCTCAAGCCACACAGCCACCTCGAAGTTCCCTTTCACCTGCCGAGAGCCTAGTTCGAACCTGCCTTCGAGGCTTGGAAGGAAATGCGGACCGACCCCGGGTTCGACCCCGACCGGTATTCCGAGGATCCCCAGGACGGGCGGTCGCATATCCGGTCACAGGTACTCTCAGATTTCTACAGCCTCCTCCATCATGACGTGGCGGGACAAGGAGAGCCCTCCTCGGAAACGTGGGAGTTCGTCAAGGGAAGAAAATATCAGAAACTCTCCGCAAGGGAACTCGAGGAGCTCGACCGCTTGGCCAGTGTCATGTCCGAAGCGCCGGGCGTCGGACAGTTATTGGAACTCTATCTCCGATCCCCGACCCTCCGGCTCGAAGCGGCGGAGCAGGACCCGTACTGTTTCCTCTTCTCAACCAACTGATCTGGGACCGGGCGGCTTCGAGGGCCCTTGCACGTATGGAACTTCGGCCACGTCGGGACCGGGCAGCCGCCGCTCGAGCCGGCACGGGATATTTCGAGGGCCCTTGGGTTGCCTAATCCGGTCGCGGAAGCCGACCCGCGCCCCAGAGGCGTGTCCCTCCGGCGGCGGGCGTCGTTCGAGGTCACCGGCCGATCTGCACGAGCGCCGTGCAGCACTGCTCGATGCAGGCCCCACCACTCGGGCTCAATACATCGGCGGGGTGTTCTGCCAAATCATCAGCAGATTTCCCTCGGAATCCTTGAAGAAGGCCGAGGCTCCCACCGAGTCGTAGGCGATCGGTCCCTCGACTCGACTCTCGGGGCCCATCTTTTGGGCCCGCTGAAATTTCACACCCTTTCGCTGGAGTTCCTTCACGGCGGTCTCGATCTTCTTCACGAGAAAAGTCGAGTAGGCCATGGCCCTCTTCTCGCGCTTCTCGGGAGTGATCAGCCAGATCGTGTTCGGGCCAAGCGTGACGGAGGCCCAGAAATCCTTCATCTCTCCTCTTCCCCGATATTGCAACTTTCCGCCGAGCGATTTCGTATAGAACCGGATCGCACGGTTCATGTCGCGAATCGGCACCAGGGTCGCCAGTTTAGATTCTGAGAACATCGTTTCCACCTACTGCTTGTGACCCCCTCAGTGGGGGGTTCCATCGTGGGGGATTCGGGCCGAGGTTATGTAACCTCCCCCGGGGTCCGGACGACACCGCCGCCAGACGCTCCGGGGCTCACTCCCCACCGCACCCGGCCGATCGGAGGGATCCATTGGTGGCTGACGGGGTCAGCCACGTACGGCCGGGCGCTCACGACATCGCGCTTCTACCGGTCTGTGCCACCGGCGCCCTTTCTCTCGAGCAGCGGCCTCAGGTCTTCATGATGTGACGGCCTGCCGTGCGTTTCGCGATCGGTCCCTTTCCGCCCACGCGCTTGGATGATCGCTTCCGTGCCGCCACCATTCTCGCGCCTCTCGTCCGCTTCGCCATGATCCCACTTGTGGGAACACAGACTACTTGCACGCGAGCTTAGGTCCGATTGAGCAAAGGAGGAGATGTCCGGACCCAGAGTTTCGTACGAACGGCGGTGTTCCTCACCTCTCGAAAGCGGCGGCCACGCCGAGAGATCTCTACGCCTTCTTCGGCCCGTCGACCGCGATTCGTCCGCCGACAAACTCGATGCCCACCAATGTCTCGTCGCCCCCGACCCACGCGTCGTGTCCCGGCGGAACGGACGTCACGTCTCCGGCGCCGACGTCAAATTCCGTCCCGTCCTTCATTCGTACTCGAAGCTTGCCGGAGATCCCGTACTGTAGGTGCGGAGCCTCGCACCACTCCGTCTTGACAATGGGCTTGAGGTCTTCCGACCACTTCCATCCCTTGTGGAGCGTAAATCGAGCGACGGTGCCCCGCCGATATCGACCAGTTCGATCTTCGCATGCTCGAATTTTCGAACTTCCCCGGAGGTGGACACATTCTTGACTTCGTGGCCCGGCATGATGGGTGGTGATTGGATCCGCTCACATAGTTCTTGCTGAGCGAGAAGGCGGCTCGTGGCCGGCCCGCAAGTCGACGCCTCTACGGCAGGTCTTGCTGCCGCCATTCCGCGGGAAAACGGACCTCTGGACGGAGTGATCGAAGTCGGTTCAGGTCGGGATCGGAATCGAGGAAGTCCCGCTTCTCAGGCTCCGAAGAGCCGGGTAGAACGCACCGATGATCAGCGCGTAGGCGACGAAGAGCGGCGACATCGCGACGACGATCGGTGCGACGGAGGTCACGAGCGCGCCCCAGTTGGTGAAGAACTCCGTCAACAGAACCACCGCGCGGTCGCCGACCACGAGTCCTGCCACCGTCGCGACGCCCAGTGACCAGGTGACGGCCATCCAGCCGAGCGCGTTCCCGACCGGCGAGCCGAGGTAGGTCGCCTGCTTGCGCAGCCCGAAGAAGAAATTTCCGATCAGGAGGACGATAAGACCGCCGACCGGCCAGACGATCCAGAACGGTGCGGTCTGGGCCCCCGCGTTGCCCAGTGAGAGGCTCAGGACCGCGGTCATCCCGGTCCCTCCCGCCAGCAGGGCGAGTGCCAGCACCGGCCATCGGCGCCTTTGCGGGATGGCATTCGCCCGGTCGATCATGATGGTCGACACGACCAGGGCGGCCGTACAGGCAACCATCGCGAGCATCCACGGGACGAGGTACTTCCTCCGCAGGCGTTTTGAATGGAGACCGAGCCAGAGACCGATTCTCAGGAACGCATTGCCAAACAGCTGGATAAGAAGCCAGGGAATCTTCTTTCGGCGGGCCGGCTTCGGATGGAACGCGTGCCATTCCCGAAATCCGAGGAACATCAGGTAGAACCCGAGGATGGTCGTTGCGAGCGTGGTATAGTACACCAGCGGCCCCTGGGCGAGACTCCCTCGTTGGAGGAACTGATAGACCTCGGTCACCCCTTCCAGCGCGAATCCGAGCAAAATGACCGCGAGCGCATGTACGTCCGAAACCGGGTTGGGAAGAAAAAGATGGACGACGCGGTCACGGCGGGACCGCGCGGCGACCGGGACGTGTAGCGGAACTCCCACCGACCTTTCCCGACGATACCCGTACATATCAGGCAGGCCCCGAAGCGCGTGAATTCACTCGGTGCAGGTCCGAGGGGATGCTCCGGGAGGTCTCCCGACCCGCAGCGACCAGCGGTCGGGGGTTCCCCACGGCGGGCATTCGCGGTCGATGAGAGACCGAGTCGAGCACCCGCCGGTGTTCCACGGGTCGGTCGGAATAATCCATAGGGTGGATCTCCGACGAAGCGACCGAACGGGTTGGACCAATGACTATTGGGGCGCCTTGTCCACCGGGGACGGCAATGCCTTGGCTGAGCCGTTATGCGGCCGCGGCAGCGCCGTCCCGCCTCCATGCTTCTTTGGCGGGGGGAAGTCGGCCGATGACTCCACACTCAATCTCTGCTTCTGATAGAGGTAGGTCGTCACCGCATCCGCGATCTTCGGAGCGATATCCTTGGCCAAATTACGGGCGAGCGCGATCTGCGCCGCCTTCGGCTTGTTTCCCTCTTCCTCCGCGCCGGCTTCTGCTTGGAGAAGACCGGCCTCGAGCAGATCGATGCCGACCCGCGTGACGATCCGTACGAGCTTTTCCGTACCGGCATTGCCCGAGACCGGGCGTCCGCAATGCGGACATGCGACCCAATCGGCTTCGAGCGCCACTTCACAATTCTCACATGTTCCGGTCATGAACGATAATCCGCCAAACTTTCGAATCGTTCGATTCGATAAATTGCCGTCCTTGATTCGATTTGACCCGCGGCTTATCCCCTATCAGAAACCTATAGTGAACATGGGCGGTAAAGTCAACGTCGAAGTGCGACAGACAGATGGAACAGCAGTCCCGGGCGCGAGGATCCTTGCGATCAATCATGACGCGTGGTCCAAGCAACACAAGGACTGGCATGGGACGACCGGCACGGACGGGAACTACACGTTCCCGAACATGGACACCGGCATGCTTGGTGACCGCTACACGTTCACCGCCGTGTTCGTCGACGGCAAGAACGTCAAGTGGGCCGGCGAGTCCAGCCACCGGATCAAGGGAGACTCCACGATCACCTTGACCCTGTCCAAGGACGCCGAATAGATCGGTCGAACTCCTTCGCCGGACCTGGAGCATTCCAAGTACCGGGGAAGGGGGCTGGGGCAGTCTCGACAGTCATGTCGCCGGGTGCCCCGGTAGAACACCAATGTGCTCCGATCGAGCGGACCGGTGATTCATGCGGCGATTCGACGCGCGAACGCAGCACTTCGGGAGAGGATGCCCCGGGACAGGCTAAAGTGCAGTAGCCGGCTCGAACGAGCGAAGATGAAGGGCACAGCCCCCGGCGACCCGGTCCTACCCGCTGGGTCGATGGATTCCGCCAAGGCTCGGCGGGCCGCGACGGACCCCGGTCGGCCCGGAGAAAAGTGTCTCGCCGCGCCCGGGAGCTGGGTCCCACGGATCGACCGGGCCAAGTGCGAAGGAAAGGAGGAGTGTGTCGAGGTATGCCCGTACTCGGTATTCGAGCTCGGAACCCTCACCGCCGATGAATTCAACGCGCTGGGCTTCGTTGGCCGGATCAAAGCCGGGCGACACGATCGAAGAACGGCCCGAACACCGCGAGCCGACGATTGTCGAGCGTGTGGACTCTGTGTCGTGGCGTGCCCGGAAGACGCCATCGTATTGGAGCTACGCCGGCCCGCCACAGACGACGCGCCCTGACCTACTCCCATGCTGGCTGGAAGCGTCGCGTGACACACGACGGGGGGAAACCGGATTTCGCATGGACCCGCCGATTGCGGACGCGATCTCGGAGAGCCTGGGGACTCGCCTCAACTTCGCTTGAGGGGGGCCTTAACTCGCCCGGTCGGCCATTCTCTCCCGAGAGGAGTGAGTTCATCAAATGAAGTGCGAGAAGTGTGGCGAGGAGTCCTTTGGAAGTGCAATCGACTGTCCCCAATGCGGGAACACGGGAAACGTGATGCCGACCCTTCGATGGGCCCCTGGAGAGGTGGGCCAGGCGCGTGCCACCGGTTCTGATGAAGTCCGAGATTCCAAGGAACCCGACTCTTTGTCCGGGAGTCCACCCATCGCCCCATCGGTGGGCCAACTCGGCCGGGTCATCGAGAACGCGGGCGGGTAGAGCGCGGGCCGGGTCGGCCCCTCGCGACGCTACGGATGGTTGGGGCCACTCCGGCAGAATCAGCTAGCTGGTTGCAACAACTTGCAACCAGAGCCGGATCGGCGAACTCCTGCGCGGGGAATTCGGGTCCGCGCAAGAACTGCGGGGATGAACGACTGCCGCGCCTTTGAAAAGGTGATAAACCCCCTGCGTGCATCCTAGGCTCGATGGACGCGAACGAGAACTCGATGGATTCGGCGGTTGAGCTGGAAAACTCCTCTGGAGTTCCTTCCGCAACACCCTACCGTCGCGAGCCGTCTTGGATCCCTGCCCTCGACTGGTGCGACGCAGACTGGTGAACCGCAGAATAGCCACCCCTGGCTAAGAGGGGTACCCTCGGTCCGCGACCTGATGGTGTTACGGCTACGCCACGAGCGGGGTGTGCGTTTGGTCTCGCCGGACAGGTGAGAGCGACCGAAACCGTCAATCCCGCGTCGGGTCTATGCGGAGATATGGCTCAGCCGATCGAAGGACTCAGCGCCGTGACCGTTCACGTGAAGGATATCCAGACCGCCCGCAAGTTCTACCGAGAAGTTCTAGGCCTCCATGAGGAAGGCTTCACCGAACAGACCGGTCGAGCAGTCTACTCCTTTCCCGGAACTTCGACCGTCCTCGCGATGCATGTCCAGCGTCCGGGCGAGGGAGGACGCGAGCCTGGGACCGTGAGCGGGATCATCTTCCAGCACCACGATCCCCGCGAGGCGGTCGAGGAGATTCGCCGACGCGGAGGCACGGTCACGGTGGAACCGGTTGAAGTGCCCGGACCGGGGGGAGTCATCATTCGCGCCGCCGTCGCCGACCCGGACGGCAACGAGTTCGTTATCTCCACGGGCCACCCGGCGCCTCCCAAGTCATAGACAGCCCCCGCTGCTCCGCGGGTGTCTCCAGCGGGGGCCGTGTCGTTTGGCGCACCCTCCCACTTCCGGAGTTGCTGACTGCGCAGGAGCCGCGTTTAGGAGCCTACCAACGGCCCGTCGACCGAGATCCGATCGACTACACGAACACCCGAACGGTATCGTTGGAGACCTCTACGGGTAGGGGTTCCAGCGGGCGGCATTCGATCCGGGCGAAAATCGGCCCCATCTTTGCCATGGCTTCCAGAAATTCGGGTGGGAGTTTGTCCATCCCGTGCATCGCCATCACCGGCTGCCCGCGGACGTCTCCCGTTGTGGCGTCGAACACGGCGCTATGCTGCGGGCACTTGAGCACCCCGCTCTTGAACGTACCCAGGTCGAGGGGCGCGTTCATGTGGCCGCACCGGTTGATGAAGGCGTGAAATGAACCGTCGCGGTTCACCACGAGAACGTCCTCACCCCCGGCGAGGCCATGGGTCATCTCGCCCGACTTGAGGTGCTTCGCTTCGTTGATCTCGTGCCACTTCTGCATGCGCAATCACTCAACAGGTTAAATATCGTACATACTTAAGATTTAAAATGCAAACTACAGGAACGCTAATCCCTCTTCGTTTGCTACGCATCCCCAATGCCGACGCCGCGAGCGGGACCGGAGGGTCCCCACTGCGACTTCGAGGCTACGTTCCGCCTTCTGGGGCAGAAGCACGTCCTCCACATCCTTCGTTCCCTGCTCGAATCGAGTCCGAGACGATTCAACGAGCTTCGGGAGAACGTCGGGGTAAACTCGGCCACGATGACGAACCGTCTGAAACAGATGGAGGGCTTGGGCTTGATCCGGCGCGAAGTGATTCGAGTCATTCCTCGACGCGTGGAGTATGGGTTGACTCCCATGGGGCGGGACCTCGTCAAGATATTCGCCCCGATGATGGAGTGGCGGGAGAAATACTCCGGGTAGTCGATTCGGCGTGGTCCGGAGGGGGGCGCGAATAGTGAGACTGCCGGATCGCTACGACCGGGCCGCTCGGCCGTCAGGGTCCTCCGAAGAATCGAAACGCGAGGGGATCACCTGACCGAGCCCGAGGTACCAGCTCGAGACCCCCTCGAGCCTTCGGCGACCGACGGAGTGGAGCCGGCGCCGTCCCGACGATTCGAGATCATCGTCACCGCGGGAATCCTCTTGGCCCTCCTCATGGGCGCGCTGGACAATTTCGTGGTTCTCACTGCACTCTCGAAGATCCTGGATCAGTTCGGTCAGCCGAACAGCGGAACGTTCGTCATCAGTGCGTATGTCATCGCCTCCACGACCAGCATCCCCATCTTCGCGAAGCTGTCGGACCTCTGGAGCCGCCGGAACGTGTTTCTCGGCGGCCTCGTGGTGTTCATCATCGGATCGATCCTCTCGGGCCTGAGTCAGAACCTTACCGAACTCATCGCCTTCCGCGCGATCCAGGGCTTCGGGAGCGGCGGCTTCTTCCCGGTCGGCATCGCGATCGTGGCCGTCGTCTTTCCACCGGCGACTCGCGCGCGGGTCATCGGCGCTCTCTCCGGAGTATTCGGCATTGCGGTTGTGGCCGGGCCTCTTCTCGGGAGCGCCATCGTCGGTTTTACGACGTGGCGCTGGGTGTTCTACGTGAACATTCCGATCGGTCTCCTCGGATTCGCCCTGATCGCCACGACGCTCGGACCGCTCCGCCCGGCCTTGGTCCGCCGGTTCGACCTCGGGGGAGCCGCGCTTCTCGCCGGATGGGTCGGGTCCCTGATGTTTCCACTCTACCAGATCGCCGACAACGGTTGGGCCTGGACCGATCCGCGAGTGCTGGGTCTACTCGCACTGGCGGGGATCCTCATCGTGGTCTTCGTGGTCTGGGAGCTTCGTGCGACGAACCCGCTGGTTCCCCTCCGATTGCTATCGAACCGGGTGATGGCCGCGGGGGGCGGGTCCACCTTCTTTGTGGGGATGGTGTTTTTCCCGGTGGCGACGTTCCTGTCGCTGGTCGTCGGCGTTGCGCTGTCCCCGAATGCCGCCAGCGCCCCGAACATCGTCCGGGACATCCTCTACTTCCTCGTCATTCCGCTCGTCATCGGGGCTGCCCTGGGCGGCCAGCTCCTCACCCGGCTCAGCTATCGGACCGTCGCGGTCCTTGGGATGGTCATCGGGATCGTGGGGATGGCGGGCCTCACGACCCTGTCCGTCTCTACCCCGTTGTGGATCTTTGCCTTCGGATTCCTCCCGGTCGGTGGCGTCGTCCTGCCACTCATCCCTCTCGGATTTGGTATCGGCATCACGTTCCCGGTCTACCTACTGGCGGCGCAGAACCAGGTGGCCCAGGCCGACGTGGGCGAAGCCGGCGGCTTCATTCAATTTCTCCAGTCGTTGGGCGGGGCGGTGGGACTCTCGGTCCTCGCCTCGATCCAGCAAACTCGGTTCGCCGCGCTGGATCCCTCCCCCGCCGCCGCATGCTCTTCCGCAGCGCCTCCTCTCCCCGCGTGCGCGGACTACCTCGGTGCGTTCAAGGGCGCCTTGATCACTTCGTACGACCTGACCTTCACGATCATGGTGGGTTTGCTCATCGTCGCACTCCTGTTCGCCATCCTCTTGACCGGGCGCTTGCCGAAGACAGCGCCCCCCACGCCTGCGGGTGCCGGTCCCAGCGCCCAGCCGAAGGACGGAGAACACGACGCCCTTTCCGCGGACGGTTCACTGGATCGAATGTCGTAGACTTCAAGCCGTTCGGCGGCTGAAGGGTACGTGGTTCGGCTCGACCCGATGAGTTCGGAGGACTTCGGTCCCTTCCTCGACGACCTCACCCGCACCTATGCCACCAACCATATCGCGGCCGGTCGCTGGAGCGAGAAGGACGGATTGGCCGAGTCCAAGAAGGAGATCCAGCAACTTCTCCCGGCGGGAAAGGAGACTCCCCAGCACTTCTTTTTCACGATCGTTGCAGGTCCGCCGGATGCGAAGGTCGGCGCGGTCTGGTTGGCCATCGAGCCGCGGGGCGCATTCGTATACGACCTGGTCGTCTTTGAATCGTTCCGGCGCCGAGGATTCGCCGAAGAGGCCATGCGACTTCTCGAACCGATCGCTCGCGACAAGGGGGCCCAGACCCTCGCGCTGCATGTGTTCGGCGGGAACACAGGAGCGAGGAAGCTCTACACGAAACTCGGGTACGTCGAGACGAACGTGAGAATGTCCAAACCGTTGGCTCCCTGATCCCCCTACCGTTTCGGACGGGCCCCGGCGTCACATCAGCCCGGGGCCGCTTCGGGCCGCGGTCCGGTAGAACCCCGGGGGCGCTCCGGGATGCGACGTCATCGATCCGACTCGAGATATCGAGCCCCTCGCACCGGCGAATCCCTAGAGTATATCCACCCTTCATCGCGCGACTGCCTAGCGTATTTCAACACTTCCGGGCCTCCTAGATGTTGGTCCATCAGAGAGGTAGAACAGCAATGAAAGCAACAACGGAGCCCAGCCCGGCCGTAAGTCAGTCCGGGTCAGGCCGAAAGGGCATTTCGCCAGTCACGGCTGCGGTGGTCCTCGTGGTGACCCTCGCGATCGCAGGGGCGGCGAGCTTTGCGGTGCTCAGTGCGACGTCGCACACCAGCTCGAATCACCTGAGTTCCTGTGCCCCGACGACGGCGCCGCAGTGTGGTGGGCACGGAAATACGAATGACGTGAGGGTTGCCCATTCGGCGGCCGACGTCCTGGTGTCTCGATAGGTCTCTCGGAACTCAGGGCTGGGGATCGTGCGACGGACGCTAACCCTTTCCGGCTCGACAGAGGAACCGACACTCCCGAGGGGAATCGAATCCAAGGCCGGCGCCGGGGAGTAGGATACGGCGGGCGTTCTCCTGCCGGAGTCCCTCGCGCGAGTTTTATCGGGTTCAACGCATCCCATGGTTCGGTTCGACCATGGGATCCACGGAGCAGGACGAGAGCGCAGTTCGGAAGGCCATCGAGGCGATGGACGACGCGGAGGCGGCCGCAGTCCTGACAGGGGATCCGCAAGGACCCGCTCGCCTCTGGGCGAACGACCTGATCGTCAACGCGCCCAACAATCAGGTCATGCGATTCGCCCAGATACTGGACCGAATGACGCATCAGACGGCTCTACAGTATTCGTCGTTCGAGCGGCATCGTGAGGCGACCCTCGTCCGCCGGGACTGCGCGGTGACGATGGGCTACGAGATCGTCGTCCCGACGGGAAACGTCCCGAACGCCGGCAAGACCGTGACCCGGCGGTACACCAACATCTACCACCTCGAGGAAGGCGGCTGGCGTGTCATTGCCCGCCAGGCGACCAACGCAGCGGTAGAGTGACGTTCGGAAGCCCGCGACCCGCCCGGTGGGTGGGGGCCTGCGAACGAGATCTCCTGCTGAAACGGGGGCTTCCGGGCAGAGGAAAGCGTACGCCGCTTCCTTGATGCGGCAGTCTGCGCGGGGGCGCTTCATTTACGATGAAGTCGCGCTTCTCCATGGTCTATCCCCATGGTCCGACGGGAAACCACGTTCAAAGTCGGAGGGGCCTTGGTCGTCGGTCTCGGCGGCGCGCTCATCGTTGGCCTCGTCTGGGCGGGTGCCGGGTTCGACTACTTCGGCGCCTGGCTAGGCGCCGGAATCTCCATCGGAATGGGGGCGTTCTTCATCTATGTCGGGCAATCCGAGACAACGGATCGTCTCCGGGGTGAACCGGACCCCCCTCGCCGCCCTAGGTGATGCGCAGCGATTGCACCTAGGACCTAGTCCCCGGCCGAGCCGCGCGTACTCCCGCACTCGACCGTCCGCACGAGACTCGGACCCGGTCGGATGCGGCGTTGTTTCGTGCAGGCTCCCTTGTCAGCGATGCCGAAGCAGCCGATGCGCTCGATGCTGCCCGTGACGAAGACCCGGCTCCCGAACATACTCTTATTCGTCCCACCGAGATGGAGCGACGTGGACGAGGATATTCGCCGCCTCGCCGCGGTGATGTTCACGGACCTCGCCGGCTATTCGAAACTGTCCCAGGAGAACGAACCGCGGGCCCTGGCCCTCCTCGAGGAACACCGCGGGATCGTCCGTCCCGCGCTCACGCGATTCGGAGGCCGGGAGGTCAAGACCATGGGGGACGGGTTCCTCGTGGAATTCGCGAGCGCGCTCAATGCGGTCCGATGCGCCGAGGAGATCCAGACTCGCATTCACGAGCGCAACGAAACGGTGCGGGGGCCGCCGCCGATCGTGCTACGCATCGGGATCCACCTCGGAGAGGTGGTGGATGCGGGCGGAGACCTGTACGGTAACGCGGTGAATGTCGCTTCCCGGATCGAACCGTTCGCCGAACCGGGTGGGATCTGCGTGAGCCGACAGGTGTACGATCAGGTCCGAAGCTCCCTCCGGCTTCCGATGCTCGCGGGCGGCGCCCACGACCTGAAGAACATCCCGGAACCGGTCGAGCTCTACCACCTCGTGCTTCCTTGGAGGTCGGAGGAGCCTCCGGCAGCCGCTCCCGGCGGTCGCCCCGTATCCGTGGTGCCGTCGACCGTGGAGGGTTCCTCGCCCATCGACCGCGTGGTCGTGCTCCCATTCGTTAACATCAGCTCCGACGCGAGCGATGAATTCTTCTCGGATGGTATGACCGAGGAGCTCATCCAACGACTTGCGCAGGTGCCCGGCCTGCGCGTGGTCGCGCGGACGACGAGCATGCGCTACAAGGGCACCAAGGAGACCGCCCGGGCGATCGGACGGAGCCTGGGGGTAGGGACGGTCATCGAAGGGAGCGTTCGAAAGGCGGGCAGTCGAGTGCGGATCACGGTTCAGTTGATCGATGCGAGCACCGAGGAGCACCTCTGGTCCTCGAGCTACGACCAGGTCCTCGACGACATCTTTGCGATACAGGACGACATCTCCGGCCAGATCGTCGGGTCGATCTCCTCCCGGCTTGCGGCCGCACGACCCTCGAGCGTGGTCCGGCTATCGGTAGCGCGGGAACAGCCCGAGACCGAGGACACCGAAGCCTACACCGACTATCTCCACGGGCTGCATCTGTGGCACGAGAAACGGACCGAGGACTCCGCCCGAGGGGCCCTCCGCTTCTTCGAGCGGGCGTTGCGACGCGACCCACATTTCGTCCGGGCGCGGATCGGTGTCGCGAACTGCTACACCTGGCTGGGGAGCCAGGGAGTGGAACCGTATCTTCCGTCCCTCGCGAAGGCAAAGGCCGAGCTCGAGCGGTCCATTCGGGAGAACGACCGACTGGCGGACGCGCACTCCTCGCTAGCCCTCCTCCATCTCAGTGAGGATGACCTCGCGAGCGCCAAGCGGGAGGCGAAACGCGCCGTCGAACTGAACTCGAACCTGGCCGACCCCCTCCGGACGCTCGGTCAGCTGGTGGCGGGGGAGGGGGACATCTCGCAGGCACTGCGTCTGATCGAGGAGGCGTACGAACTCGACCCCTTGGACGTCAACATCGCTTCGTTCCTCGGACGTCTGTACTTCTACTCCGGAAAAGAAACCGAAGCCCTCGCTCACTGGCAGCGGACCGAGCGGCTCTCCCCCTTCCGAACCTGGGCCAGCCGGGCGGAGTACTACCTGAGCCGCGGCGACCTCGGAAAAACGGAGGAGGCCGTCCGCCGACTCGAGGGCCTTCGACCCACTGACCCATGGACGTACCTCTTTCGGGGGTACCTGGCCGCCCGTCGAGGCGACCGAGCCGCCACGGCCCAGATGATACAGAAACTGGAGGATCTCGCGCAGGAAGGGGCACTCACCGTGTTCCTCATCGGTTTCCTACAGCTGGAGCTCGGGGAGGTCGACGGATTCTTCGACTGCATGTTCCGCGCCCAAGCGATGCACGCGCTGCCGACTCTGGACCTCATGTACTCCCCCCTCTTCGCGAACATCCGAAAGGACCCCCGGTACGCCCGGCTCCTCGGGGGCCGTTCGACCGTCTGACCCCGGCTCCAGGAGTCGAAGTTCTTGCGCCGGCGCCGGTCCGCTGGCCCCACGGGTCCACGTCCCCGGGCACAGGGCTTTATCTCGGTGGCCGTTGCCCCCTGACGTGACCGCCCCGTCCCGTGATGACCTTAAGTCAATCGCCGCTGGACTCAAGAAAACCGCACTCCTCGCTGGTCTCAACGACCGCCAGCTGAAGAGACTCGCACAGCTGGCGCTGGTCCGGAACATCCCGAAGGACTCCTCGGTCGTCAAGCGCGGTGACAAGGGGGTCGGGTTCTACGTAGTGCTCGAGGGACAGGTGCAGGTCCGCAAGGGCGGAAAGAACATCGCTCGGCTCGGGCCGGGCGAGTTCTTCGGCGAACTCGCGTTGTTCGACGATCGCCCTCGTTCCGCCGACGTCGTGACCCTGGAACCCACGAAGGTCGTCGTGCTCTCCCGTTGGGAGTTCTGGGGCTTTGCGTCGAACCAGCCCGAAATACTCCGTGTGATCCTTCAGACGATGTCCCGTCGTCTCCAAGAGACGGACCGCGTCCCCAGCCTCTAGTATCGGAAAATTCGCCCTCCCCCTGGGAGGGAACAGCCGACAAGATGCCGGCTGCCGGAGTGCATCCGTACTACGAACGGGACTTCGAGCGGTGGCTCGGTCGGATCCGGTCGTCGGCGCGGGTCATCCCCCGCCGAGTGGCCTTTCCAGCCTTCCTGCCCTCGCCCTCGACGTCCCGACCGACCCTCCGGGCGCCCCTCGCGACTCGAGCCATGCCCTTCTTGACGTCACGGCCGGCGGTCTCCGATCCTCGCTTGATCTTCTGTCCCAGACTCCTTCCGCGCTGTTTAACTGACATTTTCGTGCTTCCGCCTTGTCAGGGGAAATGGGCGGCCGATGGTAGTTAATCTCCCCGTCAATCGAACTTGAGGTGGGGGATTCCGCGTGCGGGACAGGCCCCGGGGTCACTCGGTGCGGCCCTTCTGAACGCCCGGGAAAGTCGCCTTCTTCAGCTTGCGAAGATGCCTCTGCGCTTGCCGGTGCGTCACCGTCGACGGATCGAACTCCGCCTTTTCACCCGTCATTTTCTGTTCGTGCGCCACCGCCGCGAGGAACAGGTGCTTCCCCAGGCTGGCGAGCGGCTTGTCGAGGAGGTAGAACAGCTCGGTTCCTCGGCTCGGCGGAGCGGCGGTGACCTCCGGCCATTCCTCACGGGGGCGGGGCGCGTCTCGAGTGAGGACGCTCGCAATGTCGGGCGCCACGGCATCTCGTGCCGTCAGGGGGTCCCCGAGGCCCCATCTCTCCCGGAGGGTCCGAATGACAGAGGTGCTGCGGAACTCGGTGTTCACCACGGTCCCGGGGTCCACCCACGCCGAAACCACGAGCGTCGGTATCCGGACCCCCGACCGCTCGAAGGTGAAGCCCATCTGGCCGGCGGGAGCGCCCGGAACCGGGGCAGGAGCCCGAGGCGGCGGAACGTGGTCGTAGGTGCCTCCGTGTTCGTCAAAGGTGACGACAAGAAGGGTGTTCCTCCAATTCGACCCGGTAGGGTTCGTTCCGTCCCGAACCGCGTGGTAGACGCGTGCCAAGAGTCGCTCTCCCCCTTGGATCGCGGGAGGAGCCGGGAGGTGGAGGTCGTGTCTCACCCGGGCGAACCCCGGGGGGTGCATGTCGGTGCGTGGGTGGACGATGTTCGGTTCGATGAAGGAGTACGCCGGTAGGGTCCCCGCGGCGGCCTCTGCGTAGAAATCGTAGATCGTGGAGAAATGGGTCTCGAAGTACGGCCCCAGTCGACGGGCGTGGATCAACGCCGTGATCGACACGATCTGTTCCGGGTCGATGTACACCTTCCACGGAAGGTGGGCGTTCTCCAAGCGCTCGAAGATCGTGGGGGCCTCGTTGCGCTCTACGTAGTTCTCCACGGGGAAGTCGAGTACGTAGCCGGACGAGGTTCCGGCGTGGAAGAAGGAACGATTGGCGAACGTCTGAGATGGAACCTCGCAGAACCAGTGGTCAAAACAGGCGAACCCCTTCGCGAGGGCGGCTAGGACCGGGATCTGGTCCGGAGTGTAGCACGCCATGATCTCCGCGTACTCGTCGTAGGTCGGCAGGCGGCCCATTTCCGCCCGAAACGCGTCGACGTAGTCGGTCACGAATCCTTCCATCGTCGGATTCACCGTGGGAGCGGCCGGGGCGTTGAACGGCGCTTGCATCTCTCCGATGTGGCGGAACCGGTTCTCGGGCGGAGAGATGGTTCCGTAGAGTTGAGTATTGACGTGGGGATACTCCTCGCCGGGGTCCGGGTCGGGCGTGTCCATGTTGGTTGCCGGGTGGACGGGCACGGTCGCCCGTTCCGACCCGTCGAGGTCCGGAGGAATACGATTACTGAGTTCGTGCCCGAGAACGCCTTCGAAGGTACGGCCCTCGCCGGGCGGGTAAAGGTAGCCGAGGAGGTTGTCGAAGGAGCGATTCTCGAACATCACGACCACCAGATGGTCGAACTTGGAGGACGGCTTGGAGGGCATGGTCAGTTCCGTAGGAGGGTCCGGTCCGAGGATGCCTCGGGAACAGAATAGCCTACCGCGAGAGCGACGCGTCGGCGGGTCTCGTCCGAACCTGTCGGGACCCGCCCCGAGAGGAGGGCGCGGCTTTCGGCCCTTTCTCGGGGGTAGCCAGCGATCGGAGGTTCCGGTCGGGATTTCTCGACCCTAAGTCGGCCGGCTCAATTTGGATTAAGCCTCGGTTCTAATACCGGCGGGACCCAGCCGCCGCTCGATGTGGCAAGCGGCTTCCCACCGATTAAGCGGCGCAGTCCCGCGCTCCATATCGGGGTCTCCGGCTCATAATCTGGCCCCCCATACGTGGGTCCGACATCTCACGCCCCGACTCCAACTGGTCGACCGACTCCGGCGAACGTCGGCGGAGCCGTCGCGACCCCGCTCGACGACGCGTCCCGAGGGTGGGCGGGGATGGGGAGACGCTCGCCGCTCGTTGGGCTTCTCTCCACTGGACACCGAATTCCCACTTCGCCCATTTCCCTCGCTCCCCGAGATTATCACGAGTCCTTCGGAACGAACATGAATCGAATGTGGATAGCGCCGATAGCTGCCGTCGCCGTCATCGTCGTCCTGCTGATGTCGACCGCTGTCGGTCTCGGTCAGGGGGCCTCGAACGGTCCCGCGAATGCGGTCACAGCGGCACCCAACGTGGTGTCGGGTAGCGTCGGATCCAGTGTTTCGGCCGGTACCTGCGGGCAGTCTCATATTCCGCTGGGAGCCGCCAGCGCCTTCCGCATTCTCGCGGGGACCACGATCACAAACACGGGTAACACCGTCGTGAAGGGCAGTATCGGTGTGAGTCCCGGATCCTCCGTTACCGGTTTCCCACCGGGGAAGGTGACGGGAGCGATCGACAAGGCCGACACCGCGGCCGCCAACGCCGAAAAGGCCTTGACGACGGCCTATAACAACGGCATGGGACGGTCGAACTGCGCCGTCTCGGTTGCCGGGAACATCGGCGGCAAGACTCTGACCCCCGGACTCTACCACTCCTCTTCGTCACTTTCCATCTCGTCGGGCGACCTGACCCTCAACGCCAACGGGCACTCGAACGGGGTCTTCATCTTCCAGACGGTAAGCAAGTTCACGATGACGTCGGGACGGCACGTGATCCTCGCGGGTGGGGCGCAGGCTGCCAACATCTACTGGGTCGTGGGCAGCTCCGCTACCCTGGGGAGCACCGCGGTCATTTTTGGGAACATCCTCGCCCACAAGTCGATCTCCCTTGCGACTGGGGCCATCCTGCACGGGCGAGCCCTGGCGCGCATTGGGGGCGTGACGATGCAGGACAACCGGATCGTGTTCGATGAGCCGATGAGCCCGACGACGCTCTCGCACTCCGACTCTTCGCCCCTCGTAGCGAGGACGTACTCTTAGACTGGACAATCGGACTGCCGGCGCTCGCGCAGCGGCCGGACCGTTCACGCCGGCGCGTCAGGCTCCGCGCCGACGTCCACGATCCGGAGCAGCTGCTTGCCGACGTTGGTCCCCGCGAACACCCGGGCGAGTGCCTTGGGAGCGTTCTCAAGCCCGACCACGACGTCCTCTTTGGACTTCAGCTGCCCCGACCGAAGCCAATTCCCGAGGGCTTCGCGTGCTTCGGGAAACCGGGCCGCAAAGTCGCTGGCAAAGAACCCTTCCATGTGAGCCCGTTCCATGATGAGAGCGGTGTAGTTTGCCAGCCCGGGCGCGGGGGCGTGCTGGGCGTATCGGGACGTGAGACCGCAGAGTACGACTCGCGCATTCCGTCGGAGGTGGGCCAGGGCCTCGTCGAGCATCGGCCCGCCGGTGTTATCGAAGTAGATGTCGATGCCCTGGGGGCAAAGTTCCGTTAGTCGGGCCCCGACGTCCTCGGAACGGTGATCGATGGCCCCGGCAAAACCCCCTTCTCGGATCAGCCACTCGCACTTCTCCTTCCCGCCGGCAATCCCGATCACACGGAGTCCGAGGATCCGCGCCACTTGGCCCGCAATGGAACCGACCCCGCCGGCCGCGCTCGAGACGACGATGGTCTCGCCCGTGCGCGCCTTGCCGATCTCGCGCACGCCGAAATAGGCGGCCATCCCCGTGAGACCAAAGGTCCCGAGTGCCAGATTCGGCGGAATCGTTGGGGCGACCTTGGTCAGCGGCAGATCCCCCACATCATCCGTGAGCGAGTAGTCCTCCCAGCCGAACAGACCGTGCACCACCTCACCGGGCTCGATACCCGGGCGCCGGGATTCGACGACTCGGGAGACCGCGATCGACCGCATCGGCCGGCCGATCGGGATGAGCGGTCGTTCCGAGTCGTCCGCTGCGTAGAGCAGCATGGTCGGGTCTAGAGATAGCCAGAGGTTCTGAACCAGTGCTTGGCCCGGTCCGGGGGATGGGACCGGCGTTTCCGCCCAACGAAAGTGCTGGTCGCCCGGCGGTCCTTCGGGCCGCTTCGCGAGGAGCCACTGCCGGTTGATCCCTTCGGGCATGATCTGCGTTCGCGAGTCGGCCGCGCTCTCGCGGGCTCTCGGAGATGAGTCCGAGTCTCGAACAGGATATCAACCCTAGTGGGAGGCATTGGCTCCGCGGGCTTCCGGCGGCCGTCCTAGTCCGTGAGGTTGTAGACGAGGCCGAACGGATCTTTGACGTAGCATCGAGGAACATCCGGCTCGTCCTTGACGACCTCGCAGCCATTGCTCACGAGTCGGGTCCGGGCCTCGGCGACATTGGCAACCGTCACTTCCAGAACCGGTCCCATCGGGGGACCCCGTTCGATAAAGAAATTGATGTGCTCTCCATGGAGACTGGTCATGTTCGGCGTCTCGCCGGTGATCTTGAATCCGAGGTGCTGCACGTAGAACGACGCGGCGCGTTTCGGGTCCTCCGCCTGGATTATGATATCGGTACCAAAGTTGTTCGCCATATCGACCCTCCGGGCCCTGGGAGGCCATCGCAACCGCCCTCTCAAAGGCTTGCATGTCCCCCGGGCGACCGTCCGCTCTCCTTCGGAAGCCCATGGGGGAGGATTCACCAGCCCTCAGGGGGCGGCGCTCCCATAGCGGGGGCTTCTGTTCCTCCATCGAGTCGGCTGCCGACCGACCCGCCGGAGGGAGAGAGAGCCGCTAGGCCACGGTGATCCACTCGAGAGTGGCTCCCATGCCCGGTCCGGCCATCGTCACAGATCCCGCGGCATTCGCTACGGAGAGGCTCGATGCGTACCCATACTCGTAGAAGTACGCGTCGGAGCTCCACGTCGTCACCAGCAGATAGGAGTCCGAGGGGTTCAGTCCCCGAACATGGAACGGGAACACGATGCTCGTGCTTACCGTCATGTGTTGATTACCGGTCGAACTGGTCGTGCACGACCCGGAGTAGCAGGTATCGTAGACGGAACTCGCTACCGATTCGAACACCTCACCGGCGGAGTACCAGTAGGTGCCGCTGGTCTGGTCGAATAGGTAGGCAAAGCCATAGACCTCCGCGGAAGCAGTGGCATAGCAGTAGGAATACGACGATACGTTCTGCAAGACGCAATTTGTCGCGCCGATTGAGGTTCCGAGAGCGGCGTTAACTACCCACCCCGCGCGAATCGTATCATTCGCCGAGGGGACCGTGATCGGCACGGCGACCAACTCGGATGCGGACGCGGAACTGGAGCCACCGAACGGACTTGAGCATGAGTTCGCGTGGGCCCGGACCGAGAAGCCCGTTCTTCCGTTGTTCCAGTTGAAGAACGGAGCGTGGACGATGCTCGCCGCTCCGCATCCGGAGGCGGCCCATGCGCTCGAAGCGTAGCCCGTCGCCCCGGTATAGGGGGCCGTGATCGTTACCGGGGAATTCCCCGGACTAGCGGCCTGTGCCATCGGGGCTAGTATGAGAACGAAGGCGACCACTACGAGTCCGCAGAGGAGGGGTCCGAGAGTTCGTCCATGGGTTCGGTCACGCCCGTTTGTGTTCCGCGCCTGGCTCCGCAGCATCCCCATTTCTTCCTCCTCAGATCCCACGACACGGGAGGGCGAACGTCCTCCTCCGCGCCTGCCCCCCGGATGTCGTCCTGCGATATAACAGAGGATGGGTCGGCCGAAGGCCGCCGTCGCGAGATTCGAACTCTCTCGAAGGTGTCCCATCGCGTGCGTCGTACCCCGGTCCCGTCGATCTCGCCCAGCCCACGCCAGCACGGCGGCTTACCCCCGGCTCGTCACTTGTAGCGAGAGGTACTGTCCGGCACCATCGCTCCGATGAACATCACCACGGCGGCTATCGTCAGCACCGCTCCACCGAACAACAGGTCGTTGGCCCCGTTACAGTTGGAGAACGTAGGATTGTTGCCGGTACCGCCGACCGTGCAGCCGATGTGAACGTATCCGGCGAACATGAGGAACACCCCGATCATGATCGTCGTCAGCCCGAAGGCGAGCAGGTAGGCTCTCACGAGCCACCGGTTCCTGACCGCGGGGGGTTCGGGACGGGGGGATCGATGGCACTCTGGCGGGCGCGATCGGTCGACTCCCCCTGTGGCGGTAAGCTACTCGGGAGAAGCGCGATTTCCGAGGCGCTCAGCGGACCCTCCGAGAGAGAGATTCGCGGGTCACGCTCGACGAATCGTACCGGGAAATCGTCCGATTGCGACACGACCATCTTCCCGGGTTGTTGAGATTCCGCCGACGACTTTCCCGGAGGCTTCTCTCTGCGGTCCACGCATCGGACCCGGGGGGGGTTTAATTAGCCCCTCCGTAAATTCCAATCCACTACCCTCCGGACACTTGCTTCGATGCCCTCCGAAACACCGGCGGACAGGACCTGCGGGGAGGACGCCGTCGTGCGAGCTTAAAATTTCGAGCGGATATGTGCCATCGATGAAACCAAGAATTTCGCTCATTACTCTGGGCGTTCGCGACCTGAAACGATCCGTGCGGTTCTACCGGGACGGCCTCGGCTGGACTACCTCGGCCGGGGAGGATGACCCGGTCGCATTCTTCCAGCTGAACGGGATCGTCCTGGGGCTGTATGGAAGATCGGACCTGGCGAAAGACGCAATGACGAGCCCCCGGGGAAGCGGTTTCCGAGGAGTGACCCTCGCTCATAACCTGGGGAGCCGGCGAGAGGTCGACCATACCTTCGCCCACTTGAAGAAGGTCGGTGCGAAGATCGTCAAACCGCCGCGAAACGCCGATTGGGGCGGGTATAGCGGATATTTCTCCGATCCGGACGGCCACCTATGGGAGGTGGCGTACAATCCCGGATGGAAACTTGACGCCCAAGGAAACGTGGCGCTTCCGTAGTCCCGTCCGCTCGGTTGAGGGTCATTGCGTCCGTTGCGCGAGGGCGGTACGAGGGTTCTATCGGGAGAGTGCGTCCTCGATCGCCCGAGCCAGTCCTTCTCCCATCCGTCGGTATCCATTCACATCGGGGTGCAATCCGTCGGCGGAGGACGCAAGCCGATCCCGGTCCGTCGGATCGGCGGTGAGCGAGTTCGTGTCGCAGAAAACCATCCCCGACCTCTTCGCCTCCTCTTCAATCCAGACATTCAGTTCGCGGATCTCGCGGGCTTGTTTACGTGACATTGAGTTGAAGGGCAGAACCGACGCGGCGATCACCCGAATCCCCCCGGTCCCCGCCTGAGCGTACATTTTCGACAGATTGGTTTCGACCGAACGGAGGGACCTCCCCCGATAGACGTCATTGACGCCCGCGAGGATCACTGCGTAGTCCGGCTTTCGCGAGATCACGTCGCGGGGGAACCGGGCGAGGATCTCCGCCGACTCCTCCCCGTTGATCCCGCGGTTGAAGATGAGCCACCCCGGGTGGAGGTTCGAGATCCAGTAGGTGTACTGGCTCTCGGGATTCCCCGCGCCGTTCGGTGGCGCCTCCAGGGGAGATCGGAACCCGGGAGTCCCCGCGGTAGTCGAGTCCCCGAGGCCCACGATGGTTAGCCGCTCAGGGTCCACGAAGTTCCCGAGGGCCGGATCCTCCCTTATCGCATTCGATACACGGTTCGGTCAGGGGGGCGGAGTCGAAACGGCCGCACGGTCCCTTCAAACCCTCGGGGGGGATTCCCGAACGTGGCGGCCGCTCCCGGAACAACGCTCGGGTTACCCTCGTCGCAGGGACCTCCACCACCGTCGACGGCACGACGCTGGATTGGCCCCCTGTTCGCCTACCACCTGTTGATTCTGGCCGGCGCGGTGGTCTTGGTTCTCGGCGTCGCCCGGGGATCCCAGCTGTTGATCGACGTCGGTTCCATCGTGATCGGGTCGGGAGTGAGCGTTCAGCTCTGGGTCCTCTACGTGACGGGGAAGCTGGCGCGACAGGGGCCCCCGGTGACAGTCGCCGCGGTCGGAGGCGACCACCCACCGGACTCCTCCGGTCGATGGCTGTGTCCCGCGTGTGGCTGGAGGACGGAAGGGGCGACCCGAAATTGTCCTCGTTGTGGAAAGTTTCTCATCCGGTTGCCCCCGCGGACGGCCCCTGCTTCGCTTGCGACGACCCGCGGATAATGTCGAGCTGCTCAATGACGGATCGCGGTCGCCCTTCTGCTTCGGCGGTCGAGACGGTGAGACCAACCCATCCATAGTCACCACGGAGCTGCGTGCAACGAGCGGTCGGCATTGTTAATGATGGGACGGCTCGTCCGCCCTACCAGAGAGGGGGGAATGAGTTACCTCATCCTCGTCCGGGGACCCCTGGGAGTGGGCAAGACCACCGTCTCGGGGAGACTGGCGAAAGAACTCGGCGCCGTTCACATCTCCATCGACCGGCTCCTCGACGACCACGGCCTTTGGAGCGAAGGTCGACTATCCGAATTCCTGGGGGCCAACGATCCGGCCGTCCGCCAAGCGCAAGGATATCTCGATTCGGGAACACCGGTGATCTTTGATGGGAATTTCTACTGGAAGGGACAGATCGACGACCTGATCGGTCGTCTACGCGGTCCCCACTTCGCCTTCACTTTGGAAGCGCCGCTCGAAGTTTGCATCGCGCGAGACCGTCGACGAGACCACCCCCACGGCCCCCAAGCAGCGCGTGACGTATACCGGAAGTCGACCCGGTTCACTTACGGCACACTCATCGACGCGACCGGTTCACTCGATACTACGGTCATCGCAATTCTCAACCATCTGTCGCGACACCGAGACGTCGAATGACGACGATAAGGACGGTCGCCGCGCACGAAGTCGTCAGTGCGACTTTCCCCCGACCGGTGACCGAGCGGGACGAGATTGGCATGGCAGTCGGCAAGGCCATCGATGAAACGCTCTCTTGGTCCAGCTACGAGTTCAGCCAATCACGACGACCGACGCTGACCGCAATGAACCGCAGGGCGACCGAGATCCTCGACGTTGAGCTCCGAGATGCCGACGTCCAGCTCACCGCAGCGGCTCGCCAGCATCAGCTGACATCGATCTCCGGAGTGATGCAGGTCTTCCGCCGGAGCGAAATCATGGGACTCGCCCGGCCCAAGAGCCGATTGATTCTGATCAATGAGCAGATCGGCGTTTACGCGCAGCCCGACTATTGGAACGGGCGCGATCGCTTCTACGAGATGAAGAGCTATCGCGCGCGCCCGCTGCCGCCAGACGTCCAACTTCAGATCCGCCTCTTCCAGTGCGCCTTTCCGGGGTTTCAAGCATACCTTGCGTGCTTCGACCGCCACGCCTCGCCGGTCGCCTCGACCATCGAGCTGATCCCCCCGCTCGAGCCAGCAATCCTGGAGGGAACCCTGGCGCTCGCCTACCGCACAGGTCTCGAGGCTGGCAAGCCGAAGGTGCTGGAATTCATGGACAGCCCCACGGTACGCTACTCCATCAAAGCGGACCCGTAGCAGGAGGGCTCGCCTGAAGTAGCGTGCAACGCAAGCGGTGGGTCCGCGGCGGGGTAGTGGCCGAGAGGCGGCCCGTCCACGCTTAAATACCACATATCATATTTCATAATTCATGCCGCTCGTGCAGACCATCGTTCCCGACAGCGAGTACGACCTGCTTCGACAACGCGCCCGCCGGGAGGGAAAACCCATGAAGGAGGTTATCCGGGAGGCGCTCCGCGCCCACCTCGTCCCCGATACGGTCGACCCGCACGACCCAATATTCCACATGTTCCCCGTCCAAACGAAGAAGGGGCGGACTCGTTGGGACTCACGGGACCATGACGAGCTGCTCTACCCTACGCGTCCATGATCTTCGTGGACTCGAGCGCCTGGTTGGCGGTCTCCGATGTGCGCGACGGGAACCATGAAGCCGCTCTCGAGTTCCACGTTGACCTGCTCGGGGGAAAGGCAGGACGCCTTCTCACCTCAGATTACGTCCTGGATGAGACTCTGACGTTGATGCGACGGCGCTCGGGGGATGCGACCGTCCGTAAGTTCATTTCAGGCGTGGATGCAAGTCGGAGTGTGCAGCAGATCTGGGTGACACCGGGTCTCTACCGGTCTGCGCTGGATCTCTTCCTGGCCCAGGGATCTAAGTCCTGGAGTTTCACCGATTGCACGAGCTTTGCGATCATGAGAGAGCTGGGGGTCATCGATGCGTTCACGTTCGACTCGGACTTCCGGCAGGCTGGATTTCGCCCGCTCCCCGACTGATGCGAGCGGCAGTCGTGCGTCGGCCTACCGGCCGCGTCGTGCCACCGCTCTGCGAGGAGCGTCATCTCAAATCTCATCTTTCTTGACTACACAGAAGAGGTTGCCGTCCGGGTCGGCAAGAACGACGAAGTCCTGTCCTTCTTGGGGGGATGGACCACGCCGAGTTGCGCCGAGATGGATGAGGCGCTCCACCTCCCCGTTCTGGTCGGTGGTATAGAGGTCGAGGTGAAGGCGATACGCTTCCAGATGTCCTTCCGAGGTCCGGTTGATGGAGATATTGGGACCTCCGCCCGCCGGGTCCTTCAGGACGACCCAGCCTTCCTCTGCCGGCTCTCGCGGGACGTAGTGAAGGGCCGATTGCCAGAATGCCATCATTCGGGGAAAATCGTCGCAGTCGATCACGATGGATCCTATCCGTACTCTATCGCCTGTCATCGAGGTCCCGGTCCGACTCGACAGCGGACTCCGGCTAATACGATGACCTCTGCGTCGTCCGCCGTTCGAAACCGCATCGTGACGGTGGGCGCAATTCATCTTGCGCCCACTCTCCCCGAGTTCGGAGGCCGTCAGGTAAGAAGCGAACCTCCCAGGGCGGTCTCGAGTCCCGGCCGAACTAGCCGCCCGTGCCTTCGACGATCTGGCTGGCGGGTTTGCTCTCGACTTCGTCATTGTCCGCGGGCTTGGCCGCAGGACCCTTCGAATTGCGAACCTCGTCCGACCCGTTTGCCTGCGCTGGCCCTAGCGTGCCGGGCGGCCCAACGGGTGTCGGTACGACGCTTCCGACTTGACCGCATCGCGGACACTCTTTCCAGTCTCCAGCAGACTCCTCCCCACATCCCTCACACTTCATTCGAGCCCCACTCCAAAATCCGAGGTCAGCGAATTGGGTGCGAAGGTTAACGGAGCCCTCAACTGGAGTTGACGAGCGGGGAAGGAAAGGGGTTCGCGGCGAGGGTTGGAGGCCGCCCGCCGCCTCGGCTACGTACAGGTTGGGGCACTAGCCCGAGCGCTTGGGGGGCTCATAGAGCCCGACGGTGTTTCCTTCCGTGTCCTTGAAGTAACCCATGAAACCCATGCTGCCGTCGCCGATAGGCTGCTTCCGCTGAACGATCGTGCCGCCGTTCTTTTCGATCGTCTTCTCCGCCGACGAAAGATCGTCGACCGCGACCGTCACGACCGTGTGCATGAGATTGCCCCCTCGTTTCGCGATACCCCCTCCGATGGCTCCCGGTTCGCTAGGCCTTCCTTTCTCGTCGATCTTCCCGGTAGTCACCATGGTGTACTCCATCTCCGGCACGGGCGTCAGTTTCCAACCAAACGTGGTTGAGTAGAACTTGCGCGCTCGTTCGGTGTTGTCCGCAGGGATCTCAAAGTGTCCAACTTCTCCGCTCATGGGTGTTCAGTCCCTGGAGACTCTCGAACCATAAAGGGGCCCGGAGGGGTGGTGAAACGCCGTCCGAGAGCATTGATCAGTACCGGTCCGGATTCGAACTCGAAGGGCAGCGGCCCGTTCCCCTGTTGAAGGTTCGGCAGACCCAGTGAGGTCGAGGGCGTGTGGCTCGATTAGATTTGAACCGAAGCCTTACCGCCAATAGTTGGTTTTCGCAAGGTCGACGACCTCGTCCCCGCGTCCGCTCAGTACCGCCTTCACGACGAACAGACCAAACTTCTGCACGAGTTCGAGGTCGATACTCGGGGGGAGGACGACTTCTTGGTGGGCGACCGCGAC